>FTBI01001979.1_pt1 | contig 34630 bp, 31 predicted proteins | sample 1639171 | NCBI WGS metagenome assembly FTBI01 (sample SAMEA3914812, study PRJEB12502) | metagenome | biome: forest; material: soil | place: Canada | collected 2011-07-07 | depth 0.1 m | reverse complement strand
TTATAATCAAAGCAATTTTAAAGGATTCGAAGGTGGTTGTATGCTGGATCGTGAAGGCTTTCGCCCGAACGTCGGCATCATCCTCTTGAACGCGCGCAATGAGGTGTTTTGGGGCAAGCGGCTGCGTGAACATTCCTGGCAGTTTCCGCAAGGGGGCATCAAGTTCGGCGAAACCCCCATGCAAGCGATGTATCGGGAGTTGCACGAAGAAGTCGGTTTGAAGCCCGAACACGTCAAGGTGATCGGTCGCACGCGCGACTGGTTGCGTTATGAGGTGCCGGACCGGTTTATCAAACGAGAAGTGCGCGGCCACTATCGCGGCCAGAAGCAGATCTGGTTTCTGCTGCGCATGGTTGCGCGCGACTGCGACATCTGTCTGCGCGCGACGGACCATCCGGAATTCGATGCTTGGCGCTGGAATCATTATTGGGTACCCCTGGACGCCGTGATCGAGTTCAAGCGGGACGTCTATCAACTCGCCCTGACCGAACTGTCGCGCTATCTTCGCCACGCGATACCGCGCCAGGTCATGCTTGATACACCATGCCCACCCTGTCCGGATGCCGTCGCGTCCGAACTGGCCGACGCGCTTCCGATCGACATGCCGATCGCGGCCGACGACGCATTACCCCAGCCGGTCGAAAAATAGACCCTGCTCCGATTTTCCCTAGCCCCAGGATATGCTCTTGATCCCGTTTAGCTTGAAGTCGCATTCCCCGCGCCGTAATTTCTGTGCATCGACCCTATCGATGCGTGCTTTCGTCAAAGTGGTCGGCGCGGCCTGCGCCATCGGAGTGATTGCCGGTTGCTCGGGGACTCCCAGCCCTAAAGACGATAGCGATTTCGTCTATTTGCTGGATCGCAAGCCGACTTGGCAGGAGATTGCCGTCACCACCTTGCCGCCGCTGCCGAACTCGGCGGATGTGCTGCCGTTTGACGTCTCCACCACCTCACCGCTGAAATTCGGCATCGACGCCAAATCGGTGTTGGTCGGCAAAGACGGCATCGTGCGGTTTACCGCGGTGATCACCAGCCCCGCCGGCGCGCGCAACGTGTATTACGAAGGCATACGCTGCGACAATTACGCATGGCGCCTCTATGCCGCGGCCAACGATGCCGGCACCGGTTGGGATCGCGGTGTCGCCAACGACTGGGAGCGCATCGCGAACAGCGAACTGAATTCCTATCAGGGCGCGCTGTACCAGGACTATATGTGCAGCAACCGCTTGCCGTCTGGCAGCGCCAAGAGCATCGTCGGCCGGATCCGGTGGAAGCGGATCGCAGAGGACGAGAATAATAACTGATCTTAAGCCGGCCGCTCAGCTGAAATCGCGGCCGGCCTCACGCCAAAACCAGATTGTCCCGATGGATCAATTCGGGCTCGAGCATATAGCCGAGCACGACCTCGATCTCGCCGCTAGGCTTGCGCTGTATCAATCGTGCCTCGCTGCTGCTGTAGTTTGTCAGACCGCGGGCCACCACCACGCCGGCCGGACTCAGGCAGGCGATCACCTCGCCTCGAGCAAAGGTGCCGTGCACTTGGATTACGCCGATCGGCAACAGGCTCTTGCCGTCGTCGCGCAACTTGGCGACTGCGCCGTCGTCGATCACGACATGCCCACGCACCTGCAGATGATCGGCCATCCATTGCTTGCGCGCGGTCATACGTGCTGTACGGGCGACCAACTGCGTTCCGATCGCCTCGCCCAGCCCCAGACGTACCAGCACGTCCGGCTCGCGCCCGCTGGCGATCACAGTGGCGGCACCGCTCTTGGCGGCACGCTTGGCCGCCAGAATCTTGGTCAGCATGCCGCCGCGCCCGATACTCGATCCTGCACCGCCCGCCATCGCCTCCAGTGCCGGATCACCGGCATCACCCTGAGTCACCAGAGTAGCGGTCGGGTCCTTGCGCGGATCGGCTGTATATAGGCCGGGCTGGTCGGTGAGTATCACCAGCGCATCGCCTTCTATCAGGTTCGCGACCAGAGCCCCCAGGGTATCGTTGTCGCCGAACTTGATTTCATCGGTGACGACTGTGTCGTTCTCGTTGATGATGGGAACGACATTCAGGCGCAGCAAGGTCAAGAGCGTGCTGCGTGCATTCAGGTAGCGCTCACGATCGGCCAGATCGGCGTGCGTCAGCAATACCTGGGCGGTATGGATGCCATGCGCCGCAAAACGGCTTTCGTAGACCTGTGCCAGCCCCATCTGGCCGACCGCGGCGGCGGCCTGCAATTCGTCGATTTCGCGAGGTCGCTTGCTCCAGCCCAGGCGCTGCATACCTTCGGCGATCGCCCCCGAGCTGACCAGCACGACCTCGCGCCCTTGCTGGCGCAAGGCGGCAATCTGTTCCGCCCAACGGCCGATTGCCTGATGGTCCAAACCCCGCCCGTCATTCGTCACCAGGCTGGACCCCACCTTGATGACAAGCCGCTTCGCTTGAGCAATCACCGAATGCATCGTGCGCACATCCCCAGTGTCGGTTGGTTAGACCGCTTTTTCAGTCGCGTTTTCCGCCTTATGCGGACGGCTCCGTTCCACCGGCCGGCTCGCCGGCAACGGCACCCGTCTCGCCGCGAAAGCGCGGATCGGCCGCCAACTCCTCGGCCTGCGCCGCTCGACCGGCCGCGCCGTGTTTGGCGAGATAGTCGTAGATCGCGTAACAGAGGTTTTCGCAACCTTGGCCGGTCAAGGCGGAAATTTCGAAAATCGGGCCTTTCCAACCGAAACGCTTGACGAAACCGGCGACGCGCGCTTTGCGTTCGTCCTCGGCCACCATGTCGATCTTGTTCAACACCAGCCAACGCGGTTTCTGGTATAGCGCTTCGTCATACTTGCGCAACTCGCCCACGATTGCGCGCGCCTCGACAACCGGGTCGACCGCTTCGTCGAACGGCGCCAGGTCGACCAGATGCAACAAGACGCCGGTACGCTGCAAATGGCGCAGGAACTGATGGCCCAGCCCGGCGCCTTCGGCCGCCCCCTCGATCAGACCGGGAATGTCAGCGATCACAAAGCTGCGGCTGGGACCGACGCGCACCACGCCCAGATTCGGCGCCAGCGTGGTGAACGGATAGTCGGCGATCTTCGGGCGCGCATTCGACACCGACGCGATAAAGGTGGATTTTCCGGCGTTGGGCATGCCGAGCAAGCCGACGTCGGCGATCACCTTGAGTTCCAACTTCAACATGCGCCGCTCGCCGGTCTTGCCTTCGGTCTTCTGGCGCGGTGCGCGGTTGGTGCTGGATTTGAAATGCAGGTTGCCCAAGCCGCCCTGGCCGCCTTCGGCGACCACCACGGACTGCTCGTGCTCGATCAGGTCGGCGATCAACTCGCCCGTATCCAGATCGGAAATGATGGTGCCGACCGGCATGCGCAGCACGATATCGTCGCCGCCCTTGCCGTAGCAATCCGCGCCGCGACCGTTCTCGCCATTGCGGGCCAGATGCTTGCGCGCGTAGCGATAGTCGATCAGCGTATTGATGTTACGGTCCGCCACGACGATGACGCTGCCGCCGCGACCCCCGTCGCCGCCATCCGGACCGCCGAACGGGACGAATTTCTCGCGGCGAAACGACGCGCTGCCATTGCCTCCGTCGCCGGCAATCACCTCGATTTACGCTTCGTCGATGAACTTCATGGTCTACTCCGCCAACAAACAAAAGGGCCCCGCGTTGCAGCGGGGCCCTTTATGAATCAAACCTGGGTCGAACCGCGGTTGAGCCACACGGTTGAGCCATTACGGCGTCGGAACCGCAGCTCCCAGGTGTTGTGCCGTTGGCCTTAGGCCGCCGGCACCACCAACACGAACTGCTTCTTCGCAGCGCCCTTGATGGTGAACTTGACGTGACCGTCGGTCAGCGCGAACAGCGTATGGTCCTTGCCGATACCGACGTTTTCGCCAGGATGCATGCGCGTACCGCGTTGGCGCACGATGATGCCGCCCGCGTTGATCGCCTGGCCGCCGTACACCTTAACGCCGAGGCGTTTCGATTCGGAGTCGCGGCCGTTGCGGGATGACCCGCCTGCTTTTTTGTGTGCCATTTGCTAGTCCTTTACCTATTACGCGTTGATCGCTTCAATGCGCAATTCAGTGTAGTTCTGACGGTGACCGCCATGCTTTTGGTAATGCTTACGACGACGCATCTTGAAAATCGTCACCTTGGCGTGACGACCCTGGGAGACGACGGTAGCCTTGACGGAAGCACCGCTGACCAGGGGCGTACCGAACTTAATCGATTCGCCTTCGCCCACTGCGAGCACCTGATCGAGCGTGATTTCTGCGCCAATGTCTGCCGGTATCTGTTCTACTTTAAGTTTTTCGCCAGCAGCAACCTTATATTGCTTGCCACCGGTTTTTATGACCGCGTACATTGAGAACCTCACTCATTCATTGATTTTTCCATGCACCTCGCACAGAAGCGCTTGATTATATAGGGTTTTAATCCTGGAGTCAAAGCCTACCCCGCTTACCACCAAAGCCGCCCAACCGGCCTTCCAGGCCGCTCCGGGGCACCGGGCGGCCGCCGCAGCCCATTTCGCGGCCATCCGCCTACGCGGCAGGCCCGCCGGAAACCCGGCTTTTCGATTTATAATTTAACGCTCTATCCTCATCTTTCCGGTAACGTCGTTGACTGCCCAAACCACCACCTCCCCGAATCTGTTGGCGCCGATCGCAGATGACATGCTGCAGGTCAATCGCGTGATCCGCGAACGACTGTCATCCGAAGTCGCGCTGATCAGCCAGATTTCGGAGTACATCATCGGCGCCGGCGGCAAACGCCTGCGCCCGGCTTTATTGCTCCTGGTGGCCGGTGCGCTCGGCGAACGCAGCACGCATCGCTATGAATTAGCCGCAGTGATCGAATTCATCCATACGGCGACCCTGCTGCACGATGACGTGGTCGACGAATCCGAGTTGCGACGGGGCAAAAAAACCGCCAATGCACTGTTCGGCAACGCCGCCAGCGTGCTGGTCGGCGATTTTCTCTATTCCCGGGCATTCCAGATGATGACGCGGGTCGGCCGCCTGCGCATCATGGACATTCTGTCGGACGCCACCAACGTGATAGCGGAAGGCGAAGTGCTGCAACTGCTCAATATGCACGATGCCGACGTCAACGAAACCCGGTACCTGCAGGTGATCCGCTACAAGACAGCCAAGCTGTTCGAAGCGGCCGCGCAGATCGGCGCGGTGCTGGCCGGCGCCCCCCCGGAACTGGAAATGGCCGCAGCCGAGTACGGACGGCGTATGGGCACGGCATTCCAGATCATGGATGACTGGCTCGACTACACCGGCACGCCGGAATCGATGGGCAAGAATGCCGGCGATGATCTGCGCGAAGGCAAACCGACTCTGCCGCTCATCTACCTGATAGAGAAAGGCACGCCGGAGCAGGCAGCAATGGCACGGCGCGCAATCGAGGAAGGCGGCACCGATTCGTTCGAGACGATCTTCAGCGCAATCAGCACGTCCGGTGCGCTCGAATATACGCTGGAGTGCGCACAACGGGAGGCGCAGGCGGCCGCGGAAGCAATTTCTCCGTACCCGGCGTCCCATTATCGCGAAAGCCTGATGGAACTATGTTCCTACTCGACGTCGAGACTTTCTTGAATATTGCGGCATCTGCCTGGCAAATCCCGGGGAAAAACAGAGGCATCCACACGGGCAACGCCCAATTCCAATCGGGCAGCGCCCATCCCGGAAACGCTCGAAAGCATTGAGGGTGCGACGATTCGTGGCCGCCCCGCCCCGTAGTCGTCGTCGCCAAACTCGACGCTATCTCACTGCAAATGCTGGCCGCCGTTGATCGCGATGTTCGCGCCCGTCACGAAAGCGGCCTCGCGCGAGCACAAGTAGAGAACCAGCGACGCCACCTCCTCCGGTTGCCCGAGACGGCCGACCGGAATCTGAGAAATGATTTTAGTGTCCAGGATTTCCTGCGGCACGGCCATCACCATCTTGGTGGCAATATACCCAGGCGAGATCGAATTGACCGTCACCCCTTTCTTCGCCACCTCGAGCGCCAGCGATTTCGTAAAGCCATGCATCCCCGCTTTGGCTGCCGCATAGTTACTTTGGCCGAAACCACCCTTGCTACCGATGATCGACGACACATTGATAATGCGGCCCCACCCTCGCTCGACCATGCTGTCGCATAACGGCTTTGTCATGTTGAATACCGAGTCGAGATTGGTGCGTAGCACCGCATCCCAATTAACTTTATCGAGCTTCTTGAAGCTCGCATCCCGCGTGATGCCGGCATTATTGATCAGTATGTCGACTGGACCGATCTCTGCTCCGATCTGCGCCGCACAGTGCTGACACGAGTCGTAGTCGGCGACATCCACCGCATACGCACGGAACTGCCGTCGGGCGGCATCCATGCGCGCCAACCAGGGTTCCGCGCTCGTATTGCGAGGGGAGTAGGTGACCACGACGTTATAACCGGCATCATGCAATTTGATGCTGATGGCTTCGCCGAGCCCGCCCATCCCGCCAGTGACCAAGGCAACCTGTTTTGTCATTTCACGGCCTCCATAAGAAGAGAAACGCTCGACTTGCGTGACGCTGTCCATAAAAGACCATGCTTCGCGCATACGCTTGTCTCGCAGGGTACGGGGTGTCATACATCGAGTCGCTTTCGGAACGGCAATGCGGTCTGGCGACGGCAATCGTTACCGTCGAGATCGGGTCCAGCGGCACCAGTCGTGGTGGTCCAGGTTCCTCAACAATTCCGCACGACGATGTTCGCGACGATAGTGGTCGACCACGGCAGTCGCCGCGAAGACCAACACGAATGTCCCGATCACAATACCGATCCACGATCCGCTCATAGAAGCCTCGATCATTACGTCAGTTTTTGCGATGGCCGACCGGTTGCCCTCAATTACAAAGTTGACTCCCTGTAATTGCGCTACACGGTCAGTCGTGCCATGCCATACAAATGAAGAAACGCGCTCAGTGAATCTGAGAAATGGCTTGTAGGAGAGCGTGGCCATGCGGCGTGATGCGAAGTCGCCTGTGTCCTGACGCCAATAGTTCGACGATGACTAGATGACGTTCCTGCAGGGCGTGAAGCTCGTCACGATCCGGTTCGATCTGATCCGGCGCATTCTGGAGCATCATCAACGTGGTGAATTCATGTGGACTTAGCATGCGGATCTCTCTGCGAGGCAGTCTCACTTCGAACTTGCAGTTGCGTGCTGAAACAGATTTGCTGTGTCGCAGCAATAACCGCACAGAAGCCCAATGACTTACGGCTTCGAGGGATGCGCTTTCCCAGGATTTGGTACGTCACCGAGTATGTTGCGCGTGCATTTAGAGTAAGTATTCTACCTTTACAAAATCGACATCCGGCGCACTTTTTTTATTAGCAAATACCCTAGGCGCGTTCAAAGTTGCGCTTAATTTCTTTGCAGCGAGTGAAGTTGGATTCCTAGACTGACACACGATCCCATAATTTTTTTGCGCCAGCTTATTTCCATGCCTGACAAGCTTTGCTATACTAGCGGTCTTGCTTGACGACGTATCAGTCAAAACCGACTGAAATTCATGCGTAAAAAGGCGAATCGGGGTGTAGCTTAGCCTGGTAGAGCGCTACGTTCGGGACGTAGAGGCCGGAGGTTCGAATCCTCTCACCCCGACCACGAATTGACATGTGTTGTCTTGCCGCTGTCATGGCGCACAACGCAAAATGCCGCGCAGCAGCAAGGCGCCGGAAAAACCGCACGGTCCGCTGTGCGGTTTTTTGCTTTTATCTCTCCATCCTCGTCGGCCCCAACTGTGGCAGGCGCTACCGAACAGCCAGGGCGGTATCCGCCATCCCGGCAGGGCACGGTACGAAAGCGAGTGGGCGGCTGTCAACTTGACAGCACCCGCGGCACCCTCTGTTATAGTTTCGCCAAGTTCAATCACCCCAATTCTCGCGTGCAATCATTGCCTCTTTGGGCTCAGGCCGGCGCCGTGATCCTGCTGCTCTTCCTATCGGGATTCTTCGCGATCTCGGAAACGGCGATGATGGCGCTCAATCGCCACCGCCTGAAGCATCTGGTCAATAAAGGCACACTCGGCGCGCGCACTACCCAGTTGCTGCTCAGCCAGACCGACCGTTTGCTGAGCGTGATATTGATCGGCAACAACTTGATCAATACAATCATCCCCGTGCTGACCACCTCGATCGCACTGCGTACGTTCGGCAACAACGATGTGGTGTTGTCGGTCACTACAGGTGTGGTCGCTTTCCTGATCATCATGTTCGGCGAAATCACCCCCAAGATTGTCGGCGCAACCTTTCCCGAGAAAATCGCACTGCCGGCCAGCTTGATCATCAAGCCCTTGATGCGAGTCTCCGCACCTTTGGTGTGGGGAGTCAACTTGATGGCATCTGGCATCCTGCGCGTGTTGCGCATCAACACCCGCGACGCACAGAATCAACGACTGACAACGGATGAACTACGCACCATCGTGCTCGAATCCGGCAGTTTCATGCCCAAGAAGCACCGCAGCATCCTGCTCAACCTGTTCGATCTCGAGAATATTTCGGTCGACGATGTGATGGTGCCTCGGCCGCGTATCGAGGCGCTGGATTTTGATGCGCCTTTCGAGCGCATCGTGCAGCAACTTGAAACCTGCTATCACAACAAGTTACTGGTCTATCAGGGCGATATCGATCGCGTGCTGGGCGTACTGCAGGTGCGCAAAACGCTCGCCGCCCTGCATAACCAGGAATTCGAGCGCGAGACGCTGCGCAGCCTGCTCACCGAACCCTATTTCGTACCCACCGGCACCCCGGTGTTCCAGCAGTTGCAATACTTCCAGGAAAATCATCAGCGCATCGGGCTGATCGTCAACGAATACGGCGAGGTACAAGGACTCGTCACGCCCGAAGACATTATCGAGGAACTGATCGGCGAATTCACCACCACCATGCCACGCTCCGCCAATACGCGGGCGGGTTGGGATGACGAAGGCGCATGCATCGTCGCCGGCAGCATGCCGCTGCGCGAACTCAATCGATGGCTGGACTTGCCGCTACCGACCGACGGCCCCAAGACTCTGAACGGCCTGATTCTGGAGACACTGCAGGAAATTCCGGAAGGCGACGTGAGCGTGCAGATCGCAGGCGTTCGGATGGAAGTGATGCAGATCGACAATCAGACGATCAAGACGGTCAAGCTGTTCCGCACGAAGACACGCTGAGCGCCGGCATATCTCGCGGGCAGGTTGCGCCCTCCAGACGGCCGATCGGCGCCTGTCGACACGTCGCACCTGGCCGCCAGGCCGACTGCCGCTCACGGCAGGATGGCGCGAAGATGGGCTGGCCTTCACGCTCGCCCGCTCATCGCGCGGCATCAATACCATGGATACCTCCGCCCTAGCCCCCCTGTCAAAGGCAGACCGCGTTTCCGGCCCCAGGCTCGATCAGCAATCGCTCAAGCCCCTCTCGGCGCCACCTGCCCCCCGCCTTACTGTCGGCCCAAAGTCGCTCGAACCCATCGCCCTGGTCGACGGCGACGCACGCGACGACGGACCGGCGGCCCGTTTGCTGCGAGATACGCTGACCGATGCCGCATCGCGTGGGGCCTCGGACATCCACATCGAACCCGGCGAACGCGGCTGGCGCGTACGCGTACGGATCGACGGCCTGCTGCACGAAATCGCCCGGCCGCCCTTGTACCTGTTCGATCCGCTCGTCACGCGCATCAAGGTGCTGGCCAGACTGGATATCGCCGAGCGGCGCATTCCGCAAGACGGGCGTTTGCGCCTGGTTCGCGCGGACGGCCTCGCCGACGAGTATCGGGTGAATTCCCTGCCTACCTTGTTCGGCGAAAAGCTGGTCCTGCGTCGACTCGATGCCGAACCGACCCGTCTCACGCTGGCGGCGCTGGGCCTCAATCTCGCTCAACAGACCACGCTGAACCGCGCGCTCGCCGCGCCGCACGGCATGCTGCTCGTGACAGGGCCGACCGGCAGCGGCAAGACAGTATCCCTGTATTGTTTCTTGCAGTTGCTGAATTCCACGGCGCGCAATCTGTGCGCGGTCGAGGATCCGACGGAGATCCAGTTGACGGGCGTCAACCAGGTCAGTGTGCGCGAAAAAGCCGGACTGACGTTCACGACTGCGCTACGGGCCTTTTTGCGCCAGGATCCCGACGTCATCATGGTCGGTGAGATTCGCGACCCGGAAACGGCGGACATTGCGGTGAAAGCCGCGCAGACCGGGCATCTGGTGCTGTCCACGCTGCATACGAACGACGCGCCGAGCGCAGTGACGCGGCTGCGCGATATCGGTGTGGCGCCATTCAACCTGGCCGCCGCGATCCGTTTGATCTCGGCGCAACGCCTGCTGCGACGGCTTTGCATCGCATGTCGGGTGCCCGCCGAGCTGAGCCGGGCGCAATGGCAGGCTGCAGGCCTGGCCGATACGCTGATCGACAGCGGCAAAACCATCTTTCGCGCACGTGGCTGCGACGCATGCCATGGCATCGGTTATCGCGGCCGTATCGGCATACACCAGGTCATGCCGGTCTCCGAGGCAATGCGGGAGATCATCGTCGCACACGGTAGCGCGGGCGCACTCGCCAGGCAAGCTCGCGCCGAAGGCATTGCCAGCCTGCGCGATGCCGCGCTCGAAAGCGTGATGGCCGGCACCACGAGCCCTGACGAAGCGTTGGCGGCAACGGACTTCGTCTCTCAAGAAAACGCCGGGCCGCCCCCAAGTTTCTTTGACCCCCTCGGGGGGCCTGGCGCGCAGCGACAGGTCTGGGGGCGCTGATGAACACGCAAACACCCTTGCGCGGCACGGTCGACATCCGTTATGCGTGGCTCGGATATGCCGCCGACGGCCGGCCTCGACGCGGAACACTGATTGCTACCGACGCCGCGGCAGTCAGACGCGCACTGCGCGCCGCCCGCATCACCGTATTGCGGATCGAACCGCGCGGCCGGGCACCAGCGCCTCGACTTCGCAAGCAGGACGTGACTCAATTTTCCCGGCAACTCGGCGCCTTGCTGCAAGCCGGTTTGCCGCTGTTGCACGCGCTCGACGTGATCGCCGACTATCATGCCCGAGCCGGTTTGAAGCGCGTGCTGCAACATGTCGCGGCCGACATCGCCGGCGGCATGCAGATGTCGGCCGCCCTCGCCCGCTTCCCAAGGCACTTCGGTACGCTGTATTGCCAGTTGCTGCACGTCGGGGAAGCCAGCGGCACCTTGCCCGCGATACTGACCCGGCTGGCGGACCAGCGCGAGCGTAGTGCCGCCCAGCAAGGCAAGCTGCGCTCGGCATTGGCATATCCGGTCTGCGTCCTGATACTGGCCTGCGCCATCACCGCGGCGCTGATGATCTTCGTCGTGCCGACGTTCAAGCACATCTTCGATAGCGTCGACGCCCCCTTGCCAGCACCCACCCGTGTGGTCCTGGCGATATCGACCTTCGCCGCACGCGCAGCGCTCCCTGTCGGCCTGGCCATGCTGGGTACGGCGCTCGGACTGCGCTGGAGCTATCGGCGCCACGATCGAACCCGCCTGCTATTCGATCGCGCGCTGTTGCGCCTGCCTGTCGTCGGTGCGTTGCTGACGCTGGCCGCAGTGGCACGCTGGAGCCGCGCGTTGGCGACACTGCTGCAGGGCGGTACGGCGCTGGCGGATAGCTTCGACGCGTTGGCCCAGACCGCCGGCAACCGGGTGTTCTATCTCGCCACGCGTGAACTCGCGCGCATGGTACGTCAGGGTTCGCGACTGGCGCAGGCCCTGCAAGCAACGTCCTGCTTCCCGCGCGAACTGGTGCAGGCAGTGGCGATAGGCGAGGAAAGTGGCGCGCTCGATCAGATGCTGGCCGACCTGGCCGATCTGTACGACCGCCAGCTGGATAGCCGGATCGCGGGCCTGTCGAGTCTGGCCGAGCCTCTGATGGTCGTGGTGTTGGGCGTGCTGATCGGCGGCTTGGTGATTGCGATGTATCTTCCCATCATGCAACTTGGCAATGCGATCTGAACGCTCCAGTCGCTCGCACCGAGAGCGCATCGGCCAGATGCCTGTACCCGCCACGATGGGGTTTATCCCCGCCCCCGTCCAAGCACGGTATCATCCGGCGAGGCATACACGCCCCCGCCCACCCGAACAGTGCGCCGCACACGCTGCGGTGACGGGCGCGGGCCCGCTTGCATCATCTTTCGTTTCGATCCATGCTCGCTCATCTCTTGCTTGACCTGTTTTCCTCTGTGACCGCCTGGTTCGAGGGCTGGGCTGTCGCATGGGCTGCCGCATTGGCTGCCGCATTGGCTGCATTACCCGCCCTCGCGCGCTTCGGATTCGCCGCCGTGATCGGCCTGGTTTTCGGCAGTTTCCTGAGCGTGGTGGTCTATCGCCTGCCCATCATGCTGCAACGCACCTGGGAACGCGAACTGCAGGCGCTGGCCGGCACGCCGGACAACGCGGAGACCCCCGCCGCGGCACCCATGGTCACTTTCAATCTGTGCGTCCCCGCCTCGAATTGCACCGAATGCGGCCATCCTCTCCGAATCTGGGAAAATCTGCCGCTGCTCAGCTTCGTTATCCTGCGCGGTCGCTGTTCTGCCTGCGGTACCCCGATCGGCTGGATCTACCCAGTGCTGGAAGCCGGTTCTGCGCTTCTTGCCGTCGCCTGTCTCTGGCATTTCGGCGTTGCGTGGCAAGCGGTCGCGGCGTTCGGCCTGGGCGCGACGCTGCTTGCGCTTGCCGCCATCGACGCACGCACGGGGCTGCTGCCCGACGCGATCACACTGCCCTTGTTGTGGGCCGGGCTACTTATCAATCTGGGCGGCCTCTTTGCCTCGCCGTCATCGGCCATCGCCGGTGCTGCTGCAGGCTATGTCACACTATGGTCCGTGTACTGGCTGTTTCGGCTCGCAACCGGCAAGGAAGGCATAGGCTACGGCGACTTCAAACTGTTCGCCGCGCTGGGTGCCTGGCTGGGTTGGCAATGGCTCGCTCCGACCCTGCTGATCGCAGCCTTGGCCGGCGCCTGCGTCGGGGTCGCAGCACTTGCGCTGGGCCGCATCGAGCGTGCTCAACCTCTACCGTTCGGACCATACCTGGCGGCTGCGGCCTTGATCGTGATGTTCGGCACGAATGCCTTATACGGCTTGGGGCTTTGATATGCTGAAAATCGGCCTGACAGGCGGCATCGGCAGCGGCAAGACGATGATAGCCGATCGCTTTGCCGCGCATGGCATCCCAGTCATCGATGCAGATCTGATTGCCCATCGCATCACCGCCGCGGGCGGCGTGGCCATGCCCGCGATCGAAGCCAGCTTCGGTTCCGCCTTCATCACGGCACACGGGGCCCTTGATCGAACCCGCATGCGTGCATTGGTGTTCGGCGACCCGGCCCAGAAAAAGGCACTCGAAGCGATCACCCATCCTTTGATACGCAGCGAATGTGAGCGCGAGATGCAGGCCGCGCATGGCCCGTATTTGATACTGGTGGTACCGCTACTGGTCGAGTCCGGCACCTGGCAGCAGCGTGTGGACCGTGTGCTGGTGGTCGATTGTGACGAGACCCGGCAGATCGAGCGCGTGATGCGCCGCAACGGCTATTCACGCGAGCAAGTTGCCGCGATCATGGCTCAGCAGGCACCCCGTGCCGTGCGACTGGCGGCTGCGCACGACGTGATCGTCAACAATGATGAGGTGCCTGAACCCGCGCTACAGCAAGTCGATCGTCTACATGAGCAGTACATGATTTTGGCAAAGGTTTCGCCAAACGCAAAAAGAGTTGCAAAAACATCGCCCAAGCGGTAGCGCCGCGATTGCGACGCGGGGTCTGCGGCATTAGAATGAGTGGAAATTATTCTTGGATGGCCTTTCAGAAAAAATCGGGCCATTCACTAAAAGGCGACCGCGCTTGATCCTTTACGAGTATCCCTTCAACGAACGTATCCGCACGCTGTTGCGGCTAGAGGATTTGTTCGACCGTTTCGGTTTTTTCCTGACTCAGGAAGACGCTCGGGCTCATCAGGTCGCGTTGAACACGCTCTTCGAAATCGCCGAGGTCACCGGCCGCACCGACCTTAAATCGGATCTGATCAAGGAACTGGACCGCCAGCGCTCGACGCTGTCCGCCTACCGCGGCAATCCGGGTATCGATCAACCCATGCTGGAAAATCTGCTCGGGGGAATCGAAGCCGTGTTGATCGGCCTGAACAACATGCACGGCAAGAGCGGCCAGCATCTGACAGACAACGAGTGGCTGACCAGTATACGTAGCCGTGCGATCATCCCGGGCGGCACCTGCAAGTTCGATCTGCCGTCCTATTTTGCATGGCAGCAAAACCCATCGAGCGCGCGCCAGGAAGATATCCTCAAGTGGGTCACGCCCCTGATCCCCTTGCGCGACGCGGCGGCCATCGTGCTCAAGCTGGCGCGGGAATCGGGACAAAGCTCCAAGGTGATGGCAGCGCAGGGCAGCTACCAGCAAATGCTGTCCGGCCGTACTTTTCAGTTGATGCAGATACGCGTCGCGCCGGAATCCAAGATGATTCCAGAAGCCAGCGCGAACAAATATATGCTGTGGATACGCTTCACCGTGCAGGACGGCGACTTGCGTCCGCGTGCGGTCGATACCGATATTCCGTTCCAGCTGACGCTGTGCAATCTGTGACGCGCACACCGAGCGAGCCGAAGTCATGACCACGATAGTCGCCTGCCCGATCTGCGGCAAGAAAGTCGAATGGAAGCCGGAAAATCGATTCCGCCCATTTTGCTCCGAGCGTTGCAAGGAGATCGATCTCGGCGCCTGGGCGTCCGGTCAGTACAAGATCGGCGCAAGCGACGACGAACCTGCCAGTGATGCGCCTCAGGGCGACTTGAACTGAGCGCCGCCCTCGCCGCCCGGTCATGCTCGGATCAAGCCGGGTCCGATCCAGCCCGGACGCCGCCCCCCCCATTACCGCTTCGGTAACGCTATACAATCAGGCCGCTTCATCGGCCAGCCACCGCAGTACCGGCAGCGTCGCCGGTAGCAGCGGCCCCACCGACACCGGCTCGCGCTGCCAGGCGAATGCCTGCCCTTCCCGGCCGACCGGTTGCCCTTCCCACCCCGTCACCTTGCAGAAGAACAGGCGCACATAGGCGTGCGGATAGTCGTGCTCCAGCGTATGCCAAAGCGCAATCGTATGCGCCTGGATGCCGAGTTCTTCGTCGAGTTCGCGCACCAGCGCCGCCTCGACCGACTCCCCGGGCTCGAGCTTGCCGCCGGGGAATTCCCAGTACCCTTCATAGGGCTTGCCCGTCGGGCGCTGCGCCAGCAGAAAACTGCCGTCAGGCTGGATCAGCACACCGACCGCGACCTCGGTCACGGGCCGCGTTGTCGACGAGGAGGATATGTGGCCTGCATCGGTCGATAGTGTCATCGGGTCGTGCCTGGCTTCAAGCGGATACCCGCTGACGACCGGACCAGTCGCGCGCGAATTGCCATGCAACCCGGCCGGAACGCGAACCGCGCTCCAGAGCCCACACCAGCGCGTCGCCGCGTGCGCCTTCTATGGTCGCCGCATCGCAGCCGAAATGGGCCAGCCAATGCGCAACAATGCTCAGGTAGTCATCCTGCTTGAACGGATAAAAGCTTACCCACAGACCGAAGCGCTCGGACAGCGAAATTTTCTCCTCGATCACTTCGCCGGGATGGATCTCGCCGTCCTCGGAATGACGATAGGTCTCGTTGTCGCGCATATATTCGGGCAGCAAATGGCGCCGATTCGAGGTCGCATAGATCAAGACATTATCCGACTGTGCCGCGATCGAACCGTCCAGCGCGACTTTGAGCGCCTTATAGCCCGATTCGCCGTCTTCGAATGACAAGTCGTCGCAAAAGATGATGAAACGCTCGGGGCGTGCCGACACCAGATCGACGATGTCGCCCAGATCGTGCAGATCATCCTTGTCGACTTCGATCAGACGCAGGCCGTCGGCGGCATAACGGTTCAGGCAGGCCTTGATCAGCGACGACTTGCCGGTACCGCGTGCGCCGGTCAACAGCACATTGTTGGCGGGCTTGCCCTGCACGAATTGCCGCGTGTTCTGCTCGATCAGGCCTTTTTGTCGATCGATGTTCTGCAAATCATCCAGCGCGATCGGCGCCAGTTGCTTGACCGCCTGCAACATGCCGCGCCCCTGGCGGATGCGCCAGCGAAATGCCACTGCGCCATCCCACTCGACCGGCGAAGCGCTCGGCGGCAAGAGGATTTCCAGACGCGAGAGCAACGCGTCGGCGCGGGTCAGGAATTGTTCGAGTTTATCCATGGAATCGATGACGAATGAGGTTCAGGAGCGATAGTCGGCATTGATGCTGACGTAATCGTGCGACAGATCGCAAGTCCAGATGGTGGCCGCCGCTTCGCCGCGGCCGAGCACCACGCGTACCAGAATCTCGCTTTGCTTCATCACGCGCTGGCCGTCTTCCTCGCGGTAGTCCGGATTGCGGCCGCCTGCGCGCGCCACGCACACGTCGTCGAGGTAGAGATCGATTTTGGCGACATCCAGGTCGTCGATGCCGGCATAACCGATCGCCGCCAGAATCCGCCCGAGGTTGGGGTCGGACGCATAGAAAGCGGTTTTCACCAGCGGCGAGTGGCCGATCGAGTAGGCGATCTTGCGGCACTCGTCGCTCGACTTCCCTCCTTCGACCTGGATCGTCATGAATTTGGTGGCGCCTTCGCCGTCGCGCACGATCAGTTGCGCGAGCGTTTGCGCGGTTTCGACCACGGCGTCGCGCAGCGCACGGTAGGCCGGGCTGTCGGTCGACGTAATGGCCGGCAGCGTCGAGCGACCCGAGGCGATGACGATAAAGGAATCGTTGGTCGATGTATCGCCGTCTATCGTAATGCAGTTGAACGAGCGGTCGGCCGCGTACTTGGTCAGCTCATTCAGCACCGGCTGGGCGATGGCCGCATCGGTGGCGAGAAAACCCAGCATGGTGGCCATGTTCGGCTTGATCATGCCGGCGCCCTTGCTGATGCCGCTTAGCGTCACCGTGTGATCGTCTATCGTGACCTGTTTGGAGGCGGCCTTGGGACGCGTGTCGGTGGTCATGATGGATTGTGCCGCTTCATACCAGTGCGCTGCCTGCAAACGATCGAGCGCGCTGGGCAGACCTGCCTTCAGGCGGTCGATCGGCAGCGGCTCGAGTATCACGCCGGTCGAGAACGGCAGCACCTGCTGCGGCTTGAGACCAATCAGGCGCGCCAGTTCGTCGCAGGTCGCGCGGGCATCGCGCATGCCCGGCTCGCCGGTACCGGCATTGGCGTTGCCGGTATTCACCACGAGCGCACGGATACCCGGATTGCCGGCTTGCCCGGCCCAGGCAAGATGTTCTCGGCACACCGTGACGGGAGCGGCACAAAAACGGTTGGACGTGAACACGCCGGCTACCGTCGCACCTTCTTCGAGAGCGATCACCAGCACGTCCTTGCGGTCCTGCTTGCGGATGGCGGCCTCGGCCCAGCCAAGCTGGACGCCCGCCACCGGCAGCAGTTGTTCGGACAGGATTTCGGGAAAATTGACGGCCATAGTCGTATGCGGTCCTAGAACGTGCCGCGATAAAGTCACCGCGGCACCGGAGATGGAATGGACGCGCTTGAGCACAGGCGCGTCCGAGCGCGAGGCGAGCCTCGCCAGGCGACGATTATCCGAGCTTACCGTGACACTGTTTGAATTTCTTGCCGCTGCCGCAGGGGCACGGATCGTTGCGGCCGACCTTGCCGGCGAATACGGCCGCTTCCGCAGCAGCGGTGGCGACCGCGGTGGCGACTGGCGCCTCCGCGTCGGCGCTCGAACCGCCGCCGAAATCGGCATGCTGGAATTCGACATGCTCGAGCTGGCCGCCCTGCTCTTCGATCTGCTCGGTCACTTCTTCCAGTTGCTCCGGCGACTGGATCTGCACGTTCATGATGATGCGCGTGACTTCCTGCTTGATCGCTTCGAGCAGTTCCGAGAACAGTTCGAAGGCTTCGCGCTTGTATTCCTGCTTCGGGTTCTTCTGCGCGTAGCCGCGCAGATGGATACCTTGACGCAGGTGGTCGAGCGCGGCCAGATGCTCGCGCCAGCGGTTATCGAGCGTCTGCAGCATGATTGATCGCTCGAAGCTGCTGAAGCCGTCGCGGCCGACCAGTTCAACCTTGGTCTGGTACGACGCTTCGGCCGCGTCCAGAACCACGGCCTGGATGTCTTCGTCGTCGATACTGTCCGACTCGGAGACCATTTCCCCGAGCAGCGCCTCGATCTTCCATTCGTCGCTCAACACCTGCTCCAGCGCTGGCAGGTTCCACTGTTCCTCGATACTGCCTTCGGGTATGAAGCTGCGCACCAGATCGGTAAACACACCCTGGCGCATCGCCACGATGGTTTCCGAAATATCGGTCGCTTCCAGCAATTCGTTGCGCTGCTGGTAGATCACCTTGCGCTGATCGTTGGCAACGTCGTCGTACTCGAGCAACTGCTTGCGGATGTCGAAGTTGCGGGCCTCTACCTTGCGCTGAGCCGACTCGATCGAACGGGTGACGATCCCGGCCTCGATCGGCTCGCCTTCCGGCATCTTCAGGCGATCCATGATCGCGCGGACCCTGTCGCCCGCAAAGATGCGCAGTAGCGGGTCTTCCAGCGACAGATAGAAACGCGACGAACCCGGATCGCCCTGGCGACCCGCACGACCACGCAACTGGTTGTCGATACGGCGCGATTCATGGCGCTCGGTTCCGATGATATGCAGGCCGCCCGCCGCCTTGACTTCGTCATGCAGCGCCTGCCATTCGTCGTACAGCTGCTGGACGCGGCGCTGTTTGTCATCGTCGGCCAGATTGGGGTCGGCCTCGATGAAACCGGCCTGCTTCTCGGCATTGCCGCCAAGCACGATGTCGGTACCGCGGCCCGCCATGTTGGTCGCGATGGTAATGCGCTTGGGACGGCCGGCTTCGGCCACGATCTCGGCTTCGCGCGCATGCTGCTTCGCGTTCAATACCTGGTGCGGCAGCTTGGCCTGGTCGAGCAGATGCGACAGCAGTTCGGAGCTTTCGATCGAGGTTGTGCCGACCAGCACCGGCTGCCCGCGCTCGTAGCAATCGCGGATGTCCTTGATCACCGCGTCGTAGCGTTCCTTCGCGGTTTTGTAGATCTGATCCTGCTTGTCGAGCCGGCGATTCGGACGATTGGTCGGAATCACCACGGTTTCCAGGCCGTAGATTTCCTGGAATTCATAGGCTTCGGTGTCGGCCGTGCCGGTCATGCCCGACAGCTTGCCGTACATGCGGAAGTAGTTCTGGAAGGTGATCGACGCGAGTGTCTGGTTCTCGTGCTGGATCTTGACGCCTTCCTTGGCTTCGACCGCCTGGTGCAAGCCTTCCGACCAGCGGCGGCCCGACATCAGGCGACCGGTGAATTCGTCGACGATCACGACTTCGCCGTTCTGCACTACATAGTGCTGGTCGCGGAAAAATAGCGTATGCGCGCGCAAGGCGGCGTACACGTGGTGCATCAGCGTGATGTTCTGCGGTGCGTAGAGGCTTTCGCCCGGCCCAATCAGGCCCCACTTGGCCAGCAGATCCTCGGCCTTTTCGTGGCCGCGCTCGGTGAGGAACACCTGACGCGCCTTTTCGTCCAGCGTGTAGTCGCCAGGCTTTTCGACGCCGGTACCGTCCATCTTCTCTTCGCCGATCTGGCGTTCGAGCAGCGGCGGCAGCGCGTTCATGCGCACATACAGTTCGGTATGATCTTCGGCCTGGCCGGAAATGATCAGCGGCGTGCGGGCTTCGTCGATCAGGATCGAGTCGACTTCGTCGACCACCGCGAAATTGAGGGCACGCTGCACACGCGAACCGGTGTCATACACCATGTTGTCGCGCAGGTAATCGAAGCCGAATTCGTTGTTGGTGCCGTAAGTGATGTCGGACGCATAGGCCTCTTGTTTCTCGGCATGCTCCATCTGCGACAGGTTGATGCCGACCGACAGGCCAAGGAAGTTGTACAGGCGCGCCATCCACTCGGCGTCGCGACGGGCCAGGTAGTCGTTCACCGTCACCACGTGCACGCCATTGCCGGACAAGGCGTTCAGGTAGGCCGCCAAAGTCGCCACCAGCGTCTTGCCTTCGCCGGTGCGCATTTCCGCGATCTTGCCGTAGTGCAGGACCATGCCCCCGATCAGCTGGACATCGAAGTGGCGCATCTTCAGCACGCGCCGACTGGCCTCCCGGCACACGGCAAACGCTTCCGGCAGCATGCTGTCGAGGCTCGCACCGTCGGCCACGCGCCGGCGGAACTCGTCGGTTTTCGCACGCAACTGCTCGTCGCTGAGGACTTCTATCTGCGGCTCAAGCGCGTTGATCGTGACGACTGTTTTCTGATACTGCTTGACGAGACGCTGGTTGCGGCTGCCAAAAATTGCTCTGAGAAGTCCGGAGATCATCGGATCGTTATCTGCTTAATGTCCGGCTTTTGTCCATTATGGCGGTGCGTCAGCGACGTGAAGTCGGGCCGGTGCGCGCTGCCCGTTCGACTTGGGCCTGAAGGTTCAAAGCATGTATTCTAGCATTGTCGTTGTTGCAACCGTGGGTCCAGGTTACCGTAGGGTCAATGCTTTGGCCACTTGGCCTGGCGCTATGGACAGCCTTCCGCTCAAGCTTGCCGCCTGGGCCGCCGCGCGACCCAAGCTAGGGTGCCGCCGTGGCGCGCTGCACGCCGTTTTTTCGAAGCAAGCCGGCTGCGGCGCAACCGGCCCCTGGGCTTAGCCGTCCTTATCCTGGATAGTCATTATTTTGAACACATTTGTTCCATTCAAGAAGCCGATTCAGGCCCGCACATCGGTTCCGGTGTCGGATCTGCTGGAGCGCAGCGACGCGCTGGCGCGCCTGCGAACCGGCGTGCGGCAGGCCAGTGCGCTGTCGGCCGACCTGAACGGGCTATTGCCGGATTACCTGGTAAGCAATGTCGAGCCCGGGGGTATTCAAGACGGGGTGCTGTCGGTATTGACCCGGCACAGTGCGCTTGCGGCACGCCTGCGCCATCTGGAACCGGGCCTGGTCGAGGCGCTGGCGCAAAAAGGCTGGCCCGTGCGCAAACTGAAGATCCGGATCACCCCCCAACCGATGCCGAACGCGCCGCCGGCCGCCAAGGCCAAGCTGAGTCCGGCCGCGCTGGCGTCCATCAGAACCCTGCGCGACACCCTGGCCGCGTCGCCCCTGCGCGCTTCGCTCGAGCGTCTGGTCGAGCACCATACTGTCCAGCCGCAGGCCGACAAGGGGCGCAACAAGTAAGCTGCGCGGTCACCGAAAACAGCAAATAAGTTAGGCGCGGAAAGCACAACGCCCCGGCTGGCGGGGCGTTGTAGACCAGGGCTGCGGCATGGCGCCGCTGGGCAGCCTCAGGCGAGCGCCGTCTGGGCGTCGAACGAGAAACCGCGCGGTGCCGTTTGCTGATCTTCGAACGACACGATTTCGTACGCATCCTCGCGCGCCAACAATTCGCGCAGTAAGGCGTTGTTCAGGCCGTGGCCCGACTTGTACGCGACATAGGAACCGATCAGCGGCAAGCCGATCACGTACAGGTCGCCGATCGCATCCAGCATCTTGTGCTTGACGAACTCGTCTTCGTAACGCAACCCATCGTTGTTGAGGATGCGATATTCGTCCAGCACGATGGCGTTGTCCATGCTACCGCCCCGGGCCAAGCCCAGTTCGCGCATCATTTCGACTTCATGGGCAAAACCGAAGGTACGGGCGCGAGCGATTTCGCGCGAGTATGAGACGTCGCCGAGGTCAATTTCCAGCTCCTGGCCGGTCTTGTCGACAGCGGGATGGCTGAAATCGATCGTAAATTTCAGTTTGAATCCAAAATAAGGTTCGAGACGGGCGTATTTATCGCCGTCGCGCACTTCGACCGCCTTTTTCACCCTGATGAATTTCTTCAGCGCCGGCTGTTCCTCGATGCCTGCCGATTGCAGCAGGAACACGAACGATGCCGCGCTGCCGTCCATGATGGGGATTTCCTCTGCGTCGACATCGACGTACAGATTGTCGACACCCAGGCCGGCGCATGCCGACATCAGGTGCTCGACCGTCGAAATCCGGGCACCGTCGTGCTGCAGGACCGAGGCCAGCCGCGTATCGCCGATGCTCGTCGCCGTCGCGCGGATTTCGGGCGAATTCGGTAAATCGACGCGGGTGAAAACGATCCCGGTGTCGGGGCCGGCCGGGCGCAACGTCAGTTGCACCTTCCGTCCGGAGTGCAGGCCTATGCCCGTCGTCTTCACAATCGCCTTGATGGTACGTTGCTTCAGCATATTGTGTTCGTGGAATTATTAATTATTGCAATTAAAAACGTCTATCTCATAGCAATAGTTTACCCAATCAGTATACTCACCCGCTGCTGTTCTTGCCGAAACAACTTGTTTCTAGCTATTACAGCAAGACCCGCGGCCGGTACGGAGGCGTAACCGGGCGCGGGTCCAGGACGGTATAAGTGCTAGCTGGTGCGGCCTGTAAATAGGGCCACTATCGTGGACCGCGGCCGGGCGACTAAAGGGCCGCCAATACCGCTTCCGCGGCGCTGACTTCAAACTTGCCGGGGGCTTCGACGAACAGTGCCTTGACCACGCCGTTATCGACCACCATCGCGTAGCGCTGGGAGCGTATACCCATGCCGCGCGCCGACAGATCCTGATCCAAACCAAGCGCTCGGGTAAACGTTGCGCTGCCGTCTGCCATCATACGCACCTTGCCCGAGGTGTGCTGATTACGGCCCCACGCACCCATCACGAACGCGTCGTTGACCGAGACGCACCAGATTTCGTCTATGCCCTTGGCCGCGAAGGCGGCTTGGTGCTCGACGTAACCCGGTACGTGCTTGGCCGAGCAAGTCGGGGTGAAGGCCCCGGGCAATCCGAAGATCACCAGGCGTTTGCCGCTCACCAGTTTGTCGACTTCCCACGCATTCGGTCCTATCGTGCATCCCTCCTGCTCACTGTCGAGATACTCGTTCAGGGTCGCATTCGGAAGCTTTTCGCCGGTCTGTATCATGTCAATACCTCGCTAGCCACAAATTACTCACTCAACCGCAGGTCGCCAATCCGGCGCTGCGCCTTACGGCCCGTGTACAGCCGGGCCTGGATACGTCCAGGGCGCGCATGGGCGCAGGGGGCAAACGTCCCTCCGGTCCAATAACCGGATTTCGCCCACTTGCGACTCAGCGGCTGTCGGTAGCGTCAGTCAGCCTGCTTGCGCAGAAATGCCGGGATGTCGTACGTGTCGACCCCTTTTTCCTGCAGCGCGGCCACATGCGCCGACGCGGTTTCGCGCGAACTGCGCCACACCGCCGGCGTTTCCAGCGCGCCGTAGTCCGTGTTGGTGGTCATCGCCGGCTGGTGCGTCATCACCGGAGCGTTGTCGGTACCCGTCTTCAGCAGCGTCATCGGAGCCACCTGCATCTTCTTGACTGCACGGCCCAGGCCCGTCGCCACCACGGTCACGCGCAACGCATCGCCCATCGCGTCATCGTACACCGCACCGAAAATCACGGTGGCGTCATCGGCCGCGTAGCTCTTGATGGTATTCATCACTTCACGCGTTTCCGACAGACGCAGCGAGCGGCTGGACGTGATGTTGACCAGGACGCCACGCGCACCGGACAGATCGACACCTTCCAGCAGCGGGCTGGCTACGGCCTGCTCGGCTGCGAGGCGCGCGCGATCGACGCCGCTGACCGTGGCGGTGCCCATCATTGCCTTGCCCTGCTCGCCCATCACCGTCTTCACGTCTTCGAAGTCGACGTTGACCAGGCCGTCGACATTGATGATTTCGGCGATGCCGGCCACCGCGTTATGCAGCACATCGTCCGCACACTGGAAGCACTTGTCCATCTCGGCGTCGTCGCCCATCACTTCGAACAGCTTGTCGTTGAGCACCACGATCAGCGAATCGACGTTGTCCTCCAGTTCCTGGGCACCGTTCTCCGCCACGCGCATGCGCTTGCCACCTTCGAATTCGAACGGCTTGGACACCACGCCCACCGTCAGAATCCCCATTTCCTTGGCGATTTCGGCGACCACGGGTGCTGCGCCCGTGCCGGTACCGCCACCCATGCCGGCGGTGATGAAGACCATGTGCGCACCACGCAGTGCATCGGCGATACGCTCGCGCGCTTCCTCGGCTGCCGCGCGGCCCATCTCCGGCTTGGCACCTGCGCCCAAACCGGTTTTGCCGAGTTGCAGCACCGCACCGGCCTTCGAGCGACCGAGTGCCTGCGCGTCGGTGTTCATGCAAATGAAATCAACCCCCTGCACGCCGCGGTTGATCATGTGCTGAACCGCATTACCGCCAGCACCGCCGACACCGACCACCTTGATGATGGTGCCGTTGGTTTCCGTTTCCAGCATTTGGAATTCCATTTGATTGCCTCCGTCAAGAATCAAACCACTACACTCGGCTTTATCCGGCAAGGGATCGGGCAACCCCAACACCGCGCACCAGCAGCCGCAACCGGTACAAATTGAAATCTGTCGACGCTTAAAAATTACCGACGAACCAATCCCTCATCCGTCCCCATACCTGGCCGACCGAACCCGACTGCACGGCGACCTTGCGCCCGCGCAGACGTTGTGAGCGTCCTTCGAGCAACAGGCCCATCGCGGTCGAATAGCGCGGATTGCGCACTACATCGGCCAAACCGCCGACGTATTCGGGCGCGCCGACGCGCACCGGCTTGAGGAAGATGTCTTCGCCCAGTTCGACCATGCCGGCCATCATCGCCGCGCCGCCTGTCAACACCACGCCGGACGACAGCAGTTCTTCATAGCCGGACTCGCGTACCACCTGCTGCACCAGCGAGAACAATTCCTCGACGCGCGGCTCGATCACGGCGGCCAGCGCTTGACGCGACAGCGTGCGCGGGCCGCGCTCGCCGAGACCGGGTACCTCGATCATTTCGTCCGGATCGGCCAACGCCTGCTTGGCGATGCCGTGGCTGACCTTGATGTCTTCCGCGTCTGGTGTCGGCGTGCGCAGGGCCATCGCGATATCGCTGGTGACTTGATCGCCGGCGATCGGGATCACAGCCGTATGCCGGATCGCTCCTTCGCTGAAGATCGCGATATCGGTGGTGCCTCCGCCGATATCGACCAGCACCACGCCCAATTCCTTCTCGTCCTCGGTCAGCACCGCCAGGCTGGAGGCGAGCGGCTGCAGGATCAGGTCATTCACTTCCAGGCCACAGCGCCGTACACACTTGACGATGTTCTGTGCCGCCGACACCGCGCCGGTCACGATATGGACTTTGACTTCAAGGCGGATACCGCTCATCCCGATCGGCTCGCGCACGTCTTCCTGGCCGTCGATGATGAATTCCTGGGTCAGGATGTGCAGCACCTGCTGGTCGGTCGGGATATTGATCGCCTTGGCCGTCTCGATCACCCGCGCCACGTCGGCTTGCGTGACTTCCTTGTCCTTGATCGCCACCATGCCGCTCGAATTGAAGCTGCGAATGTGGCTGCCGGCGATCCCCGTGAACACGTTGGTGATCTTGCAGTCGGCCATCAGTTCGGCTTCTTCGAGTGCGCGCTGGATGGACTGGACCGTCGCTTCGATATTGACCACCACCCCCTTCTTGAGTCCCTTGGAGTCGCTTTGACCGAGCCCGATCACTTCGTAGTGACCTTCCCCTTTCAATTCAGCGACCACCGCGACGACTTTGGAAGTGCCGATGTCGAGCGCAACCAGCAGGTCTTTGTATTCTTTACTCATGGCGTCGTGACTCTGTGCGTGTGTTTCGTAGATGCATGCTCAATAGCGTGGACAGGACTTGCTTCTATGTCTGCGCGACAGATACTGGGTTCGGGTTCTGTATTCATGGTTGGTTCGTGCCCGTGGTCTTGTCGGGGATGAAGCGCACCCCCGCGACGCGAATCGCAAATCCGTTCGGATAGCGCAGATCGACGTACTCGATGTGATCGCCCCACCGATGGGTCACTTCCGGCCAGGCCAGCACCAGACGGTTCGAGCGCTTGCGCAAGGTGTCTTCGTCCCGTTCCCGGCCCAACTGAATTTCGATACCGTTCGACAGCTTCACGCTCCAGGCATAGCGCGGCGACAGCGTCACCTCGACCGGCTTGACCCCGATCGGCGCGAACCACTGGGTGAACTCGTGATATTTCGCCAGCACGTCCTGGGCCGTGCCATTCGGCCCATACAGCGCCGGCAAATCGTCCTGATCGAGTTCTCCCTGGTTGGCGGTAAAGAGTTCGCCCTCCGTACTGACCAGCTGGTCGCCGCCCCAGGTCGCGACCGGCTTGTATTCCTCGAGCGTCACATCGAGACGATCGGGCCACACCCGGCGCACACCGGCGCGCCGCACCCAGGGCATGGTCTCGAAGGCCGCGCGCGCGGTGTCCAGGTTCGAGGTGAAGAAATTGCCCTGCAGGTGGCCGGCCAGGCTTTCGCGCACAGTCGGCACGTTGATGTGCGCCACGTCGCCGTCGATATCGATCGCCTGCCAGGTGAACATCGGGCGACTGATGGTCCACAGCGCCGCGCACGCCAGCAACATACCCGCCGCCAGCGCAAACAATGCGCTGGCGGCGAGGTTGAGTTGGCGTACGTTGTGCCACATGGTCGTGCTGTTCCCTTTCAATTCCGATCCAGCGTGAGCGCAAGCACGCTCATCACCAGTGCTTCATAACTGATGCCGACCGCACGCGCCGCTTTCGGCGGCAGCGAGTGGTCGGTCATGCCCGGCGCCGTATTTACTTCGAGAAAATACGGCCGTCCCTGCCCATCCACCATGAAATCCGCCCGCCCCCAGTCGGCACAACCCAGCAGATCGAAAGCGCGGCGCGCCAGCACTTTCAACTGGCGCTCCTGTGCTTCACCGAGTCCGCACGGAATCAAATACTGGGTCTTGTCCGAAATGTATTTGGCGTCGTAATCGTAGAAATCGCCTTCCGGGACGATGCGTATGATCGGCAAATCCAGATCGCCCGCTATCGACAGCGTGTACTCCCCACCACCTTCGATGCTCTGCTCGACCAGCACCAGCGTGTCGTACCGCGCGGCCTGCGCCAGCGCTTCGGCCAGCGCATGCGCCACCTTGACCTTGATCACGGCAACGCTCGACCCCTCGCACGCCGGCTTGACGAACAGCGGCAGGCCCAGCTTGCCGACGATCTCGACCGCACGCGCGGCGTAGTCGTCGCCGCGGTGCACGACCTCGAACGGCGGCGTTGGAATGCCGCACTGCTGCCAAACCAACTTGCTGCGGAACTTATCCATGCCCAACGCCGAACCGAGCACGCCGCTGCCGGTATAGCGAATATCCAGGAATTCCAGCGCGCCTTGCAGCGTCCCGTTCTCGCCGTAGCCGCCGTGCAGTGCGTTGAACACGCGCGCCACACCCAGCTGCTTCAGTTCGAACAACGGCCGCTCGCTCGGGTCGAACGCGATCGCATCGACTCCGCTCGCGCGCAGAGCCCCTAATACCAGCGAACCCGATTTCAGCGACACTTCACGTTCCGCCGACTCGCCGCCCAGCAGCACGGCAACCTTGCCGAAACGGCCAGGATCGACGCCTTCAGGCGTGCGTCCGACTGCGATGGATTGATTTGCGAGTTCGCTCATTTCAGCTCTTCTGCTCATTCATTTCTTGCGCCAACTGCGGGGGCACGCCGCCGATCGAACCGGCGCCCATGGTGATCACGACATCGCCGTCCTGCACCACCGAGGCCAGTGCTTGCGGCAAACCGTCGACACTGTCGACAAACACCGGTTCGACCTTGCCGGCCACGCGCACCGCACGCGCCAGTGCGCGGCCGTCGGCCGCCACGATGGGCGCTTCGCCGGCCGAGTACACGTCCGTCAGCACCAGGGCGTCGACCGTCGACAGCACTCGCACGAAATCCTCGAAACAATCCCGCGTTCGCGTATAGCGGTGCGGTTGGAAAGCGAGCACCAGACGCCGCTCGGGAAACGCACCGCGAGCGGCGGCGATGGTCGCCGTCATTTCGACGGGATGGTGTCCGTAGTCATCGATCAAGGTATAGGTTCCGCCGCTGGCCACGGACACTTCACCATAGCGTTGGAAGCGGCGGCCGACGCCGTTGAATTCCTGCAGCGCGCGCTGGATATCCGCATCGGCGACCTCCAGTTCGGTCGCGATCGCAATCGCTGCCAATGCGTTTTGCACATTGTGCAGGCCCGGCAGATTGAGTTCGATATCGAGCGCGCGTGCATCTTCGCGCAGCGCGGTAAAGCGCATCGTGCCGCCGTGGGCACTGACGTTGACCGCGCGCACCTGCGCGTCCGCCGCGAAGCCGTAGCGCACGATGGGCTTGGAGACGAACGGCAGGATCTCGCGCACGTTCGGGTCGTCGACGCACAGCACTGCGATACCGTAGAACGGCAGGCGATGGGTGAATTCGACAAAAGCCTGTTTCAAGCGCGCGAAATCGTGACCATAGGTATCCATATGGTCGGCGTCAATGTTGGTGATGACCTCGATCACCGGGAACAAATTCAGGAATGAAGCATCCGATTCGTCGGCCTCGGCCACGATGAAGTCGCCGGTCCCGAGCCGCGCATTGGCACCTGCGCTGTTCAGGCGGCCGCCGATGACGAAGGTCGGATCGAGTCCGCCTGCGCCCAGCACGCTGGCGACCAGGCTGGTCGTGGTGGTCTTGCCGTGAGTGCCGGCAATCGCGATACCCTGCTTCAGACGCATCAGTTCTGCCAGCATCAGCGCGCGCGGCACCACCGGGATGCGCTGCTGGCGGGCGGCCAGCACCTCGGGATTGTCGTTGCCCACCGCGGTCGACACCACCACGGCATCCGCGCCACTTACATGTGCCGCATCGTGACCTTGATGGATCACGCCGCCGAGCGCGGCAAGACGCTCGGTCACCGCATTGCGACTCAGATCCGAACCGCTGACCTTGTAGCCGAGATTCAGCAACACCTCGGCGATGCCGCTCATGCCGGCGCCGCCGATACCGACGAAATGAATATTCTTGACGATGTGTTTCATGATTGTCCTCGCTGGGAGTGCGCGGCCAGCGCCGCGCAAATCCCAGCCACCTGTTCGGTCGCCGATGGTTTTGCCAGCGCACGTGCTCGCGTCGCCAGATCGGCGAGCGACGCTCGGGTCTGCGCGCCCAACCAATCGGCCAGTTTTTCCGGCGTCAACTCACGCTGCTGGATCGCCAGTGCAGCTCCCTTTCCTGCCAGGAACGCGGCGTTGGCGCTCTGATGGTCGTCGACCGCATAGGGGAAGGGAATAAACAACGCCGCCACGCCGACCGCCGCGATTTCGGCGATGGTCATGGCGCCGGCGCGGCAGATTATCAGATCGGCGTCGCCATAGGCACGCGCCATGTCGTCGATGAACGGCACCAGATCGACGCCTTGGCCCTCGGCCAGACCCGCGGCCTGATAGTTTTCCTGCAATGCTGCCAAATGCTTGGCGCCGGCCTGATGGACCACGTGCGGACGCTGGGCTGGCGGCAGCAGCGCGATTGAGCGCGGCACGATCTCGTTCAATGCGGTCGCCCCCAGGCTGCCGCCGACGACCAGTACCCGCAGCGGGCCGGTGCGCTGTGCGTAGCGTTGCGCCGGTTCGGGCATCTCGGTCAAGGCCTGACGAATTGGATTGCCGGTCCACTCGGCACCCGGCAAAGCGTCCGGGAATGCCACCAGCACGCGGCGCGCGAAGCGGGCCAGTACGCGATTGGCAAGACCCGCGATCGAATTCTGTTCGTGCAAGACGAGGGGAATGCCCCGCAGCGCGGTGACGATGCCAGCGGGAAACGTGATATAGCCACCCATGCCCAACACCACGTCCGGCCGTACGCGGCGCAATACGCCCAGGCTTTGCCAGCAGGCACGCAGCAGGTTGAACGGTAGCGCCAGTTTCGCGCGCAGCCCCTTGCCGCGCAGCCCGCCAAAACGAATGAACTCCATCGGGATCGCGTACTGGGGTATCAGCGTCGCCTCCATGCCGGTCGGATTGCCCAGCCACACCACATGCCAGCCACGCGCCTGCAGCGCCTGGGCGACCGCGAGCCCGGGGAACACGTGCCCCCCGGTGCCACCGGCCATCACCATCAAGGTAGGCATGCGGTGCGGCGCGCGGATCATATCTTGCCCCCCCGCATCAGCACCCGGTTTTCGTAATCGACTCGCATCAGCAGCGCGATCGCGACGCAGTTCAGCACGATGCCCGAGCCGCCGTAGCTGACTAGCGGCAAGGTCAGGCCCTTGGTCGGCAGCAGACCGAGATTCACGCCCATATTGATGAAGACTTGCACGCCGATCCACATACCCAGGCCCTTGGCCACCAAACCGGCAAAGGTACGGTCGAGCGCCAGCGCCTGACGGCCGATTTCGAAAGCGCGCCGCACGATCCAGTAAAACATCAGAATCACGATCAACACGCCGACAAAGCCAAGTTCCTCGCCGATCACGGCCAAGATGAAGTCGGTATGCGCTTCCGGCAGATAATTCAGTTTCTCGACGCTGCCGCCAAGGCCCACGCCGAACCATTCGCCGCGCCCGAAAGCAATCAACGAGTGGGTCAATTGATAGGCTTTGCCTTGCGCGTATTGCTCCTGCCACGGATCGAGATAGGCAAAGATACGTGCACGACGCCACGGCGACGCCCATACCAGCACGCTGAACGTGGCGATCGCCGTCAACACCAGGCCGCCGAACAGCTTTCCGTTCACACCGCCGAGGAACAAGATGCCCATCGCAATCGCGGCAACCACCATGAAAGCGCCCATATCGGGCTCGAGCAGCAGCAGCGCACCAACCACGCCGACCGCAAACGCCATCGGCAAAAAGCCCTTGGCGAAGCTATGCATGTATTGCTGCTTGCGCACCGTGTAGTTCGCGACATAGACCGTCACCGCCAGCTTCATGACTTCCGACGGCTGCATATTGGTCAGGCCTAGCGGAATCCAGCGCCGCGCACCGTTGACGCCTTTGCCGATGTGCGGAATCAGCACGATCACAAGCATCAACAGCGTCAGCACGAACAGTTTGGGTGCGAGCCGCTCCCAAACTTTGACTGGGGTGCGAAAACCGATAGCCGCAGCGACCACTCCGATGAACACGAAAACCACTTGGTGCGCCAGGAAATAATAGCTGCGATACGCGGCATATTTGGGCGAATCCGGCATCGCGATCGATGCCGAATAGACCATCACCAACCCCAGTCCCAGCAGGCCGATCACGACCCACAGCAGTGGCTGGTCGTAGTCGAGCAGTTTCGAACGCGTTGGGCGCACCCCGTTGACGATGTCCGACAAGCCGCCTGCGCTCGCACCCTGGAACGGCGCGCTGTCGCGATCGCGAGCGTTGTCGTACATGCCGACCGTCCCGGCGGTCAAGGACGCTGCGGCGCGGCTACGCAAAGCATTCAGCAATTTCATAGCATGCTCCCCTGGTCGGCTGCGATTTCTTCGACTTCGCGGCGAAACACTTCGGCCCGATGAACGTAGTTGCGAAACATGTCGAAGCTTGCGCAAGCGGGCGACAGCAGTACGGCGTCGCCTGCATGCGCTTGCTTCACGCTCTCGCGCACAGCCTGTTCCAGGCCGGCGCAATCAATCAGTGGCACGCCCGTTTGCGCCAGCGAGGCACGCAGGGCCTGTGCGTCGCGGCCGATCAGCAGCACCGCGCGGCACCAGCGGGCGATCGGCGCCTGCAGCGGTGCGAAGTCCTGGCCCTTGCCGTCGCCGCCCGCAATCAGCACGACGCGCTGCGCCAATCCATCGAGCGCGGCCACCGTGGCGCCGACGTTGGTGCCTTTACTGTCGTCGAAGAAATCAATGCCGTTGACCGAACCGATCAACTCCACTCGATGCGGCTCGCCGCGATATTCGCGTACACCGTGCAGCAACGCCGCAAGCGGCAGGCCGATCGCCCGGCACAAGGCCAGCGCAGCCATCGCATTGGCTGCGTTGTGCAGCCCGCGGATACGCATCGCATCGACCGGCATCAGACGCTTGATCACGATATCGGCGGCCACTTGCGCGGCTCGCCCGCGCCGACGAGACGGTGCGCCGTCACTTGCACCCGTGCCCTCCTGGCGTTCAGCAACGTCCTGCGCCTGCACCAACCAGGCAATACCGCCGTCGCGATCAAGGCCGAAGTCGCCATGGCTTTCCGGCATACCCAGACCAAAGGTGACGAGCGCGTTGGCGGCCGATTCTGTTGCGGCAAGACTCGCACGCGCCAGGGCCATGCTCTGCGCGTCGTCGCGATTGGCAATGCGCACACGGGCTTGCGAGTAGATCCGGCCCTTGGCCTGCGCATAGGCGTCGAAGGTGCCGTGCCAGTCGAGATGATCCTGGGTCACGTTCAATACGGTCGCGGCATCGGGCGCGAACGACACTGCGCTGTCGAGCTGGTAGCTTGCCAGTTCCAGCACCCAAACCTGGGGCAACGCTGCTGCATCGATGGTTTCGCCAAGCTTGTCCAGCATGGCCGGACTGATGTTGCCCGCCACCGCCACCGTCTTGCCGGCACACGCGCACAGCAGGCCCGTCAGCGAGGTGGTGGTGGTCTTGCCGTTGGTGCCAGTGATGGCCAGCACAGCCGGCGAATATCCGCTTTCTGCCAATTTGGCCAGCGCCTGCGCAAAAAATTCAAGCTCGCCCCAGACCGGGATGCCCTGCTCGCGCGCGGCCGCGAGCAAAGCCGCTGTATCCGGTTGCAGCGGCGACAGACCCTGGCTGATCGCCACCAGTTCGATGCCACCGTCGAGCAGCGTGGGGCTAAACGGACCGGATACGAATTCAACAGCATCGTCCAACGCTTGCAGGGCGCCTGCCTGCGGCAGTTGGCTGCGCGTATCGGCCACGCGCAAACGGCTGCCGTGGCGTGCGCACCAGCGCGCCATGGCCAGGCCGGATTCGCCGAGTCCGAGCACCAGCACGGCCGGCGACCGCGCCCAGGCGGTACCGAACATACTGCGGCGCGCCGTCTCTGCAGCCGGGGCGCCTGGTTCTGTCGGGTTCGACGTGTCGTAAGTTTCCATCGGGCTTACCGCAATTTCAGTGTCGAAAGACCGACCAGCACGAGTATCAAGGTAATGATCCAGAAGCGAACCACGACCTGCGTCTCTTTCCAGCCGGACAATTCAAAGTGGTGATGCAGCGGCGCCATCTTGAAGATGCGCCTTCCTTCGCCGTAGCGCCGTTTCGTATATTTGAACCAGGTCACCTGCAGCATGACCGACAGGGTTTCGGCGACGAACACGCCGCCCATGATGAACAGCACGATTTCCTGACGCACGATGACGGCCACCGTGCCGAGCGCGCCGCCCAAGGCCAGTGCGCCGACATCGCCCATGAAAACCTGGGCGGGGTGCGTGTTGTACCAGAGGAAAGCGAGGCCCGCACCCGACAATGCCGAGCAGAAGATCAGCAATTCGCCTGCGCCCGGAATGTGCGGGAACAGCAGGTATTTCGAATAGACCGCGCTACCCATTACATAGGCAAACACACCAAGCGCACTACCAACCAGCACCACGGGCATGATCACCAGACCGTCGAGGCCGTCGGTCAGATTGACTGCGTTGCTCGAGCCGACGATGACCAGATACGTCAGCGCAATAAAACCGAACAGACCCAGCGGATAGCTGACCGACTTGAGAAACGGCAGCAGAAGGTCCGCACGCGCCGGCAGCGACATCGAAAAGCCGGTCTGCGCCCAATCCATGAAGAGATGGAAGACCCCAACATTGTTGGCTTCGGATACGCTGAAGGCGAGGTAGACCGCCGCGAACAGGCCGATCACCGATTGCCAGAAATACTTCTCGCGCGACGACATGCCGCGCGGATCCTTGTAGACCACCTTGCGGTAGTCATCGACCCAGCCAATCACGCCATAGCCGAAGGTCACCAGCAACACGATCCAGATAAAGCGATTGGTCAGGTCCGCCCACAGCAGCGTCGACACCGCGATCCCGATCAGGATCAGCACGCCGCCCATGGTCGGCGTGCCGGATTTGACCAGATGCGATTGCGGGCCGTCGGTACGCACCGCTTGGCCGACTTTCAACTGGGTCAGCTTGCGTATCACCCACGGACCGCAGACCAGGCCGATCATCAGCGCGGTGATGGTAGCCATCACCGCCCGAAAAGTCAGGTAGGTGATCACGCGCAAAAAGCTTGCGTCATTCTGCAGCCATTGCGCCAGCGCCAATAACATGCTCGTTCCTTTCTCTTAGTGCGTGCCGGGCCGCATGCCCGGCACGTCGGATTTCATCGGTGCGGAGGCAAGCAGCGCTTCGACCGCGCGCTCCATCCGCATAAAACGTGACCCCTTGACGAGCAAGGTGGCGCTGCTTTCCAGCCCGCTTGCCAGCAACGCCTTCAGCAAGGCCTCGACGGAGTCAAAATGCCGTGCCGCGGGGCCGAACGCGGTAACCGCCGCGACGCTGGCGTCGCCCAGGGCGTAGATGGCGTCGACGCCGCGCTCGCGTGCGTAGTCGCCGATTTCGCGATGGAATTCGGGCCCGTGATCGCCGACCTCCCCCATGTCGCCGATGATCAGCACGCGCGGCGACGCATAACGCGCCAGCACCGCGATCGCTGCCCGCATCGAATCGGGATTC
>FTBI01000026.1_pt1 | contig 35701 bp, 30 predicted proteins | sample 1639171 | NCBI WGS metagenome assembly FTBI01 (sample SAMEA3914812, study PRJEB12502) | metagenome | biome: forest; material: soil | place: Canada | collected 2011-07-07 | depth 0.1 m | reverse complement strand
TATTGATCGGAATAGCCATATACGAACTGGTTTGGTCCAGCATACCCATCTCCGTACCCCGGTGTAACTGCGCAACTACTCACACTTGCTGCGATCCCAAGCATCGCAATGATCCTAAGCACGGTATTTTCCCTTGCAATGATAAAGAAATAACCCAGGGCGCCAAGTTCCGATATGGATGCGGGCCGCGCAGCTAGGTATATTTTCCATGGTCGTATTGTCGACCTCCACATCTGAAAGGCGCGTGACGAGAAGATGTCTTTTTGGTCACGGACGGTCCGTAGATGGCCCCACTCTGCCGAATCAGCATTTCTTGGAATCGGTCGTCAAATCCTCGGCTTGAACGGCGCGAGAGTTATGTCATCCTTGGCGTGTCGGCTCAGATGTGTTGGCGACCTGCGGCATTGAACGCCAATGAGAGCGCGCCAACCAGGATGAGGCTTGATGCCCAGATCGCGTCCAGATTGAACCAACTCCGCGACACGAACTTCAACCCGAGGTAGCGGTAGACCAACCAGGCCAGGAGTCCGCCGACAACAATCATGGCGGTGGCATGGACGCCGGAGACAAGCAGCGCCATCCCCAAACTGGCGTCAATCAGGGCCTGCGCGGCTCGATGACCTTGATCCACATCGTAAGACCGGCAAAGTCCCAGGTAGATCGGTAAGAGCATGAGTCCCGCGCCGTGCGCGATGGCAACCGCGAAGGACCAGAGCGCAAGGCGCGAGGGTGGGATGCGCGCGAGTACGCGCGGATGGCGTCTCCAGATCAAAAGGAAGGCACCGAAGCCGATGACGAGCACACTCGCACCGATCTGGATCTCGCGCTGCCAAGCGAGCAGGATCGTAAGCATGGCGAAAGGCACCATCACCACGAACATGGCCAACATGTGACCCGCCGCAAGACATAAGAGCGCGAAGAGGAGAGCCTGTGCACGTCGCTCCATCAACCCGCTCGAAACGGCGAGCGGCCATCCCATCGCCGGGTTGACGCCGTGATAGAGACCGCTTGCCACGACGGCCAACCAAAGGCCGGCTTGCGGCCAGCCGCCCCCCATCAAGTCCCCACCGACGGATAACAGAACGAATCGGTTGAACAGTCGCCGCCTTCGAGCCGGATCTGGTGAGCCCGGTATCCGTCGGGAAAGGCTACCCAGTAGTCGTCGGCCAGTGCGAGGCCGCCACCAGGTTCCGCCCGGGCCATGACCTGTGCCGCAGGCACACCGTCCGGGTAGAATTGGTTATCCCACGTCGAGTAGAGCGAGTTGGTCCAATAGACCCGCTTCCCGTCGCGGCTGATCTCGACCATCTGCGGACCACCCGCGTAGGTTTTACCGTTCGGGTGCGGCGTGCGCCGCGCGACCCCGCCGAGGTGGACCGAGCCTGTGAGCTTCGGCTTCCTGGGTTCCGTCACATCGTATTGGCGCATCTCGCCGGTTCCCCAACAGGCGACGTAGAGGAACTTGTCGTCTATGGAGAGATCGATATCAGTGACGAGCGGCGGCACGGCGCCAAATCCCTGAAGCAACGGTGGAAGCAGTTCCGTGGTTGCGGGCTCGGCCGGGATGGTCGCTGTCTTCTCGATGTGGAACTGTCCATCCTCCCGCCACCAGGTCCAGATCGACCCTTCAAGGTTCGTCGTGTCGACCACGACGCCGATGAAGCCATACTCCCGGCTGGGATCGTGTGCAGGCCGCACTTCGAGCGCCATCTGGTGGTTCGCGCCGAGGTCGATCGTCTGCACGTTGCGCCTTGCACGCAGATCCCAGAAGTGTATGCGGTGTCCGTACTTGTTCGAGAGAAGATCCTCGGGGACGATGCCGTTCTCGAATTGCGGCGGCAGCGCCCACTCGCTCGACACCATGTAGTCGCGCGGCAGGTTCCACCAGAAATCGTAGTGTTTATCCTGTGACCCGCGGTCGATCTCCCAGCGGCCGAGGACATCGAAAGTCTCGCAGTCCATAATGAAAATTCCCGGGGGGCCGTCTGTACCATCCGCCCCACCGCCGCCGAGCGTGCTGACGTAGATTCCTTCAGGCCCGCAATGGACCGTGTGCGGACGCGAATAGCCTGTCTTGCGGAAGATTTCCTCAGGTTCGATGATCTTGTGGATTCTCGCCTGGGTTGGATGGGGCTTGGTGTCCACGATGTAAATGCGTGACGAACGCAATCCCGGAATGATTAGATAGCGTCGCTCGAGGAAAGCGTGACCGGTCAGTGGCGACAGTGACGATGAACAGGCATTCCATCCGAAGTGGTGAAATTCGTCCCCCTTGTTCGGCATTGCCACCGTGTGAACCACCTGACTGTAGGTCGGCGACCCGGGCTTCACGTCGACCACGGCGAGCGCGTCGGGCTGCGAGAAATCCGGGCTGAGCAGCAAGGTGTAGGCGAAGTCTTCCGGTGGCGCATCCATCGCGATTTTCGGCGATGCGTGGAACGTGGGATCTGGACGCATACCCATGACGGAAGTCTCCCTGGTTATCTGTTTCGGAGTGCAAGGCATCCGAATACTGATTAAAAACCTTAACACAAAGACGGTCGGGGCACTTCCGATTTTTAAGGACATGAATAACCGAAACCGGACAGATTCTGAATTCATCGGGCGACACTTCACGAATTCGAAAAACCGAATTCCGCCAACATAACCGCGATACTGTGCATGCATCCTCTCCAGTAAAAATGCCGATTTCGAGTTCGGATATCGGCTGTAATGTATTCCGCTCAGCCTATGAGTACTTCAGCTGGGGTCTTCAACTCGCGATTGAGACGGCATTGACGCTCATGTTTCATGTTGCATCGCCGCAATTTCTTGCTGGCGTATACGGTCGCACCGATCAGCGTTGATCGACGCCGTTGCGGACGTTCGGCGCCTGCAATTCGGACCATCATTGTCCGGTCGAAGCGGTCCCTCACAAGCGGGCAGCTGGGCGACCAAGACCTGTCGCCTCGTAGAGGAAGACAAGTGCCCGCAAACGAGATACATTGAGGTCACGCTAGGTGACGGTCGGGCCGGTGAGAACGGAATTTCACACGCGCGCGTTCCAGCCGCTGCGAAGGGTCGCTCCGATGATGAAGACAGCCGCCGTTGTCCCGGAGGATTTCATCCTCTTGAATTTGTCGCCTGGCCGGACGCAGAAGCGGCTTGCCCTTGCCATGGTGCTCGCCTTTTTGCTCTCCTGTCTCATCACGACCGGGCCGCTCGCGACATTTCAGCCGGCACGGATCGACATCATCCCGCCTTATGCCACCGCGATGATCGTGAACGAATCAATCACCGCAGTTCTGCTGTTTGCACAGTTCTCCATCCTGCGTTCGCGCGCTCTCCTCGTCATAGCGAGTGGGTATCTCTTTACAACGCTCATCCTATTTCCGTGGATACTGACCTTTCCGGGCGTCGTCACGCCGGCTGGCTTGCTGGGCGCCGGTCTGCAAAGCACGAACTGGCTCTATATTCTGTGGCACGCCGGTTTTGCCATGTTCGTCGCTGCTTATGCCCTGTTGAAGGATGTCGATCCAGCGCAGCGGTTGTGGCGGGGTTCCGTGGGTAAGGCGATCCTTTCGAGTGTTGTGCTGACGGCAGCCGTCGTATGTGCCGCGACTTTTCTTGTCACAGCTGGAAATGCGCTACTGCCGCGCATGATGCTCGATACTGCCCGTTTTTCAACGCTTTGGCGTTATGCCGCAGGGGCCCTGGCGATGTTAAGCATCGCTGCGCTCGTTGTGCTCTGGATCCGGCGGCGTTCGGTGCTTGATCTGTGGCTGATGGTGGTGATGTGCGCGTACGTCACAGAGTTCTTCCTGCTTTCATATCCCGTTCCGGTGCGCTTCAGCGTCGGCTTTTATGCTGCGAGGGTCTGCGGGCTCCTGTCCAGTAGCCTCGTCCTGTTTGTCCTGCTGTATGAGATAACGAGGCTTTACGCGGAGTTGCAGAGACGACAACTCGAGGTTGCACAGACGAATCGGGAACTGGCTCGCGCGAATCAGGCCAAGACCGACTTCCTCTCCACCATGTCGCACGAGTTGCGCACCCCGCTGAACGGTATCCTGGGCTACGCTCAAATACTGAGTCGGGACAAGAGGCTGGATGAACGCCAAATCTCGGGTTTGAACGTGATCCAGCAAAGCGGGGAGCATCTGCTGACGCTGATCAACGATATCCTGGACTTGGCCAAGATCGAAGCTGGCAAGCTTGAGCTCAGCCGCACCGACATCGCGCTGGCCAAATTCCTCCGCATGATTGCGGAGCTCATCAACGTGAGGGCGCGGCAGAAGGGTCTCGACTTCATCTGCGACATCGCGCCGGACCTACCCCCAGGAATCCGCGCCGACGAGAGGCGGTTGCGCCAGGTGCTCTTGAACCTGCTGGCCAATGCGGTCAAGTTCACCGATCGGGGCAGCGTAAGCCTGCGCGTGCGTTTTTCGCCGCCCACCCGGCTGCGCTTCGAGGTGCAAGACACCGGGATCGGCATCAGCACTGACAAGCTGGAGACCATCTTCCAAACCTTCGAGCAGGTAAGCGACCCTCAACACCGGCTCGGGGGTGCCGGCTTGGGGCTCTCCATCAGCCGGCAGTTCGTGCGACTGATGGGCAGTGACATTCAGGTCACGAGCGAAGTCGGCGTGGGCAGCACCTTCTGGTTCGAGCTGGACGTGCCAGTGAACGAGACCGTGGTGGCAGCGCCGCCCGAGCGCCTCGTGACCGGCTACGAGGGGCCGCGCAAGACGGTCCTGGTGGTCGATGACGTGGTCGCGAATCGCACGATGGCGTTTGACATGTTGACCCAGCTCGGCTTTGACGTCACCGGGGCGGCCAACGGCCGCGAGGCACTCGATAAGGCCCAAGCCGCGCGGCCGGACTGGATTCTGATGGACATCGTGATGCCGGAGATGGATGGACTGGAAGCCACGCGCCGCCTGCGGCAACTGCCCGGCCTCGAGGACGTGATTATCATTGCGATGTCCGCCAGCGCGTCCGGCAGCGACGAGCAGCAGTGTCTGGCGGCCGGCATGAATGCCTTCGTCCCTAAACCGATCGATCTGGACCAGCTCCTGACACAGATCGCCGCGCTCTTGAAGCTCAATTGGACGTACAAGCCGGAAGCAGTGTCCTCTGCAAAAGATGAGATGGTCGGGTCGCTGCTTGCGCCGCCCCAGCGGGAACTGGAACGCCTGCATCAACTCGCTCGACTCGGAAACATGCGCGACATAGTGCAGTGGGCCGGACAGGTCGCCGAGCTCGACGAGCGCTATCGCCCGTTCGCCGAGCAACTGCGCCTGATGGCCAGGGGGTACCAGTCCAAATCGATCCTGAGCCTGGTCGAGCAATACCTGGAGGGGAGGCAAGTGCCATGACAGCGATCTCGGCACGCGAATCTTACACCCCCACGATTCTCATCGTGGACGACACGCCTGCCAACTTGGCTGTGATCGTGGAAGGTCTCGAGGATCGGGGCTTCCGGATCATCGTGGCGGAAGACGGCGTCGAAGGACTGCATCGGGCGGACCTTGCCAGGCCCGACCTCATCTTGCTCGACGTAATGATGCCGGGACCAAGTGGCTTTGAAACCTGTCGACGTCTTAAAGCGCTTGGAAACACCTGCGATATTCCGGTGATTTTCATGACTTCGCTGACGGACACTGAGGACAAGGTCGCCGGTTTCAACGCGGGAGGGGTCGACTATGTCACTAAACCGTTGGAGATCAATGAAGTCATAGCGCGTGTCAGCACGCACCTGAGTCTGCACGCCATGCGCAAGCAATTGGAGGCAAAAAATGCCTTGCTGCAGCAGGAGATCTTGGAACGCAGAAAGGCCGAGGATGCACTGGAAACAAGCCGGGAGTTGATCCGTCGCCAGAGGGACGCGCTAAAGAGTCTTTACGACGACATTGTGGCCGAGCAAAAGATATCCGAGCGGCTGCTGCTCAATCTGCTGCCGGGTCCCATTGCCGCGCGGCTAAAGACACGCTCCGAGCTCCTCGTCGACGGTCCCCCTGAAGTCATTGCCGACAGCTTCTCGGAAGCGACGGTGTTGTTCGCGGACATCGTGCAGTTCACCCGATTTTCGGCGGGCATGAAACCTGAACAGCTGGTGGCCGTGCTCAACGAAATCTTCACCGAGTTTGACGGCATTGCCGACAACCGTGGCCTCGAGAAGATCAAGACCATTGGTGACGCCTATCTGGCTGCCGCTGGCCTCCCCGTCCCAGCAGCCGATCACGCGATGCGAGCCGCGCACATGGCGCTGGACATGATCGAATCGCTCGCACGCTTCAACGAGCGCCGCGGATACGGGCTGCAGATGCGCATTGGCATCAACAGCGGCCCACTCGTGGCGGGGGTCATAGGCAGGCGCAAGTTCTCCTATGACTTGTGGGGTGACGCGGTCAATATTGCCAGTCGCATGGAATCCCAGGGCGTGGCCGGCCGGGTGCAAATCACGGAATCCACCAGGAGGCTGCTGGGCGAGGCGTTCCTGCTCGAGGACCGCGGTACCATTCCCGCCAAAGGCACGGGTCAGGTGCATACCTGGTTCTTGCTTGGCAGGACCGGTGCGTCTTCAAATGAAACCGGCACGCCGCCCCACGGTGCAGAGGAAGGTGGAGTGAACCAGACGCACGCACGCTTCCTGGCGCTGTGGTCACGCTGCGGAGGGATTGGCGCCGAAGCGGTTTACGCCGACTTGATGCAACACTATGCCGAGCCGAACCGTCATTACCATACGCTTCGCCATATCCGCCGCTGTCTGCGCGACCTGGACTGGGCGCGCGCCGCGATCCCCGATCCCGATGCCGTCGAACTGGCGCTTTGGTGTCACGACGTCATTTACGTTCCGGGGGCGCGAGACAACGAACAATTGAGCGCTCGGTGGTTCAAGGACTGCGCGCAGGGCCGCATCGCGGCAAGCGAGCGCATCGCAAACATGATTCTGGCCACCACGCACGCCATGGCGCCGGACGATCCCGATGCGCGCTTCACCGTCGACATCGACCTGGCGAACCTCGGCGGCGACCGTACGCGTTTTTTTAGAGACCAAGTGTGCCTTCGGGCTGAACGGCGCGACCTCGACGATATCGCCTTTGATTGCCAGGAGCGAGCGTTCCTGAGCTTCCTGCTGGCTCGTTCGCACGTCTACCACACCGATGTGTTTCGTGCCCGCTGCGAAACCCCTGCCCGCAACAATCTCGCATGGCGGCTCGCCCAGCCGGCACCCGGCTAATCCCACCATGGGCCATCTATCAGGAGTTGCGCGATGAAGGCGAAACGGTCCCCCCCCACATCCGCCGCAACGCGTCGCATCAACGTGGCGTTGCAAGGTGGTGGCAGCCACGGCGCTTTCAGTTGGGGGGTGCTCGACCGCCTGCTCGAAGACGTTCGCATCGACATCGACGGCATCAGCGGCACCAGCGCCGGAGCGATGAACGCGACGGTACTGGCCTACGGCCTCGCGAGCGGCGGACGCGAAGAAGCGCGCCGCGTGCTCGAGGTGTTTTGGCGCCGGATCGCCGAGCGGGCGTGGGTGAATCCCTTGGAACACGGTTGGCTGGGCAGCATGATGGGCTGGAGCAATATGAATCTGTCGCCGGGGTGGCTGATATTCGACTTTTTCACTCGGTTTTTTTCACCGTATCAACTCAATCCGTGCAATCTGAATCCCTTGCGTGATGTGTTGCTCGAGACGGTTGATTTCGAACTATTGAAGCACGCCCCGAGCGTCAAGCTATTCCTGTGTGCTACCAATGTGTTGAGCGGGCGCATGCGCGTATTCTCTACGAGCGAGATTGGCGTCCAGGCTGTGCTGGCCTCAAGTTGCCTGCCGCAGCTTCACCAGGCGGTGGAAGTCGACGGCGACTATTACTGGGATGGCGGCTATATGGGAAACCCCCCCATCTATCCGCTCATCTACGAGACCGATACCGCTGACGTGCTGATCATCCGCATCAACCCCATACGCATTCCTCAAGTGCCGACCACCGCATACGACATCCTCGATCGCGTCAATACGCTGAGCTTCAACTCGTCATTGATGCGCGAAATGCGCGCGATCGACTTCGTTACCCAGTTGATCGATGAAGGCGCGCTCGACGGCACGCGCTACCGACGCATGCTGATGCACAGCATCGATGCCGAGTCGGAAATGGCCGGGCTCGGCGTGTCGAGCAAGTTCAACGCCGACTGGCGCTTCCTGCGTACCCTTTTCGAACTGGGGCGTGCTCGCGCCGATATCTGGTTGAGCACGAATTTCGAAGCGTTGGGAAAGCACTCGTCGATCGACATCGCCGATGTCTTTCTGTAAACGACACTGGCCGTCGAGATAAATGACTTCGCGCCCGACCGCGCCTTGTCCGCTTGGGACAAGGCGCGCTGCCGGGCGCGACATTCTGCTTACGGGCGCTGCTGTGACAACGCGCTCATTCAAGACTCATGGCGGCAACGGGTTGGTCAACGCGACCCTCTTCCCATTTTGCGATCACCGCGGTGGCGATGCTGTTGCCCACCACATTCGTCATCGTGCGGCCCATGTCGAGAAGCTGGTCGATCGCCAATACCATCACCACGCCCTCGAGCGGCAGATGAAAGAGCGGCGCCACGGCGGCAACCACCACCACCGACGCGCGCGGCACGGTTGCCATGCCCTTGCTGCTAAGCATCAGTACCAGCAGCATCACGATTTGCTCTTGGAGCGGCATATGGATGCCAAAAGCCTGTGCGATGAAGATTGCCGCGAAGGACTGATACATCATCGCGCCATCGAGATTGAACACATAGCCCAGCGGTAACGTAAAACCGACGATTTGCTTGTTGACGCCGAATTTCTCGAGTGCTTCGATCAAGCGCGGATAGGCAGCCTCGCTACTGGACGTCGAGAAAGCGATCAATGCCGGTTCCCGCACCGCCTTGATCAGGGTAAAGACACGGGTGCCGAGAAACAGATAGCCGATCCCGATAAGAAGGGCCCACAGCAGAACCAAGCCCAAGTAAAACGAGCCTATCAGTTTGCCGTAGGTGACCAGGATGCCGAGCCCACGCACCGTCACAACCGAGGCGAGCGCGCCAAATACACCGAACGGTGCCGCGCGCATGACGTAGCCCGTCAGGCGCACCATGATTTCCGCCAACCCGTCGATCGCCTGCACTATCGTCTTGACGCGAGGATCATGCTTGAGCGCGCTCAGGGCCAAGCCGAAGAATAGCGAGAACACCAGGATTTGCAGAATATCGTTGCGGGCCATGGCATCGAGTATGCTGTTCGGGAACGCATGTTCGACAATATTCTTGAAGTTCAACCCTGCGGTGTCGAGGCCGGTATTGATGTTGTCGCTGCTCGCAGTCAGGTGCAATGCGCTGCCGGGTTGCAGCACATTGGCCAGCACCAGACCGAGCGCCAGCGAGATCAGCGAGGCAAACAAGAACCAGAGAACGGTGCGAACACCGATCCGCGCGACATCCTGGCCGTTATCCATGCCAGCCAGTCCGGAAACCAGCGTCGCGAACACGAGCGGCGCGATGATCATCCTGATAAGCCGCAGGAAAATATCCGTGATGATGGAAAAATATCCGGCGATGACCTTGGCTTGGGTCGGGTCGGTTATATTGGCGTGGCACGCAAATCCGACGAGCACGCCCAGTATCATGCCTACCGCGATGTAAAAGGTAAGACGGTTTTTCATTGTATTGCTTGTTCCTTTCCCGGCAAGTTTTCGCTCACCGAAGTGCGGCACATTGCCGCCGTTGCATAAGATAACGGATTAGTCCAAGCGCGACGCGCGCCTACTCCGGAGTCAACGCATGCCATCATCATTGTTGCTTGTCGGCTGAGTACGATCGTTTTACCAGCCGTAGTTGCGCGGCCACTCAGTGACTTCGCTGTTCGCTTGCAGCGCTTGATACGCCGGATATTGCGCACCGGTCGCACACGCGTGATTCGGCAAAATGCGCATTTTCGTTCCGATGGGGAAACGCTCGGCGATATCGCGTTGGTCAACGGCATCGGTGAGCCCTTTTTCGGCGAGCGCCACGATACCGTGTTCCTGGTTCGCGCCGACCATCTGGTATCCCGCCAGCACCGTACCGTCCAGTCCGCACACCTGACCATACCCATAGTCGCGAGATTGTTTCGAGGTCCCGCGGTCGCGACTCATGGCCATCCAGCCTGCGTCGACGATCACCCACCCCTTGTCGGCCTGGTGCCCGATCACCGTGGTCAGCACGCTAAGCGCAATGTCATCGATCTTGCAAACGCCGACGTTATGCATGACCAAATCGAAAAATACATAGACCCCGGCACGAACTTCCGTTACGCCATCGAGCCGTTGCGCGGCAAGTGCCGTCGGCGTCGAACCGACACTGACAGTCTCGCAAGGCAAGCCCGCGTCGCGCAGCCGTTGTGCCGCGCGCACGCAACCGACGCGCTCCTGCTCCGCCAGAGCGGCCAGCGCTTCGGGCGTATTCAACTCGTAGCTGGAGCCGGCGTGGGTGATCACACCGCCCAGGCGAACCCCATTTTCATGCAGCGCGCGCCCGACGCTCAGGAGTAGTGCATCCTCGGGCTGAATCCCTGACCGGTGACCATCCGTATCGATCTCGATCCAGACTTCAAAGGTTTCTCCGTGGGCACGGCCAAACTCGGCGACCGCCATGGCCGCTTGCACGTTGTCCACGATCAGCTTCAAGTCGCAGCCCTTGCGGCGTAGGGCCAGTGCACGTTCGAGCTTGGATGGAATAATGCTCACCGCGTACAGAATGTCCCGTTCGCCCGCGGCAAAAAATTGCTCCGCTTCCAGCAACGTGGAAACGGTGATCCCCGACGCGCCGGCATTGGCCTGCGCTTTCCAGACTTGCTCGCATTTGGACGTCTTGACGTGTGGCCGAAACTTCACGCCGAGTCGCGTCAAATGCTGCTGCATGCGCTCGATATTGCGCATCATGCGCGGCAGATCGATGACCGTTGCCGGCGTTTCAACTTTCTCTAATGACATGTAACTTGATTTCCTAAATTGATCTTCCCTGCCGGCATGGCATGCGCCGTTTTGGCCTGTCGTCATACCTCAAGAGATCGTCTTCGAATCAGGCGCCCAGAAAATCGGCATAGCGCCCAATATCCACATTGCCCCCACTGACGATGACGCCCACGCGCTTGCCTTTTAGTTCGTCACGCATTTCGCGTGCCGCGGCAAAGCCGAGGCAGCCGGTAGGTTCAACAACCATCTTCATGCGTTCGGCGAAAAAGCGCATGCATGCGACAAGCTGATCGTCGGTGGCTGTCAGGATGTCGTCCACGTCGCGTCGAATAATCGGGAATGTGTATTGCCCGAGATGCTGGGTTTGCGCGCCGTCAGCAATGGTTTTCGGTGTGTCGATATGGACGATGGAACCGGATCTGAAAGATTGCTGTCCGTCATTGCCGGCTTCCGGTTCGACACCGTAAATCTTGCAATGTGGTGCGAGCGCGCGGGCCGCGAGCGCGGACCCGGCGAGCAGGCCACCACCGCCCAGGCACACGAACAGTGCGTCAAGCTCGCCCACTTCCTCGATCAGTTCCTTCGCGGCCGTACCCTGCCCCGCGATCACATGCGGGTGGTCATACGGCGGAATCAAGGTCAAGCCATGCTTGGCGGCGAGGTCGCGCCCGATCTGTTCGCGGTCTTCCGTGTAGCGATCGTAGGTCACCACATTGCCGCCATACCCTTTGGTCGCAGCCACCTTGGCGGCAGGTGCATCAAGGGGCATCACGATGGTGGCTGGAATGCCGAGCAATTTCGCCGCCAACGCGATCGCCTGCGCATGATTGCCGGACGAGAACGCGACCACGCCCGCCTGGCGTTGACGTTCGTCGAACTGCATCAACGCGTTCATGGCGCCGCGGAACTTGAAAGCGCCCATGCGCTGGAAATTTTCGCACTTGAAGAACACATGCGCGCCCAACTCGGCGTCCACTGTGCGCGATGTCATGACGGGGGTCTTGCGGACCTCGGTCTCGATGCGCTCAGCCGCCGCCTTTACATCGGAATATTTCGGAAGATCATGCATGTCAGTATTCCTTGATAAACGTGTTTTGGATGGCTGGCCGGCCGGATCGCACGCGCCGCGTGCCAGCGACTTGCATTCAATGCGCGCTCACCACGGCCAGGCGATCGATGTGCCGACGTTGGCCTCGATGGCGCGATCACGCAGCATGCGGGCGACGGTGAGGTCCTGCAAGGCGAGCCCAGTCATATCGAACACCGTGATGTCGCCGGGTTGCCGTTCCAGGTGCGCTTTGCCGGTCAGCAGATCGCCCAATTCGACCAATTCCGTGTCGGGTGCCCATTGCGTTTCCCCAATCTCAGCAGCCTGGATGCGGTCGTCGACAACCAGCCGAACACGCTCCAACAAACCTGCCGGCAATTCGCGCTTGCCCTTGGTATCGGCGCCGACGCAGTTCAAATGCGTACCTGGCCGCACCGCATCGAGATCGAACAGCGCGCCGCCGCCAGGCGTCGCGGTAATGACGATATCGCTATCCGCCACCGCGCTATTTCGGTCTTGCGCCAAACGGATTTCGCAATGCGAGTGGAAGTGCGACTCGAACGCTTCGTCCTTCTCGTCGTTGAACGTGACGTATTGCACGCGTTTGAGCGTAGGCATGAGCCGCAACGCGAAAGTCAGCTGGATGCGGGCCTGCACGCCGGAGCCGAATATACAGACGCGGGTGCTGTCCGGACGGGCAAGTTGCATCAGCCCCAACCCGCCAGCCGCACCTGTGCGCATGGTCGTGACCGCGTTGCCGTCTATCACGCAGGTCGGACGCCCCGTCGCGGGATCGATGAGCATGATGGTCGCCTGATGCGGCTCGCCGCCTTTCTGCCTATTGCTGGGCCAAAAGCCGGCCGCCTTGAATCCAAGCAGACTTTGGCTCTGAACGTCGCCCGATTTGATTCCGAAAACGCCCCCCGTCGAGAGCGGTTCCCGCACAACCGGGAAGACCCTGCCTTCCCGATGGCTGTGCAGTACGAACGCCTCCCGCACGGCGTCAAGCACGTCGTCCGTTTTCAATAAAGACTCGACGGCATCCTTGTCGAGCAGTACCAATTTGTCATTATTTCGCATCGTTATATACCGTTCCCCGTGAAACTCCTAAATGGAGTGCGACAATTTCCATTGCCCGACGCACTTCCATGCTGCCGGACTGCTTAAGTTCGCGCATCAATATGCGGCGATCGTCGGTCTTCAGCGCCCGCGGGATGGTCCCGAGCCGAGCGGCAAACTGGTCGATGCGCTGTCGTATGGCGTCCGCGCCCAAGGGCTCCAAGGATTCATTGCCCCCTGCCGTGGCATCCGTCGTTGTGAAGCGCGCGAGCACGTTTTGCAAAGCGCCGAAAAGCGTCAGATCAATGTTCAGGCATAACGCGGCCACATACTGGCCGCTCGAATCCTTGATGCCGATTGACGTGCTCTTCACCGGACGCCCATCAGCAAACTGGTTCGGGTAATTTGCGAGCACCTGGGGAAAACGCTCGTCCGCGATGCGCGCGAGTCCCAACTCGGTCGCCGGGTCACCTTCCCATCGACCCGACAAATTGTTATGGATCGCCACGATCGCGTGATCGGTATCGAGCAGGTCATGAACGACAACTTCGCAAAAGGGCGCGAACGTTTCACCGAGCCCGTCCGCAATTTGCTTCAGTTGTTCGATGATTGTGTTCTGTTCGGCTGTCGTCTTACGCATTTAGACAATTTATATAAATTTGTTCAATTCGTCAATATTACGTGCTGGCGCCTCACGGTTAAGAATGCCCGGATACATCTTTCCGGGGCTAATCATCGGGTCAGTGGAGCATCGTTTCGGCCATGCCGGCCAGCGCGCAGAATGCGACGATGGCGAGCGGCGGGGCTTTCCATCGCGTGAGAAGAAGGAAGCCAATAGTGGCAATGGCGAAATCGAGCTCGGACAGCACGGCGCTGGTCCAGACCGGGGAGTACAGCGCAGCGGCAAGCAAGCCAACGACCGCAGCATTCACGCCGGCAAGCAGTGCGGACATCGACGGGCGATCGCGCAGCGATTGCCAATACGGCAGCGCGGCAAGTACGAGCAACAAGCCCGGGAGGAAGATCCCGACCGTAGCCAACAGTGCGCCAGTCCAATGGTTCGGTGCACCCGTCAGTATCCAGCCGAGATAGGCCGCAAAAGTGAACAACGGCCCCGGAACGGCCTGCGCCGCGCCATAGCCCGCAAGAAAGCTGCTCGAAGAGATCCATCCGGTGGCTACAGTTTGCTGCTGTAGCAGCGGTAGTACCACGTGCCCGCCACCGAACACGAGCGCACCCGATCGATAGAACGCATCGAACACCTTGATGCTCCGCCCAGGGTCGATCTCGATTAGCGCGGGTAATCCGAACAACAGGACGCAAAACAGCAGCAGCGCAATCGCGCCGACTCGGCGGGACACCCGGAAGTCGTGGTTGATCTGCGGTAACCGAACCGCATCCGAGGATGCGGTTCGACACAGTATGAGTCCGAGCACCGCACCGATGCCAATGACAATGAGCTGCGCGTAGAGGGTGGTCAAGCTGCCGAGCAAAGCGACGGCGATCAGCGCGATCGCAACGCGGCGCTTGTCGGAACACAAACGTCGCGCCATATCCCACACGGCTTGAGCGACGACGGCCACCGCGACCAGCTTCAGGCCGTGGATCAATCCGCCTCCGATCGGGCCGCCGAGACTGGGTGCAATCGCTGCGAAGGCGAGTAGCAGCAAGACAGAGGGCAGCGTGAATCCGCACCACGCCGCGAGGCCGCCCAGCCACCCGGCACGTAAAAGGCCGATAGAGAAACCCACTTGGCTGCTGGCCGGTCCAGGCAGAAACTGACAGAGTCCGACCAGATCGATGAACGTTTCTTCATCAAGCCAGCGTCGTCGCTCGACGAACTCCCGGCGGAAATAACCGAGATGGGCAATCGGACCGCCAAAGCACGTCAGCCCCAGCCTGAGAAACGTCGCAAAGACTTCTCCCGCACGCCCCTGCCGTACCGGGTCCGAGGAGGCATTGTTCGTTTCCATAAATATCCGCTTTCTGGACGGTGAGGTCGACGCACTCGCATCACCGCGCACGTCACCCTGCTCCCGCACGCATCGAGATCTTACGCGTTCCTTGTTTCGGACCGTGACGTCAGATGAACTTCGGTTGTGATGTGCGAAAGCCCCTTGAATCTTCGCAAGACTGCGTGATAGAAACCAGGACCGTGTCGCCCTTCCCGCGTCACGATGGACAACACCACGCCGAAGTGGTCAGGGCCCAGGCGCCACACATGCAGATCGATCAATTTGTCGCCGGCCGCAGCGACGGCGGCTCGTATTTTGTTAGCCATCGTCTCATCAGGGCTCAGGTCCATCAAGATCGAACCAGTGTCGCGTATCAAGCCATAAGACCAATTTGCGATCACCAAAGCGCCGACGATCCCAGCCAGCGGGTCCATCCACAGCCAACCAAATGCCTTCGCCAAAAGCAAACCGATGATGGCCAATACTGACACCGCCGCATCGGCCATTACATGGACGTAAGCAGCGCGTATGTTGTGGTCGCGTGTGTCGACATCGTGTTCGCCGTGTTCATGCTCATGCTCATGTTCTGCGAAGTCGACTGTATACTCACCGTCGGGCAAGCTTATCTTGACTTGAAATCCGTGCGGCTCGGGAATATCCGTGGTCGATTCAAGAAAGCCGCCCTTTTGCGAAAACGCGAAGACTTGCTCCGAACCATCCGGGCGGATCGTGGTTGCCGTGATGCCGTACGATGGCAATTCGATATTGCCCTCAATGGCTTTGATACGGAATACCGGCGGAATACCTTCTTCAAAAATCGAGAGCGCGACGACACCGGTCGATGTCTCGATCAATTGAATTTCATCGTCATGGGAGGCGTCTTCGGCATGACTGTGGCCATGGTTGTGCCCGTGATCGTGTCCGTGATGATGATCATCGCCGCTCAATAGCCAGGCGCTGGCAATATTGACCAACAAACCGACCACCGCGATTGGAATCGCTTCGCCAAAATGGATGGGCACCGGCGACAGAAACCGTGAAACGGCCTCATAACCTATCAAAAGCGCGATCATCGCGAGAATAATCGCACTGGTGAACCCCGCCAGGTCGCCGAGTTTGCCGGTACCAAAGACAAAACGGGGATCGTTGGCATGCTTGCGTGCATAGGTGTAGGCCAACGCAGCAATCAGCATCGCTCCGGCGTGGGTCGACATATGCAGGCCATCCGCTACCAGCGCCAGCGAGCCGAAGAGGCTCCCGCCCGCGATTTCAGCAATCATCATTGCACTACACAGCGCAATCACCGCCCAGGTTTTACGTTCGTTCTTTTCGTGACCAGCTCCCAGGAAAACGTGGTCGTGGCCCATGGCAAACGGGGTATCGTAGAAATCGTTCATAGGAAACTTACTTGAAATAGCTGTGGACTACGTCTATCAACTGTTCGCGGGCGTCACCGTGTTCATTTTGATGTTCCGCATCCGCATCGACCAAATGGGTCCGAATATGGTCTTCCAGGACCACTGCCAGGAGCCCATTCATGGCCCCTCGGCAACTGGTGATTTGCTGCAATACCTCGCCACAGTCGCTTTCCTGCTCCAGGGCCCGCTCGATGGCGTCGATCTGTCCGCGGATGCGCCGAACCCGGTTCAATAGCTTCTGCTTGTCACGGATGGTGTGACTCATGGACGCCTCTTTAATTAATATAGGGGGGTATACTATCTAGATTAGCGGTTGCTTGCGTGAAGCTTTTTTTACAACCGAGCGACCACGGCTTGGTTGGTACCAATCAAGCCAGATAACAGATGGGCGCAGTCACCCCAGGCGGGCGGTACATGGGCTCACCAGTACGCGGACTGGAGGCATGCGGCTTAAAATGCTCGCGAGAAATTCTTCTGGGTAGCGAATGGAGTTGTGGCCACAGTTACCCAAGGCATTTCGGGTGGTGGCGCGGGGCATTCCAGATAGGTTCCGAACGCCGCATAGGGTAACGCAGGCGTATATTGGATGAGCCTGCGAATGCAGGCTGGCGCCTTCGGAGGAAGGGCGGCGGTGTTCGCTCAGAAGCGCTGAGGCTTCATGTGAGCAAAGAAATACACCTACGCCTGCCCACTTTCATGCCAATCATCTATTTCGGTTCGAGCCCGATGTTCTAGCATGCTGAGCACCATCAGCGGGTCGATCTTGGCCCTTGGAATGACCATTTCGATGGTCGGGGGTGCGCCTTTGTCTTTATCTGCGTCGGTACGTTCAATCACTGCATGGCATACCCACTGAACGCCAAGCTCATCCGCCGCAGCATCGGCGGTTACGCGAAAACCACGATGTTCGAAAGCCACAAACCCTCCAGACACAAAACGAAACGCAGGTTCCTCGATAATCTGCTTGCCGAGGGCCAGCGAAAGTCTAACATGGGAGCACAACCTTTGCATCGAAGCGACAAATTACCATCTGCCCCTAGTTATTCATGCGCGAAGAAGTAATCTGTATGTATTCGATGGCAGCCGCCAGTGCCGTATCCGCATGGCCGGCACGACTGAGGACAGACAGGATGTCGACGACTTCGGGGTCAAATATTCCCTCAATCGCAGCAACTACAGACTCAAAAGCTGCATCCGATTTGATCCGTTCTGCTACCTGGGCCCACAGATCGGAACTCGCACCGCCGCAGTGAGCCTTTATGCGCGATACCACTGTACTTAGGGTATAACCGCCTTCGAAGGCTGCACGTAGTGCGACCAGGATCGCCAGTTGCTCCTTCTGCTTTACGTCAACCATCGGATACGAAATCCGTACGTAATCAATGGCAGTCGAGAGCGCCGTGTGAGTCCAATCGTCGTCACCGGCGATAACCAGGATTTTTACAACCTGGTCATCGAGAGCCTCCGCGATAGCGCCAATAAATCTTTCAAACGTGGGGTCGAGACTCAAGCATTCTTTGGCCCGCGACCACACTGCGGATTGTTTTGCACCGTCCCGGTGCTGTAGTTCTTCGACGATTCTATCCAGACTTATATGATTGGCCGTGCCGTACTTGAATGCCATTAGTACCGCCAGTTGCTGTTTTGCAGTATTCATCTACTCTCCAGGTGACGTTCTTGCTATCAGGACTAAATCGGAAGATTTCCAGTCAGCGAGGCTATCATTGTTTTCCGTCGGCGGCAGTCAACGCCCCCACTTGATCCATCGCACACCAACGAACTTAGCGGCCGTCATAGCCGTGTATTCGCACTCGGCACCATGCCCCGAGCGCTCTATTAGCCCGTCGGCGAATCCATTCCATCATTTTCTGGCAACAATGTGTTGCCTGAAACAAGTAGCGCAAGCGCGCTGGATTTGAGACACTGGTTTCGTGAATTGTTTCCCCGAAGAACACATAGTTCTCTTGGCCCGCCGTTCTGCGACGGGCTTTTTTCTTAATCAGGAATACGGAAATAACTGGATGAACGCCTCAATCGAAACACTGTTTCCCGACCACGCACAGGTAGAAGGCAGTACAGTTACCGCACTTAATCATCAAGACATCGTCGCGGCATTATCGGCGACGCTATCCACGGAAGGCGTTGTCGTATTGCACATGCTCTATCCACGCACCGATGCACGTACGCACAACAGTCTCGACACACTCGTCCACGCGCTGCACGGACACGGGATGCACGAGGTTGCGGGCTTGATTGCAGAGCAAGCGCATTACCTGTTGTTCAAGGACCCAGTTAAAGCGTGGCGGGTGTTTCACGAGATTCGCAATGATTCGCTCGCGATTGGCGTACACCTGTACTACCGCGGCCTTATCAGCGAGGAAGCCGAGCGTGCGCTCGACGTTGACGTACATCGCAAGGCTTGAGGCCACGCCGAAAGCGTTCGCTTATTAGGTGGCAAGCGGTTGTTCGGCGCGGAGGGCTGCTGCTTGCATCCAGGTCAGCCCGCGGTGTGCCCCAAGGATTCAGTCCTAGCATCCTCACCCGTGCGAGGATGCCGTGGCCAGTGCTGCCTGTGCCCGCTGCAGCCATTCTCGATTGTGCTCCCTGGCGAAGCGCGGCCAGTGTTTAGCGTCCTGCGCGATTTCCGTATACAGGCTGCGGGCGCGTCGGTGATCCGCCTCATCCGATTGCCCAGCGAGCCAGTCAGCGAACAGGCAGCGCGGCGCCGCGTCGCTGGCACAGGCCAGAGCTTGCTCGAAGGCCGCACGCGTCCCCGCCGCGTCAAGCGCGGCCAGGCTGCGCGCATGGAGCAAGGCCGGTTCCGCCTGCTGACGCGTCTGCGGGTTGGCAGCGAACAAACTGGACAAGGTAGTGTCGACCGCCACATGGTCGCCCATAGCGAACTGCGCCCGAGCCAAACCGAGCAGCAGCGCCGGATCCGTGGCGAACGGGCCATTCGCGGCAGCCTGATAATGTTCGAGCGCTTCTCCCGCTTGGCCGGCCGCCAACAAGCTTGCGCCCAGGCGCATGCGGTGTTCAACGGTGGGCGAGCGGTCGAAATCCGAGCGCGCCTCGCGCACGGCGCGATTGGGGTCGACCAACTGTGTGACGGCTCGCGTGGCCATACGGGCGCCGCGCGACTGGCGCAGGCTCGGCAGGTATATGGCGAAGAAATACACCACGCTGCCCAGCATTGGGAATACGAATAAAATCAGAAGCCAGTACATGTTCTGCCGGTTACGTATCGCATGCACGGCAAAGTAAATCGCGACGATGACGTGAAAACCAATTCCCAGGTATGGCATGTGTATTCGACTCTAGAGCCCAAATCGTAATCGTAAACGATCCGCGTCTCTGTTGCAGCGGCGTCGGTGATGTTGCGGAATTCGGTATTTGTGGCACGCTGCAGGGCCATAACGGAAGTCGCGGGCACGGTTTATTCCGCGTCTTCCCAGTTTTCCACGCTCGCACCGGCCAGCGAGCGCACTCTTGCCTCGTCGCTGGCAAACTCCTTCGCGGCGCCTTGGAAAACGACGCGCCCGTCATCGAGTACACAGGCGCTGTCGGCAATATCCACCGCGGCCCGCACGTTTTGCTCGACCAGTAGCACCGAAATACCCTCGCGGCGCATGGTCGCGATCACCCCGAATACCTCTTGAACGATGAGTGGTGCCAATCCTTGCGATGGTTCATCGAGCAACAAAAGCTTGGGGTTGAGCATGAGCGCTCGCGCAATTGCCAGCATCTCTTGCTCGCCGCCCGATAGCTGCCGGCCCTTGTTCGCACGACGTTCTCTCAAGCGCGGAAACAGCTGATAGACCCTATCTACAGTCCATGGGCCAGGACGTTCGAGCGGTACCATGAGATTTTCTTCAACAGTCAGATTTTGGAAGATGCGCCGCCCTTCAGGGACATATCCGACGCCCAGTGCCGCGATACGATATGGCGGCCATGCGGTCGTCGTGTGCTCCAGGATGCGCACCACACCTTCGCGCGCGCGCGTCAATCCGACCAAGCTGCGCAGCGTGGTCGTCTTGCCCGCGCCATTACGGCCCAGAAGCGCGACGATTTCCCCCTCGCGTACCCGAAGCGACACCGCGTGCAGAATGTGGCTCTTGCCATAAAAAGTGTGCAAGTCGTCGGCTTCCAGGATGTTCACTTGGATTTTCCCAGGTAGGCACTCTGCACTTCCTCGCTTGCGGCGATCTCGCCCGGCGTGCCTTCGGCCAATACTCGTCCCTCGGCAAGCACCATGATGCGCTGGGCCAACCGGAAAATGACTCGCATGTCGTGCTCGATAAGTACCATCGAGAGTTCGTCGTGATCTTTATGCAGCTTTCTTATCAATTGGGTGATGTCATAAGTCTCCTGATCACCCATTCCAGCGGTCGGTTCATCTAGCAGGAGCAAACGAGGTTTGAGAGCGAGCGACATAATGATCTCGGTGCACCGCTGGTCACCCTGCGACAATTCCCCGACGGGTTGATCCGCTTTGGCGCTTAGCCCACCCATCGTGAGCAGTTCGTCTACGCGCTCACCGACTCTTGCCTTTGCGGCCCGCGACAGCCACGGACTCATCCGGTAACCCGCTTGAATCTCCACGGGGATAAGCACATTGTCGCGCACCGAGAGTTCCGGAAACACTTCAGTAATCTGGAATGTGCGCGCCATGCCCATGGTTACACGCTGATGGGGAGGCCGCGTGGTGATATCGTGCCCGTCGAACAGGATACGCCCCGCCGTGGGCGGGAAGAAGCCGCTGATCAGATTGAAGAATGTCGTTTTTCCTGCGCCGTTTGGGCCGATCACGGCCCGCAGCTCGCCCGGCTCGACGGTCATCGACACATGATCGACAGCGCGCAAGCTGCCGAAACAGCACGAAACGTCTTCGACGGTCAGAAGACTCATGACGTCGCCTTTTTGCGAATGAAGCCGAGGATTCCGCGCGGGAAAAATAGCACGACCAGAATGAAAAGCAGGCCGATAAATGACATCCAGTTCTCGGTCCGGCTGGAAATATAATCCTCCACGACGACAAAGATAGCCGCCCCTATCAGTGGTCCCCACAGCGAGCGCATGCCGCCGAGTACTGACATGATGACGAAGTCGCCGGATTGATCCCAGCGCAAGTCGTGTGGATCGGCGAAATTATTGAGCAAGGCGTAGAGCGTGCCGGCCAGACTCACGAACACGCAGGAAATCACGAAAGACAGCCAGATGTGGCGCTCTATCGAGATACCCAGGAAGCGCGCACGACGCTCGTTCTCGCGTATCGCCAGCAGCGTGCGGCCAAACGGCGAGCGCAGCAGAGCAGCCATGATGGCGATCGCAAGGACGAAGCAGAGCAGCACGAAGTAATAGAACACTTTCTCATTGCCCGCAATGTCGATCGTACGCGAGCCCAGGTTGAGCGGTATACGGTGCCAACCCGATAGACCATCGTCGCCGCCGGTGAGCGTATCCCAGCGGAATGCGATGAAATAAAACACCTGTCCGAAAGCGATCGTTGCCATGGCAAAGTACACCCCTCGCAACTTGACGATCAGCGCGCCAATGACGGCGGCAGCGGCTGTGCCGACCACAACCCCGACCAAAATGCCAAGGGATGTGCTGGGTACGAGATACTTTATCGTCATACCCACGCCGTACGCACCCAAGCCGAAATAGGCGGCGTGTCCAAAAGAAAGCACACCGGTGAAGCCCAACAGAAAATTGAGCGACATGGCCGCGAGCCCCATGATCAGGACACGGCTGCCCAATGCGGTATATCCTCCGGCCCAACTCATCCATAAAGGCAGTGTGAGCAACACTACCCAGAGCACCGTATTACCTATGAGTTTGTTCTGGCCATTCACCGTATCCTCCCTTCTTCGCCAAGCAAGCCACGTGGGCGTACCAGTAGCACGAGTGCCATCATCACGTACATGACCGCTTCGGTCGCCGATGGGAAAAACACCGAGGTCAGGCTCGATGCGACACCGATCAGTATCCCGCCCAATAGCGTACCGGGCAGACTGCCCAGGCCGCCGACTATGATGGTGACAAAGCTTGGCATGATGAGGGAGTCGCCTATCGTCGGCTGCAGCCCGAGCATGCCGGCGGCAAGCACGCCAGCCAGTCCCGCCAGATAGATACCAAGACCAAAGTTCAGGTTGCGCAGTATCCGTACATTGACTCCCAGCACCGACACCATATCGAGATCCGAAGTCCCGGCGCGGATCCGTATGCCTAGCCGTGTGTGGTTGAGGATCAGGAATAGGCCGCCCACCGCGCCTATCACCAATAACATCATCAGTAATCGATACCCGGTCAGGAAAAATAAGGTCGCGCTCAGAGGTGTGGCGAGCGCCGCGGGTATCTCGTACGGTAGGGTCTGCGGGCCCCAGATATAGCGCGTGCCATCCTGGAGTATGAAAGCCAACCCGAACGTCAGCAGCAAGCTGTACAAAGGGTCGCGCCCATAAAGACGGCGAATCAGGACGCGTTCCACGGCCAATCCCAGCAAGGCGGTAAGCACAGGAGCGATCAGCAGGGCGACCCAGAAGCCGGTGTAAGGCATCAGCGTATAGGCCAGATAGGCACCCACCGCCAGAAAGCCGCCGTGCGCGAAATTAATAACACCGGTCAGGTTGAGAATCAGGGAAAGTCCAAGCGCCATAAGCGCATAGAATGCGCCAATGATGACCCCGTTGAAGACATTGAAGAGTATGAGTTCGGTCATGCTGCGTTCGAGATTGTCCCGGCCCGCCGTCTTTAACCATGCTTGCAGGTGTCACATCAGGTCGGCACTCAAGACCACTTGATGGTGCATCCTGTCTGCTCGACCGGCAATGCCGCGTCCACGCCCTTGACGACAGCATCCACATGAAAGAAATCGTCCGGCTGAGGTCCCTTCTCGACAGCATGTCCGACATACAAGTCCGGCATCAATTGGTGATCGCCAGCTCGATAAAACGGGGTGTCAGGCATCAATCCGATTTCAGGCGGCAACTTGAACCCTTCCAGGGCCTTGGCCAGTTTGACTGCGTCCAGCGTTTTTTCCTGGTTGGCGATGAGCGCTAAAGTCCAGGCCGAGACGTAGCCAAACCAATGACGTGCGGTCGGCACCCGACCGGCTTTTTTCCTGATCGCAGCGACGAATTCGGCCAAATGCGGCACATTGGGCTGGTTCCAGTACCACTCGAACACCCAGGTTCCGATACGGGCGTTGGGGGGCAAGCCCTCAAGCACTTCGAGTTCCTGCTGAGCACCAGCGATATGGAATTGTTTGTCCAGGCCAAATTGCACGGCCTGCTTCAGGGAGTTGACCGCGTCATCTCCAGCGGTCAGAAAGAGAATCACGTCCGGCTTCGCAGCCTGCGCTTTGATCAAGTATGCCGAATAATCGGTGGTCCCGAGTGGCGTCAATGCGGCGCCGACCTCGGTTCCTCCCATTGTCTTGAGACTGGCTTCAAAGCCCTGCTGCAGCGTATGCCCAAACGCATAGTCTGGGGTGATGAAAAACCATTTCTTGCCGTATTTTTCGAAGAGAATCTTCGACACGGAGTTGGTTTCCATGCGCGTGGTATTGCAGACTCGGAACACGTTCCAGTGACAGTCCGTGCCCGTCACGGCATCGGTGTGACCGCCGGTAACGATATGCAATGTCTTGAGTTCGTTGGAGACCTGGCCGATCGCCAGCGCCATCGCGGAATTGACATTGCCGAGCAAGAAATCTACTTTGTCGCGAACGATCAGCTTGCGGGCCTTCTGCACAGCAGTACCGGTGTCAGTGCTGGTGGAATCCTCTACCAGCAGTTGTACCTGGCGCCCGAGGATGCCGCCCTTCGCGTTGATTTCCTCCACGGCGAGCTCGCACCCGATTTGCTCGTTTTTCCCCAGTTCCGCGTAAGTTCCCGTGAGCGGGTCATTGAGCCCGAACTTGATCGGTTCCTCGCCGTAGGCCTTGTTGACGAATGGGGCAGCGACTTGCAAAACGCCGGCCACTGCTGCAGCCTTGAGAACCGTCCTGCGATGCGGACTGCCGACTTCTGCATGATCGCCCATTTTCTATCTCCTGTTGTACTTAAACGCACGCCTCCCAACACTAATATAGGACACGATCGCGGTTCGCACGAGCCTTCGAAGTGGCGTGGTGTTAGGGGTTTTCACGCACACCAGTACGCCGCCAAAACGGTTCCCCGAATGCTTACTTTCAGTGCTATTGACGAGAAACCTGCCTGGTCAGCGCTTTTGCACGGGTTATCCCTGATTTTTCGTGCCCGCATCGCTGTCTTGTCCGCAGCGGGCGCAATCGCTCGTCGAACTACCCATCGTTTGTAGAGATCATCGAGCGGTTTCGTTTATCTTCTCTAATTTCCAGTGGAGCCATTGCCATGAGAAGGACATTGAACTCCATAGTCGAGGCCATTGGAGATACACCGCTGATTCGCCTCGATCGGCTCGTCAGCGCCTGCGGCCTTGAAGGCTCGATTCTTGCCAAACTCGACTACCTTAATCCAGGGCTTTCTAAAAAAGATCGGGCGGCACGCGGTGTCATCGAGGAGGCGCAGCGCAGCGGTGCCTTGCGCCCAGGCCAGACTGTTGTAGAGCTGACTTCCGGCAACATGGGTACAGGTCTGGCAATCGTCTGCGCCGTCAGCGGCTATCGCTTCGTCGCGGTGATGTCGAAGGGCAATTCCGAGGAACGTGCGCGGATGATGCGCGCGCTTGGCGCCGAGGTTGTGCTCGTCGACCAATTACCGGCATCTGTACCGGGACAAGTTTCGGGCGGCGACTTGGCGCTCGTCGAAGAGGTCGCCCAGCGCATCACGGAGGAACGCGGCGCGTTCCGAGCCGACCAGTTTCACCGTGACGGAAACTGGCGCGCGCATTACCTGACCACTGGGCCGGAGTTGTGGGAAGCGAGCGGCGGCGCAATCGACGGCTTCGCCGACTTTTTAGGTTCAGGCGGAACTTACGCTGGGGTGACGAAAGCGCTCAAGGAGAGAAGCCCTGGCCTGCGTTGCTATGTCGTCGAGCCGGCCGGCGCTGCCGTGCTGGCTGGCGAGACGGTCACGAAGGCGGAGCATCCTGTTCAAGGCGGTGGCTACGCAATGGCCGACCTGGCGTTCATGCGAAATGTTCCCGTCGATGGATATCTTCAGATCACCGGTGACGAGGCGCGACAAACGGCGCGAAAGCTCGCTGCGTTAGAGGGTGTATTCGGTGGATTTTCAGCCGGCGCCAATGTCGCCGCCGCTTTGCAACTCTTGGCGGGGGAGATGCGAGGCAAGACAGTTGCGGTAGTCATCTGCGATTCCGGACTGAAATATCTGTCGACTGATCTGTGGCTTTAGGTTGCAGCGTTCCAGCTTACGCCCTCATGTAACGGCCACTGCCTGGACTTCAGATGGTGACGCGGGAACGAGGTGATATTCGCGGTGCTCAAGCCCACGCTATCCACCGTGATGATGTCCTGCACCAATCCCTTGTACCCGGCCCTGAAATGATTTGCACCTTTCAGGGCGATGATGGACCTTTTGCCCGCATCGATGCCGTGCAAGGCGAATGGCTCCATGTCATAGATCTGCTCGGCACGGGAGGCAACGATAACGTCTACCCCCTTTATGACCAAGCGGCACATCGCACCCAGGTCGAAGCGGACACCTTCGAACATCGAGCCTGCGCGATTCACGAAGCGGCCGTCGGTAATCGCCTTCACATAAGCCTCGGCTTCGATCGGCGCGCCCTGGAATTCCCCCAGCCTTCCACCCAGAGAGACGCGTAGCGTCCCGCCAACGCCAACCGCGATCGCCTGCTGGACAACTTCCGCATCGTTGATCGAAGCAAAGCAGACCGTATCGGGTTCCGGCCCAGCATCGAGCAAGGCGCGCAGCAAATAGGTGCCATCGCCTGGCGTACCGCCGCCGGGGTTATCGGCATATTCGTTGATCACGACAGGACCGGCGCTTGCCGCGAGGGCACGCGCGACACCTTCGGCCGGCGACGGGAAATCGGGGCGAAAATCTTCGCGATGATCCCATATCCACTGTGCAACCATCTCCGCGCAACGCATCGCCAGCACCGGGTCGCCGTTGGTGGTACAGATCGCCGCCGGGCACGGCGATGCGATATCCGCATAGGGAAAGCCATGGAACCACGAACAATCGATCACGCCCGGCAGCGCTTCGAGTTGCGCGCACAGTTCGTTGACTTTCGCCGGCACGAAACCCTCGTTCGTGGTCACGATGTAAGGCAGCATCGGCAAGGGGCAGACATGCGTGGCCGGCTTCAGCTCGCCCCGAATCATCTGGACCAGGAGATCGACACATTCAACGCCACGGTCATAAAAATCGGTGTGCGGATAAAGAATGCAAGGCAGCGTGAGATCAACCGCGTGCTGCATTTGCTCGGTCATGTTGCCATGCAGATCGTAGGCGGCCGCGATCGGAACATCCGGGCCAACCAGGGCGCGCACGGCCGCGGCCAAGTCCCCTTCAATGTCCTCGACGCCATCGGCCACGCCCGCGCCATGCAAGGCAAGCAGCACGCCGTCGACAGGCAGCGCCTGCTCGATGCCGGTGAGAATCGCCTGCTTCATCTGAGCATAAGCCTCGCCTGCTATCGTGCCTGATGGTGTTGCCTGCCCGAGAAACGTGTGGATCAGGCTGGCGCCGTGGCTGCGGGCGCCCTCGATATAGCCGCCGACTTGATGATTGGAACCGGTAAAGTTGCCGGGAATTGCATCGCCGTAGTATTGCTCGAACGAGGCCAAGGGCGTCTGGCCCGCGACATCTGCCGCATAGGTATTTGTTTCGTGGATGATGCCACCCATGGCGAAGCGCATAGGTTTGTCTGTCGTCGACATAATGTTTTCCGGTGGATGGTTTTGGGGGACCGCGCTTAGCGGTTGACCAATTTGCGATCGAAGCTCAGGGCCATCAATGCGCCGAACAGCAAGCACGCGGCGACGATATAAATAGCCGGGCCGGTCGTATGAAACGTGTCCGTGACCCAGCCGATCAAGTAGGGGCTCACGAATCCGCCGATATTGATGACGGAATTGATCACGCCGATGCTGGCTGCCGCGGCGGCACCCCCGAGAAAGGCCGTCGGCACTGACCACATGATAGGCGAATAGCTGATGATGCCGGCGGCGGCGATCGACATGGTGATCACCGTGAAGACCACGTTGTGGCTCGTCCAGACGCTGGCGGTGAGGCCTGCGGCGCCCAGCAGCAACACGGCCGCCAAGTGCCAGCGGCGCTCACGCATGCGGTCTGAGCTGCGCCCGAACGTTACCATGGCGACCACGGCCACCAGATAGGGAATCGCGCTGAGCAAGCCGACCGTGGTGCTCGTGGTCACACCGGACGCCTTGATGAGCGTGGGCAGATAGAAACCCAAGGTATACAGACCCATCATCGCCGGGAAACCTGTCAGGATGATTTTCCAGATGCGTTTGTCGGCGAATACTTTAAGCAGCGGCAGGTGCTCGCGTGCCCGCTCGTCCTGCTTGAGCTGATGATTGATCAATTCCTTTTCCTGCGGGCTTAGCCAGCGCGCAGCGCTCACCGAATTGTCGAGAATGAGCAGCGCACCGATAGCAAGCGGAATCGTCGGCAGTGCTTCGAGGCCGAACATCCATTGCCATCCCGAGTGGCCCGCAACATGCTGGAACGTATCCATCAGCCAGCCGGAAAGCGGATTCCCGATCAAGCCGGCAATGGGAATACCGGCCTGAAAGCACGCCGTCATCTTCGCACGGCGATTATTGGGAAACCAATAGGTCAGGTACAGAATCACGCTTGGGTAAAAGCCGGCCTCAGCCACGCCCAACAGCAGGCGTATCGTGTAGAACTGCCACGGGGTGGAGACGAAAGCCATCAGCCCCGAAAGCACGCCCCAGGTGATCATGATCCGCGCGATCCAGATTTTGGCGCCGATGCGGTGCATAAGCAGGTTGCTCGGCACTTCGAAGATCAGATAACCGAGAAAAAATAGCCCCGCGCCCAAACCGTAGGCCGTCTCGCTAAACCGCAGATCAGTCAGCATGCTGAGCTTGGCAATGCCGATATTGATGCGATCCAGAAAGGCTACCACGTAACACAACATCAAAAAGGGGATAAACCTGAGTGCAACCTTGCGGTATGTCGCATCCTGAAACGTGCTTGTGTGGCTAGCTTGAAAGCCAGCGGGCGACGAGTCGATGGGGGTGTCAAGCTGGTTCATGGTGCTGCATTTCCTTGGCGGCGCATCTCGGCTAGCTTGCGCTGGTTGCTGTTATGGATGGTTGGAGTCGATGCGCTCCGACGATGTCAGGCGCGTGTACCCTGCACCGCGAGGACTTCACCCCTCGCTTGAAATTTTTCGTGCTCTTCGGGCGGCACCAGCGAACCGCCCGTGGTCCAGACGATATGGGTGGCACTTGCCATGTGCCGCTCCAGCCCATGCTGACGGAGATAGGCTAGCCCTTCGTCGCTGCGCGCCAGCCATCGCGGTCCGTCGAAACCGGCGGCCGCCGATGGTTCGAGCAGCGTACCTTCGGCTTGCGCCACGCGATAGATCTGCGCATACAGAGCCTCGTCCGTGACCGTGAACACGCCCGAGAGTTGAGAGCGCATCAGGGAACTCACCAAAGGCGAGGCCTGGCCGACGGCGAGGCCATCGGCTTCGGTACGGTTATCCAGGCCTATGTCATAGACCGAGACGGGCGCAGACTGCCCCGCCGCCAATTGCACCAACATGCAGGGCGACGCCACGGGTTCGGCGAAAAAGCAATGGACATGCTCGGCAAAAAGCGATTTGAGACCGAACGTAATGCCGCCGGGCGCGCCACCGACACCGCAGGGGATATAGACGAACAAGGGATGCGTGCCATCCACAGGGCGATTCAACGCAGCCAATTGTGCCGCCAGCCGCCGCGCGGCGACCGCGTAACCCAGAAACAGCATCAAGGAATTCTCGTCGTCGACGAAATACCCTTTCGGGTCGGCAAACGCTTGCGCCCGCCCCGCCGCCACCGCCTGAGCGTAATCGCCCGCGTGCTCGACGACCTGAACGCCGCAGTTTCTCAAACGCGCTTTTTTCCATGCCTTGGCGTCTGTCGACATATGCACCACCGAGCGGAATCCCAGCGCAGCAGCCATGACACCGATGCTCATACCCAAATTACCGGTACTGCCAACGCTCACGGTGTATTGCGCAAACAATTCGCGGGCGGCGGCGCCCGCGAGTTCTCGCCGGTCTGCTTCAGGGGCCAGTACACCATGTTCGAGAGCGAGATTCTCCGCGAATGCCAGGACTTCGTGAAAGCCTCCGCGCGCCTTGACGGACCCGGCGATAGGCAAGGCATGATCCCCTTTGATAAACCATGCGCCATCAGGCTCGGTTGCGTGACCCATGGCCTGCTGAAGTCGCTCCACACGCGTCAGCGACGACTCAATGAGACCCGCACTACGTTGCAGTTCCGGAAAGAGATGCGCCATCAACCCCGCGCAACGTGCCAAGCGGGCGTCCGCTTCGTCGATGTCGGCGGCACAGGGCGCATCGTCGGGCAACGCATCGCCGAGAGCGGGATTGAGCCATAGTAAAGGGGTGCGTCCCTGTAGCCGAGCTAATAGATCGGGAGCAATAGCAGGAAGATTGGAAGTCACGCCGGATAGCCTATGCTTAGCAATTGGAATGCAGCGAATATAGGTCATGGGCGCTGGAAAAAAAAAGCTATAATTTTTATTTGACGCATTAGTCCAGCTAATACATATGCCCCTCGACGCTTCATTGCTGGGTGGCCTGCGCTGTTTCGAAGTGGCTGCTCGCCTGCTCAGTTTCACCAAGGCTGCGGCTGAGCTTAGTTTGACCCAGGGCGCGGTGAGTCAACACATCCGACATCTCGAAGACCGGCTGGGTTATACACTCTTCGTGCGCAAGCCCCGTGCCCTTTCCCTGACGCCCAAAGGCGAGACGTTGTTCGAATGCACGAGGAACGCGTTTCTCGGCATCGAGACCACGCTCAATCATCTCGGGCAATCCAATGCGCCCTTACAGATCAATTGCTCACCGTCATTTGCCTTGCAGTGGCTGATGCCGCGCCTGGTCGAGTTTCATCGACTCTATGCGGACATACCGGTGCGCCTGCAGGCTGAATTTCAAACGCTGGATCGGCATAGCATGCTTGCCGCCGATATCGACGTGGCGATCCGCTTCGATCCCGGGCAGTACGACTCGATGCGAGCGATACCGATACTCGATGAATATCTGCTGCCGGTGACGACACCGGAATATTTGGCGGCACACCCCGAATTTGCTGCGGGCCGATCGCTTTCAGGCATCCAATTACTGCATGACTCCTCGCCCTGGGACGGCGCGCCCGAGTTCATCGAATGGCGTACCTGGCTGGAAGCCGCGCGGCCGGAATGGCTAGGCGCGGTGCCCGGGCCGCAATTCAATCTGGCGAGCCTCGCGATCAGCGCGGCCTTGAACCATCAAGGCGTCGCCGTGGCGCGCACGGCACTCGTCTACGAAGAACTCGAGCATGGCCGTCTCGTCAACGTCTTCAATCGTTTGGTGCCCGCGCCGGCCCGCTACATGTTGTTGACCGAGCGCGAGGGCGATGCGCGTGTGGCGGCATTCTCGAACTGGCTGATGGATGAATGTCGGCGCTTCAGCGATGCGCGAGCCAAACTGCTGCTGTGACCAAGTCATCAGGCGCGGTCTGCGGCGGTGGCGGGGCGTTGGCTGATCGGCAGCGCGGGATCGATCGCGCCCCGTTTTCTCCGTTCGACAAGGACTGCCGAAGGGCCAGTACTTACGGATAAATAACGAATTCGTAATCCGATGGCAAGCGTGCCGTCATCTACCCTGTCCAATAATGATCGCAGGGTCTCGACGACAACAAGACGCGCTCAAGTACATGCGCCTACTGAGTCGAGCTTGTTGACGAACATCCGGAATAGTCCATGAATTCCCCGCTTCGACTTGCGATCGTTCTCCTGGCGCTGACTACCGGTGGCTGTGCGACTACGCGTCAGTTTCAATCAGAAACAGGAGCCACACCTCAAGCGAATGCGCAAACGCCGTCTTGGAGGATTCCATGTGAATACCTGCATGTAAAGGTGGACTGCACGGCCTGAAGCCGCCGCCCGCTTGCGCCGCTTGTGTCAGTTATACCGTTTTCAACAGGCAATCCAATATGTGTGTAGCTAGAGTCCCTTCTTTTTTTGTCCGTCATCCCATACTGAGCGCCTTCGCTTCAGCCGCTATCGCGGTCGCGGTGGCGGGATTCGGTTTTATGTATTCGGGCCTGTACGACGTGTCGGCCACCTCCGGACACAATCCCTTGGTCGCCTGGGTACTGCATAAGACCTACCTGCAGTCGCTGCACCGCCATGCAGCCTCTATCCAGGTGCCGAGCGACTTGATGAGCGTCGGCAACGTGGAGGCCGGCGCGCGCTTCTACCGGGACACCTGCATGGCGTGCCACGGCGCACCGGGACAGAAACTGAGCCCGATCGGTCAGGGCATCGTTCCGCCCGCACCGCAGTTGCTAAGCGCAACACGCCGCAACAATCCTCATATGATGTTTTGGGTGATCAAGAACGGCGTAAAAATGACCGGGATGCCCGCGTTCGGCAAAACGCAAGACGATCAGACGATCTGGGACCTGACTGCATTTCTCTATAAAGGGCGCGGCATTTCCGCCCAAGACTTCGCAAAGCTCAGCGCAGCCGATCTGACCATGCTGCCGAAGGCTACAGCGCCCTGATGTAAGCCGCTGATCTGATCAGCAACGGCGCCTGGCCCGGCACAACCTTGCTCGCGTCGAGCGAGCTACCGTCCGCCGACCCCTAAGCGCAGCTTTCGCGCCAAGCAGAATCGGCTAGCGTTGAAAATTGATCTTAAGTTTTTCATGGGCCGGCCGTAAAGCAGGCATACGAAAGCAACCCTCTATTGTTATCAAGACAGTTATCGGGCCATAATCAAAAACAGTAGACAAAACAGCAGCGTGGGTTACCTCTTCCGGGCATCATGATTAAAGGCCTTTCAATCCGCAGTCGCCTTGCGTTGGCGATGAGCTTCCTGAGTATCCTGCTGATTGCCGGAGGGGCAATGGGCGTCGGCGGTGTCGCGATGAGCAACAGCGATCTGCAACAGCTCTATGCCGATCAGCTCGCGTCGTCGGTTGCATTGAGCGAAACAAGCGTCGCGCTCGCGCGGACGCGCCTCTGGGTATTCCGCATCGCACTTGACCCCACGGGGTCCGGCGTGTCGAAATTCGCGTCGAACGCAAAAAACCAGCTCGATCTGTCAAGGAAAGCTTGGAACGCTTATCGAGCGTTGCCTTTTTCAGATGCGGACGAAGAACGAGACGCTGGCGAAGTCAATAAAGAACTGGACGATATCGTGACGACCGCTTATGAGCCTGTCTTTCAGGCGATTGCGGCCGGAGATACGGTCAAAATCAAGTCTGCCGTGTCAGGCATGTCCACCACGGAATACGGCGACGTCACAAGCAAAATCGATGCGCTTGAGCAGAAACAGGCGAGCATCGCGCATGCGTTTTATATTCGGGCCGAGACGCGCTTTGACTGGTTTGTCGGTATCGCGATAGCGGGAGTCGTATGCGCGCTGGTAGCCGCGGCGCTTGCATGGCGGTCGCTGCAACGCGCGATCGGCCGCCCGATCGAGGAGGCACTCAGTCATTTCAGGGCAATTGCCGAGGGCGATCTGACCGCGCGCGTCGAGGTGCACTCCTCCGACGAAATGGGACAGATGATGACCGGCTTGCAGGCGATGCAGCGCAAACTGGTCGATACGATCAGCGCGGTAAGAGACGGTGCAAGCGCCATCGATACCGCAGCCAAGGAAATTGCTGTAGGCAACCTGGATCTGTCCTCGCGCACCGAAGAGCAGGCCACATCGCTTGAGCAAACGTCGGCCAGCATGGGCGAGCTTACTACGGCTGTGAAGCACAATACCGATAACGCACGTCAGGGCAATATGCTTGCGGTGAACGCGTCGACGACCGCCCAGCGCGGCGGCGAAATGGTCCAGCGTGTGGTCGGTACGATGCACAAGATTTCCGAGTCGTCGAATCAAGTCGCGCAGATCATCGGCGTGATCGAAGGGATTGCATTCCAAACCAATATTCTTGCGTTGAACGCTGCGGTAGAAGCAGCGCGCGCTGGCGAACAGGGGCGTGGATTCGCGGTTGTGGCTTCCGAAGTGCGCAGTCTCGCGCAGCGCAGCGCGAGTGCCGCCAAGGAAATCAAGGAACTGATTGGCCAGTCTGTCGCCCGCGTAAACGAGGGCTCCAAGCTGGTGGACGAGACCGGCGGCACGATCGAGGAAGTGGTCGTCTCGGCAAAACGCGTTGCCAACCTCATGAATGAGATCGCCGCAGCGTCGGAGGACCAGCTCGCTGGCATCGAACAGGTGAACCGGGCCGTAGCTCAGATGGACGATGTCACACAGCAGAATGCCGCGCTCGTCGAGCAAGCATCGGCGGCAGCGCAGTCGTTGGCAGCTCAGTCCAATGGGATGCGCGAAGTTGTGACGGTCTTCAAGTTGGCTTCAGACCTATCCCACCGGCCTCTTTGAATACCGCGCTCACATACCATGGCAAACCCGATCATGAACGCCGCCCCCATCGCCGAAAGCGCTCTGTTCCACTCTCCTGAAGTAGCGGCGTTGAGGCGGGACCTCGCTCTGGCGCTGCGTGCCGCCGCGTTTCACGGCCTGGGCGAAGGGGTGTGCAATCATTTCAGCGTCGCCCTGCCCGGCGAGCGCGGCCTCTTCCTGCTTAATCCACGCGGACTGATGTGGAGCGAAGTGAAGGCGGACGACATCGTCATCGTAGACGCGCAGGGCAACTGCGTCTCCGGACGGCACGAGGTGGAACCTACCGCGATGTTTATCCATGCGGCTATTCATGACATGGCGGGCAAGCACTGCGTCATGCATACGCATATGCCATATGCCACGGCGTTGACGCTGACGCAGGATTGCGCGCTCGATACCAGGCTGTCGCAAAACGCCATGCGTTATCACGGCCAGATCGCCATCGATCGCGACTACAATGGCCTGGCGCTCGATGCGGAGGAAGGTAAGCGGATCGCGCGCGCGATGAACGGCAGCGACATCGTGTTCCTGGGCAATCACGGGGTCGTGGTCTGCGGCGAGCGCATCGACTACGCTTACGACGATCTCTATTACCTGGAACGGGCGTGCATGACGCAGGTACTGGCACTTTCCACGGGACTGCCGTTGCGCCCGGTCGAACGTGGCCTGGCGCAGCGAGTGGCAGACCAGATGCAAGGCGAGCGCCTGCAGTCGGAGCTCTTCTTCGCGGCGCTGAGGCGTGCCCTGGGCGAGCCTGCATAAGGCCGGGGCTCAACCTTGCTCGAGCCGTGGCATGCGACATATTGTCGCAGTCCCAACGATGTTACATTCGATGCGGGACTCCACGCGCACTCCCTACCTGTCACCGCGGTCAGCGTGTTGCCATATTCATGACCGGACGCTGTCGATCTGATTACAGACAGACACGCACGGTGTGCGGCGCATCCGGCCGGCACCGTCTCGACGACCATGTCGAACATCCGTAAAACCCTTATCTTGACTGGATTTCGACCATAATCGAGTAGTCATCGCGTCGTCGCCAGGAACTATTATCGTATCGCGAATACAAAGATTGGCGCGTCCTGACCAGCGTCAGAAAATAGGTTGCGGACGCCCAATTTGAGCGAGCCGAAACGTTAGCAGGACAGCTTTTGTTTAGGTATATTCGCGGCTTGCTTTCCTCGCAAGACTCGCGGCAATGTGATCCGGATGACGATACCCGATGACGAATCTTTATCACCCAGCAATTGACGCACGCATGCGAGCTTTCGATCGCGCCTTCGGACCCGGCGCATCGTCACGGCATGGGGGGCGTACCTATTCTTAAGCCGCAATCCGCCATGATCCGACGTTTTGCTGGCGTAATCTCATCGCGTTTCGGCACGGCGCCAAAGTGTGGCCGAGGTTTGTCAACGCGCCGTGCCAATTCTCCCGAAGATGCTCTAGTGTTCTTCCCAGCCCTGGAATTCTCATGCTTGGTCTAGTCCGTATCGCCCTTCGAAGGCCCTATACTTTCGTCGTCCTTGCGATCTTCATCCTTATCATCGGTCCACTGTCCGCGCTGAGGACACCGACCGATATTTTTCCCAACATCGGGATCCCGGTCATCAGCGTGGTATGGCAGTACACCGGGCTGCCGGCTGACCAGATGGTCGGACG
>FTBI01001669.1_pt1 | contig 36355 bp, 35 predicted proteins | sample 1639171 | NCBI WGS metagenome assembly FTBI01 (sample SAMEA3914812, study PRJEB12502) | metagenome | biome: forest; material: soil | place: Canada | collected 2011-07-07 | depth 0.1 m | reverse complement strand
TTCGCGACTGCGAACTATGGCTGGCTTTACATCTCGTTCGGGATCGGCTCGATTTTCGGCGGTCCGCTTGCGGCGCTGCTCCATCAACATACACGTAGCTGGGTGCCGGTGTTCGGCTGTGCGATCGCGCTGGACTTCGCAACGGCACTGCTTGCGATGTTCGTGTTGAAGCCAGCGCGCGCACGCTTTACCAGAACTGGGCGACTCGTAACGGCAGTGACGCCGACCTGATTAGTATCGACGGCAAAGCATACGTCGAACAACATAGCGGGAGTTTCTCCATGGCAGGACACCCTTCCGCCGGGGCATTGCTGGTGCTTGTCAACTGATCATCCCAACGTGTGTGTCGTGTCGAGCAGACGCCAACTTATGAGCCGGAACGGTTGCGTCAGCCGGGATAGTGGAAAGAACTGACTTTCCGGCAACCCTCTCCAAAGCAGTCAGTCGTCACGCGCTTGCTAGGTGAGATTCAACCCGCCATCCGAGAGCAGAATTTCCCCCGTCAGATAGTCTGAGGCGACGAGAAATGCAACAGCCTGAGCAATATCCTCTGGACTAGCGGCCCTACGCATGGGTGCCCGTTCCTTCCAAAGTTGCTGAGCTTGCGTCCAGTCCGCCGTTAAAGGTGTATCCACCAAACCAGGAGCGACAGCATTCACCCGAATATCCGGGGCAAGCGAAATAGCGAGCAAGCGGGTAACGTGGTTTAACGCCGCTTTCGTCGCCGCGTAAGGAATGGACGCCCCCTTTGGTCGAACGCCGGCATGTGAACTCACGTTGACGACACAACCGGCCTTCCCTCGTATGGCCGCTTCACGGAGTGCGGATTGCGCTTCGGTTACCAGGCGGAACGGCGCAATGACATTGACTTCATGCAGCTCGTGCCATACGTCCGGCGTCGCTGCTGCCAGATCTGCATGGGGGATTACGCGACTGATCCCCGCGTTATTGACCAGAACGTCGAGTCGGCCCCATACGGCAATCGCTTCCCGGATGAGTTTGACTCTGTCCGCGTCGTCGGCCAAATCAGCTTGCACATAAACTGCCGATCCAAGTTCCTGGGCCAACGCATGACCTGCAGCGGCCGAACTGCGTGAATGCAGGACGATTGAGAATCCGTCCTTCGAGAGTCGCCGCGCGATGGCGGCACCGATACCAGAGGTCGAGCCGGTGACGAGAGCAACAGGGGACGTAGTTTTCAAGGAGACTGACATAAAGTGCGGCGTTTTTGGAGTTGCAGGGACCGTCCGCATGACCCTTTGACGAGATGACCTGTAAAGGCCAGTCGATGACGTGCACGATCTGGTGTTTGTACCCCGATTGTCAACCATCTCGGCTGCTGCGTCGAACGTCTCAAACTGGCCGCACAGACACCGATGCTGTCCAGGCCGCCGCTCAGACTTCGGTTTGTTCAGCCATCTCGGGCTTGAAACGCCTCGTCATATCAGGGCACGGTTCACCGTCGGACGTAAAGCGTAAGCGACATGGCGCTGCCTGCCGTAGCGCCCCCAGGCTTCCAGTCAAACGTGTCAAGCTGCCTGCTTTCCTGATTCCGCCACTGCTGCGCGGGCGAGGCGTTCAACCCAGTCCTGATGGTAGCGGTAAAGCCCACCAGGATGCTTGTGTCCGAGTACATCCAGGAACCAGGGACCTCGTTGCGTCTCTTCCGTCAGAACATGACAACCTTCGTCCGTCGGCGCGATGACCCAACCGTGGTAGGCGCTCGAACGGGTCTCGTCGCCGTCCACCGTCGTCGCCCACGCGAGCCGCCGGAAGGGTTCGAACTCAATCACGACAAGGCTCATCGGAAAGCCAACCGTCACCCGACTGTATTCGGTTCCAAGCGCCAGTTCGGACTCACCGGACAGGATCTTGACCTGATCCTCCGGCGGGAAGTAGCTCGACCAGTTCTCCGCGTCGACGAGTAACCTCCAAACAACTTCGGGCGGCGCTTTCACGCCGATGTCGTTGAGTGCGTAAATGGCCGACGTTTTCGGGTCAAACCGCTCGGGCCAGATTACATGGTCATACATAGCTTACTTCTCCTTCTTGAACAGGTCTTGGAAAATCAGGGGAGCCCAACTCGTGTCCCGCGCCTGCACGAGCTGACCACCTTCCGCGATCTTGCCGAGACTGACCGGTGCATAGCCGAGTTGCCGGACCAAGGTGGCGACCGTCGCGATCGCGCCTTCGTCATCGCCCGACAGAAAGATCACCCTACGCTCCCCGGCGGTGACCGGATCCTGCGCGAGCACACCTGCGGGTAAGTGATTAAATGCCTTCACGAGGTGTGCACCTGGCAGCGCCTTTGCCACGATCACCGAAGAAGGCAGATTGTCCAGGTCGGACAATGGCACGCCATAGGCGTTGGTGGCGTCGATGACGACCTTGCCCTGCCACGTCGGGGTGGCCTTAGCGACCTCGCGGTGCGACCAAAATGGGACTGCCAGGATGACCACGCCGGCCTTCAGTGCTTCTTGCAGCGTCAGGGGAACGACCTTGTCACCTAGGTCTCTGGCCATCGACGCAAGGGACTCTGGCCCGCGCGTGTTAGCGATGCCAACGGTGATGCCGCTTCGGGCGAATTGACGGGCTAAGGCAGTGCCGACACTGCCGCTGCCGATGATGGAATAAGTCATAGAAACTCCTAGGATGGACCGTCTTGAATCTTCAACCCGCCGAAGGAGCGGCTGCCCTTCGCGGGCAATCTTGCTGCGAGAAAAGGAATGGTGACGACTCGCGATGAATCTGAGAAGACGGTATATTGAGATGCAAACTATCTCTAAAGGAGATGGAGTACCTACCAATGCTCGATGGCGTTTCTCTTGATCAGCTCCGAACCTTCATAGCCGCCGTGGACGAGGGCAGCTTTTCGGCTGCGGGCCGGAAGCTCAATCGGGTCCAGTCAGCGGTCAGCGGCTGGGTGGGCGGACTGGAGGAGCAAATAGGGGTGGTTCTGTTCGACCGTTCGGGCCGATTCCCGAAGCTCACGCCAGAGGGTGTGTTATTGCTCGCCGACGCCCGCAATATCGTCGCAGGGGTAGACGCGCTGAAAGCTCGAGCCAGGCTTATGACTTCAGGTGTCGAGGCAGAGCTCTCGGTGGTGATCGATGTGTTCTTTCCGACCGCAGTGATTAGCGTTGTCGCGAAAGCGTTCGCAAAGCAGTTTCCATTGACGCCGCTTCGAGTCTTCGTCGAGGGCTTGGGCGCGGCCTACCAACCCGTTCTGGATGGCCGATGCAGCTTAGGCATACTGCCGCCGCTGCCACAGGTATTTCCGTCATTGGTGAGCGAGCGACTGGGCGAATTGCCGCTGGTCGCAGTCGCTTCAGTAGGTCATCCGCTCGCCCGCTTTGGTCATCGAATTCCGCGGCGTGAACTGGCGAAGCATATACAACTCGTGCTGACCGACCGATCCGATCTCACCGCCGGTCGGGACTTCGGAGTTGCGTCAACCCTGACCTGGCGTCTGGCGGATTTATCGACCAAGCATGCATTCCTAAAAGACTGCGTGGGATGGGGAGGAATGCCCTTGCACATGGTCGAGAAAGACATCGCCGCAGGCACGTTGGTCGTTCTGGATGTGGACGACATGCCGCTCACGGGATGGATATTGACGATGTCCGTCTATCACCAACCATCAAAGCCGCCGGGACCAGCGGGGACATGGTTCATCGACCACTTGAAGAGCGTGTGGCAGCAAGAATAGCAAATTGGTCGGAGTGAAATCAGCCGCAGCTCAATCGATGGCCGAGCAATTGAGCGCTCTGCGCGAGACGGTATCGCTCAAAGCGACCATTGCCCCTTCGTCGACATATATCAATTTACCGGTGCCGACGACACCGTTACGCCCGAAGTAGTCGACGATACAATAATATTTGTGAGAAGGCCAATAGCATCCCTTCGTATTTCAGACCATAAAACACGTAGATAAAGATAATGACCCGATTGCTCCCTGCCCTTCTACTTTCCGCTGCATTTGCATCCGGCTGCGCGAACGATCCTCGCCCAGCAGAACAACAACAATCTGAGTTGCATGCGGCCACGGCAATGCTGAGTGGCACTTACGACGTGGTGGACAGCCGCCAGAACTATCGTTATATCGCGGCCGTGGTCATTCGCAAAGCCAGCCACTCGGACCAGATCGACGTCCTTCTGCGGAGTCAGGTTTTCGGACCCGCCGTTCTGAATGGCAAAAAGTGCCAAGGGTGGATGACGCCAGATCAGGCACATGCATCCATGATGTGCTGGTCCTCTACCGTAGGCATTAACTTCTACAAGCTTCATCAAGCGATAGGCGCTGATGAAACCGTTAAAGACTACGCGCTTATCCCGAGGTTTGCGCCCATGACGATTCCGGACGGCGACTACTTTTTAGAAACAACCGATAGTGGTAGCGGTCGGGTTCATTGGTATGTCCTGAGCCGGAATAGAGTGTCGTCGCAATAAGGGCTCGTTCATGCAGTCCGACTTTGAAAACTGCGATAGCGTGTAGCAAGAGCCGTCTTGACGTCGACGGCAGTCATGCAAGGTCGCACCGACCTTGCAGGGCGCACGCTCCAGATCGACACGAGCGACCATACGTATATCCACCCCTTCACGGTACGCGTATTTTCACGCCAATGGCTTCGTAGAAAGCGGCGCAGGCGGCCAGGACCTCAGCGTCGGCACCGACAACATCCATAGCTTGCAACCCTACTCGGAAATGTCGTTGGACAAAGCGTTCGGGAACGAACTGAATCCCGTGAACATGCAACTGCGATTGGGCTATGCGCATGAGGTGCCTGACGCGAACCGCGCCGTGACCGTGACGACGCGGGACGGCACGATATCCGACTGAAATTCGGCATGGCGGTGAAAGACGATCCTCGAGCAAGTGTTTGAGGGAAAGTCTATCTTCGTCGTGCCCTGTCCCATCCGGCTGGTCAACTCACTTGTTGACCAGATCCTTGAAGGCGTTCCCGGTAGGCATGCGGTGATTCAACATGATGCGCTCAAGGGCTGACACGGCATCGACCACGCCGCTCTCCGCGCGCATCGTTTCACCCAGTATCCGGGCACTGTTTCGCACCGAAGCCTCGGCGGCGAAGTCGAGGGCGGCGGCGAACGCCTTGGCCTTAGGTCGTCGCCCATCCACGGCGGCCGGGGAGACGCCGACCAAACGCAAGCGTTCGGCCCAGAAGAACTGATCGCCGGCGAATGGGATCACGATGGAGGGCAGGCCCGCGCGTGCCGCAGAGTGCGAGGTACCGGAGCCGCCGTGATGGATAACCGCAGAAGTGCGCGGGAAGAGCCAATCGTGCGGCGTGTCGTCGATGACGGAGAAGTTCTCCGGAAGGTCCTTCGGACCGATGCCGCTCCAGCCCGGATAGAACAGTGCGCGTCGGCCGGCCACCGCCTCAAGCAGAACATCCAGCAGGCGCGCGTTGTCGAAGCCAGTCATGCTCCCGAAGCCGATATAAATTGGGGCTTCTCCGGCGGCAAGGAAGTTCGCCAGCGCCGGTGGCGGCGTCCAGGCAGGGCTCGGCACCAGCCACTGTCCGCAAAGGCGTGCGTTGGTCGGCCAATCGGCAGGCGTGGGCAACAGTGCAGGCGAGACGCCGTACAACATCGGGTGATCCGCCCATACCACTTTGCGCAGCGGCAGTTTGAAGAGCGCACGGGCCACATTGGTCTTGTCGCGGAATGCTTTCCATAGCATGGCATTCACGAAGCCGTGGCTGGCCCGATTGAGCGGGCGCGGCACCCATTTGGCCGGCAGAAATGGCGACGGGAAGGCAGCGGTCGGCGTAATCGGGATCATGCCAGCGCCAATGCCCTTGGCACCCAGGTATTCAGCCGCGGAAAAGCCGGCAAACGCGGCCAATCCCGCTACAAGAATCACATCACAACCTTCCCCTACCTCGATGATGGTGCGCATCCAGGATTCAGCGTTCTCGTTGGCGATCTTTGCCAGCGCGCGTGCGGTGTCGTTGAAACGCCCACCCTGAGCAACTACTCTGGCTAGAGCATGGTCCGGATGGAGCGTGCCGCGAATATCGCCGGCTAACGCTGCAGTAGGCACGCCAAGCGCGCGGGCGCTACCGAGCGTGGCCGCGTCGGCGAGCAGTCGCGCCTCGTGTCCGGCATCTATCAGCCCCCGGCACAGTGCGGCGAACGGACGTGTATCGCCCTCTGTGCCATACGTCGCGACGATGAACTTCATGAACCCCTTCTTGCTGGGTTTGTGGGATGGCTTGAATTGTCGACAGTCGGACGAACTACCAATGGGGTTCGGCAGACCCGAGGCTCGATGCCGGATGTCGCCAAGCTAGCGATACGTCGTTCACTAAGATCGGCGATTTACAGCGTTTCGCTGGTCCCCATTCTGTCTGCTCGAGCGACGCCGAAAAGTCGCTGCTGCTTATTGTCAGACCTTCCGCCACACTCGCCGTACGAGGCAGTTCAATCAAAGACTGTGCCGTTCGCGCAAGCGATAGTCTGGCCGTTGTTGCCCGATTTTCTGTGATTCGCCAGATAACAGATCGAACCACAGTCGCAGCCATCAGATAGCCTGTCGCCTGGTCGAGCGCTTGTACAGGAAGTGGCACCGGGCGGTCGGCTTGCCTCCATAACATCCCGCCGTGCGCGATTCCTGAACTCATCTGCATGAGACTGTCGAAGCCGCGGCGGCGACTCCACGGACCGCTCCATCCGTACGCATCCAGTGACACATCGATGAGCCCTGGGTTGATTGCGCGGCGCGCGGCTTCGGTGTAGCCCAATTCATCGAGGGCACTGGGTCGATAACCATGAATCAGCACGTCGGCTTTCGACAATAATTGCTCGAATATCTCGCAGCCCTGGGGTGTTCTGAGGTCCAGTCGCGCACAGCGCTTGCCGAGCGTGACCTCGGCTACCAAAGCCGGCTCGTCCCATTCGGGCGGATCGATTCTTAAGACATCCGCTCCGTAGCCCGCTAGAAAGCGAGTCGCGACTGGCCCCGCTAAGACGCGAGTCAAATCGAGCACTTTCAGGCCTGCAAGCGGGCTTGGCACTTCAGGCTGCCACGCTGACGATTTAAACGCGGCGGTAACGGAAGACAATGCAATCAGCGGTTCAGACGCCACTGCCTTGCCTTGGGGATGGGCCTTCCATTCGTCGCAGGTTCGCATCGCCGCGGCACACCCTTGCTCCCCGACGATGGCAGTTTCAAGTTCTTCGGCTGACCAGCCTGCGACCGCTTCTGCCACGGCAGACCTGTCGTCGGCGCATTGCAGCACACGTAGCGCCGCTGCCTTGTGATGAGGCGCGTTGGTATGAAGTCTGATCCAGCCGTCGCGGGTCGGATAGTCTCCGGCGACGGTGTCCCATGCGGCGGGCAAGGTCCATCCAACCGGTTGGATGGACATGCCGAACCAAAGCGAAGCAAGTCTTCGGTCGACGACGACCTCGGGCGCGCGATCGGAGTGCACCTTGAACAATTGCCCTACCGCCGCGCCCGCTGCGGCGATTGCTCCGGCGGCGAAGTCACTAACGGAGAATGCAGAAGTGAGCTCGCCGGAGCCTTGGATGGTGATGCGCGCCGACGCATCGGCCGGGAGTTGAAGCGCCAACAGGGCGGCTTCCAGAAACTCAATCGATGAATCTGACATGCTGGCTCCAGAGGGGAAAGCCGTTCATCGCCGCAACGGTTCTCATCGAGTTGCGGCTTGATCAGATATCGAAAGACCGCACAACCCGTTTCGATGCCAGCATAAACTTGATAAAGTTGACGTCAATCTTGATTTGAATCGTCAATGTCAATACGGTGACTTCGATGATGTGGATTACAGCAGCAGAGGCACTTAGCATCTTGAGCGTTCGGCCGCAGACGCTTTATGCGAACGTTAGCAGGGGAAAAATCCGCGCCCGGCCGGACAAGACGGATAGTCGTCGTAGCCTCTACCATCGCGAGGATGTACTGCGGATGGCAAAGCGGACCAACGGTCGACGGAAAGTTGAGGCAGTTGCCGCCCAGGCAATTGAATGGGGCGATCCCGTGCTGCCATCGGCTATATCGACAGTGGTCGACGGACGACTCTGGTATCGCGGTCAGGATGCTGTTGTGCTATCGCGAACGGCCTCGCTGGAAGACATCGCCGCCTTGCTCTGGGAGTGCCCGACAGTTCCTCGCCTTAGCTCGGCGACTGAGGTCAATCCAGCAGTTCATTGCGTCAGCGGATTCGGAGGCGGCTTGAGGTCCGGGTTGTTTGCGCTTGCGGAGCGAAGCGCAAACGACTTGCCGTCAATTGGCCGCGCACTGCCGGTACTTCGCGAAGAGGCGACAAGCGTGCTGGTCACGCTAAACGCGGCGATGCTCGGAACCGATGCGTCAAACGGTGACTGCACGTTGAGCGAACGGATCTCGAGGGTATGGGCACGGAGTGACGCGGAGGACGTTATTCGCCGCGCTCTTGTCCTGCTTGCGGATCATGAGCTGAATGCATCTACGTTTGCAGCACGGGTGACGATTTCAACTGGCGCTTCTCTGGCAGCGGGTATGCTCGCCGGGCTTGTTTCACTGACCGGCCCCCTACACGGCGGCGCCTCGCTGTCGCTGAATGCACTGATCAAATCGACAGAGCACCTTGGCATCGAGGCAGCCGTACGGCAATCGCTCGCGCAGGGACGGACGTTACCTGGGTTTGGCCATCCTCTTTATCCAGACGGCGACGTTCGAGCCGCCGCCCTGCTGGAGGTACTTCCATCGAACGAGGCTTACACGCAACTCATGGACTATGTTGAGCGCACTGTCGGTGAACGTCCTAACATCGACTTCGCTCTTGCCGTCATAGCCGCGACATTCGATTTGCCCGTCGAAGCACCGTTTATGCTATTCGCGCTGGGCCGCTGCGTTGGGTGGCTCGCACACGCATTGGAACAAATAGGAGCGCATCAGCTGATTCGTCCACGAGCACGCTATGTTGGCATCGTCCCGCAAGTTTCCTAGCCTTGTTTAGCAAGCCTGAGTCAAGCATCACTGTCGCGACATCTGCTCGAGCACGCGGCTTTCCTGGTTCAGGCGTCCTCACGCAACTTGAAGGCGCTGACAGCATGCACAAGTCGCGAAGCCTGTTCGCGCAGGCTCTGAGCAGCCGCTGCGGATTGCTCGACCAATGCGGAATTCTGCTGCGTCATCTCGTCGATCTCGCTTACCGAGTCATTGATGGTGACAAGGCCCGCGGATTGTTCGCCGGTCGCCACGCTGATCTGATCGACCAACGTCGTCACGTCACGCATGCGCTCGAGAAGCGTTCGCATCGTCTCGCCGGCGTCGGCCACCAGTCGGCTGCCCGATTCGACGCTTCCGACGCTTTCCGAGATCAGGGTCTTGATTTCCTTTGCCGCTTGTGCAGAGCGATTGGCTAGGCTGCGCACCTCGCTCGCGACAACCGCGAAGCCCCTTCCCTGCTCCCCGGCTCGCGCGGCCTCGACGGCCGCATTCAACGCAAGGATGTTGGTCTGAAAAGCGATGCTATCGATCACGCCGATGATATCGACCACCTTGCGCGAGCTTTGGGCGATGTGGCCCATGGTCTCGACAACACGATGTACCGCCTCTCCGCCCCGCTCCGCCACGCTGCTCGCCGCGTCTGCGAGACCGCTCGCCTGCTTTGCGTTGACCGCGCTCTGCCGGACGGTGGCGGTCAACTCTTCCATGGAGGCGCCAGTCTGCTGCAGGCTCGATGCCTGCGACTCGGTACGCCGCGACAAATCGAGGTTGCCGTTCGCGATCTCGCTTGAACCGAGTTCAATGCTCTCCGACGTCTCACGCACCGTACCGACAAGCGTGACGAGATTGCCGTTCATGATCTTGAGTGCATGCAGCAATTGGCCCACTTCGTCTTTGCCATACACTTCGATGCGAGACGTCAGGTCCCCCAGGGCTACTGTTTCGGCGATCTTGACGGCACGTTCCAGTCCACCTGTTATTGATCGCGATATGAACAGGCTGACTGCGACGCCGCTGGTGAGTGCAGCTAAGGCGAGGCCCAGCGTGATGACAATCGCGCGGCGTGTCAGGTCAGACGTTTCCGACGTGGTTGACTGCATCGTGCTTTCGTAATGATCCACGAGACCGCGCGAAGCGGCCAGAAAGGACTCCTGGGGTGCCTTCAAGTCCTTCAGGAGATAGTTGCGCGCGACATCGGGTAGGTGTGCCTGTACAAGGGTCACGACTCTCGAGCGAAGTCGCACGTAGGTGCCGCTTGCTTCTTGCAATTGCGCGATCATGGTACGTTCCTGATCGGTGGAGGCAAGGCCAGACAGCTTCTCCATCGTTGCGCCCAGATCTCGCGTAGCACGACTCACCTCTGCAACGTACGCCTTAGCCGCGTTGTCGTCGCCCGCGGACAGCACCGCACTGCGCAGATTGTTGGCCTGCAGGTTAATGTCCCTGTCGATCTGATTTGCGAGCGCAATGTGTTTGTAATCGACATCGACGATGCGCCGTGCAGTCGTGCCCATCTGACGTACCTGGAACACGGCGAACAGTGCAATACAGACGAGTAGCACCAACACCAGTCCAAAGCCGACTGCTAATCGCTGGCCAATACGCAGACTAGCAAGACGTTTCATAGTCAATTTCCAAAGAGGCACGGATGGCTCGTGCGGAAATCGCACGACTGTGTAGTATTTCGTCACCTGCGGCAGAAAATTGAGACGGGTAAACCGCAATGGCTAAAGCGTGCCGAAGATAAACTATCGGTCGGCGATCAGCTATCCCAGCAATTGACAAATGCCAGCCCATTCAAACTAGGGCGCACCGACGTCAACACTGCTGGGCAGCGCTCCCGTCGCTAAGGTCGAGGTCGCACTTACGTGAAACTCATTTTCGCCGAGGCCTGCTTGAGAAGATCGATCAGATATAAGGTCGGCACCGGAAGCACCCGCCCTTCATGCACGCAGATGGCAAGGCGCGCCGGCTTGAGCAGAGGATCCATAATCGGGACGTAGCGATATTTTTCGCTGCCACCGACGAGCGCGGGGCTCACAAGCGGTGCATTGACGAATGCAATCGCCAGACCGGTAGACGCGTCGGGCAAACGCACGTCCAGGGCGTTGCTCAAAACAGCCGCGTCGCTGCCGTCTATCGGAAACCGACTTGCCTCCCGCTCACTTACCCTCGTGTCTTTAGCCGACGATAGAGCGTGCGTTCGCTCATTCCGAGGTGTTGAGCGAGCGCGCTGCGTGTGCCGGAGAACTGCTCTGCGAACCGTACGAGTTCGTGATCTGTTTGTTTGCTTCGCGTCGAAAATGAGGGCGAAGTCGTGCTGCTCTTCAGATGCGCCGATTCCGTCACCACATCATCCGGCAGATGTTCGACCCGGATCACCCCATCGTCGGCCAGCAGACACGCGCGGTCGAGCACATTCCGCAGCTCCCGGATATTGCCAGGCCAAGAATACGTGTGAAGCCTCGCGAGCGCGTCCGCTGCAATGCTGAACTTGCGGCCCTTCGTGCCTTGTGTGCCACCGATACGCTGCAGTATCGAGTCGACGAGCAGCGGGATATCGTCTGGACGCTCGCGCACCGCCGGCAGGTTAATTGGAAACGCACTGATGCGATAGAAGAGGTCCTGGCGAAAGCGGCTATCGTCAATCATGTCGCGCAACGGTCTGTGCGTCGCCGCCACGAGCCGAAAATCCGACCGTAACGTTTCGATGCCCCCGACCCGACGGAACGTACCAGATTCGATCAGCCGCAGCAGCTTGACCTGCATTGACATGGGCACATCGCCAATCTCATCCAGAAACAGTGTTCCGCCTTGCGCGGTCTCGACGAGACCCGGTTTGCGCGCAACCGCACCCGTGAACGCGCCTTTTTCATAGCCGAAGAGTTCGGTCTCGAACAGGGCCTCGGTGATGCCGGAGCACTCGACAACCACAAACGGGTGTTGCGCTCGCTCGCTTGCCTCATGGAGGGCACGAGCGAACAGCTCCTTCCCGGTTCCTGACTCTCCGAGAAGCAAGACAGGCAACATCGATGGCGCAACGCGATGCAACGCGGAGATCGCTGCGTTGAACGCCGTTGAACGGCCGACCAGTCCCTCTGCGCTCGGCTTGGCGGATGCGCCGCGGACCGTCGAGAGTCGCTCAACGTAAGCGATGACATCCCGCTGCGCATTGAATATCGGCCGTAATTCGACATCAACGTGCTCAGGCCCGCGAGGCGTGTGATGAATGTGGAGCACGCGGTCAGGTCCGCGCAGTTCAAATGCACGCTTCATGGGGCAGTGCTCGCCCGCCTCGTCGCAAGGCACGTCGTAGTGATGTGACACCTGGTAGCACTTGCGTCCGACGTGAGGCTGGCTGGCTATGCCGAACTGACGTTGATAAGCGGTGTTGGCGGCAAGTATGCGGTACTCGGGATCGAGCACGATCATGGGTTGCGCGTCGTGCTCCAGATACGCCACGAGCGCGCTGACATCCGGCGCTTGGGGCAACTCAGCCGAGGCCGCAACAAGCGGTGTGATGGGTATAACCGGCCTTGAGGGTTTCACGACGGTTGCTCCATGAGGAACGAGACGTCGATACTGCCACAACTGCCATCGGACTGCCAACTGACTGCCAGAAATGGCAGTCCGCTCTGCTGGCCAGCAGCCCGAAGGCGTTTCTGGACCTTCTAAAGTGACAACAAATCTATATCAATCAAATATTTACGATTTATCCGTAAAGTGCCAATGCGATGGCACGCTTCTTGTGTTAACCGGGCGACGCCGTCGTAAGACACCCATTGACCGAGGAGAGCATGTTGAATACCCCGAGCCCCATGCAGGTCGAGGGCTTCTTTGAGCCCGGCACCTCGACGATTAGCTACCTCTTGCTGGACGTCGGCACAGGTCGCTGCGCACTCATCGACAGCGTCCTCGACTATGACCCGAAGTCAGGCCGCACCTCCACGAAGACAGCTGACACGCTCGTATCTCGCGTCGGCGAGCTTGGCGCGAAGGTCGAATGGATACTTGAAACCCATGTGCACGCCGACCATCTGTCCGCCGCACCGTACCTCAAGGAACGTCTTGGCGGACAGATCGCGATCGGTGCGCAGGTGACGCGCGTGCAGGACGTGTTCGGCAAGCTCTTCCACGCCGGCTCGAGCTTCGCTAAAGACGGCAGCCAGTTCGATCGTCTGGTCAACGAAGGCGACACATTCCCCATCGGAGCGTTGCAGGCACGAGCCATTCACACCCCGGGCCATACGCCCGCCTGCATGACCTATGTCGTCAGCGACGGCGCACAGACTGCCGCCTTCGTCGGCGACACCCTATTCATGCCCGACTACGGCACCGCGCGCTGCGACTTTCCCGGCGGCGATGCACGCACGCTTTATCGGTCTATCAACAAGGTGCTGAGCCTGCCCGCTGACACCAGGCTGTACTTGTGCCACGACTACCAACCCGGAGGCCGCGCGTTGCAGTTCGTCAGCACGGTCGCCGAGCAACGCGCACAGAACATCCATATCCGCGACGGTATCAGCGAGGAAGCCTTCGTCTCGATGCGCACCTCGCGCGACGCAACACTGAGCATGCCCGTGCTGATGCTGCCCTCGGTACAGGTCAACATGCGCGCCGGCCATCTGCCTGATCCGGAAGAAAACGGCGTGCCGTATCTCAAGATTCCCCTCAATGCAATCTAAGCCGATTCACCCGGTTTATGAAGTGAACTGGAGCACATGATGGACATCAGGAAACTGACGGTCGAACTGGCGGTATCGAAACAGATTGCGGCATCTGACTTGAGTGCGTTGGCACAAGCCGGCTTTCGCGCTGTCGTCTGCAATCGCCCCGACGGCGAAGGCGCCGACCAGCCCACCTTTAGCGAAATCGAGGCGGCGGCCCGGCAACACGGCATCGAGGCCCACTACCTGCCTATCGAGTCGGGCAAGGTCGGCGACTCAGGTGCAGCGAGGTTCGGCGAGCTGATGCGCGAGCTGCCAAAGCCGGTACTTGCCTATTGCCGCACCGGGATGCGGGCTGCAACGCTGTGGGCGTTGTCGGAAGCGCCTTTGCGTGCGTTGCCGGAGATCATCACAACTGCCGCCGCAGCGGGCTACGATCTGTCCGCGCTGACGCGGCGTATCGCCAACAGCGGCAAGGTGCCCGTCGACGTCGCCGTGGCCAGTCACGACATCGTGATCGTCGGCGCGGGTGCCGCCGGCGTGGCGACGGCCGCGAGCCTGCTCGCGCGCGACCGCCACCTCGACATCGCCATCATCGACCCGGCGGACATCCACTACTACCAGCCGGGTTGGACGATGGTCGGAGCCGGCGTGTTCAAACCTGAAGTCACCGCTCGCAAGATGGCCGCTCTGCTACCGCGCCAGGTGCATTGGATCAAGGCGGCCGTGGCGGCGTTCGAGCAGGAACAGAACGCAGTCATCCTCGAAGGATGCCGGGTCGTGAACTACAAGCAGCTCATCGTGTGCCCGGGGCTCAAGCTGGACTGGCGTGCCATCGAAGGACTCGCCGACACGCTCGGCAAGAACGGCGTGACCTCCAACTACCGCTACGATCTCGCATCCTATACGTGGCAGCTCGTACAAGAGCTCAAAGGGGGGCGCGCGCTGTTCACGCAGCCGCCGATGCCGATCAAATGTGCCGGAGCGCCCCAGAAGGCGATGTATTTATCGTCGGACTACTGGCAGCGTTCAGGTCGGCTCGGGCGGATCGACGTCGAATTCTATAATCCCGGCGCTGCGTTGTTCGGTGTGACCGACTATGTGCCGGCCCTGATGGAATACGTCAAGCGCTACGACATCGCACTGAACTTCGGTTTCACCTTGAGCGCGATAGACGGCCCGGCCAAGATGGCGACCTTCATGCGCACACTCGTGGACGGCACGGTCGAAACCGTCCCGCGCGGGTTCGACATGATCCACGTGGTGCCCCCACAGAAGGCACCGGATTTTGTCCGCGCCAGTACGCTGGTCGACAAGACCGGTTGGGTTGATGTCGACCCGGCGACTTTACGTCACAAGACCTACCCGAATATTTTCGCGCTAGGGGACGTGACGAACACATCGAACGCAAAAACCGCCGCCGCAGCGCGCAAGCAGGCACCTGTCGTCGCGCACAACGTGCTTGCCGCTCTCGGGAAAGTTAGCGGTGTGGCGGCCTACGACGGCTACGGCTCGTGTCCGTTGACCGTCGAACGCGGCAAGATCGTGCTCGCGGAATTCCTCTATGGCGGGAAGGTCGCGCCGTGCATGCCGACCTGGCTGATCGACGGCAAGCGCCCGTCCCGACTCGCCTGGTTCTTAAAGGAGCGGATCCTGCCGCCGCTCTATTGGCACGGGATGCTCAGGGGACGCGAGTGGCTGGTGCAGCCTGAACTCATCGGCTAACGCAGCGCTCCTCACCCCATGGAGTACTCATGTTAACTTCGCTGATTCTCGGCGCCATCGTGGGCGCGGTCCTCGGCTTGACCGGAGCGGGTGGCGGCATCCTGGCCGTACCGGCGCTCGTCGTCGGCATGGGCTGGCCGATGCAGCAGGCGACGCCTGTCGCGCTGGTTGCGGTGGCCGGCAGCGCGGCAATCGGCGCCCTTGAAGCATTCCGGCAGCGACTCGTGCGCTACCGCGCCGCGCTTTTGATGGCGGTGGCGGGCGTGCCATTGACATCGCTTGGCGTGCTCCTTGCACACGCCTTACCCCAACGCGTGTTGTTGGCGCTGTTCGCCACGGTCATGCTGGTGGTGGCAGGACGGCTATTGTCACAGGCGCTGCGGCCGGGGCGTCCGGACCGCGCGGATTCACGGTTGTGTGTCGGCCGGATGAGCCCGGATACGGGCCGGTTGATGTGGTCGTGGACTACCGGGTTGACACTCGCGGCAACCGGCGCCGTGACCGGCCTGATGACAGGACTGCTCGGCGTGGGTGGCGGCTTCGTCATCGTACCCATTCTGCGCAAAGTGACCAACGTGTCGATGCATGGCATCGTCGCCACGTCGTTGATGGTGATCGCGCTGGTCGGCAGCGGCGGTGTCCTTGCAACCGTCCTGCACGGCACGCCCCTACCGCTTGAGTTGACGCTGTGGTTCAGCGCGACCACAGCAGCCGGCATGGTGGCCGGACGGCTGGCCTCGCACCGTCTCTGCGCTCAGCACGTGCAGGTGGGTTTCGGGGGGGTGTTGATTTGTGTGGCACTCGGCCTGATGACGAAAGCTGCATTGGGTGTGTGACCCTGGCGTTGTCCACGCCCCCCCCAGCGGCGAGGCGACGTCGCATCGGAAACCGAGGGAAGGTTTCACGTTTGACCCAAACCTATGATGTAGCCTCACACATCACGTGGAAAAGACGACGCCATGGGAGTCGCTTGGCCGCACACGTTCCATATCAATCCAAGGACGCTGCCGTGGCCAATGTGCAACACGACTCTGTCGACCTCTATGCATCCGTCAACATTCGGGCGAGCATTCTCGCCGGTTTTCTCGCGATTCTTGTCAACACCGCTCTTCTGAGTACAGCCGATCACTTCCATGTGGTAACGGCGCGCGGCGGACTCCTCACGCTCGCTTTGAAGATGATGGGGCCGCCCGCTCCGCAGGTGGCGATGACAGAGTGGTTCAAGCAACTCTTCCACATCATGGTGGGGGTAGCGATGATAGTTGCCTACGCCATCACCCTGACCGGCTGGCGCTCGCCTACTATCGCGAAGGGCCTTTCCAGCGCCGTCGTTGTATGGCTCCTGAATGCCTGTGTCATCCTCCCCTTGATTGGCCAGGGCTTCGCGGGATCGTACGTGCTTGCACCGCTGGGCATGCTGACATTCGCCGTGGCGCACACCGTTTTCTTCGTGTTAGGGGCTATCCTGTACGAAAGATGGAAATGATCGGAGCGGCCGCCGGACATTCTCGATGGAGCGTTCTCCAATGAACGTTACGCATCTCCTGGCGTTTTACGACGTCGCGCGCGCGGGCAATGTTAGCGCCGGAGCGCCTAGAGTGGGGCAAAAACTGTCGCCGCACCGTCGCTAGCCTGAATTGGACCGGATTGCCGCTCTCGCAGCCGCGCGGCCTCAGCCGGCCAGTTGCTGATAGGGATTGCGGGCGCCTGGAGATGCCTTGCATCGATCTCTTTTTCGACTGCCTTCAGACCGAAATGAAGCGCGTGCCGGCACCCCGGTTTGGGGGCTTCAGAGGGGCATTTCCGCGCAGCCTTCCTATTCAAGGGTGGTGACCGTAGTCAGACCCGAGAGCGCAAGCGTGACATCATTGTCGATCCAGCTATCCTGGAACTTGTATTCCGTGAGCACTTGTCCGTACACGGCCGCGATCACACCGACCTTCTTCAGTTGTGCGATCAGAGGCAGATTCGGGTTGGCGACTCCATAGGCTGCGCGATTGTGAGCGTCGTCGAGGGAGAGAGGTGTCGCAGCGCCGTAGGTTTCCGCACGAACTTGAGATCGCGAAGTGGCACGCCCGACGCGACATAGAGATTCACGGTGCGAGCGACACGATCAAGCGCGGGGTTAACTTCGCCGGTCTGCTTGGCAGCCTGCGTCAGAGAGAACACCACCTTGTAGGTTCGCCCGGGCTGGGGCTTGAATGCGGCATCGGGAATCAGGCGGATCTTGCCGTAGTCGTGAATGGTCGGCGTGACCCAAAGGGTCGAAGAATCCGTCGCGCCTGCATGGGCCGACACCGAGGCCGCAGCGACTAGCGCGATGGCAATGCATTGTGTGACTTTGATCATGATTGACTCTCGACCATTTGCCGGCGCTCACCCTATTTGCCTCGTCGCAGGTATCGTTCTCACGGGAATCAGCGTGATTCTCTTCGCTGTTGCCGAGCTCAAGCACAAGCCAACACCCCAATAGCTGGCGAATTCGGTACTTGATGGCGACCCTTGCTGTAGACAGTCAGGGCACCTCGTTACGCCTGCGTCGCACCTGATAACCCACAGGCAATAGTTGTATTCCAAATTTCGCTTCGACGGTGCCCCAAATTCCCTTCGGGAGGACCAACGAAAAAACGACCGCGACCACCCCCAAACCAATCAAATACGAGACCCCTGCGGCACCGAATAACGTTTCGATAACGAAGAAGAGGAATGCTCCGATGATTGGACCTTCGTAAGTTCCGATGCCTCCGACCAACACCATAAACAGCATGTACGCCGTCCATTGGACACTGAAGTAGGTGTTCGGCTGGAACGTGATGGCTGTTGCGAGCCAGAGCGCGCCGGCAAGGGCACAACCAAACGCCGACAGCACGAAAATAAGCCCCTTGGTAGGAAAGACCCTCACACCAATAGAAGCGGCCGCTTCTTCATTGTCACGAATGGCCTGAAGGGCGCTTCCCACTCTGCTGCGCAGGAGCGCAAACACACACCAGCCCAGGCTAGCCATGCAGCCCAGCGCAAGCCAGTAAGTCATCAGGCGACGCGTTTCCGCCGGGTATTGCTGGAGCGAAATAAATGACGTTCCAGTTTCGCCTTTCACGAGCGTATCGAGATTCACCAGCAAGTGTGCCAACGCGGCAATGACCCACATGCCGATGGCAAACTCTCCCCCCTTCAGTCTCAACATGAAGCTGGAAATCGGTATCGATACGAGGGCCACGAGAATACCCGCGCCGATCACTGACACATACGCATTGACCCCATAGCTCGCCAGTCGGACTGCTGCATAGGCGCCAAGGCCGAAAAAAACTTGCTGACCAACGGATACAAGGCCCGCGTATCCAGCGAGAACGTTCCACATCAGCGCCAGGATTCCATAGATGAACAGGATGGTGAGGCGGTCAACGATGGCGGCTCCGAATGCCAAGGGAACAAGGGCCAGCGCACACTGGACAAGAATGAGTCCAGCGACTGATGCGCGCGATGTCGAAGTCCAGCGATGAATGGAAAATGACGAATCCACTTCGGAAATACGGGTCTGGGCGACCCCGTCATGCGCTGGGGGAGATACGGTTGATTTGGCGTTCATGTGTTCAGCGTAGGCGGACAAGCGAGCGCAGCGGACGCCCGTTCAGTGCGATTCGGGAGAGGAGCACGACCAGAAACAGAACATGGCCCGCAATCAGGAAGCCCTGGCTATGGACTTTGGCACCCAGACTTTGGGCGACGCCCAATGCGATACCACCGCCCAGGGTCCCCCACAGGGAGCCAAGACCGCCAATCATCACAGCTTCGAATGCAGTGATGAGCTGGGGCCCGCCCGCGTAGGGGTCGACCGTTGCCCGCATGGCAAGAAAAGCCCCGGCAATGGCCACGGTCGCCATGGCAATTGCGGCCGCGACCGCGTTGACAGCCACTGCATTCACCCCTACGAGTTGAGCCGTACTGGAATCGTCGGCGACCGCACGAATCTTCCGGCCGAGACTGGTCCGATTCAGCATCAAGTGGAGGCTGCCGAGCAGAAGGACGGCGACGGCAAAAGTGAGCAATGAGAGATGGCCGAACGTCATGCCCGCGATGTCGACGCCGTCATACGCCAGAGTGTCGATGTATGGCGCAAGAGAACGGGTGTCTGCGCCGAACGATACAAAGAGCGAATTGTCGATGACGACAGCAAGGCCGAAGGTCGCAAGGATTGGGACAAGTTCCCCGCTGCGCGAGCTACGTTCAAGCACCAAACGATGCAAGATCCAACCAACAAGCGCCATGACGGGCACGGCGATCACTAGTCCGACAAACGGATTCAATTCATAGCGGTCCGCGAGATAAAAAATTCCATAGGCGGCAACAACAGCCAGGCTGCCATGTGCAAGGTTGATGATGCGCATCACCCCGAACATGAAGGAAATACCGCAGGCCAAGAGCGCGTAGTAACCGCCAAGCAGCACGCCCTGGAGTATCTGGTTCAACCAGCTCATGCGTATTCCTTCTTTTCGTTTGAGCCCCGGTGCCCGAAGTAGTGGGCCATGACTTCGTCCCGCGTCATCTCGTCGGTTCGTCCTTCAGCGACGACCGAGCCCTCCAGCATGCATACAATTCGCTGCGCAAAATCAAAGGTCCGCTGCAAATCCTGTTCGACGAGAATGAGCGTTGTCTTTTGACTTACTAGCGATGAGAGCGAATCGTAGACGCCCTGAACAGCCACGGGCGACAAGCCGAGTGACATTTCGTCCAGAAGCAACAATCGCGGATTGGTCATCAAGGCACGGCCAATCGCCACGGCTTGCTGTTGCCCGCCCGAAAGAGAGCCCGCCAGTGCCCGGAGCTTCGGCTTGAGTTGGGGGAAGGCCTCGACGACGGTGTCCAGGTTCCAATAGCCGGTACGTTTGGCGGAGCGTGCCACCTGCAGGTTCTCGGTCACGGTCATGGAGGCAAACAGGCGTCGTCCCTCCGGTACGAGCGCTATGCCCAACGCCGCGCGTTGATGTGCCGGCAGAGCTGTGACGTTTGCCCCGTCGAACTCAACAGAACCCGCCGACGCCCGATGAATGCCCGCGAGCGTTCGCAACAACGTGGTCTTGCCAGCGCCGTTCGCTCCCACGAGTGCCAGCCGTTCACCTTCCTGCACGTCCAGGTTGATACCGCGTACAGCTTTTAGCAATCCATGATGGGATTCAAGACCGCGTACTCTGAGCACGTTCATGTCCGATATCCCCCTAGATAGGCACTGACCACCGTAGCATCCGATAGCACTGCTTTCGGCGATCCGTCAGCGATGACGCGCCCCGCGTCCATACAGACCAGGCGCTCCACAATCTGAACCAGAACATGGACGATGTGCTCGATCCAAACAATGGTGATGTCGCGTTGTTTTAAGGTTCGGATCGTCCCGACCAATTCGGTGGCCTCACCGTCCGTCAAGCCGCCGCCGATTTCGTCCAGCAATAGCAGTCGCGGGTTGGTCGCAAGTGCCCGCGTCAACTCCAGTCGCTTGCGGTCCAGAAGTCCGAGTGTTTCAGCCTTCCGGTTTGCAACGTGAGCCATGCCGCAGACATCAATCGCCTCCAGGCTTCGCTCATGCGCTTCTTTCCGGCGAAACCCTCCACCCTGCGTTGCTGCTGTCAGCACATTTTCAAAGACGGTCATCCCCCCGAACGGGCGAGGAACCTGATGACTGCGCACAATGCCCATCCTGCAGCGCTGCGCTGCGTCGAACCGGGTAATGTCCTCACCGCTCAAATCAACGGTTCCCGCTGATAATCCGAAGGCGCCGGAAAGCGCGCCCAAAAGCGTGGTCTTTCCGGCTCCGTTGGGACCCACGATTCCCACGGCCTCACCGGCATGGACCGAGAAGTCCACGCCGTCGAGCACGGTAATGGCGCCGAAGCGTTTTACGATGCCCCGCGCCGCCAAAAGTATTTGCTCTGCCATGGTGCGAAAATGCATTCCTTGCAGGTCAGGCGTAGGGAACGGGCTTGCGAGACACGGGAACTGAAGGGTCGCCCGCGTTCTCGGTGATGACATAGTCATACTTGAACTTCGAGCCAGAGGGCGCCTTGACCCACTGCGCGCCGATCATGGCCGTAGCCGATACGTTTGGAACCGGCCCCTTCGTGAAATCGACCGGCCCCATCATCGTCACCGTATGCAGCGTGCCGAGGGCTTTCGCCACAGCCTCTTTATTTTTCGGATCGGAGCTTGCGGCCAACGCGGCGAAGCCGGCATCAAGCAGCGACAACGACGCACCAAGTTGTTGACTCCATTGTTTCCCCGACGACTTTTCGTAGCCGTCAGCCAGTTGCACGCCGCTGACTCCCGTCAGGGCCGATTTGTACGGAAAGTTTTTGTGCCAATAGGCAGCGACGGAGATGTTGTAGCCGAGCGGTCCGAGTACCTCGATGGTCGAGGCGAACAGCCCCGTTTTGGCCACTTGAACGACCTTCATCTTCCGGGCCAATCCTTGCTGCGCTGCCTGCCGCCAGAACGTCGCGAAATCCGGCGGGATAGGGAAAGTCAGCAATATTTCACAGCCTGCGTCTTTGAACTTTGCAATCTGCGCCGAGTAATCCGTGGTCCCGGTTTCATATGGACCGCCATCGACGACGGTGTAGCCGGCCTTCAACAGCTCGGGCAGCAGAGCGGCACGTATTGCGTTGCCATCGGCATCGTTTGGCAACAGCGCAGCGACCTTTTTGTTGTTGGGAACGGCGGCCCACTGCGAGAGGTACGATTTGACGAAGTTCGCAACACCAAAGGAGAACAGGTAGCTCCATTTGAACGGAGAGGGTTGACCCGGTTTCGCACCGCGTCCGAAATACCAGGCCTCCCATGGCATGACTGTCGCAAGACAGGGAACACTTGCTGCTTCGCATGCATCGGATACGGGATTGACGACCTCTGGGGTCGATGTCGTGAGCATCAGATCAACCTTGTCGGTGTTGATCAACGACTTCGCCAGTTGACCGGCCCGGGAAGGGTCGGATTGCGTGTCCCGATCGAGAATCTCGACCGCATACTTTTTGCCTGCCACTGTGATGCCGTTGGCCAGCGACTTGCGCGTCAAGTCGAGAACATAGGCATCGCCCTCGCCAAAACTTCCAAGGGGGCCGGTACGGGGACTCACAAACCCGACCTTGAGACTATTGCCCGATTGAGCCCTGGCAAGCGTTGGCAACATGAGCGCCAAACCCGTTGCGCCGGCTACCCCCAGGACTGTGCGACGCGACTCATTTTCCAACGAACCCGTTTTATCGTTCGACGTAGTCATATCTGTCTCCACTCGTGTTGTTGTCTTTTCCGCTCGTGCTCGTCTGAGTGCAAAGCGCACCATTGAACTTGCGCGGACCGTGCGCCCGATTGTGGGCCTAGAACGGGTAGTGCCGCTCGGTCGTCTGAAGCGTGACCCATCGGAGTTCGCTGAAGGCTTCGATGCCCGCGCGGCCACCAAAGCGCCCCCAACCGCTTCCCTTCACGCCCCCAAATGGCATTTGTGCTTCGTCGTGAACGGTCGGGCCGTTCACGTGACAGATGCCAGATTCAATTTGCTTCGCAACACGCAAGCCTCGGGCCGTGTCGCGAGTGAACACCGCCGAAGACAGTCCGAATTCGTTGTCGTTTGCACATGTGATTGCAGCTTCCTCGCCATGGACACGCACGATGGCTTTTACCGGGCCAAATGTTTCTTCTGAATAGATGCGCATTTCGCGCGTCACGTGGTCCAGGAGAGTCGCCGGCATCAGCGTGTCCTGCGACTTGCCGCCGCACACGAGCTTTGCGCCTTTGGAAAGCGCATCGTCGATGAGCTCGTTGCACCGATGAACAGTCGACATGTCGACCACGGAGCCGAGCACCGTGGGTCCCTTTCTCGGGTCTCCCAGCGGAAGAGAGCGCGCTTTCTCGGCGAGCTTTTTGACGAACTCATCTGCGATCTGTCCGTCGACGATGATTCGCTCGGTTGACATGCAAATCTGCCCCGAGTTGGCGAATGCGCCAAATGCCGCGCCGCTCACAGCCGCGTCGATATCTGCATCATCGAGAACCAGAAATGGAGCCTTGCCGCCCAACTCAAGCACCGACGCCTTAAGGTATTTCGCGCATACCCCCGCAATGATTCGTCCCACATGGGTCGAGCCGGTGAAGTTGACACGTTTGACCAATGGATGAGCAATTATCGCTTCCACGATTGCGGGCGCGTCCTGAGGTGCGTTGGTGACGAAGCTGACCACGCCCTGCGGCAAGCCGGCCTCTTGCAAAGCCTGAACGATGAGCCCATGCGTCGCCGGGCACACTTCGCTGCCTTTGAAAACGACCGTATTGCCGCATGCAAGCGGCACGGCAATCGCCCGTACGCCGAGGATGACGGGTGCATTCCAGGGGGCGATTCCGACGACCACCCCCGCCGGCTGCCGCAACGCCATGGCAAGGCTGCCGGGTGTGTCAGAGGGAATGACTTCCCCGCTTATCTGGGTGGTAAGAGAAGCGGCCTCGAGAAGCATCTGCGCGCCAAGATGCACATTGAAACCCGCCCAGGGCGCCGAGGCTCCCGTCTCTGCGGCCATGGCCGCTGCAAATTCGGCACCTCGCGCCTCCAGAGCGTGCGCCGCCTTCATTAACATGGCGCGGCGCTCGCCTGGGCCAAGTTGAGACCATCCCTTGAAGGCCGCGGCCGCCGCATCGACTGCGGCCTTCGCGTCTTCGACGGCGGCCGCAGGAGCGGTCGTGGCAATGCTCCCATCCAGGGGATTGGCTCGCGTGAACGTCTTCCCCGAGCGAGCCTGAACCGACTCGCCACCAATCAACATTGAAATGTCACTCATATTTTTTGAGCCGGGCACGCTGCAACAGCAACTCACCCTGGCATTCTCTCCGACGAGTTTTTTTGTTTCCGTCTTCTGGACGGTCAAGATGTTGCAGTGCCAATGGAGCGGCGAGGTTTGCACCCGAGTCAGAAATGATTCGTCCGACAGAGAACATCCGAATACATGCCACCGTCCGTCGGGATATTGGTACCGCGAATCCATGCCGCTTCATCGGAAAGCAGAAAAGCCACCACAGGTGCAATGTCGCTCGGGCGCCCGGCCCGGTCCATCGTGCGCATGTCCTCCTCGGCGCGTGCGCCCAGCGTCTCGATAAAGTCCTTCAGGATAGGCGTATCCACGGGGCCAGGGCTGACAGAATTCATGCGAATGCCGCGTGAACGCCACGTCCAACGGTTCTGCATGGTCCAGACAATCAGCGCTTCCTTGGAAAAGAAATAGCTTCGTGCACCCTCGATACCGTGTACCCGACAGAAATCTTCGACCTCATCGAAATCGAGAGACGCACTCGCATCAATCACCTCCTTCGAGTCGGGCCATCCCAGCCCCGCCAGCGAAGCCAGATTCACGACCGAGGCATTGTCGGCCAGCTTGGGAATCAGTGACTGCGTCAGATACTTAAGCCCAATGAGGTTGACCTTGATCACTTGCTCGGGGGATTTCGTCGGCGGCAATCCGGCGATATTGGCGAGACCGTCGATATCGCCCGGCAAGCCGGAAACCAACTCGTCGATGGATTCTGGGTCTGAGAGGTCTGCGCGGACAAATCGGCCCACAGGATGGGTCGGGGTCGTGATGTCCACCGATATGACATGGGCTCCCCGAGACGCGACCAGGGCAGCGGTCGCCGCTCCGATTCCCGAGGCGGCGCCCGTGACGATGATTGTCTTGCCGTGCAGCATGTTTGTCTCCGTTTTTTTGTGGAACTTGACGCGCTATATGAATGCAAGGCCGATGCCAGCCACGACAAAGAAAAAAAGCCGCACCGAAACAATCGCTTAAGAACGCATCACTCGTAAAAACCCCGAATTGAAATATGTGATGTTGGTCTAAAATTGATGATAATTTTTTGATCTAACCTGTGGCTGTTTCGAGGGTTTTCCTGCATGAAAAAGACGCCGACCCGGTTGACGCTGGCTGAACTTCAGCGCCACGCAGGTTTGACTCGCACGTTTGCCGACATCGATGAAGGCGCCGAGCCGACACTTCGTGACCTTACCGAGTCGCTCGTGTTTTCTCCGGGGGACGGTCGCATCTGGCTCAATGACCAGCGCATGCTACTCTGGCGCGCGTCAACATTCGGCACCTTGCGGCGCGAGTTGATTTCCAGCACGGGTCAAGAGCAAGCACGTTCGCTGCTCACGCGCGTTGGGTACTCGGCAGGCGCAAGCGACGCCGAGCTGATCCGCAGAACTTGGCCGGAGAGCGACCCGGCCAACGCTTTCCATGCAGGACCTCGCATGCACAAACTCGAAGGGATCGTTCGCCCTGAGACCATCTCATTCGAATTTGACATCGCTCGCGGGGACTTCTTCGCCGATTATTGGTGGCACGATTCCAGTGAAGACGATGAGCACATTGCGGCGTTCGGAATTGGGTCAGAGCCTGCGTGCTGGATGCAGGTCGGATACGCAAGCGGCTACGCCAGCGCCTTTATGGGCAAGATGGTCATTTATCGCGAAGTAGCCTGTCGTTCAAGTGGCGCAGAAGTGTGCCGAATCGTCGGCCGGCCCGCCGACCAATGGGACAACCCTGAGCAGGACCTGCATTATTTCGCCCCTGACGCTTCGGCGATGCAGATCCGGAAAAGCTTCGTGGCCAAGCCATCAGGGACTCATCGAGAACCGGCACGCTCACCGTTGACACAAGACGCTTCATCCATTGCTACGTCTAAGCTAGTGGGTATCTCCTCCAGCTTTAGCGCTGCACGCCACCTCTGCGAACGGGTGGCATCGACGCAGGCGACCGTGCTCTTTACCGGTCCTTCGGGAGCCGGGAAGGAATTGTTCGCGCAGACCTTACACTCAATCAGCCCAAGAGCAAACGGCCCCTTCGTGGCAGTGAACTGCGCGGCGATTCCCGACACGCTCGTTGAATCTGAATTGTTTGGCGTTGAGAAAGGGGCATTTACCGGTGCACTCGTTTCCAGGCCTGGCCGGTTCGAGCGTGCTCAGGGGGGCACCTTGTTTCTCGATGAAATCGCTCAACTCAGCTTCGTGGCACAAGGAAAATTGCTGCGCGCGCTGCAGGAGCGCCGCATTGAGCGGGTAGGAGGCACGCGCGAAATCGCAGTGGATGTTCGCGTCGTCGCCGCCACGAATCTTGACCTGAGACATGAGGTTGAGAGGGGAAGATTCCGTGAGGATTTGTTCTTTCGCCTCAACGTTTTTCCAATCAGCTTACCGCCGCTGAAAGAACGTCGAGACGACATTCCGTTGTTGATGGATGTCTTCCTCAGACGCTACGCGGAGCAGCATGCGCGGCCCGTTCCAGGATTCACCCCTCGAGCAGTGCAAGCTTTGTTGCAGTACGAGTTTCCGGGCAACATACGGGAGTTGCAGAATCTAGTGGAGCGCGGAGTCATCATGGTTGGACCCAATGAGTCCATCGACGTGCATCACATGTTCCGTGGCGGAGAGGTACATCCGACTTCAATGCTTTCTTTGAACGAAGGTGGGCGACTTGTTCACTCTGTTGTGGGGACGACCGATGTCCCCGCTCGGAAAGGCATTCAGCGGAAAGATGAGGCGTCTGGGCCGTCGGTTTCCGGCAAAGAAATCGCAATGTACCGCAACGCGCTCGCTTCGAATCGGTACAACGTAGCTGAGACGGCACGGCAACTAAACCTTTCTCGTGCGCAATTAGCCTACCGGCTGAAAAGACATGGTCTTCTGTAAATTTTAACTGCTAAAGATCGCGTGGAGCTGGCTCGTCTTCTTTCACGCGTGGCGTTCACCACGCGATTTAAGTCCGAGCCCCAACGTGTGACACCGATGTGAGATTAGTTGGCACCTGGCGAGCAAGGATCGGGACCAATCCTTGCTGCTGTTCGACGGGAAGGAGAGCGGTTTGCCCGAGTCGAGCGCGCGGATATCCGGGCAAAGTTGAATATCCCGGCTATCTACTGGCTTGAATCCGGGATCGCGATAGGCCGTCTCGACGACGAAACCTCACTGTTGCAAGCACCCCAAGCGCGAGAAACGCTCAGTCCTCTCAACCTCTTTGCAAGATCACCACCGCAAGTCGATTCCCAGCCTGACTCAAACAAGGAAACCCGCCAATGTCCAATCACGTTTACAAGCAAATTGAACTCACCGGCTCGTCAGCAGCATCGAGTGACGACGCGGTGTCTGTAGCTCTGGCAAGAGCGAACAAAACCTTGCGCAACATTGAATGGTTTGAGATCACAGAAACTCGTGGTCATGTCGAAAGCGGAAAGGTTGCGCATTGGCAAGTGACGCTAAAAGTCGGCATCCGTCTCGACGAATAGTTGCCGTAGTCGAGCCGACTCGGACTGAGGAAGCCGACTCCATATTTGGTCAATGCGTCGCGTGGTCCCATCGTCTCAGAACAGGCGCTGATCAGCGAACTGGAGCGCCAGCATGGCACCCGGAGAACGCAGCGAGTGCGGACCTTAACTGCCCGCACTCGCGACTTTCACCTTTCTATTTTCCATAGAGACGAATATTGATTCTCGAAATCGATATTGGAACTCTCTCCCCCCGCGTTTCTATACTCGGCGTTCGTAGCCGCTTCGTGTACGGCTGCCGAGTTCAGCCTGCGCGACGGTGCCATCGACCACTACTTCGGCACGCGGCGCGAGCTCGACCCACACGGCGTTCCGTCCCGTAGTTGACACCCAGAGGCAACTGCATGATCACCATTAGTGCCTTGTGCAAGCGTTTTGACGCGCCCGGAGGCAAGTCCGTCGAAGTGCTTCACAATATCGACCTCGAAGTCCCCGATCGCACCATCACTGCGGTCGTAGGGCCAAGCGGTGCAGGCAAGACGACCCTGTCGAAATGTGTAAGCCTGCTTGAAAAGCCGACCAGTGGATCCGTCCTGGTCAACGGAACAAATCTTTCGGTCCTGACGGGGGCCGACCTTCGCAAAGAGCGCCGTGCCATTGGGACGATCTTCCAATCGTCCGCCCTACTACGTCGCAAAACCGTCGCCGAAAATGTTGCGCTACCGCTCGACTATCTCGGTGTGGTGCGCGAAGACGTTCACAAACGTGTCCACGAACTGCTGGATCATGTCGGCATCGGAGACAAGGCCGACCGCTATCCCGGTGAATTGTCAGGCGGACAGCGGCAGCGAGTGGGCATTGCACGCGCACTCGCACTTCAGCCGCAAGTCCTCCTATCCGACGAATCCACATCGGGGCTCGATCCAGAAGTGACCGGATCGATCCTGAGTCTTCTCAAGACCTTGCGTGACGAGCTCGGCATTTCGATCATTCTGATTACACATGAGATGGATGTGGTGCGTACCGTGGCGGATCAGGTCGCAGTACTGCGCGCCGGCACCATCGTCGAAAGCGGGAGCGTGCGTAATCTGATCGCCGATCCTTATTCACAGATTGGAAGACAGCTGTTGCCTGTCAGGTCCACCCCTGCCCGCGAGCTCGAAACGCTGCTGTTCGAAGTAACCTACGGCACGCGGCGAGTCGTTCCGGCGGACTGGGTCAGTCTGCTCACCGAGAAGCTTCGCGCTCGCGTCGGCCTGCTGGGTGGAGTCGTCGAAGATATTGGAGGAGCGTCTTCCGGCCGCCTACATATCAGCGTGACATTCCAGGGGCTCCAACACGAACCGCAAGACATCGCTGCCTATCTGAACAGCCTTGGACTGCACGCGAAGGCCCTCAACGCGGCACCACGCGCGCAATTCGAAATGGCAGAGACAGCATGACGATAACGGCGACCGATACGTTGGTACTCGGCAACGACACGCCTTGGTCTCAGGTGCCTGCCATGTTATTGCCGGCCTACGGCGAGACCTGGATCATGGTCGGCGTCGTGATGGTCTTGACGATCTTGATTGGGGGCTCGCTGGGTGTGTTGCTTTTCAATACTTCGTCGCGCGGACTCTTTGCACATGCGCGCGTGAATCTGGTGATCAACTGGTTTGTGAATATGGGGCGCTCACTGCCGTTTCTCGTGCTGATGGCGGCCGTCATTCCGTTCACCAGGATCATTACGGGTACGACCATCGGCATTCCAGCGGCTGTCGTGCCCATGGTTCTGGCGGGCATCCCGTTCTTTGCCAGACTCACCGAGAACGCATTGCGCGATCTTCCTGAGGAAGTCTCTGCAGTCGGACTCGTGTCCGGTGGTTCGACAGTGCAGATCGTCTTCTCGGCTCAGGTCAATGAAGCACTACCCAGCCTCGTCTCCGCGGTCACGCTCAACATCATTTCGATGATCGAGTACTCCGCCGTGGCAGGCACAATTGGCGCGGGTGGAATCGGTTATCTCGCCGTGGTGTATGGCTATCAGCGTTTCGATCACAACATCATGATCGCCACCATCGTCGTGCTGGTACTGACGATCCAGATCGTCCAGTTCGCCGGCGACCGACTAGCCGCCCTCCTGCGCCGTCCTTGAACATCGCCCGACTCATCCGATTTTTCATCGTCTCATCACAGCAAAACCTCATGTCCAATCCCCAACCGCAATTCAGGCTGAAACAGCGCAGCAAAACTCCGTGGATTATTGGCGTCATCGTCCTGGTAGCGATCGTGGCCGCCGCGACGCTGCACATTCTTCAACGCTCCCGCCAAACCGCTCAGTTCGGAGATACGCTAAAAGTCCACTACGAACCCGCGATGGCCGGTGAGCAAAAGCTGATCGAGTACGTCAGCGAGAAAATTGCACCTGACTACGGCATCAAGCTTGAAGCAATCGGATTACAGGACGGCTCGCAAGCAGACCGCGCCGTTTCCGAGGGCACCTATGCAGCAACCATCTACCAGCATCAGTGGTGGCTGAAACAGGTTGTCGACGCGAACGGATTCAAACTGACACCCACTCAACCCGTATTCCAGTGGGCGTTCGGCCTGTATTCGGATCGGTACCACAACATCAAGGATGTGCCAGACGGCGCGACCGTCGTAGTGCCCAACGACGGCGCCAACCAGGGACAGGCGTTGTGGCTACTGCAACGTGCCGGTCTGATCGGGATCAACACGAACGTCGAGCCGCGCGTGGCCAAGCTGCGTGATATCAGCGACAATCCGCACCACTTCGTGTTCAAGGAGCTTGATCTCCTGTCGATGCCACGTGTACTCGACTCGGCTGACGTTGCGATCGGGTACGTATCGCAGTTCGATGCGGGCAAGATCCCACGCAGCAAGGGTTTTCTGTTCCCGCCAGCACCGCGCACCTTCGCTTCGCAGCTTGTGATTGGCACGAAGTATCTCAACGATCCACAGATCGTCAAGCTGCAGAAAGCCTTTGCCGATCCCCGCGTTGCCAAATATCTGCAATCGACGGACGACCCTCTGATTCGCGATGTGCTCACGCCGGTGTCCTCAACCTGAGCGTTCGTGTACTGGATGGTTCCAGCGGGGCAAGTCCCACGTAGTCGTCGCGATGCCAGCAGAAAAACGCTTCGGTGTACTCGATCGCCTTGCTGTAGTCGAGCGAGCCAAGCACGGTGGTAGCAAGCTCGACAGGCTTCACAAGACCCGACTCGAGCAAGTTCGACATCTACGACACGCTAGCGTTGTGAGCCGTTCTATCTCGCCAGCACGGGCAGCTGCAGGTAAGACGCACGGTCGCCGCCTGTGTGGACGATGTGGCTTCCGCTGTTGGCAGGCGTGTACTCGGGGATCCCAGGCACCAGTGTGCCCAGGAGGCTTCGGCCGCTGATGACGAGGCGCAGCTGTTCCCCAGGGTAGAAGGCAAGTCCGATCGAGAGCAAGTGTATCTCGAGGTGCACAACTTCCCCCGCAGAGCGCTTCTCGATCTGGTCAAAAGTGTGAGCGGGCACGGCATCCGTCGCCAGGGCGGGGTCAAGACGTCGTAGCGAGGCGAGCAAGCGTCCGTCGGACCCCGTGTAGCGGAGGATCGAGGCCCCGCGTTCGGCAATGTCGTGCACGAGTGCGCCTTGGTTGGGCACGGGGAACTGCCGCAGGGAGGTGCCGTAGGCGTCGAGATTCTGTACGAGGATGAATAAGTCCATGTCGTCGGATCCCCGTGCCTCGACCCAGAGGTGCGCCTTTGGGTAGCCGACGAGCGTAGTTTCGTGCTCGAATCGCACAACGAAGGACACTACGTCCAGATTGGATCCGACCTCGTAGACGGCCGAGGCTCCCTCCGTCGGCGCGAGCGCGCCTAACGTGCGCGACCGGCTATCCAGATAGTGCTTTGTCAAGGCGACGCTTTTTGGAGGGAGCTCGTCGGCTGCGACGGCGAGCCGGTCCCCGCCTCGCAAGTCATGCACTGCGTAGCGGACTCGAGGCGTCTGCTCCCATCCGTGGTCTTCATCCTTCAGGAAATGATCGAAGAACCGACGCAGGTCCTCTCTGTTCGCTTCGTCGTAATAGTCAGGCCATTCCTGGCTGTTGTGGATTCGCAGCCGCTTCTGCTTGGAGACTATTCGGTACCCCGCGCGGAATGTCCCCGCAGTGTGCAGGGTGTTCGAGTGTCAGAAATGAAGGGCTGCATAGCTCTAATTATCAAGCCCTTGATATCCGATCCATGCCGAAAGGTTTTCCAAATCATCACCCAACATGCCAAGGCGTGGTGTAGGCAGCGGCTTGCCTAGCAAGGTAGGCCGGACAGCGCGTACTGACGCAGATGGTCGATCGCCCGACCAACGACCCAACGAGCCAACGAGCCAGTTCCGACTTTGACGGCGTAGCGTTTTAACCGCCCGCCCCGATCACCGCCGGCCGACCATTACGCAAACCAATGATTTGCAGTGGCATAACGGAATGATTGTGATCGTTCATCGCGTAGGTGCCGCCCAGTAAAGACGGCATCCGGGTGGTCTTCAGCGCCTCTTCGATATCGGCCGGCTTGTCCGATCCGGCACGGCGTATGGCATCGACGATCAGATAAGTCGCTTCGTAGGCATAGAACGGTAACTGATTCGGTACCAGTCCATATTTGGACTCATAGGCGTGAACAAAATCCTGCACCCCCGGGGTTTCGATGGCCGGGGAGAACATCGAAACGCTGGTGGCGTTGTCCAGCCCACCCGAGGCAATGAAACCGGGGGATACCGCCTTGGCGACGGCCGAAAAGTCAATGCGCCCGGTCAACGGCACCTTCCAGCCGGACTTTTCGTAAGCCTGGAAGAACGGCGCGGTGGAAGCATTGAGAATCGGTACCACATGATCGGGGTTGATCTCCTTGAGCTGTTCCAACACCGGTTCGAGATTCGTGGCGCCGCGCGCCACGGTGATGCTAGTCACGACCTGTATTCCCACCTCACCTGCCGCTCGGGAAAAGCTCTGTGAATTCGCGTTATTGAAATAGGCGTCGTCGCTGACGATCGCAACACGCTTCGCGCCCTGCCTTTTCAACCAGCCCATCATGCCCCGAGCGATATCGAGTTCGGACGGAATGGTCTTGAACACGTATGGGTTTCCTCCCACGCCCGACGCTTCCACGAAATCCTGCAGTGACGAGATTTCGATCACGAGCGGTACTTTCTCTTCCTGGACCACCGGCATGATGGCATGCGTAACGGCGGTCAAAAGCGCGCCGATCATCACCGACACATGCTCTTGTTCAATCAACCGATGTACGGCCTTGATGCCGGTCTCGGGATCGGAGGCATCGTCGCCGTAGAACGCCTCGACGGGACGTCCGAGTACGCCGCCAGCTTCGTTGATGCGTTCAAGCGCCAATTCGATACCGTACTGCTCGGTTTGGCCACGGGCTGCGTCCGGGCCGCTAAGTATCGTCGTCACACCGATGCGCACGGGGTTTTCGGCAAGCGCGGGAGTAGCGGCAAGCATTGCCCCGAGCAAGGAGAGCGTGATCTGTGTACGTTTCATGACTGTCCGGGTAGGGATGGATGCATCGAATATAGCTGCTTTACATGTTTAACGAATGACCGTTCCGTCAGTGCGGCGCCGACACTTGACCTGACATTGAGTTGCGCGTTCCGTTGACTGGATCAACTCGCAGCGATTGCTGCGAGCGTGTCCAGGCCGCACCCGCTCGACAGCAAAATCCATCGGTTGGTGCAGGCTCTTGATCGTCAACGCAAGATTTCTCTCAGGTAACACGCGCCACGGCAACGGCGGGTCGGGTCGTTGGTATTCCCAACGGGAATAACGATTAGTCCCAGCTGCGGCCTACCGGTGATCGGTTCCCTACGCTAACGTTTCAATGCTTCGGCGCCAACCTGGCGCCCGCCGAGTCACTCCGAGATGGACGAACGGCGCAACGCAACCCAGATTGAAGGAACGCAGGGCATGAGCAAAAAACTTGAGGGTAAGGTCGCCGTAATCACCGGTGCTAGCGCGGGTATCGGCCTCGGTGTCGCCAAGGCGTTCGCCAATGAAGGCGCTCGCGTGTTCATCACGGGCCGCCGCCAGTCTGAAATTGATCGCGCGGTTGCGGAAATCGGCCACGGTGCAATTGGCGTTCAAGGCGACGCGGGCAAGCTTGCCGATCTGGATGCGCTGTATGCGACCATCAAACAGAAGGCCGGGCGCATTGATGTACTGGCGTTGAACGCCGGTTTCTATGAATTTATGAAGCTCGGCGAGATCACTGAGGAGCATTTCGACAAGACCTACAATGCGAATGTCAAGGGCCTGCTGTTCGGTTTCCAGAAAGCCCTGCCCCTGTTGTCAAAAGGTTCATCGGTGATTTTCACCGGCTCGATTGCCGGTTCCATCGGTATCCCAAGTATGTCGGTCTATTCATCGACCAAGGCGGCCGTGCGCAGCCTGGCGCGCGGCTTGATACTGGACACTAAAGAGTTGGGCATCCGCATCAATGTATTGAGCCCCGGCCACACCCTCACTCCGGGACTGCAGTCGTTGATCCCCCACGCTGCGCATGCCGGCATTGTCGACACGATTCCTTTGTCGCGGCTGGGGAGCCCTGAAGACCTGGGTAAGGCGGCCGTATTCCTCGCTTCCGACGACAGTGCCTACATTACGGGCATCGAGCTCGATGTCGATGGCGGCGTCTCTCAGTACTGAGCGATCGCCAAAACGAGGTGGCGTCGGACCGGCGCCACCTGTGAGATGGAAGGCTCAAAACGGCCACCGCGCAGACAGTGGAGAACAAACATGATCAAGCACGCTTTTTTTGTCCGACTTGAAGCCAAACTGGGAAAGGAGCAAGAGGTCGAAAACTTCCTTCTTACTGCAGGGCTTGAAATGACGAATCGGGAGACGACGACGCCTATCTGGTTCGCCCTCAAGATGTCGCCGACGACGTTTGGCGTCTTCGACGCCTTTGCGAATGAAGAGGACCGTCAGGCACATCTTCAGGGCAGCTTGGCCAAGGCCTTGATGGCGAGCGCCGACGAGCTGCTGGCAAGACCTCCGACGATCGAGCCAATCGACATCCTGGCCATGAAGAATCAGTTGCCCTGAGTCGTTCACGTGTCCGCTGGGGAGGAAGCGCTGTATCGCCTACTCTTTTCCCCGCAACTCGCCCCGGTCAACCTCGGCGATCCGCGACGGACGTTACAAATGAGGAAAGAGACCGTGTTGAAGATCTATGCGTTCGCGACGCCCAACAGCGTGAAGGTTCCAATTGCGCTTGAGGAGTTAGGTCTGGAGTATGAATTAATAGCCGTGAATGTCCGGAAAGGTGAGCAAAAGCTTCCGTCATTCATCGCGCTAAATGCAAACGCCAAGGTCCCCGTGTTGGTGGACCTGCAAGGCCCCGCCGGCAATGCAATGACACTTACAGAGTCGGGTGCGATTCTGATTTATCTCGCGGAAAAGACGGGTCATCTGCTCCCGACTCACGGCGAGGCACGCTCGCGTGTGTTTGAGCAACTGTTCTTCCAAGGCACCGGAATAGGACCGGCGCTGGGACAGTCGGGCTTTTTTCAGCGCCAGGCATCCGAAGTGATCCCGCTGGCAATCGCGCGCTTTCGCGATGAGGCGCATCGTACGCTTAGTGTCCTCAACCATACGCTCTCGAATCGGTCGTTTACGGCAGGCGACGATTACTCGATCGCGGACATCGCCCATTTTGGATGGATGTGGAGGAGGGATTTTGCCGGGATCGACCTGTCGGACTATCCTAACGTGGCCCGCTGGTACGAACTCGTTCTCGCTCGTCCTGCAGTGTCCCGCGCGCTTGAGCGGGTCACCGCTCTAATGCCCCCACAGGCATAGAAGCGCTTTCGACGCATCACCTTCGCTGCGCAGCCAGCGACGCTCCGGCGAACCTTTAACCCTACTACCCAGGCAACTCTGTTCCCCATATTCGACCGCAGGTCTTGATGACCAACGCTCTCATCCAGCGATGACCCTGCTCGCGCTCGTTACGGGTGTGCCACGCAATCAGGCAGTCAAACTGAGAAATCTCAAGAGGCACGTCGCACGAATAGATTTCATCCCTGAGAGGGTGTGTCCGAATGACCCCCTCAGGTAAAACGCTGATTAGATTTGACGCGAGCAGAAGAGAGGGAATGCCCCAGAAGTTGTTCAACGTCATCGCGACTCGACGCCGCTGACCGACACGATCCAACGCCGCGTCGGCGACCCCCACTGGACTTCCTGAGAGGGACACGAGCAGGTGGTCCGCACCGAGAAACCCCTCCTCCGTGAGTGGGGCGTTAGATAGCGGATGACCACGTCTCATCGCGCAGACCCAGTTCTCGCTAAACAGCCGCTGAGGCCGAATATCGGCGCCCATCGGCGGTAACGCGCCGATGCATATATCGATTTCGTTGTCGCGGAGTTGCGCGTCGGTGCCTTGGCTCGTGTAGGGCACGGCATGTATTCGGACGCCCGGCGCGTGAGCCTCGATGTGCTGACGAAGCAAGGGCCACAGCGCGCCCGAAACGTAGTCGGTCACCGCCAGGCGGAATACACGCGTCGACGTTGTCGTGTCGAATTGCGCCGGCGCGGCTGCCATGCGGATCGCCGCAAGCGGTTCCTGAATTTCGCGCCAGAGAGCTTGCGCTCTCGCGGAAGGCTTGATGCCGCGTCCCGACCGGGTGAAGAGCGGGTCGTTCCAGAC
>FTBI01001621.1_pt1 | contig 36684 bp, 33 predicted proteins | sample 1639171 | NCBI WGS metagenome assembly FTBI01 (sample SAMEA3914812, study PRJEB12502) | metagenome | biome: forest; material: soil | place: Canada | collected 2011-07-07 | depth 0.1 m | reverse complement strand
AATAGCGTATTGCACGGCGACCCGGCGTCCGAAACCTTGCTCTCCGAGATCATCGGCGCACAGGCTTACACGACGCGTCACATGAGCATGGAGTCGCTCTACGAATACGGCTCGCGCGCAGGCGTGTGGCGGGTGCTGAGGCTGTTCGAAGAGCGTGGCTTGCCGCTGACGGTGTTCGGCGTCGCGATGGCCTTGCAGCTCCACCCGGAGGTGGCCACCGCCTGCCTCGAGGCCGGCCATGAAATCGCTTGCCATGGACTGCGCTGGGTCAGCTACCAGAATGTCGACCTGGCCACCGAGCGTGCCCATCTGGCCGAGGCTGTCGCCATCCTGCGCGATCTGACCGGCAGCGCGCCGCTGGGCTGGTATACCGGCCGCGACTCGCCGCATACGCGCCGCTTGGTGGTCGAACACGGCGGCTTTCGCTACGACTCGGACTACTACGGCGACGATCTGCCGTTCTGGAATACCGTGCAGATCACCGACGCCGCCGGCAATGCGCTGCGCAAGCCGCATCTGGTGGTGCCCTATACGCTCGACACCAACGATATGCGCTTTGCCGCACCGCAGGGCTTCAATTCGGGCACCCAATTTTTCGATTACCTGAAGGATGCCTTCGACGTGCTGTATGCGGAGGGCGATCCCGCCGGCCTCGATCGCCCCAAGATGCTGTCGATCGGTCTGCATTGCCGGCTGATCGGCCGGCCCGCGCGCGCCGCCTCGCTGGCGCGGTTCCTCGACTACGTGCAAAGCCACGCAGGCGTGTGGATCACGCGCCGCATCGATATCGCCAACCACTGGCACGATGTGCATCCGTATCGGCCCGGCGGCGCCAACTCAGGGAATTCGGACAACACGGAGACCGCATGCTGACCCTTGCGCGCTTGAATGTCTGTAGCGCCGACGAATTCGCGGCCCTGCTGGACGGCATCTACGAACACTCGCCCTGGGTGGCCGAACGCACCGCCGGGCAGCGTCCGTTCCCGACCCTGGCGGCACTGAAATACGCCCTGCAGCAAACCGTGTGCCGGGCCGACGCAGACACACAACTCGGCTTGATACGAGCGCATCCGGAACTGGCCGGCAAAGAGACCGCGGCCGGCACGCTGAGCCCCGCCTCGACCGAAGAGCAAGCCAGTGCCGGCCTGGATGGCCGGCGCAGAGACAATACCAAGAAGGACGACGCCGAGGAGGACGCCGAACTCGAGCAACTGGGGTCGCTCAATGCCGCCTATCGCGCGCGGTTCGGCTTCCCCTTCGTGCTGGCGGTCAAGGGCCAAGACGGGCGCGGCATGCCGCGCGCCGCCATTATCGCCGCGCTGCGTCGGCGGCTGTGCGCCCAACCCGCCGACGAAATCGCCGAAAGCCTGCGCCAGATCGGACGCATCGCGGAGCTACGCCTGGATCAGCGCTGCGGGCATCAGCCATGATCCGCTGGAAGCAAGGACCTACCCGCATGTCCAGCAATCCAGCAAGCCCCGCAGCGCAGGCCTATCGGGCCAGCGTGCTGTATTTCACCGGCGATCCCGCGCTTGATGCCCAGGCAACTTGCTGGCACGAGGACGGCTTGCTGGTGGTCGAACAGGGCCACGTCAGTGCCTGCGGCGACTATGCCAGGCTGCACCGGCAACTACCCGCGCATGCGGTGCTGCACGACTACCGCGGCAAGCTGATCACGCCGGGCCTGATCGACACGCATGTGCATTACCCTCAGACCGATATTATCGCCTCGCCGGCGCAGGCCTTGCTTCCCTGGTTGGAATCCTACGTCTTTCCCGCCGAGCGGCGCTTCGAGAACCCCGTCCACGCGGCCGAAGTCGCCGGCTTTTTCATCGACCAGTTGCTGCGCTGCGGGACCACCACGGCGATGGTCTACGGCACCGTGCATCGCGCCTCGGTCGAGGCGTTTTTCGCCGCCAGCGAGGCACGCAATTTGCGCATGGTCGCCGGCAAGGTGATGATGGACCGCAACTGCCCCGAATTCCTGCGCGACACCGCCGAGAGCGGCGCACGCGACAGCGAGGCGCTGATCCAGACCTGGCACGGACGCGGGCGCCAGTTGTATGCGCTGACGCCGCGCTTCGCGCCGACGTCCAGCGAGGCGCAATTGCGTCTGACGGGCGAGTTGGCCGCACGCTACCCCGACGTATTCGTACAGACCCATCTCGCCGAGAATACCGAGGAAGTGGCCTGGGTCAGATCGCTGTTTCCCAACGCGCGCAGCTACCTCGATGTGTACCGGCAATACGGGCTGCTGCGCGCACGCACCATGCTCGGCCACTGCATCTGGCTGGATGAAGAGGATCGCTTGGCGCTGAAGGATAGCGGCTCGGCCGCCGCGGTCTGCCCGACCTCGAATCTGTTTCTAGGCAGCGGACTGTTCGACTTCGCCCGCGCCGACGCCGCCGGCATGCCCTACACCTTGGCCACCGATGTCGGTGGCGGCACCAGTTTCTCCATGTTGCAGACCATGAACGAGTCCTACAAGGTTGCACGCCTGGGCGGCGTGCATCTGCCGGCACTGCGTATGTTCTATCTGGCCACCTTGGGCGCCGCGCGGCAGATGCGGCTGGACCATGCCATCGGCCATTTTGCCCCCGGCACCGAAGCCGACTTCATTGTGCTCGATCCCCGGGCAACGCCCCTGCTGGCTCGGCGCAGCGCGCACTGCGGCAGCCTGGAAGAGCAGCTGTTCGCCCTGGCGCTGCTGGGCGACGATCGCGCCGTGGCCGCCACCTATGCCGCGGGTGTGGCCGTCCATGACAGGCCCTATGCCACCTGACGATTACGTTCGTAACACTCCCAGGGTATACCGCGCCGGGCCTTGCGGCTCTTCACGATATACAAGGCGTGATCGGCGTAGCCGAGCAGATCCTCCGCACTTTCCTCTTGGTGCATGTGCACGGCCACGCCGACGCTGCTCAGGCTCTCGACCTGCAGGCCGTCGGCAAGCGTATAGGGTCTGTCGAGTTCCGCGCAGAGCCGGGTCAACAGCGTCTGCAAGGCGGACCGATCGCTCAGGTGCCTGAGCACCAGGACGAACTCGTCGCCGCCCAGGCGCGCCACCACATCGTCCTCGCGTAGATTCTGTCTGAGACGTTCGGCCAGTTGGCGCAAAACCTGGTCTCCGGCCGAGTGGCCATACTTGTCGTTGATCGGCTTGAAATTGTCGAGATCCAGTACAGCCACGGCAATGCGATACGGCAGCGTAGGGGCGAGCGCCAAGGCGCGCTCCAGGTGTTCGGTGAGAAACCGCCGGTTCGGCAGGCCAGTCAAGCTGTCGTATTGCGCCTGGCGCGCCAGATTCAACTCCAGCGACTGCCGATACAGGGCGCTGTGCATCAGGTCCGTCAGCAGCAGGATCAGCGACAGCGCACGGTCGTCGGGCGGCGCCGAAGGGTAGCCGCTGAACCAGGCGATCACCAGCACGCCGATACGGTCCTGGGACGGCCCGATCGGTACCACCAGGTTCGCCTTCAGGCCAGAGGCGACGAATTCCGGCATCGCGCGCGGGCTGCTCGGGTAGTGAGGCGTGAAAATCGGACGCCCTTCCTCGAGCACGGCACCGGCGGTACCGTGGGTCGATCGAAAGCGATAGCTTGCCGCCATCTCCTGATGATCCGGCGGCAAGCCCTGGAAAAATCGATACTGCAGCTCGCCTTCCCCGACCACTTCGATCAGCGCCGCGCCGTCGGCGCCAACCAGCTTGGCCGCCTCGGCCGCCGCCTGCTCGAAAAATTTTCCGAAGTCACGTTCGCTGACAAGACGGCGAATCATGTCGACGTCGATATCCGCAAGAGCCTCTGCCATCTGGTGTCCTGATTATGCGCACGGCATCCGGCTGCGCGCTTTCCGATCCCCGCTCCGTCCCGGCCTGCGCCCATCTAATCGGCAAACGATTGCGCTTGCCCGTTTGCGGTGCTTGCGCGCGGACGGCGTTCTGGCTGACAAGTGTAGACCCGTCAAAAATATTGTGCCCCTACAGAATACAATGATGCGACGCGCAGGTCCGGGCGCAGACTCGGCGTAACTACGGAGTACCGCATGGGCAAACTCACCACACACGTGCTGGATACCGCTCACGGCAAGCCCGGTGCCTGCATTCGGATCGAGCTGTATCGCGTCGACGGTGCGCAGCGCGTCGCACTTGGCCTCACACATACCGATGCCGACGGTCGCTGCGGCGATCCTCTGCTGGAAGGCGGTGCGTTCACTGCCGGCGAATACGAACTTGTGTTTCATGTCGGCGACTACTTCGCCGCGCTGGGCGTCGCGCTGCCGGTGCCGCGCTTTGTCGACCAAGTCGTGTTGCGCTTCGGCGTGGCCGACGCGGCAGCTCACTATCACGTGCCGCTGTTGGTTTCACCGTGGGGCTATACCACCTACCGTGGCAGTTGATCGCGGCGTGCTTGGCGCGGGTTGGCCGCGTGCTTGCCCCGTGTTTCCCCTCCATGCGCAATTCAAACGGAGCGCCTCATGCAAGGCTTTATCGTCGACTGGCTCAATCTGGCATTGCGCTGGCTGCATGTGATCACGGCCATCGCCTGGATCGGCGAATCGTTCTATTTCGTCGCGCTCGACAACAGCCTGCAGCCGCCGACCGACGCGAAGTTGCGCGAGCGCGGCGTATTCGGCGAACTCTGGCATGTCCATGGCGGCGGGTTCTACAACATGCAGAAATATCTGGTGGCGCCGGCCGCGCTGCCGGAGGATCTGCACTGGTCGAAGTGGCCTTCGTACACCACCTGGATCTCGGGCTTCGCGCTGTTTACGGTGCTCTACCTGTGCGCGCCCGATACCTATCTGATCGACAGGAACGTGCTCGATATCGGTCCGGTGATGGCAATCGCCTCGGCGCTTGGCTTTCTCGCCGCCGGCTGGCTGTTCTACGATACCTTGTGCCGCAAGCTGGGGCAGCGCGATCGCGTGCTGGGCGTATGCGTCGGCCTCTATGTGCTGGCGGCAGCCTGGCTGAGTTGCCATATCTTCGCCGGCCGCGCCGCCTACCTGATTACCGGCGCGATGCTGGCGACCATCATGTCGGCCAACGTCTTTTTCGTCATCATTCCTGGCCAGCGCAAAATGGTCGATGCGCTGTTGCGCGGCGAGAAGCCAGACCCGAAGTATGGCAAGCGAGGCAAGCAGCGTTCGGTGCACAACACCTATTTCACGCTGCCCGTGGTGTTCGTGATGATTTCCAATCACTACGCGATGACTTATACGCATCCGTACAACTGGGCCGTACTGGCACTCATCATGCTGGCCGGCGCGCTGATCCGGCAATTCTTCGTGCTGCGCCATCGCGGCCGTGTGCTGTGGTCGCTGCCGGTCGCGGGCATGGTGCTGCTGTGCGCAGCCTTCGCCTGGACCTTGCCGCGGCCGCCTGCCGGTTCCGTCCTGAGCGGCGCTGCGGTTCTGCGGCTGGCCGACATCCAGCCCATCATCGAGCAGCGCTGCGTGCAATGCCATGCCGCCCACCCGACCATGATGGGCAGCGCCCCGGCCGGCGTCCTGCTCGACAGTACGGACGGCATTGCCCGCAATGCGCAGCGCATCTACCAGCAGACCATACTGTCGAAGGCGATGCCGCTCGGCAATGCGACGCAAATGACGGACGCCGAGCGGGCCCAATTGGCACAGTGGTTCGCGCAGGGGGCGCGGCACTGAGCGTGCTCCATACGATGCGGTCCGCCCCCATACCGCATCGTATGGAGACGCGCATGACCTGCTTGCGCGTGGGCGAACATTCGTATCGAGGCCACGGGTCGGGTTTTGTGGTGTTACCCACTGTCACATCTATGACAAAGGCTTACGTGAACTAACCCTGCCTGAATGTCATCTCAATAAAGGAGCAAGAACGAGGCATAGACACGGGGAACCATCATGAAGAAATATCTGGCGTTGCTATTGGGCGCGGCAACACTGACTCTGGGACTGAGCGGCTGCGTGGTCGCGCCGGCCTATGGGCCGTATGGCTATGCACCGGGCTATTACGGCGGCTATTACGCCCCCGGCTATGTCGTTGCACCGACGGTGGAGATCGGCGGAGGCTGGCGTGGCGGCGGTGGGCGTGGCGGTCGTTGACGATACGCGCACGGCCCGGGGGTCAAACCGGTAACCACATCAGTGGCCCTCGAACGAATCGAGTATGTTGCCAGGCAAAGCCGCGTCAAAATCGTCATCCATGCGGACCTTGCCTTTCAGCGCACCAAAGCGACGCGTCACTTTCACACGCTCCATGGCGACCAGCCTGGCGATGGGCTTGCCCGCTTTCTCGATGATAATTTCTTCGCCGGCAACCGCGGCATCGAGCAAGCGGGAGAATTGGGTCTTCGCGTCGTGGATATTGACGGTTGGCATCAATACCTCATTGAGGTTAGTCCACCCGAGTAGCTTGGAGCGGACTTAAAAAGACCCGCTCGGAGCGAACTGGGCGTTACAGTCTTATGATTGAAGGTCTTCGTCATCGAATCCCAATGCAATCTGCGCGAGGATATTTGCGAATGCCTGGACATCTAATGCGCCTTGCGCAACCTCAACCATTAGGTCCTCAAGACTCGCGTTCCGCGCGACATTGATTTCCTGAAGCTTGAGGTAGGTCAAGGCCGCAACTAGTCCAGTGCGTTTGTTAGCATCATTGAAAATGTGACCGCGCGATATGGCTACGGCATACATGGACGCAATGCCGAAAACGTCTGTCAGGTTGCCATACGCGGCCCAGTTCTCAATGCGCTGCAAAGCGCTCTCTAGACCGGAAAACCCTGGCCCAGCGAAGCCCCTAAGACCTGGCTCGTCACGCAATATTTCATCGTGAATTTGCAGGACAAAAGCAGCATCTAGCACAAGTTAGCGCTTCGCGAGGGCCTTAATCACATCGTGGTGCTCTTTGATGACGGCGCGAGCAGCCGTAACAACTGTGCGTCGGTCCGACTCGCTTGCAACGCGCACGACGTTTTTGGGCGTGATCATCGGACGAGCAGAACCAGTGACGGAAGTCTTCTTCGTGTCTTTGGTGTTCATATGCCCCCCGGTGAGTCTAATTTCGTATATTCCCTATGATACGCAGTTTCTGTAGCAAGTGCGAAATGTGCAACACATCGGTTATGGGCCAACACCGCACCCCAAAAACAAAAAGGGCTACAGACCGAAATCCGTAACCCTTTGAATTTGTTGGTCGGGGCGAAAGGATTCGAACCTTCGACCCTCTGGTCCCAAACCAGATGCGCTACCAGGCTGCGCTACGCCCCGACGAGCCAAGGAATGTAACATCGCGATGTGGCCTGAGTCAAATCAATAGTCATCACGCGACTGACACCCAAGCGCGCGATACTGTCGTTTTTGTACTGTCGACAACCCCGACGGCCCCGAACTTAAGCCCATGAATTTGATACTTTGGCGTCATGCCGATGCGGAAGACCTTCCCGAACGTGCCAGCGAATTCCATGCCAGCGATCTGGCCCGCGCACTGACCGCGCGCGGCCACAAGCAGGCCCAGGCCAGCGCCGCCTGGCTGCGCGCCCATATCGACCGGCACGCGAAAATCCTGGTCAGTCCGGCGGTACGGGCGGTACAAACCGCACAAGCCATGTCCGTACCCTACGAAATCGTGCGCGAACTGGCGCCCGGTGCCGACGTGTCCACCGTACTGGCGGCGGCAGGCTGGCCGGACGGGCCGGAAGCCCCGGGCGACACAGTGGTTGTGGTCGGCCACCAACCGACTCTGGGCCGGGTCGCCAGCCTGCTGCTGTCCGGCGTCGAGGCCAACTGGAGCGTGCGCAAGAGCGGTCTTTGGTGGCTCTCCAACCGCCGCCGCGAGGACGAAGCGCAAGTGGTGCTGCGGGCGGTAATGAATCCCGACATGCTGCCCTGAGTCCCACCCCGCCAAACCGGCAAAAAACCTGTGCGAATTGTCGTTTTAGTGCGGCAATTTCGGGTAAGTTCGGTGTCCTTCAGGCAGCATGTCATGGAATCATCATGACAATGTCATGGTCACGTAACCCCTCATTTCTACATTGTGATGCAACGAAGACATCACTTTCATTATTTTCTGAGGGGGAAAATCTGCCATGCGAGAACTGCCGAATCCGACACTCCCGTTGGCGTCTGTTTCGCTTGAATCACGGAGACGTCTTCCTCGTTCCGAAGAGCACGCTCCACGGCATAATCTCAGCGTGGCCTGGGCGCGTGGCGACGAAGAGCTACGCGAAGCCCAGCGGCTGCGCTACCGCGTCTTCGCCGAAGAAATGGGGGCGCAGCTGACTGGGCCCGCCGGCCTCGACGTCGACCCCTTCGATGCGTACTGTGATCACCTGTTGGTGCGTGACGCCGATACCCTGCGCGTAGTCGGGACTTACCGCGTACTGTCGCCGAACCAGGCGGCGCGTATCGGCCGCCTGTACGCGGAAAGCGAATTCGACATCAGCCGCTTGGCACATCTGCGCGGCAAGATGGTCGAAGTGGGCCGCTCCTGCGTTCATCCCGATTATCGTACCGGTGCGGTGATCATGTCGCTGTGGGGCGGTCTGGCTGCCTACATGATGCAGCACGGCTATGAAACCATGCTGGGCTGCACCAGCGTGCCGATGGGCGACGGCGGTCACTACGCGGCCAACCTTTATTGCGCGCTGCGCGACAGCGCAATGACGGCGCCGGAGTACCGCGCCTTCCCGCACACGCCGCTGCCGGTCGACGAACTGGCGACAGGCGTGCAGGCATCGCCGCCGCCACTTGTGAAAGGTTATCTGCGCCTGGGCGCGAAGATTTGCGGCGCACCGGCATGGGATCCCGATTTCAACGCCGCCGATTTCCTGACGCTGTTCCATCTGTCGGACATCAACGCCCGTTATGCGCGCCATTTCCTCGGCGACTTGCCGGTACGGTGACACGCCGGATGGTCGGCCCCGGCACGCAAAGCATGCAAAGCCGGTTCAGTCCTCGGTATAGACCACTCGATAGGCCCGGCCGATCTTTTCCCACTCGGCCGCCTCCTGAACCAGGCTGTAATCGGTCAACGGATTGTTGTCGACCCAGGATTTAGGGATCCGAACCTCGTAGCCTTCGCTGTCCGCCACCCGGATGTCGGGCAGGTCGAGCACGGCGCGGCGGCGGCACAGCAGCACGGCCAGACGCAAGCAGAACAACAAGCGCCATTCGACGCCGCGCGCCTGCGACAGCTTGCCGAGCTTGCCCGAGTGGCCGAGCACCAGCATCGCGACACGCGCCTGATCGGTACGCGAGAAACCCGGCATATCGGCGTTGCTGGCGATATACGAGGAGTGTTTGTGATACGCGCTGTGGGAGATCGACAGTCCGATCTCGTGCAAGGCGCCGGCCCAACCGAGGAACATATTCGCTTCATCCTGTGTCACGCCATCCCCAGGCTCCAGTTGCGCATAGAAACCGACCGCCAACTGGCCGATACGATCGGCCTGCGCGCGGTCGACGCCGTAGCGGCGCATGAAGCCCTCGACCGTGACACTGCGCATGTCTTCGTGATGCGACCGCCCCAGCAGGTCGTACAGCACGCCTAGCCGCAGCGCGCCGTCCGTGGTGTCCGCATAATCGATACCGAGCTGATCGAACACCGCGAGCATGATGGACAGTCCGCCGGGCAACACCGGGATGCGGTCGCTCTTGAGCGCGACGAGCTTCAGCCGATTGGCATTCTCGGCCTTGATCAGCGCGCGCTTGAGGCGCTCGAGGCCGCCTCGGGTGATGCCGTGGGTCACACCCGGATCGTTGAAATGATTGGCTTCCAGCAACTCGGCCAGGGCCCGGGCGGTGCCCGACGAACCGATGGCCTGGTCCCAGCCTGCTTCGCGATATTGGCTGGAGATGATCTGGATTTCCCGGCTGGCCGCAAGTTCGGCCTGCCGCATGGTGTACTCGTCGACGTTGCCGCTCGGGAAGAATTGGCGGCTATGGCTGACGCAGCCGATGTACAGGCTTTCCATGATGAGCGGCTCGTAGCCTGAACCGATGATGAATTCGGTCGAACCGCCGCCGATATCGACCACCAGCCGCTTGCCGGTACTGGCCGGCACCGAGTGCGCGGCACCAGCGTAGATCAGGCGCGCTTCCTCGCGCCCGGCGATCACTTCGATGGGGAAACCCAGCGCCTGCTCGGCCTCGCCGAGAAAATCGGCCGCATTCTTCGCGACGCGCACCGTGTTGGTGGCGACAGCACGCACGTGATCGGGGTGAAAATCACGCAGCCGCTCGCCGAAACGCTTGAGGGCCGACCACCCTCGCGCCTGCGCCGCGCGATCCAGGTATTTGTCCCGTGACAGGCCCGCCCCCAGACGCACGGCCTCGCGCAAGGCGTCGACCGGATAGATCTGGCTGCCTGCGACGGTCTCCTCGACGCGCCCGACAATCAGGCGAAAACTGTTCGAACCCAGGTCGACCGCAGCAAGAAGTTTGGGAGGATTGGGCATAATTGATAGTGAGAGGTGCTTCGCTCCGGCTATCAGAACGTCATCCTGATCAGAACGATACTTTTATTTCTGGAACGGTTTGTGACAATATAAGCGTCACCGACGCGTAATGATACTGTGAGAATGTTGAAACGCCATACCCAATATACCCCTGCCGACGTTGAATCCATGCAATTTCCGCTGCTTAACCGCGAACTCGGCATTCTGGGTTTCAACGAACGCGTACTCGCCCAGGCGGGGGACCCCCAAGTCCCTCTGCTCGAACGCCTGCGCTTTATCTGCATAACCAGCAGCAACCTCGACGAATTCTTCGAAGTCCGGATGGCCGGCATTCAGGAGCAGATGCGCGACAATCCCGGCGCGTTGGCGCCGGACGGCATGTCGCTGCAGCAAGTCTATGCGCTGGTGGTCGAGCGCGCGCAGAAAAGCGTCCAGAAACAGTACGCGACGCTGCAGGATATCGTGCTGCCCGCACTCGAGCAGGAAGGCATTTTCTTCCATATGGCGGATACCTGGAACGCCGCGCAGACCGAGTGGGCCCACGATTATTTCGTCCATGAAGTTCTGCCGGTGCTGACGCCGATCGGACTCGACCCGGCTCACCCGTTTCCGCGCGTGCTGAACAAGAGCCTGAATTTCGTGGTCGAGCTGGAAGGCAAAGACGCCTTCGGCCGCAAGGCGGTGATGGGTATCGTCCAGGCACCGCGCGCGCTGCCGCGCCTGGTGCGCATGCCGGAACAGCTTTCCGGCTACCCGCACGGCTTCGTGCTGCTGTCGTCGTTCATGCAGCACTTCGTCCGCAAGCTGTTTCCTAACCTGACCGTGCTCAGTTGCACTCAGTTTCGCATCACCCGCAACAGCGAACTGTTCGTCGATGAAGACGAAATCACCAATCTGCGCGATGCCTTGCAGGGCGAATTGCCGGCGCGCCATTTGGGCAATGCGGTGCGCCTCGAAGTGTCTGCCAGCACCCCGCCGCATCTGGTACGCCGCCTGCTCGAGGAAAGCGGCCTGAGCGAACGCGACTGCTACCGTGTGCAGGGGCCCGTCAATCTGGTACGCCTGATGTCGCTGTCGGAGATGGTCGATCGGCCCGATCTGAAATTCATCCCGCACGTACCCGCCACACCCAAGGTGCTGGCCTCCGCGCCCTCCATGTTCGATGCGATCGACCAGGGCGACGTGCTGCTGCATCACCCGTACGAAAGCTTTCAGCCGGTGCTCGAATTGCTGCTGCAAGCCGCGACCGACCCCAATGTGGTCGCGATCAAGCAGACCATCTACCGCACAGGCTCGGACTCACCGCTGATGGACGCCCTGCTGCTGGCGGCGCGCAACGGCAAAGAAGTGACGGTCGTGGTCGAGCTGCTGGCACGCTTCGATGAGGAAACCAACATCAACTGGGCCGCCCAGCTCGAAGCGGTAGGCGCCCACGTGGTGTATGGCGTGGTCGGTCACAAGTGCCACGCGAAGATGATGTTGATCGTGCGCCGCACAAAGCGGGACGGTCGGCCCCAGCTGCGCCGCTACGTGCACCTCGGCACCGGCAACTACCATCCGAAGACGGCGCGCCTCTACACCGATTTCGGCTTGATGACGTCGGACCCGCACATCTGTGAAGACGTCCACCACGTATTTCAGCAATTGACCGGGATTGGCGGCCAATTGCATCTGCACGCACTCTGGCAATCGCCGTTCACGCTGCATACCAAGCTGATCGAAGCGATCCGGCAGGAAACCGCGCACGCCAAGGCCGGCAAGAAGAGCCGCATCGTCGCCAAGATGAATGCCTTGCTGGAACCCAGCGTGATCACCGAACTCTATGCGGCATCGCAGGCAGGCGTCCAGATCGACCTCATCGTGCGCGGCGTGTGCGCGCTGCAGCCCGGCGTACCCGGCTTGTCCGAGCGCATCACGGTACGCTCCATCGTCGGACGCTTTCTGGAGCACCATCGCATCTACTATTTTTATGCCGATGGCGAGGAGCAGGTCTATCTGTCGAGCGCCGACTGGATGGATCGCAATCTGTTCCGCCGCATCGAAGTCGCCTTCCCGATACGCGATCGACGCCTGAAGCGGCGCGTAATCGCCGAAGGCCTATCAGTGTTCCTGGGCGACAACCAGTCGTCATGGCTGATGCAGACCGACGGGCAGTATCACCGTCGGCGCGCGGGCAAGACCCTGCGCAATGCGCAGCTGAGCCTGTTGGCGAAATTCTGTTCCTGACGCGCGTGCCGCCTTTGATCCCGCCTGACCTCAGGCGGATTCCGGCAAGCTCGGCCGCACGTCCTCGGCCGGCAACACGCGAACGCGCTGCGCCGGGAATTTCACCGAGAACTCGCTGCCGCACCCGACTTCGCTCGTCACCAGCAGTTCCGCATGGTGCCGCTGGAGCACGTGCTTGACGATCGCCAGACCCAATCCGGTACCGCCGGTATCGCGCGAGCGGCTGCCGTCGACGCGATAGAAACGTTCGGTCAGGCGCGGAATATGTTCGGCCGGCACACCGACACCGGTATCGCTAACGCTGAACAGCGCACCGTCCTCGATCCGTTCCCACCGTACCGAAATCTTGCCGCCGGCCGGCGTATAGCGCACCGCATTGCTGACCAGATTGCCCAGGGCGGACGTAATCTCGCTCACGGCACCGACCAGGGTCAGCGTATCGTCGGCGACGAACTCGATTTCATGCGCGCCGGCGGACAGAATGCGCAAGTCGTCGCGCACGTGCCCCAATAACGCGCGCATGTCGAGCAGCGTATCCTGCGGCGGCCGCGTGTCCCCTTCGAGCTTGGCCAGCACCAGTAAATCTGTCACCAGATATTGCATGCGGCCGGCCTGCTGCTGCATGATGTCCAGATATCGCGTGCGCTCTTCCTCGGACAGATGCAGCTCGCGCAAGGTTTCGAGGAACCCCGAAAGGACGGTCAGCGGCGTTTTCAATTCGTGCGACACGTTGGCGACAAAGTCACGCCGCATCGAGTCGATCCGCTCGAATTCGGTGATGTCCTGGGTCAGGATCAGCTTGCGCTGGTCGCCGTAAGGGACGATGCGCACGGCCAGGATGTACTGGCGTTTGGCACCCATGCCGCGCATGTGTAGTTCTTCGTCGTAGTTCTGGCCAGCCAGGTAGCGCACAAACTCGGGCTGACGCACCAGATGCGTGATCTGCTGGCGCAAGTCGCGCCGATGGTCGATACCGAAATGCTGCTCGGCGATGTGGTTGCACCATTCGATCAGATTGGCGTCGTCCAGCATCACCACGCCATTGGGCGAGGCCTGCATCGCCTGGATAAAGCGCGAATGCTGATGCTCGACCTGGCGGACCTGGCCGTGCCAGTTCTTGGCCAGCTTGTGCAGCCTATAGTAGATTTCGCCCCAGATGCCCGGTCCCTTGGGCACCTCGCCGTAGACCGGCGCGTCGAGCAGGCGCCACAGGCGAAAAGTCTGGTAGGCGTTGAAGAGCACGTAGCACAGCAGCAGCAGCACGGCGAGCGACAAGCCCGCACGCAGACTGCCTGCCAGCAGGCCGAACAATCCGGCCAGTACGGTCAGCGCGAACAGGAACCCGAGCGTGCGCGCCCAAATGATATTCATAGTAGAAAACCCGCGAAGTCGCGCACGGCCCCGGGGGGACCGCGCGTAACCAATGCCTAGGCGGCCTTGGCGAGACGGTAGCCGCTACCCCGCACAGTTTCGATCATAGCATCGCAGTTGGCCGGCTTGAGAGCCGCGCGCAGGCGCTTGATATGGACGTCAACGGTACGTTCTTCGACGAAGACATGATCGCCCCACACCTGATCGAGTAATTGCGTGCGGCTATGCACGCGCTCCGGGTGCGTCATGAAGAAATGCAGCAGGCGGAATTCGGTCGGACCGAGGTCCAGCTTGATTTCCGAGCCTTCGATGTAGGCGGCCACGCGATGGGTGACCGGGTCCAGCTTGAGGCCGTTGATCGCCACCACGTCCTCGGTCAGCTGCGGCGCGCGGCGGCGCAGCACCGCCTTGATGCGCGCCATCAGTTCCTTGGGCGAGAACGGCTTGGTGACGTAGTCGTCGGCGCCGATTTCCAGGCCCAGCACCTTGTCCTGCTCATCGCCGCGGGCGGTCAGCATGATGATGGGGATGTGCTTGGTCCGCTCGTTGGTGCGCAGATCGCGCGCGAAGTTGATGCCGGATTTGCCCGGCAACATCCAGTCGAGCAGGACCAGATCCGGCAATACATCGCTGATCAGGTTCTGCGCCTGCTCCGCGTTGTATGCACGAATCGCGCAATGGCCTGCGTGCTGGAGATTGACCGAGATCAGCTCGGAAATCGCGGGCTCGTCTTCGACCACGAGAATACTGCTGGGCATCGCCACCTCGGACTCTCTTTTAAAGGTTTTTAACCGAGCGCTTCGCGCTCGAGCTGGTCGCGCGGGATATGACGCACGTCGGTTCCCTTCACGATGTAGATGATCAACTCGGCAATGTTCTTCGCATGGTCGCCGATGCGTTCGATCGCCTTGGCAATGAACAGATAGTCGAGCGAAACCGAAATCGTGCGCGGGTCCTCCATCATGTAGGTCACGAGCTTGCGCACGAAACCGCGGAATTCCTCGTCGATCGCCTTGTCCTCGCGCACAATCTGGGCGGCCGCCACGGTGTCGAGACGGGCCAGCGCATCGAGCGCGTGACGCAGGATGTTGACGGCCATCTCGCCCGACATCTTGATTTCGGTGATATTCACCGTACGGGCGTTGCCGTCTTCAAGAATGCGCTTGGTGCGCTTGGCGATCTTCTCCGCCTCATCGCCGGCACGCTCGAGATTGGCGACGGTCTTGGAGAACGCCATCAGCAAGCGCAGGTCGCGCGCTGCCGGCTGGCGCCGGGCGATCACGTTCACGCATTCCTCGTCGAGCGCGACTTCCATCGCATTGATGCGGTGTTCGGCTTCGATCACGCTCTGCGCGATTTCCGCGTCGAACGCGTTCAGCGCCTGCATGGCGGTGATGATCTGCGATTCGACCAGGCCGCCCATTTCCAGTACCTTGGAACTGATATCGGTCAGGTCTGCGTCGAACTGGCTGGACAAATGTTTATCGGTCATTGATCTTGCTCCTCACGGGTTCTTCGGTCGCCGGCTCAGTTAGCGGTCAAGTTGCCGGTTCTGGCGAGGCAACGGCCTGCCGGTTTAACCGAAGCGCCCTGTAATGTAATCCTCGGTTTCCCTGCGCTGGGGCTTGATGAAGATCTTCTCGGTTTCGCCGAACTCGATCAATTCACCCAGATACATATAGGCGGTGTAGTCGGAGCAACGTGCGGCCTGCTGCATGTTGTGCGTGACGATCACTACCGTATAGTCATCCTTCAGTTCCGCGATCAGCTCTTCGATGCGGCCGGTCGAGATCGGGTCAAGTGCCGAGCACGGTTCGTCCAGCAGCAGCACTTCCGGACGAATCGCGATGCCGCGCGCGATGCACAGACGCTGCTGCTGCCCGCCCGACAAGCCATAGCCGCTTTGATGCAGCTTGTCCTTCACTTCCGTCCACAGCGCCGCCTTGCTCAGCGCCCACTCGACGCGGTCGTCCATTTCCGAGCGCGACAGCGTCTCGAACATTTTGACACCAAAGACGATATTGTCATAAATCGACATCGGAAACGGTGTCGGTTTCTGGAACACCATGCCGACCTTGGCGCGCAGCAGCGACACATCCTGCTTGGTCGCGAGCAGGTTCTCGCCGTCCATCACGATCTCGCCTTCGGCACGCTGCTCCGGATAGAGCGCGTACATCTGGTTGAAAGTGCGCAGCAGGGTCGACTTGCCGCAACCCGACGGGCCGATAAAGGCGGTCACCTTGTTGGCCGGGATGCTCAGATTGATATTCTTCAGCGCGTGGTAGCGGTTGTAGAAGAAGTTGAGATTGCGTACCTCGATCTTCGGCTGCGCCGTGGACAGCGGGTGTTCAGCATCGCGCTCACGTTGGGGCGTCGCGAAGGCGGTTTGAATTTGGCTCATCTCGTATCTCTTACTTTTTCGTGAAGAATACACGCGCCAGGATATTCAACACCAGCACGCCGAGGGTGATCAGGAAGACGCCGGCCCAGGCCAGCGACTGCCACTGCGAATACGGACTCATCGCAAAGTTGTAGATGGTCACCGGCAGGTTCGCGAGCGGTTTGGTCAATTGCCAGCTGAAGAATTGGTTCGAGAACGCGGTGTACAGCAGCGGAGCGGTTTCACCTGCGACCCGTGCGATCGCCAGCAGCAGACCCGTCATGATGCCGGCGATCGACGCCTTCAACGTGACGGACGACACCACCTTCCACTTCGGCGTACCGAGCGCGAATGCGGCTTCGCGCAGCGCATTGGGCACCAGCTTCAGCATGTTCTCGGTGGTGCGGATCACGATCGGGATTTCCAGCAGCGCAAGCGCGATGATGCCGGCCCAACCGCTGAAGCCGCCGGTTTGCGCGACCACGACAGTGTAGACGAACAGGCCGATCACGATGGACGGCGCCGACAGCAGGATGTCGTTGATGAAGCGTGTGATGCTTGCCAGCCACTTGCCCTGACCGTACTCGGCCAGGTAGACGCCGGCCATCACGCCCAGCGGCGCGCCGATCACGGTGGCGAGCACCACCATCATCAGGCTGCCGACGATGGCATTGATCAAGCCACCGCCGTCGGTATTGGCGGGCGGCGTCGACTGTGTAAACAGATCGACCGACAGGCCGCCGACGCCCAGACGCAGCGTGGTCCACAGAATCCAGAGCAGCCACACCAGGCCAAAGGCCATGGCCAGCATCGACAAGGCGATGGCCAACGCATTGACGCGCTTGCGGCGCGCCTGCAGACGCAGGCGAGTGGCCATCTCGGAGGGCGATTTCTCGGGCAGCGCGAGTTTCATGACCTGATCGTTCATTTACCGCCCTCCGCTTTCTCCAGGCGCATCAGCATGAACTTCGAAATCGCCAGCACGACGAAGGTGATCACGAACAGGATCAGGGCCAGTTCCATCAACGCAGCGGTATGCATGCCGCTCGATTCGCCGAATTCATTGGCCAGTGCCGAGGTAATGCTGTTGCCCGACGAAAACAGCGAGACGTCGTTAAGCAAGTTGGTGTTGCCGATCACGAAAGTGACCGCCATGGTTTCGCCGAGCGCACGGCCCAGGCCCAGCATCACGCCGCCGATCACACCCGACCGGGTGTAGGGCAGCACGATCTTCCACATCACTTCCCACGTGGTGCAGCCGATGCCGTACGCCGATTCCTTCAGCAGCACCGGCGTCACTTCGAACACGTCGCGCATCACCGCCGCGATATAGGGGATGATCATGATCGCGAGGATCACACCCGCGCACAGCAAGCCGATTCCGATCGGCGGGCCGCTAAAGAACTGACCGATGATGGGAAGGGAACCGAGCAGGTCGCCGACCGGCTGTTCGAACCAGTTGGCGAAGATCGGCGAGAACACCAGCAGGCCCCACATACCGTAGACGATGGACGGAATCGCAGCCAGCAGTTCAATCGCGGTGCCCAGCGGGCGGCGCAGCCATATCGGCGACAGTTCGGTAAGGAACAGCGCGATACCGAAGCTCACCGGCACGGCAATCGCCACCGCAATGAAGGAGGTGATCAGGGTACCGTAGATCGGCACCAGCGCGCCGTACACGTTATTGGGCGGGTCCCACTCCCTGTGCCACAGGAAGGGCAAGCCGAATTTCGCGATCGACGGCCAGGAGGAATAGATCAACGAAGCGATGATGCCGCACAGCATCAAGAGCGAGATCAGCGCAGCCAACAGTGCGAAGGCGCCGAACACGGCGTCCGCGGAACGGCTGGGCGCACGCCGCGTGGTGGCGGCGGTTTGGGGAATTCGGATGTCGGCGTCGGACATATCAGCTCAGGTTCGGTCTCGGCCCGCTCGTCACCAGGTACGGGCCGATGCTACAACTTTTTTCACCAGGCAAGGCCAGGACCCTTGCGGAGCCTGGCCTTGCCTGGTGAAGGTGCAAGCCGCGCGGCGCGCGAAGCGCCGCGCAAATCCACCTTATTGGTACAGCGCCTTACCGCTGGCGTCGGTGACCTTGGCCTTCCACTCTGCGCGGATTTCCTGCACGACCGATTGCGGCAGCGAGATATAGTCGAGCGAATCGGCATCAGCGCCGCCGTTCTTGAACGACCAGTCGAAGAACTTGAGCGTTTCCGCGCCTACCGCAGCCTTGTCCTGCTTGGCGTACACCAGCACGAAGGTAGCGCCGACGATAGGCCATGCGTTCTTGCTCGGCTCGTTCGTCAGAATCTGGTAGAAGCTCTTCGTCCAGTCCGCGCCGGCGGCCGCTGCCTTATACGATGCCTCGTTCGGGACCACCTTGGTGCCGGCAGCATTGATCATGTCCGCGTAGACCATCTTGTTTTGCAGGACGTAGGCCGATTCGACATAGCCGATTGCGCCCGGCAGACGCTCCACGAAGGCAGCAACGCCGTCGTTGCCCTTGCCGCCCGTGCCGGTCGGCCAGTTGACCGATGTGCCTACGCCGACCTTGGTCTTCCACTCGTTGTTAACCTTGGACAGGTAATTGGTCCAGATGAAGCTGGTGCCCGAACCGTCGGCGCGGCGAACCACGGCGATATCGGTACTCGGCAGCTTCAGGCCCGGGTTCAGCTTGGTGATTTCCGGGTCGTTCCACTTCTTGATCTTGCCCAGGTAGATGTCGCCCAGCACCGGGCCGTTCAGCACCAGTTGGCCAGCAGCAATACCAGGGATGTTGACGACCGGCAGCACGCCGCCGATCACCGTCGGGAACTGAACCAAGCCGTCCTTGGCCAGTTCGTCGTCCTTCAGCGGCATGTCGGAGCCGGCGAAGTCTACCGTCTTGGCCAGAATTTGATTGATACCGCCGGCCGAACCGATACCTTGAAAGTTGACTTTACCGCCGCCGGATTTTTGATACCCATCGGCCCACTTCGTGTAAACCGGTGCTGCAAACGTGCTGCCTGCGCCAGTCAGATCCGTTGCGAATGCAGCGGTTGCCATCATTGCACCAGCCAGACCAGCGATCGTCGTTTTAATCAAATTCATGGATTTTGTACCTCAGGTTGACAAAATGCTTCTACCATTTCGAAGCTTAGGGTCAGAAAATGACATTCATGTGACAAAACCATGATGATAGGTCCGAGATCTTACACAAGCCATGCAAAATACGCGAACAAGCGGTCACCGGCGGCCTAACGAAACGCTGGAGAGAAGATGATCCTAAGCGCCTACGCCGATAAAAACCCTAATTAGATCATAAGTTTATATGAATTTCCCACGGTAGGGATGCGTCAGGGCGCGGCATTGACGCATGCCGGAACGGACCTGGCCACTTGGGGTCGCATGGTCGCATACGATACAGGGTTGGGGGCGGCACGGTCATCGCCGTGCCGCATTACTGTCACAATCCAGCGCTATCGACTAGACCTGTCAATCTGGCTGATCAGGCTGTTGCGGCACGCACCGCGCCGGCGATCGCCTCCGCGTGCTCGATGGCGCTCGCTTCGCTTTGCGCCTCGACCATCACGCGCAGCACCGGCTCGGTGCCCGAAGCCCGGATCAGCACGCGTCCGGTATCGGCCAGCGCCGCCTCGGCCGCCCGCAGTGCCTGCCGAATGCTCTCGTCGGCGCACCAGTCGGTATCTGGGCGCATGCGTACGTTGATCAACTTTTGCGGAAACAGCTGCACCCCCTCCAGCAACTGCCCGATGCGCTTGCCGCTACGCTTCAGCGCCGCCAGCACGAGCAAGGCCGAGACGATGCCGTCGCCGGTCGTATGACGGTCCAACGACAGGATATGGCCGGACCCTTCCGCACCCAATTGCCAGCCCCGCTCGCGCAGCTGCTCCAGTACGTAGCGGTCGCCGACAGCGGCGCGTACGAACTGCACGCCCAGGGCCTTGATCGCCACTTCGACGGCCAGATTGGTCATCAAGGTACCGACCACCCCTTCGACCCGGCCATCGGTCTCGATGCGATCGCGCGCCAGGATATAGAGCAGTTCGTCGCCGTTATAGAGCCGGCCAGTCGCGTCGACCACCTGCAGGCGGTCCGCGTCGCCGTCGAGGGCGATACCGAGGTCCGCGTGATTGGCGCGTACCGCACGCACCAAGGCGTCGGGCGCGGTGGCGCCGACGCCGTCATTGATATTGAAGCCGTTGGGCTGGACGCCTAGCGGTATCACGTCGGCGCCCAATTCGTGGAACACCTTGGGGGCAACGTCGTAGGCCGCGCCGTGGGCACAGTCGACCACCAGCTTCAGGCCGCGTAAATCGAAGCTGACCGGAAAGGTGCTTTTGCAGAATTCGATATAGCGCCCGGCCGCGTCGTCGAGCCGGCTGGCTTTACCGAGCTGTTCGGAGGGCGAGCATTGCATCGGCTGTTCGAGTTGGCGCTCGATTTCGGCTTCCACTTCATCGGGCAGCTTGTTGCCGTCGGCCGAAAAGAACTTGATGCCGTTGTCGTAATAGGGATTATGCGAGGCGCTGATCACCACGCCCGCCGACAGTCGCAACGCGCGCGTCAGGTAGGCAACGCCTGGGGTAGGCATGGGGCCGGCCAGCATCACGTCGACGCCGGCGGCGGAAAACCCGCTTTCGAGCGCCGCTTCCAGCATATAGCCCGAGACCCGCGTGTCCTTGCCGATCAACACGGTCGGCCGCGTCCCGTTGCCCGCGGCGGCCTTGCCGGCCAGCACCTTGCCGGCCGCATAGCCGAGCCGCAAGACAAAATCCGGCGTAATCGGCGCCTCACCGACGCGCCCGCGCACCCCATCCGTTCCGAAATAACGACGACCCATCTTTTCCATTCCAATAAGCGAGGCGGTGCTAACCGCTCCGCGTAACAAAATTCCGGTCTGCGGCCTACGCGTGCTGCGCGTCGCGCGTCGCCTGCCACACCGCCAAGGCGTCCACCGTCTGCGCGACGTCGTGCACCCGGATGATGGCCGCGCCGCGCTCGGCGGCGCAAACCGCCGCGGCAATGCTGGCAGCCACCCGCTCCGGCGGGCTGGCACGTCCCGTCACCGCGCCCAGCATGGACTTGCGCGACATGCCGGCGAGTACCGGCAGGCCCGCCGCGACGAGGCGCGGCAATTGCGCGAGCAAAGCGTAATTATGCGCGACACTCTTGCCGAAACCAAAGCCCGGATCGATGCTGATACGCGATCGCGCCACACCGGCCTGCTGCAGGGCTTGCGCGCGCTCGGCCAGGTAGGCCCCGACCTCCGCCACTACGTCTGCATAATCGGGCGGCGCCACCTGCATGGTTTGCGGATCACCCGCCATATGCATCGCGCACACCCCGCAATTCGCGCCCGCCACCGTGGCAATCGCGTCCGCATCGCGAAAGCCGCGTATATCGTTGATGAGGTCGGCGCCCGCTGCAAGCACGGCGCGCATCACGGCCGGCTTATAGGTGTCGATCGACAGCGGCACGCCGCAATCGCGCAGCGCCTCCACCAGCGGAATCACCCGGGCCAACTCCTCGTCCAGGGACAACGGAGCCGCGCCGGGGCGGGTCGACTCACCGCCGATATCGATGATATCGGCGCGTTCGGCCAGCATCTGCTCGGCGTGCCGAAGCCCAGCATCCCGCGCCAGAAAGCGTCCGCCGTCGGAGAACGAATCCGGCGTGACATTGAGGATGCCCATCACCAGCGGCCGTGCCAGACTCAGCCGGTAGCGGCCGCAATCGAACACGGCCGGAGCCGGTGAGATCGAGGGTAAGGAAGAAGACGCAGCCATTGCCTAGCACTCGGGAATTAGGGCAAAGCAAAACGGGCCGGCGCCAAGCGCCAGCCCGTTTCGAGTCCTGCACAATACCGCTTAGGCCGGTGCGGCGGCGCTGCCGGTCTTGACGTCGGCCACCACCGGAGTGCCGCCCGTCGGCGTATCGCTTGCCGGCGGTGTGGACGTATCCTTGGGCGAGCGCGGCGGACGGCCGGCCATGATGTCGTTGATCTGGTCGGCGTCGATGGTTTCCCATTCCATCAGCGCGGCCGTCATCGCCTCGACCTTGTCGCGATTCTCGTCCAGCAGACGCTTGGCAAGGTTGTACTGCTGATCCAGCACCGCGCGGATTTCGGCGTCCACCTTTTGCTGCGTGGCTTCCGAAATGGTGCGCGTAAAGCCCCGTCCGAACGGCGAGGCATCGCCTTCATCGTCGACGTAGACCATCGGTCCGAGTGCATCCGTCATGCCGAAACGGGCTACCATCGCACGCGCGGTGGCGGTGGCCTTGTTGAAGTCGTCCGACGCTCCGGTGCTCAGCAGGTTCAGGAACAGTTCCTCGGCAACCCGACCGCCGAACAGAATGGCCAGACGATCGAGCAGATAGTCTTTCGAGTAGGTCTCGTTATCGTGTTCCGGCAACTGCCAGGTCACGCCCAGCGCGCGGCCGCGCGGAATGATGGTGACCTTGTGCACCGGATCGGCCTTGGGCAACAGCTTGGCGACCACCGCATGGCCCGACTCGTGATAGGCCGTGGCACGCTTCGCGTCTTCGCGGATCACGGCCGACTTGCGCTCCGGACCCATGAAGATCTTGTCCTTGGCATCCTCGAAATCCTGCATCTCGACCACACGCTTGCCGCGGCGGGCGGCGAAGAGAGCCGCTTCGTTGACCAGATTGGCCAGATCGGCACCCGAGAAGCCGGGCGTGCCGCGCGCGACAACCGATGCGTCGACGTCGTTGGCGATCGGTACCTTGCGCAGATGCACTTTCAGGATGTGCTCGCGGCCGCGGATATCCGGCAGGCCGACGTAGACTTGGCGGTCGAACCGGCCCGGGCGCAGCAGCGCCTTGTCCAGCACGTCCGAGCGGTTGGTCGCGGCGATCACGATGACGCCCGAGTTGGCTTCGAAGCCGTCCATCTCGACCAGCATCTGATTCAGCGTCTGTTCGCGCTCGTCGTTGCCGCCGCCCATGCCGGCACCGCGATGGCGGCCGACGGCATCGATTTCATCGATAAAGACGATACAGGGGGCATGCTTCTTGGCTTGCTCGAACATGTCGCGCACGCGCGCCGCACCGACGCCGACGAACATTTCGACGAAATCGGAACCGGAGATGCTGAAGAACGGCACCTTGGCTTCGCCCGCGATCGCACGCGCGAGCAGCGTCTTGCCGGTACCCGGGGGGCCGATCAGCAACACGCCGCGCGGAATCCGGCCGCCCAGCTTCTGGAATTTCTGCGGATCGCGCAGGAAATCGACCAACTCGGAGACTTCCTCTTTCGCCTCGTCGCAGCCGGCGACGTCGGTAAAGTTGATCGAGTTGTTGTTCTCGTCGATGAGGCGCGCACGCGACTTGCCGAACGAGAACGCCCCGCCCTTACCGCCGCCCTGCATCTGCCGCATCATGTAGAACCAGAAGCCGATCAGAAGCGCGATCGGTCCGAACGAGAACAGCACGGACAACAGCGGATTGGGTTCGTCCTCAGCCTTGCCGCTGACCTGGACGCCGTATTTCATCAGGTCGCCGACCATCCAGATGTCGCCGGGCGACACGATCTGGTACTTGCTGCCGTCCGCGGAAGTCACGGTGAGGTTATGCCCCTGCACCGTTACAGCCTTGATCTTGCCCGTCTTCGCATCATCCATGAATTGCGAATACGTCACGCTTTCCTGCGCATGCGGGCGATCGAACTGTTTGAACACCATGAACAGCACGAGGGCGATGACAAGCCACACGGCCAGCTTGGACAGCATATTGTTGTTCAAAGCCACACTCCTTCACTAATTTCGCTGGCGCTTTTAAATGCCCGCTTTTTCAAACCACTAATTGATTCTAATCCAGTCCGCCACCCCCTGCCATAGCGATTCACTAAGACGGGAATAGTCTGGGGCAGTAAAACGCAGTCAAATGCGGCAAAAGCCGGGGGAATCGCGCCACTTTGCTGAAAATTCGTACCGAGGTGCGATCGAGCGCGTATGCCTGGCAGCCGATTTACCCTCGATTTTTCAAAACCCGTCCCAAAATGAACGTTTCGGCGGATTTGTCGCGCGACGCTTTCGGTTTGCGCGGCGCCACCACCTTGAACTGGCGCTTGAATTTTTCCACGATCTGGCTGTAACCGCTGCCATGAAAACATTTGACGAGCAAAGCACCGTCCGGCTTCAGATGGCGCTCGGCAAATTCCAGTGACAGATCGCATAGATGTTCGATACGCGCAGCATCCGCAGTCGCCACACCCGATAGGTTGGGGGCCATGTCGGAAAGTACAAGGTCCACTTGTTGCGCACCGACTACGGCTTCAAGTTGACTCCACACATCTTCCTCGCGGAAATCGCCCAGAATGAAATGGACATCCGCGATCGGCTCCATCGGCAACAAGTCCAGCGCGAAGATAGTCCCGTTCAAACTGCCGTCGGCCCGGCGCGGGCCCTGTGCGAATTTGGCCCGCACATACTGCGACCAGCTGCCTGGCGTGGCGCCGAGATCGACCACGACCTGGCCGGGCTTGATCAGCTTGTCCTGTTCGTCGATTTCCTTCAGCTTGTACGCCGCGCGCGCGCGATAACCCTCACGCTGCGCCAATTTGACGTAGGGATCGTTGATATGATCGTGCAGCCAGGAGTGATTGAAACGATTTTTTGCCATTAAAATAAAGAAAAACTGCCTTTTTTAGCGGATAATGCGACATTCCGCGAATCGTGCGCCGCCTCCATAGCGGCCCGAATCGGCAGGCGCTGCGAGCTCGGCACCCAGGACCCTGCGCCGACCGTCACGCTTGCGATCGGGTTTGCCAGCGCGGGTTGCCAACTTTATCCGACGTTGGCAGTCGACACTGCCTGGACTGCGAGCCTTGCCGGCATTGCGCGCGAGCTTGGCTCGAATGTGGCTCGAATTTGAGTCCGTTGAATCGGTCCGTATTTCATCCCCGGCCGGCGCCGGCCGAGTGTATCCTTTTTCCGTCATCGGGTGCGCGCGTCGCGCCACACCGAGCGCCGCGATGCGGTGCCCCTTAATTTTTAGTAGAGCAGAATCTCCGATGCCAGCACTGACTGCCACCCCCGCCCAGCGCGCCGCCTTGCGTGCCCAAGCCCACGCGCTCAATCCCGTCGTCCTGATCGGCGCCGAAGGCCTGACCGACGCGGTCATGGCCGAAATCGAGCGCAACCTGGTCGCGCATGAACTGATCAAGATCCGCGTGTTCGGCGACGACCGTGACGCACGGCTCGAAGTTTACGCGACGATCTGCGATCGCCTGGGCGCCGCGCCCGTCCAGCACATCGGCAAGCTGCTGGTATTGTACCGCCCCGCGCCGCAGGCCCACGCGGCGCTGCCGACGGCCGGCCGGGTCCAGAAGACCGCCAAGCCGAGCGCCGGCGCAGCATCGGTCGAACCGGCGCAGCCCAAAGGCCGGGCACCGCGCGTCGTGAAAGTGGTCAAGCCCAGCGAAGTCCCGCTGCGCAAGCCCAAGAAGGTCAAGATCGTGGTCCGCGGCAACGAGCGTGTGACGGCAGGCGGCAACATCAAGCGCGCCAAGCGCAAGCAAACCAGCGCCAAGCGCGCCTATCAGTCCAGCAAATAGTCAGGCAATACGCGCCGCGCTTTATCTGAAGCAGCGCGGCATCATACCGCAACATCAACGGCTGCGGCATTATGCCGCGGCCGCCACGCAGAACAGCTTAAAACTGGCGCGCCACCAATGGCAAGCGCCAGATCAAAATGAGCGCCAACACGCTTTGCACAACATAGAACGCGGTCGACGCCGTGTGCAGCATGCCGAAGCGCGCCGCGAACACCGAGTGGCCGACATCGGTTCCACCTGCCTCGGCCGCACTGCGCAGCGTGCTCATGAACGGTTCCAGCGCGACATAGCCGAAGGCGGTACACGCCAGCATCGCCAGCAACAACCAGCGCAAGCGCCGGTAGGCGATTTCGCCGCGGTGGGCGAGCGTGTTGCCTAGCGCAATCAACAACACGCCGCAGACCCCGCTGATCCATGCCTCGCAGAAGAAAAGACGGCCGGCCAGATGCCCGGCGCTGATCCGATCGACGGTGGCAAACAGCACGGGCGCCGCCAGGTAGCCGACGGTCCATTGGCTGCCGGCCCAAAGCACGGCAAGCAGGCGAAACAAGCGATGAGGCATGGCGGCGCTCAGATGTAGCGCACTGCGATGATCTCGTATTCGCGCACGCCGCCCGGGGCCTGCACGGCGGCTACGTCGCCCTCGGACTTGCTGATCAGCGCACGCGCAATCGGCGAGCTGACCGAGATCAGACCGACTTCCAGGTCGGCTTCGTCGTCGCCGACGATCTGGTAGGTCACTTTTGTCCCTGAATCGAGATCTTCGAGATCGACAGTCGCGCCGAACACTACGCGGCCGTCCGCGTCGACCTGCGACGGATCGATGATCTGCGCGCCCGACAGCTTGGACTCCAGTTCGATGATGCGCCCTTCGACGAACGCCTGCTTTTCCTTCGCCGCATCGTATTCCGCGTTTTCCGACAGATCGCCCTGGGCGCGTGCATCGGCAATCGACGTGATCACGGAGGGCCGTTCTATCGTTTTCAGGCGGTGCAGCTCTTCCCGCAACAGGTCGGCGCCGCGTTTGGTCAATGGGATGGTACTCATAGACGACTCTTCAAAATCAAGATGGCCGGCATGTCTTGCGGTATCCGGACGACAAAAAAATCGCCGCAGCCCGGTTGCATTCCAACGATGCAAACGCAACCGACCGCGGCATGTGTAGTTTCGCTCGGTGTGACGAATAAGGCCGGGTATGGCAAACGCCGCAACCCGGCCCCGGGCGACTGACCTATCAGTTTAGGCGAGCATGCAGTCCTTGTAAATCATACACTTCCAGATTGCGCAGATAACGCAGCCCTTCGACCGCCGCGCGCGCACCCGACATGGTGGTGTAGTAGGTCACGCGGTTGGCCTGGGCGCTGATGCGGATCGAGCGCGAATCGGCGATCGCGGTACGGGTTTCGTCGACTGTGGTGAACACCAGCGCAATTTCCCCGTTCTTGATCATGTCGACGATGTGCGGCCTGCCGTCCTTGACCTTGTTCACCACCTTGACCGGCACGCCGGCCGCGGCGATCGCGGCTGCCGTGCCCTTGGTCGCGACGAGCGGATAGCCCAGTTCATGCAGCAGGCGTGCCACTTCGATCGCCTTCGGCTTGTCGCCGTCCTTCACGGTCAGCAATACCGTGCCGCTCGCCGGCAGGCGCGAGCCCGCCGCCAACTGCGACTTGAACAGAGCTTCGCCGAAGGTCTGGCCGACCCCCATCACTTCGCCGGTCGAGCGCATTTCCGGTCCCAGCACCGGGTCGACGGTGGGGAATTTGTTGAACGGGAACACCGCTTCCTTGACGCTGTAGTACGGCGGATTCACTTCGGCGGTCACGCCCTGGTCGACCAGCTTCTGGCCTACCATGCAGCGCGCGGCGATCTTCGCCAGCTGCAGGCCGGTCGCCTTCGACACATAGGGCACGGTACGCGAGGCGCGCGGATTCACTTCCAGCACATAGACCACGTCGTCAACGCTGCCGTCGGCCTGCGGGAGCTGCTGGATCGCGAACTGCACGTTCATCAGGCCGACCACGTTCAGCGCCCGCGCCATCGCGGCGGTCTGGCGCTTCAGTTCGGCCACGGTGGCGGGCGACAGCGAGTACGGCGGCAGCGAGCAGGCGGAGTCGCCCGAGTGCACGCCGGCTTGCTCGATGTGCTCCATCACCCCGCCGATAAACACGTCCACGCCATCCGAGATGCAGTCGACGTCACATTCGATGGCATCGTTCAGGAAGCGGTCGAGCAGTACCGGCGAATCGTGCGACACCTTCACCGCCTCGCGCATATAACGCTCGAGGTCGCGCGGCTCATGTACGATTTCCATCGCGCGGCCGCCCAACACATACGACGGACGCACCACCAGCGGATAGCCGATTTCCTCGGCCAGGCGCAAGGCATCGTCTTCGGTGCGCGCCGTGCGGTTGGGCGGCTGACGCAGGTTCAGCGTCTGCAACAGCTTCTGGAAGCGTTCGCGGTCTTCGGCCGCATCGATCATGTCGGGCGAGGTGCCGATGATGGGCACACCGTTGGCTTCCAGATCGAGCGCAAGCTTGAGCGGGGTCTGGCCGCCGTACTGGACGATCACGCCCAGCGGCTTTTCCTTGTCGACGATCTCGAGCACGTCTTCCAGCGTCAGCGGCTCGAAATACAGGCGGTCCGAGGTATCGAAGTCGGTCGACACCGTCTCCGGGTTGCAGTTGACCATGATGGTTTCATAGCCATCCTCGCGCATCGCGAGCGCCGCATGCACGCAGCAATAGTCGAATTCAATGCCCTGGCCGATCCGGTTCGGGCCGCCGCCCAGCACCATGATCTTCTTGTTGGACGTCGGCTGCGCCTCGCATTCCTCTTCGTAGGTCGAGTACATGTAGGCGGTCTTGGTGGCGAACTCGGCCGCGCAGGTATCGACCCGCTTGTACACCGGGCGGACGTTGAGCGCGAGGCGGCGCTCGCGTACCGCGGCGGGCTTGGCCCCCAGCAGCTTGGCCAGGCGGCGGTCCGAGAAGCCGCTTTGCTTCAGATACAGCAGTTCGGCCTGACTGATGCTGTCGAGCGCGCGGCCGGCCAGCGCCTTTTCCTTCAGCACGATCTGCTCGATCTGGGCCAGGAACCACGGATCGATCGAGGTTTCCTCATGGACTTCGGCGAGCGACATGCCAATGCGGAAGGCATCCCCCACATACCAGATGCGGTCGGGACCGGCAGCACTGATCTCCTCGATCACGGTATCGCGGTCCGCACTTTTTTCGTCCAGGCCGTCGACGCCGACTTCCAGGCCGCGCAGGGCCTTCTGGAACGATTCCTGGAAGGTGCGGCCGATCGCCATCACTTCGCCGACGGATTTCATCTGCGTCGTCAGGTGCGCATCGGCTTCGCGGAATTTCTCGAAGGCAAAGCGCGGCACCTTGGTCACCACGTAGTCGATCGACGGCTCGAACGAGGCCGGGGTCTGGCCGCCGGTGATTTCGTTCTTCAGTTCGTCGAGCGTGTAGCCTATCGCCAGCTTGGCGGCGATCTTGGCGATCGGGAAGCCGGTCGCTTTCGAGGCCAGGGCGGACGAACGCGACACGCGCGGATTCATCTCGATCACGATCATGCGGCCGTCTTCCGGATTCACCGAGAACTGGACGTTGGAGCCGCCGGTATCGACGCCGATCTCGCGCAGCACCGCCAGCGACGCGTTGCGCATGATCTGGTATTCCTTGTCCGTCAGGGTCTGCGCCGGCGCCACGGTGATCGAATCGCCGGTGTGGATACCCATCGGGTCGAGGTTTTCGATCGAGCAGACGATGATGCAGTTGTCGGCGCGGTCGCGCACCACTTCCATTTCGTACTCTTTCCAGCCCAGCAGCGACTCTTCGATCAGCAGCTCGCGCGTCGGCGACAGATCCAGGCCGCGCCGGCAGATTTCCTCGAACTCCTCGCGGTTATACGCGATACCGCCGCCGGTACCACCCAGCGTGAATGAAGGACGGATCACCACGGGATAACCGCCGCCGCGCGTCTCGAGCGCGATCTCGGCCTGCACCTTGAGCGCTTCCTCGAGCGAGTGAGCGATGCCGGACCTGGCCGAACCGAGGCCGATACGGGTCATCGCCTGCTTGAATTTCTGGCGGTCTTCGGCCATATCGATGGCCTCGGGCGACGCGCCGATCAGCTCGACCTTGTATTTCTCGAGGATCCCCTGGTGGTGCAGATCGAGCGCGCAGTTCAGCGCGGTCTGGCCGCCCATGGTCGGCAGGATCGCATCCGGACGTTCCTTGGCGATGATGCGTTCGACCACTTCCCAGGTAATCGGCTCGATGTAGGTCACATCGGCCGTGTCCGGGTCGGTCATGATCGTGGCTGGATTGCTGTTGACCAGGATCACCTTGTAACCCTCTTCGCGCAGCGCCTTGCAGGCCTGCGCACCCGAATAGTCGAACTCGCACGCCTGGCCGATGATGATCGGACCGGCGCCAATGATAAGGATGCTTTTAATGTCTGTGCGCTTCGGCATTGACTCTTCTCGCTGGTTTGTCGCTGCTGCGCGGCCCTTGCGTACCTTGTGCACCTCGAGGTATCGCGCAGCTGTATTGGAGGTTCAACTCGGTACGCCGGCCTGGGCCTGCGTACCGCCGGGCGCCCGGGAACAGCCTTGCCGGCCCCGTCATGCGCCCTGCGCGCCTTCGGCGCGCCCTGCTTTGCACGTCTTACGCTGCGGTCGCCCGGCGCGCATCCATCAGCGCGGTAAAGCGATCGAACAGGTAAGCCAGGTCGTGCGGCCCGGGCGACGCTTCAGGGTGGCCCTGGAAGCAGAACGCCGGCTTGTCGGTCAGGGTGAAGCCCTGCAGCGTGCCGTCGAACAACGACACGTGGGTCACCCGGGCGTTGGCCGGCAAACTCGCCGCATCCACCGCGAAACCGTGGTTTTGCGAGGTGATCACCACGCGGCCGTCGTCGATATCCTTGACCGGATGGTTCGCGCCATGGTGCCCGGTCTTCATTTTCACCGTCCTGGCGCCGACTGCAAGCCCCATGATCTGGTGACCCAGGCAGATGCCGAAGGTCGGCACGCCGCGGGCGATGAACTCACGGGTGGCGGCAATCGCGTAGTCGCACGGTTCCGGGTCACCGGGGCCGTTGGACAGGAACACGCCGTCCGGCTGCAGCGCCAGCGCCTCGGCCGCGCTGGACTGGGCCGGCAGTACCGTGACCTCGCAGCCGCGTTGGGCCAGCATGCGCAGGATGTTGCGCTTGACCCCGAAATCGAAGGCCACCACCTTGTATTTGGGCTGTTCGAGCCGGCCGTAGCCTTGCCCCAGGCGCCATTCGGTCTCGGTCCATGGGTAGGCGCGCCCGGTCGTCACGACCTTGGCGAGGTCCATGCCGGCCAGCCCCGGGAAACCGCGGGCCAGTTCCAGCGCGCGCTCTACATTGTCTTCACCGGCCAGGATACAGCCGGCCTGGGCGCCCTTCTCGCGCAGGATGCGGGTCAGGCGCCGGGTGTCGATGCCGGCGATGGCGACCACGCCTTCGGCGCTCAGATAATCGGTCAGGCTGCGTTCCTTGCGGAAATTCGAATCCAGCACCGGCAGATCGCGGATGATCAGGCCGGCCGCGTGGACCCGGTCGGACTCGACGTCCTCGCTGTTGACACCGACGTTGCCGATATGGGGATAGGTCAGCGTCACCAGTTGGCGCGCGTAGCTCGGGTCGGTCAGGATTTCCTGATAACCGGTCAGTGCAGTGTTGAACACGACTTCACCGACCGTGTGGCCAGCGGCGCCGATCGAATAGCCACGAAATATCGTGCCGTCGGCGAGCGCAAGCAGGGCGGGAGAAAAAGACGGCAACACAGGAGACTCCTTGCGGGAACACCCCTGCTGCCAACCTGCCGTCGAGACCAACCCGCCGCGCGCCTACGCGAGGCGCTGCGAGCAGGGAGTCGGCCGGTGCGCGCGGGCCGTGCCGGGCCTGAAACAGGCCGCAGCCGGCGTGCGGCGCACCAAGACGTACGGTTTGAATATCGGTAGGCGCTAGGGTGCGGGTTGAATGGCTTAAACCTTTCAATTATACCTTGCAAGGGCCATTCTTTCCAGTCTCAAGCGCGAACCGGCCCCGATCTGCGGGCGCAAACCTCCGTCCGGCGGGAGTTCACGTGTTGTCGCGACCGTGTATCTTGTCCGCGCTGGCGAGCGGCTTGCGTGTCTCGGCCGCGACTTTGCCGACCGTGCTGTGGGCGGACTTGGGCGCCGCATGGGCCAGCGTCTTGGCTGCGACCGATCGGGGCTTTTCGGTGGGCTTTTCGGTGGGCTTGCCGGCCGGCTTGGCGGCAAACTTTTCGACGGGCTTGGCCGCAAGCTTCTCCGTGGGCTTGGCAGTGCCACGCACAGCGGCGACCTTGACCGGCGCGCGCGTCTCGGTCTCAGTGTGTCCGCGCTTGGCCACCGTCGCAGCCGGCGCTGGGCCACCGCTCCGGGTCTCGTGAACGACCTCGGTTCGGCTCGACTTATGCGACGACGGCACCGGAGCAGGTGCCCGAACCGGGTCCGAAACCTTGATGATGCCGCCCCGCGGCCCTTGGTCCGGTTCCGGATGAGCCGGTTCCGCATGCGTCGCTTCGAGCGGATGCGGCGCGGCTTCGCCCGGCATCGGCTTGCCCACAGGGAGGTGCAGCAACACCATCTGGCCCGGCTTGAAGCTGGTGCGGCGCGTACGGTTCCAGCTCTGCACCTGGGCAATCGAAACGCCGTAGCGCAGGGCAAGCTGGGCCACCGACTCGGTGCGCTTGACCCTCACGAACACCTTATGCGTATCGGGCAGATCGGGCTCGATCGACAGCACGGCGTTCTCGACCACGTCCGCGCTGATGTCTTCCTCGCTGTTGGCCGTCTTCGGCACCAATATTGTCGAGCCCGAACGCAAACGCATGCCCGCCGGGATCTTGTTGACCGACATCAGCACGCTGGCCTCGACCCCGAGGCGATGTGCCAGCTCGTCCAGGCGCTCGCGGGTCGTGACGGTGTAGGTGGTCCACGACGACAATGGGCCGTCATAGGACTTCAGATTGGTTTCGAATGTCTGCGCATTGTCGAACGGCAGCAGAATGGGCGAACCCGAGGAGCCCACGATCAACGGTTGGCGAAACGACGGATTGAGCGCCTTGAATTCGTCCACAGTCATACCCGCAAGCCGCGCGGCCACATCGACGTCGATATCGTGCGAGGTCTTGACCGTCACAAAATAGGGGCGATTCGGAATCGGCGGCAGCGTCAGTCCGTACAGCTCCGGGTGGGCAATCAGGTCTTTCACCGCCTGCAGCTTGGGGACGTAGTTGCGTGTCTCGTCGGGCAGCTTCAGGCTTTCGTAGTCGGTCGGCAGGCCAGCCGCCTGGTTACGCGCGATCGCCCGCTGCACGTTGCCCTCGCCCCAGTTATAGGCGGCCAGCGCCAGGAACCAGTCGCCGAACATATCGTGCAGGTGGGACAGGTGGTCGAGCGCCGCATTGGTCGATGCCAGCACGTCGCGCCGCTGGTCCTGGAACATATTCTGTTTCAGGTTGTAGTCGCGCCCGGTACCCGGCACGAATTGCCACATGCCGGCAGCTTTCGCCACCGACAAGGCCTGCGGGTTGTAGGCCGACTCGATGAACGGCAGCAAGGCGAGCTCGGTCGGCATATGGCGCGCATTGAGTTCGGCCACGATGTGGTACAAATATTTTTGCGAACGGTCGGTCATGCGCTGCACATAGTCCGGCCGCGCCAGGTACCAGTTCAGTTGGGTCTGCACCAGAGGGTCGTTCAGATCGGGAAGCTGAAAACCGCTGCGGATGCGCGACCACAGGTCGCCCTGCCCTTGGGCCAGCGACGCAACCGAGCCGTGATCCAGATCGATGGTCTGGTCGGCGGACATTTTGCGAAGCGTGGGGTCGACTTCGTTAGCGGCGGTGGCACCTGCGCCAAGCGCATCACCTGCAGCTTGCGGCCCTTGTTGCGTGGCACAGGCGGCCAGCAGCAGGGTCAGGAGGACGGTCAAAAACAGGCGCGTCAAGTGTTTCGACTCCTAACAGACAACGGCGAAACATTTTGAAATAAAGCGAATTGGCTGATCCTAAGGTAAGCGAATCACTGCGTCAACGAAATTCACCGCAAAAATGCTTAGAAATTCGATAGATGGCGCATATATATCGCCCTGAACCTGAACTACATCGGACCCCAGTTGGGCATGATCCCCGTGCCAAGACCGCCTAGCGCCCCACCGCAAGGCGCGGCGGGGCAAATCGCTTCAGAAACGGTCTTTCCAGGCGCGCAGCGCGGCAAAGGTCTGCAACCGATTGCCCGCCAGCTCCGCCGGCGCGAGCCCCAGCGCTACAGCCAGATGAGCCTGCAGAGGGCCATCCGCGCTGCGCAGGAAAGGATTGACCCTCAATTCGTGGGCCAGAGTGGTCGGCACGGTTGGCCGGCCGGCCTCGCGCAGGCGGGTCGCATGGGTTTCCCACACCTGCAATGCCGGATTGTCCGGATCGGCCGCGCGCGCAAAACGGATATTCGACAGCGTGTACTCGTGCGCGCAGTGGACACGGCTCGCGCCCGGCAGCTGGACGAGCGCGTCGAGCGACGCCAGCATCTGCGCCGGCGTGCCCTCGAACAAGCGCCCGCAGCCGGTCGCGAACAGCGTATCGCCGCAAAACAAGCGCGGCGCCTCGCTCCCGTCGGCGGCCAGAAAATAGGCGATATGGCCGCGCGTGTGCCCAGGCACGTCAAGCACGCTCAGGCGCATCGCGGGACGCGCCAAGTCGACCTGCGCGCCACCGCCGACCGCGCGCGTCAGATGGGCGATCGATTCGGCCGCCGGGCCGACCACCTCGAGCGTGCGGCCGCGCAGCAGGTCGGCCACGCCGCCGACATGGTCGCTATGATGATGGGTGAGTAGAATAGTGGTGAGTTGCAGCGCGTGATCGCGCAGATAGGCTTCGACCGGCGCGGCGTCGCCCGGATCGACGACGGCTGCGGAATGACCGTCGTCGAGCAACCAGATGTAGTTGTCGCGGAATGCGGAAATAGGGGTGCAATTCAATGGTTTGTTCATTTGCCAATATTCCTACGCGGTGCCGCCGCGCGCCGGCGCGCGGCTTGAAACAGGGCACGCCGACGCATGCCGGAACCCCAGCGGCCCGGCACCGAATCGAGTATCGTACGCTTTATTCGGCGCACGCGCTGACGGCGGCCAGCCGCCGCGCGCCGGCCGCCGTCAGCGCGCTTACAGGTATCATGCGCGACCCACACTGAGACACCGAACGGCTCCAACATGCCCGACCCCACACAACCGGACTGGCCCGCCTGGACCGACTCCCCGCCGGGCCGCTATGTGCTCGACTGGGAGCAGGCCCAGCTCGACCAGATCGTGTCCGACCTGTTCGGGTATCACGCCTTGCAGCTCGGCCTGCCTCAACTCGATGCGCTGCGCGAGAACCGCATGCCCTATCGCGGCCTGGTGCTCGATACGGCGTCCGGCACCAGCGCGCCGTATGTGCTGCCGCGCGCCGAAAGCGCCGAAGCCGTCCAAGCCGCGCGCCAAAGCGCGCGACCGACGCTGACGCCCGCCAGTCGAGGTGCCGCGCCAGGGCATCGCCAGCGCGAGTTGCATGCGCAGACCGGCCCGCAGGGACGCAGCACGATCTGGTGCGATCTGCTCGAACTGCCTTTCGACGCCCAAAGCGTCGATTTGCTGGTGCTGCCGCATACGCTGGAATTCACCCGCGATCCGCATAGCCTGCTGCGCGAAGCGCAGCGCGTGCTGATGCCGGAGGGGCAACTGATAATACTCGGCTTCAACTCGCTCTCCTTGTGGGGCGTGCGCCAGTCGCTAAGCCGCATGACCAGTGCGCCGTTCGTGCCGTCCGCGTACGATCTGATCGCCTTTACGCGCCTGAAGGACTGGATCAAATTGCTCGGCTTCGAACTGGACCGCGGCCGCTTCGGCTGTTATCGTCCGCCCTTCTTGACCGACAAATGGCTGAGCCGCTGGACCTTTATGGAAGCCGCGGGCGACCGCTGGTGGCCGATCTTCGGCGGGGTCTACATGATCACCGCGATCAAGCGTGCCACCGGCATGCGGCTGGTCGGCCGGGCCTGGGCTCCCAAACCCGCGCGCGCCGCAGCCCTGGCACCGGTCGCTACGCCGCATGCGCGGCAGCATGGCGCGACCCACGATGCGCTCGCCGAGTCGGCCGCCCAACACTGAACCCAATGAACCACACGATGATCGAGATCTATACCGATGGCGCCTGCAAGGGCAACCCCGGCCCCGGCGGCTGGGGCGCACTGCTGCGCTCTGGCACCCTGGAAAAGGAAATGTTCGGCGGCGAGCCCGTCACCACCAACAACCGGATGGAACTGATGGCCGTGATCGCCGCGCTGGAGGCACTGAAACGCCCAAGCGAAGTGGTGATACATACCGATTCGCAATATGTGCAAAAAGGCATCAGCGAATGGATACACGGCTGGAAAGCGCGCGGCTGGATCACCGCCGCCAAGGCCCCGGTGAAAAACGCCGATCTGTGGAAACGGCTCGACGCCGCGACGCACTCGCACACCATAGACTGGCGCTGGGTCAAGGGTCATGCCGGCCATCCCGGCAACGAACGTGCCGATGCGCTCGCCAACAAAGGCGTTGCCTCGTTGTCCGCGGGTTGAACCGGGCGCCTTTCGTACCCCCTT
>FTBI01000820.1_pt1 | contig 39701 bp, 50 predicted proteins | sample 1639171 | NCBI WGS metagenome assembly FTBI01 (sample SAMEA3914812, study PRJEB12502) | metagenome | biome: forest; material: soil | place: Canada | collected 2011-07-07 | depth 0.1 m | reverse complement strand
CCGAAGTTCGGAATATACGCGAGGAATCAACGAAATACAAAAAATTTCTGATGGTGTGACCCTATTTCTTAGTGCAGCCTCATTGCGCATGCATTAATTAGGGTCGCATCTTATTTCCGCATGCCTAGTGAATGATGGCCGAGCGCCGTCAAGTAGGTGCTTATCTAGAGGAGCCAGCAGGAAAACCCGTGGTTGAGCGTCAGGTCGGCAGGACGCCGCCCACGCCGCGAACGCGGGCGCCCCCCCGGGGAGCGTCGCGCCGGCATGCCGGAATCCGACCCAGGAATCCTGGCATGGAAATTCTGCTTAAGTCAGGCCGCTACCGCCTTGATCTTGCGCGGCCGTCCGCGCTGCAGCGGCGAAATGCGGCGATTCGCCTCGCGCGCCGCAAAGGCACGATAGCTTTCGCTGCCCAGCACCCAGCCTTTCAGCGTGGCCTGCTGCAACTCGTCGATGGTGCGCGCATCAAGCGGCTGCTCGCAAAGCTGCAGATAGGCGCTTTGGCGCTCGAATGGCGTATTGCCGAGCGCCCAGTAAAGCTCGTGGTCCGTGACGACGGGATCCAGCATCAGGCCGATATGATGCGCATAGCTGGACCAACGGTACTGCTCGGGCGTCGCCACCATTTGCTCGCGCACCGGGCTTAATTCGATCAGTCGGCTGCAGACCAGAAAATAGCGTTCACCCTCGATTACCGTCGCGCGGTAGCGTCCTTCCCAGAGCGTGCCGCGCCGACCGTGGCGCCGATTGAAATAGGCGACGTAGCGGCGGCCCACCGCCTGCATCGTCTTGGGCAGACTGGATTCATCGTGCGGCGTCACCAGCAGATGAACGCCGTCCGGCAACAGGACGTAGGCGTGCACCGACAGATGGTAGTCGCGCGCCGCTGAGCGCAACGTATCGAGGAATAGCGCGTAATCCGCCTCGTCGATGAAAGCGGATTGTTGGGCCAGTCCCCGTAGAATCACGTGCTGCGGTTGTTCCGGAACATAGAGTCGAGCCAAGCGTGCCATGCTGAATTTCCCAGTTATCGCATTTTGAGTATAGGCGCTACCGCGAAGTTCCAGATACAGACGCCCCATTATCGACGCTCAGCGAAGCCTGGCGAACCCTCCTCGCCCCCGCTTCCGTCCGAAATCGCCTGCCGGCGCGAGAAATCGGACTCGCGCTGCCGATAATGCCTGCTCCCATTCGGGGAGGAGACGTCATGAAACTGAAAAAACCAAGCGCGGCCATCGCCGCCTCCGTGTGCATGTGCGCGGCGCACGCTCAATCGGCAGGCACTATCGAACTCGGTGCTGGCTGGATGCATTTCGCGCCGCAAGTCAGCAGCGATCCACTTGCCGTCAGTACCGGGGGCAACCGCTTCGTCGCCCCGCGCAATTTCACCATTCCGGGCAGCGGCGCGGCGGTTCCGGGCAGCGATACCCTGGGCCTGTCGATTACGTATTTCGTCACAGATCACATTGCACCTGAGTTTGTCCTAGGGATTCCGCCGAAGTTCGATTTAAATGGTGCGGATTCACTTAATTCGCTGGGCAAACTCGGTACCGTGAAACTGTGGAGCCCGACAGTATTGCTAAAATACTACTTCGGGCCCGCGCAAGCCAAGCTGCGCCCCTATCTGGGTATCGGTGTGACCCGCGCCTGGTTCACCGACGCTGCCATCACCAATCCGGCGCTGGCCAGTGTGCTGATGAGCGGCCCAGTGTCGGTCGGGTCGGTCAAGAGCGCCTGGGCGCCGGTCTACAACGCCGGGCTGTCGTACGCATTCAACAAACATTGGGTCGCCGGACTTTCGATTTCCTATGTACCGCTGAAGACTACCGTCACGCTGGACGCAACGTCCCGCGTGCTCGGTGCCGAGCAGGCCACGGCGAATATCAAGCTGAATCCCATCATCAGCTACCTCGACATTGCGTACAAGTTCTAGTCAACGTGCAGGGGGCGGGCCCCAAGCCGCCCCCGACTGACGTGCCGGCCCATCACTGCCATCCGGTCAAAATCACGAAATCCGTATCCCGCGCCTTTAACCTGGCATGCATGCCAGGCATGGATTCTGCCGCCTTCGCACTTGGCGTATACCCGCTGCCTGCCATGCACAAATACACGAATAGCCGTATAACAGCTTGCCTCGCGTCAATGCGCCCTTATTTTAGGTGTGTCGCTCTAGACAGGAGACTGGTGACGGTATTTCCATGTCGTCATAATCCATCTCAATAAAACTAGGGGAGACGACATGAAATTGAAGCAACTTTTGGCTATTGCAGCTACATTTGCTTGCGCATCGGTCGCACATGCTCAATCGGCCGGCAGCATTTTGCTGGGTGCCGGATGGATGCATTTTGCGCCCCAGTCCAGCAGCGACCCGCTTGTAGTCAATAGCGTAAACGGCGCCACCAACGTCCCCGGATTTACTGGCCCCCAAGCTGGCAGCGGTGCCAGCGTCGATGGAGCCGACACGCTCGGGCTGACCGCGTCATACTTCTTCACCGATCACATCGCCACCGAATTCGTCTTCGGTATTCCGCCCAAGTTTGAATTGGATGGCAGCGGTACCCTTTCCCCGCTGGGCCAACTCGGCACCGTCAAGCAATACAGCCCTACACTGCTGCTGAAGTATTACTTCGGCCAGGCGAACGCGACGGTACGGCCGTACCTGGGTTTGGGCGTGAGCCGCGTATGGTTCAGTGACGGCACGATCACCAACCCGGGACTAAGCTATCAGCTCACCGGCGGCCCTGGCGGAACGACCTCGGTCACATCGATCAAGAGTTCATGGGCTCCGGTATTCAATGGCGGTCTTAGCTACGCCTTCAGCAAGCACTGGATTGCCGCTCTGTCGGTTTCGTACCTGCCGCTCAGCACCACGGCCCAGTTCAACTCGGTCAATCCGGTCACGCATGTCACGACCGTGTCGTCCGCGCACATCACGCTGAATCCGATCGTATCCTATCTCAGCATCAGCTACCGTTTCTAAGCGCGTTTCCAAACGCCGCGCTTCCAACCGTTAGTCGGATCGAAAAATCCGCCGTGTGTCGCACGGCGGATTTTTTTGTTTCCTTTCATGATCGTTGTGCGGCGCCGCAGAGGCGCCCCCCGAACCAGCCGGCCCCATCGGCCCGTGGCATTACCGTTCGAAAAAATCCGGACCGATCCGATCGATGCGATCCGTGCAGACCGCATCGATGCCCCACCGCTTCAATTCGAGCGCGCGGGCCGGATCGTTGACCGTATAGGCCATGGTCCACAAGCCCGCCGCCTTGACCTGCGCAAGCAGCGCCTGGCTGACCTTGCGCTGATTGACGTGCAGCGAAACGCACTCGAGCCGCCGCGCCTGATCCAGCCAGTCGGCCGGCACGTCGTCGATCAACAAACCGCGCGGCAGGTCGGGCGCGGCGAGGCGCGCAGCCTCCAGCGCCTCGACCGAAAACGACGATAGCAAGGGAGCGGGCGTCACGCCGCCCCAAAATTGCAGTGCCAGCTCGGCAACCAGCCGCCCGGTGGCCGCATCGCGTCCCGGGCATGGCTTGATTTCGATATTCACCGCGAGATCCAGCGTGCGGCAGCGCAACGCCACTTGTTCCAGCGTCGGCATGCGCTCGCCGGCAAATTCGGCACCGAACCAACCGCCGGCATCGAGGCATGCCAACTCCGCATAGGGCATGGCCGCCGCGACACCGTGACCGTTACTGGTGCGATCGACGCGGTCGTCGTGCAACAGGTATACGACCGAATCCTGCGACAGCTTGGCATCGAATTCAACCATCCGGTGCCCGAATTTGGCACCCGCGTCGAATGCCGCCAAGGTGTTTTCAGGCGCCAACGCGCCGCCACCGCGATGTGCGACGATTTTGGGGTATGGCCAGGCGGACGTATTCATGGCTTGCATAAGGCTTATATGATGCGCGAGTCTCGTGTGGGGGTATCGTCGGCGCCGCGACGCTCAATCGTCGTCCATCACAAAAAGACGCCGATATTCCTTGAGCGCGTAGCGGTCCGTCATGCCGGCAATGTAATGGGCAATCAAGCGGGTCTGTTTGGCGGCATCCTCTGCCTGATACGCCGGGGGCAACAGGCGCGGGTCGTCGGAAAACGAGGCGAAGAGGCCGTCGATCACGCGTTTGGCCTTGCTGGCCATCCGCATGACGCGGTAGTGCCGGTACAGATTCTTGAACAGAAAGCGCTTCAATTGCACGGCCTGGGCCGCGGTCGTTTCGCTGTGCGCGACGAGCGGCGGACACTTGCGCACGTCGTCGGTACTATGCGGCGCGTGATGCGCCAAATTGGCGCGCGTCGTGTCGATCAGATCGACGATCAAGGTATTGATGATGCGGCGTATGGTCTCGTGTATCATGCGCCGGCCATCCAGCTGGCCGTGCTGCCGGATCGCTTCGGCATGATGGATATGCCACAGTTCGACTTCGGCCAGTTGATCGATGTGCAAGAGGCCGGAGCGCAGGCCGTCGTCGATATCGTGATTGTTGTAGGCGATTTCGTCAGCCAGATTGGCGATCTGCGCCTCGATGGTCGGTTGCCGGCCATTCAGAAAACGTTCGCCCAATTCCCCCAGGCGGCCGGCATTGTCGCGCGAGCAATGCTTGAGAATACCCTCGCGCGTTTCGAAGCACAGATTCAAGCCATCAAAGCTGCCGTAGTGCTCTTCCAGTTCATCGACCACCGCAAGGCTTTGCAGATTGTGCTCGAAGCCACCGTGATCGCGCATGCAGGCATGCAGCGCATCCTGTCCGGCATGGCCGAACGGCGTGTGACCCAGATCGTGCGCGAGCGAGATGGCTTCGACCAGATCTTCATTGACCCGCAAATTGCGCGCCACAGAGCGCGCAATCTGGGCCACTTCGAGCGTGTGTGTCAGACGGGTGCGAAACAAGTCGCCCTCGTGATTCACGAATACCTGGGTCTTGTATTCAAGGCGCCGAAATGCCGTCGAATGGACAATACGGTCGCGATCGCGCTGGAACTCGGTCCGCGCACTCGGCGCTGGCTCCGCATAGCGCCGCCCGCGGCTGAGTGCGGAACGCGCGGCGTACTGGGCCAAGTGGGCTTCAAGGTCGAGCGGTGTGGTACTGATACGTTCGTCGGACACGTCAAACTCCTGCGCAATAAGTTAGGCCTTGGAGCCACAGCTTGAAGCGCGGCGCATACGGGCAAGCCGCTCGGCTAAGCTGATTTGCCGGAGCTCGCTTGCCGCCTCAGACGCCAGCCTGCAAGGTTTCCAGCAGCGGCGCGTCCGGCACCCCCGTCACGCGAGCCCGGCCCAGACCGTCGAGCAAAATGAACTTGACCGTGCCACCCTCGGCCTTCTTGTCGACGCTCATCAGATCGGTATAGCGCGCCGCCCCCAGGTCCGGAGCTCGCGTCGGCAAGCCCGCGGCGGCTACCAGATCGACCACTCGCTTGCGCGCTGCCTGATCCAACGTGCCCATGCGCACCGACAGATCGGCGGCCATCACCATGCCGCAGCCGACCGCCTCGCCGTGCAGCCAGGCACCATAACCCATACCGGCTTCGATTGCATGGCCGAAGGTATGCCCGAAATTCAGGATGGCCCGCAAGCCGCCCTCCCGCTCGTCTGCCGCCACCACGCGCGCCTTGATCTCGCAGGAAACGCGCACTGCTTCCATCATGGCGTCGTCATCGCAACGCTTGAGGTCATCGATATGACGTTCGATCCAGTCGAAATAGGCCGCGTCGGCAATCGCGCCATGCTTGATCCCCTCCGCCAGCCCCGCCGCCAGTTCGCGCGGCGGCAGGCTGCGCAGCGTCGCGGTGTCGGCGATCACGGCCTGCGGCTGGTAAAACGCGCCTATCATGTTCTTGCCGAGCGGGTGATTGATGCCGGTCTTGCCGCCGACCGACGAATCGACTTGCGCCAGCAAGGTGGTCGGCACCTGGATGAACGGCACGCCGCGCATATAGCAAGCGGCCGCAAAACCCGTCATGTCGCCGATCACGCCGCCGCCCAGCGCAATCAGGGTCGTCTTGCGATCGGCGCGCTCGCGCAGCAGCGCGTCGAAAATCAGATTGAGCGTTTCCCAATGCTTATACGACTCGCCATCCGGCAGCACCACGGTCACGACATGCTTGCCCAGGACGGCCAGCGTCGCGCGCAGGCGCTGCGCGTACAGCGGCTCGACCGTCGCATTGGTGACGATGGCAATAGATCCGCCCGCGATATGCGGGGCGAAGCAGGCTACGTTATCGATCAAGCCGGGACCGATATGGATGGGATAGGCGCGATCGCCCAGGTCGACGTTTACGGTAATCATGGACATATTATGACTGAGCGCGAGTCGGCGCGTAGCGATTCGAGGCGTGGCCGGACGCATTGCACTGCGAGTTGTGCTGCTTACACTGGACACATTTTACAATATGAAATCGTCCTCGCCGATCTCGGGCGCGCCCAGATGGGTCAGGATCATGTTCACCAGGCCGTTGATCGAAGGCCGCCCGGTATCGATCACCACGTGGGCGCACTCGCGGTACAGCGCATCGCGCGCCTGGTAGAGAGATTCCAGTTTCGCGCGCGGATCCTCGGTCTGCAGCAACGGCCGGTTCTTGTCGCGGCGCGTGCGCAGCCACAATTCGTGGGGATTGGTGCGCAAGTAGATCACCAAACCCCGCGTGCGCAGACATTCGCGATTCTCCTCGCGCAACACGGCCCCGCCGCCCGTCGCCAGCACAATCCCGCTGCGCCGGGTCAATTCATCGATCATCGCGGCTTCGCGCGCGCGAAAGCCGTCCTCCCCTTCGAGCTCGAAGATCACCGGTACGGCCACGCCGGTGCGGGCCACGATTTCGTGGTCTGAATCGAAAAACGGCTGCCCCAGGCGCCGCGCCAACGCGCGCCCCACCGTGGTCTTCCCTGCTCCCATGAGCCCGATCAAAAAAACGTTGGCCTGCGCCTTCGACTCTTGCAACTCGATAACCCCAAATGAAATCTGACCGCCAAACTTGTCAGCTTAAAGCGTCCGACCGTGCTTTGTCGAGATCGACCGGCGCGCTGCCGGACAAGGTATCACATCGCCCCCGGAATCCGGCACTCAGCACGGATCTCGTCCGGCCAGTCGTGCACGCTCAGCGCATGGTCCGGCAGATTCGGAATCGGCGGCAGCGCCCGCAGCGGCAAAGTCCGGTCTTCGCCCGCATCAGACACCGTGCCGGGGCCCTGGGAAGCAGGAATGGAATCGCCGCTGTTGGCGGTCGACGCCGGGACTGTGCGTGATGCCCCTGATGCCCCTGATGCCCCTGATGCCCCTGATGCCCCTGATGCCCCTAATGCCCCTGATGCCGCGGATGCCGCGGATGCCGCGGATGCCGCGGATGCCGCGGATGCCATGGATACCGCGGATGGCTGTCGGCGGGGTGGTGCCGCGTCCACGGCTGATCCGGCGTCAGGCGTCAGGCTGCCGACTTCGGTCGGCGTGATGAAGATCATCAACTCATTCTTGCTGTTGGACACCACACGGTTGCGGAACAGCCACCCTAACACGGGCAGATGGTCGAACCACGGCACGCCGTTGGTATCGTTGCGCCCCTCGTCGATGTAAATGCCGCCGATCGCCACGGTACCGCCGTTTTCCACCTCGACCTGGGTCTGTACGTGCTTGGTATCGATGGCTGGACCGGCCGTGGTTTCCTGACCCACGCTGTCCTTCGTCACGTCAACGTCCAACATAACATGATGGTCGGGTGTGATGTGAGGGATCACTTCCAGTTTCAGGGTGGCGCGGCGAAACTGGACCGAAGGCACACCCGTATCGACCATGGCCTGATAGGGTAATTCGGTGCCCTGTTCAACCAGAGCCCGCACGCGGTCGGCCGTGACTACGCGAGGACTGGACACGGTGCGACCGTGCCCTTCGGCTTCCAGCGCGCTCAATTGCAGCATCAGTTCGCGGCTGTCGCCCGCACTGAACAAGGTGACGCCCAAGGTACCCGGCCGAAAACCGTTCAGACCGGCCGCGGTCAGATCGTAGAGATTGCCCTGCTCGTCGCCATGCAAGCCATGGGTGGAATCGCCGTTGCCGCTCGCACCGCCGAGCAGCGCAAGCCGGGTGCCCAGATTGCGATCGAAGCTGGCGTCGGCCTCGACGATGCGCGATTCAATCAAGACTTGGCGCGGCGGCACGTCGATCGCAGCGATGATTGCCGCGATCTGGACCAAGCGCCGCGGCGTGTCGCTCACGAACAGATGATCGGTACGGGCGTCGGCGGTCACCGCGCCGCGCTTGGATAGCATGCGCTGGCTGCCACTGCCGGCCAGAAGCTTGCGTACGTCGTCCGCACGCTGATAACGCAAGGCGAACGTGCGGGTGGCCAGCGGTTCGAGCTCTTCCATCTTCGCCTGGACCTCAAACTGCAGTTTATCGCGTTGCGCGATCTCGCTTGCCGGCGCGACCCAGATCACGTTGCCGTCCATCCGCATCGCAAGACCATTGGCATCGAGCAGGGTTGCGAATGCCTGGCGCCATGGCACAGCGTTCAAATTCAGCGTCACACTGCCGCGCAGGTGCTCGCTGGCGACGATGTTCAGACCGGTAAATTCAGCGAACGCGTATAACGCCTCGCTCACATCGACATGATCCAGATCGAGCGTGATGCGGGCACTGTCCACGGGCAGTTTGGCGACGCGGGCAGGCGATGCCGTGCCGGAATGCACTTGGGATGCCTGAGATGCCCGTCTTGTAATCAAGTCCTGTGGCAGCGGCGGCACCACCGCGGATGCCGCATGGTTCCGGCGCGCCGCAGGTGGCTGCGCCTCGGTCGCGTCCTCAGCGGCTCCGATTGCTGTCGTGGTTGTTGCCGGCGCCGTCTCCGACGACGGTGCGGGCGACGCCCCGTTGCCCGGGACCGTTGCGACGCCAAGGTGTCGCCACCTCGCCCCTATCCTCACATCCGGCATGGAAGCGGAATGCGCCGCCGCTGGGGCGATCCATGCCGAGTCCGTGCCGGGCCCACCGGTATTGTCCTCGGAGCGCGGCGTCAAAGGCACGAGCGGTGCACTCTGCGCACTCAGTGCACGCGCGCAAGGCATTGCGACGACCAGCAGGCCAACTGCGCACGCAGCACCTGCGCGGACCACCGTCACGCAAGCCACTGCCGAAGCCGCAACGAAAACAGAGGCTGTGACCCGCAAGCCCGCGCACAGCCTCTCGGGAGGCTTGGTTTGACCGCCAGGTCGTATCTTCATGCCGGACCGCTCCGCCTCGCCGCATCCGGCACCAAATGCCAGCCCAGGTCATCGTGCAGCAGAGTCGCAGCGCGGGAACCGAGCCGGAAGTGCCCGGCCGGCGTCGCAGCCGCCCGCGCCGCCGGGTTGCCCGGCGGCGACGCCAAGAGCCGCGCATCCGGTGTAAATGGATCCAGCATCGCTGACGCCGGACGCGGCGGCAGCGGCAGCGGCACGGCAACCGTAGACACCTCGGCATGCACGTTTGAGGCGGGCAGCGGCACACCGCCTATCACTGTCAAGCTCGCATCGAGCGTCTCGTCGCCGTCCGCTGTGCGAAAGACGTGTGCGTCATCGCTTATCAAGGGCAATGACAAGGCGGCCAATGCCCCAGCCAAGTCGACAAGATGCGAGAAAGCGCCCGTCGCGCGCAGATGAATTTGTGCTTGCGCGGCAAGTGGACGCCCGTTTTCATCGTCGACGGCGGATGGGGCCTGAGGTTCGAATCGATCCAGTTTGCTACCGCTGCGTTCGACCGCGCCCGCGATCGCCGCCAGCAAGGTTCGGCTATCCGGCAAGAAGCCCGGTCTGGCGCTCTCGCCCAGCGCACGGACGCTGGCGCGTAATGCCGGTAGCGCGTGCTCGGCTTGCCGTGCCTGCCGGAGCTGTAGTTGCAGCTCGCTCAGCGCACGCTCGCGCGCTGCGCCGCGCGTGTCGCCAAGTGGCACTTCGACTCCAAGCGCAAGACAGCACGTGAATGCCGCACATAAAGCCCAGCTCGTCACGCATTGCGCGCGCGCCCACCACACCCAGGGCAACGCGAACCCCGCGACATACTGCAGCACTGCGTCGACTCGGGTGTGCGGAGCGAACGGCTGCCCATGGTCGGGCCACGAAAGACGCGACATCATCGATCGGTTCCCGCATCCGAAGGAAGGCGCGTGATGACGTCTCGTGTCCCCGAACGTTCCGCGAGCCGTACCGACGGCACAGCCTGCGCGTTCGACGCGGCGCCCCACTTGCGCGCGCGGCTTCGCGTCGAGTGCGCCCCCGACGCGGCACCGAGCACGTCGGGCCAGGACCGCGGCGCCGCAGGGTTGAGATCGATGCGGGCAGTAAAACCCCATGACGGCGTCGCGACTTCCGGGGTGGATACCCCATCGCCAGCCAGCGCACGAATATCGATCATCGCGACCGCATCCACACCCACCGCCTGCGTGAGCGCATGCGTCCATGCCGACAGTGCCGGCCGGTCGGCGGAGCGGCCTTTCAGCGTAGCGTGGCCGGCATGAAAATCCACCTGGTCCAGTGCGACCCCATGCCCCGCACCGGCTTGCAATGCGTTCAGAAGATAGAACAGATCGTCACGCGCGAGCGCCAATTGCACCTGTGCGTCGGTACGCTGCCGCGCCGCGGCCAGCGTGCCGCTCAGGCGTGCGTGTTCTTGCAGCGCCGGGTCCAGCGCGTGTAGTTGCGCCGCCCAGAGGGCCGCAAGCGCGTCGGTGCGAACCTGATGCGCGCGCTGCACGCAACCGACGGCAAACGCCGTCACAAGCCCCACCCCCGCCGCACACAGCAGTTCCAGCCAGCGCCTGCGCCGCAAAGCCGCCAAGCGCAGTGGTCGATACGGCAGCAGATTGAGCGTGTCGTCGGCCCGCCACAGGAAGTGGCGCTGCCGCGGCACGTTGCAGCCTTGCCCGAGCAACGGTATCAAGCTCATGGCCTTACACCGCGCAAGGCGAGCCCGAACGCAACCGCAAGGGCCGCGGGACGGATATCGGGTAGCGCAACGGGGCCGCGGCTCTCGCATTGACATGCGGCATCGAACTCGAAACCCTTGCAATTCAGCGCGGATCCGATCGCCTCGATGGTAAAGCCGGCATCGGCCAACAGTTGCGGATCACCGGCAACGAACACGCCGGCCAGCCTACCGCGGATAAGTGCGGGACTATCGGGCGAGTCAAGCGGAAACGTCGTTCGGGGGGCGTACGCCTGAGCAGCGTCCGCGCACGCTGCAAGCGCATCACCCAACACCGCGGCGAGGTCGGGATACGAGGCCATCTGCCATTCACGGATGGTGCGCGCGCCGCACAGCATCCAAAGATAGCTGTTTTGGGGTGCCAGCCAGAGTGCGGCGTACGGTGCGTCGGCCGCAATCTCGCGCATGGCGTCGTAGCGGCACGCGCGCAGTGCTGCGTTCGACTCGATGTCGATCGCGACCAGTTGCAGGCCCGCACCGGCAGCAGCATCGATACGTGCATCGATATGCTCGCGTGACGCTAGCGCCATAGTCAGTTGGTCGGCGTCTGCGTCCAACGGATCGCCGCCCCACCAGTCGAGCGCCAACGCACCGTGCTCAATGCCCGAGAGCGTTTCGGCATGCGCACGCACCGCTGGTTCCAGCAGATCCAGCCGCAGTGCTTCGGGACCGAGGCGGCCCCAGCGCCCCCGCGCAAGCGCCGGCGATGGGTCGTGCGGCACCGACGCGACCAGGCTCACAGACGGCGCGACCGCCATCGCGACACGCAGTGAAGCCGCGATGCGCGGTGTATAGAACGCCCCCAGGGCCTGGACGATTGCGTCCGCCACCCGTGAGGCATCGGCGATCTCGACACCGTGCATGGCCTGCGCCGGCAGATCGGCCAAGCCGATATGCTCGATGCACGGGTCTTCGCATCCGCGCAGGGCTCGGCTCATCGCGACCGCGCGTACGCCTTGCGGTTGAATATCGATACCGACGGCAAAGCGCCGGCCGCTTAGCATGGTGAGTTTCAATGACCATCCCCTAGTCTGCGCCGTACGCACGCGCCGCCGCCCGGCGGCATTGGATACACACGACGATACGGATGGAGGTCATTGTTGCGGCTAGGTCACGATCGCGGCAGTCGGCCGATCGGCATATACCGAAACAGCAGGGCCGCGTATCTTGAGCCGCGCATCGGAAACCAGGGTGCAGAGGGAAAGCCGGCGCAGGACCTGCGGCACAGAAAAGCTCGTGGCGCGGGACAGGACGGTGAAATGAGGGAGGAAGTTGGAAGGTGTCAGGGCAGGCGCAGTTTATCTGCGCCAGGGCCGCATTGCCGAATCACATCACAGCCACATCACGGCGCGCCGAGCACCACCGGCTCGCCAGCCTGCCGGCTTGCATAATCGCTGAGTGCGGCAAACAGTTCCGTGTCGTTGCGGGTATCGATCCAGGCGCCATCGCGGTAGCGATAATGGAACCCGCCGGCTTTGGCCGCGACCCAGATTTCATGCATCGGGGCCTGCAGGTTGACGATGATCTTGCCGCCGTCGTCGAATTCCAGGGTCAGGATATTGCCGCTACGCTCGGTATCGATAGACGCGCCGCTCGCTTCGATCGCGTCCTCGATCGCATCAAGTGCAGCCTCCGCCAAGGTCAAGTATTCGCTATCGGTCATGCTACACTCCAACGGTTAATTTTCCGGACTCCGCCAATGTCTGTCGTCTTCCGCGCCAGTGCGATTGTAACGGCTTTGTGTATTCTGCTCCCAGTAGCGGCATTGTCCGGCTGCGGCCAGACCGGCCCGCTGTACCTGCCCACGGTGCCGCCGATGCCCAAGCCGCTGCCGCCGGAAAACGCGCCGTCGCATCCCGCATCGATGCCGGCCCCAGACGCGGCCGCCGGCGCCAGCACTGCCACGGTTCCTCAATAATCATCATGCTAGATCCCGCATTCCATTACGTGCAGGGCGAACTGCACGTCGAAGGCGTCGCCTGCGGCACGCTCGCCGAACAGTACGGCACCCCGCTCTATGTCTATTCCCGCGCGGCGCTGAGCGACGCCTACCGCGCCTATGCCGATGCCTGCGCCGACTCCTGTACACCCGGCTCCGCACGCATCCACGTCGCCGTCAAGGCGAACAGCAATTTGGCGGTGCTGAATATCTTCGCACGCCTGGGAGCAGGTTTCGACATCGTTTCCGCGGGCGAACTCGCACGCGTGATCGCCGCCGGCGGCAAAGCCGCCGACACGGTGTTTTCCGGTATAGGCAAGAGCGCGGACGAAATGCGGGTAGCGCTGCAAGCCGGAGTCAAGTGCTTTAACGTCGAATCGATTCCGGAGCTGGAACGCCTTAACCAGGTCGCACGCGGCTTGGGGCTGCGCGCGCCGGTTTCGCTGCGCGTCAACCCCGACGTCGATGCAAAGACCCATCCGTATATTTCGACCGGCCTGAAATCGAACAAGTTCGGCGTGGCGTACGACGCGGCCCGCGCGACCTATCGCGCAGCCGCAGCAATGGACCACCTGGACGTGATCGGTATCGATTGCCATATCGGTTCGCAAATCACCGAAATCGAACCCTATCTGGATGCGGCCGACCGGGTGCTGCAACTGGTCGAGCAAATCGAAGCCGACGGCGTGAAGTTGCATCATATCGACGTCGGCGGCGGCCTGGGCATACGCTACGAAGCCGAAACACCGCCGGATATCGGTACCTTCGTCAGCACCGTGCTCGAGCATTTCTCCAAGCGCGGGCAGGGGCATCGCGAGATCTGGTTCGAACCCGGCCGCTCGCTCGTCGGCAACGCCGGCATCCTGCTGACCCGTATCGAATATCTGAAACCCGGCGAGGCGAAGAATTTCGCGATTGTCGATGCTGCGATGACCGATCTGGCACGGCCGGCAATGTACGACGCCTACCACGAGATCGTGCCGGTGTTGCAGCATGCGCACGTATCCGCCGCAGTCTACGATGTGGTCGGTCCGGTCTGTGAAAGCGGCGACTGGTTAGGGCGGGATCGCAGTCTGGCCGCCCAGCCGGGCGATTTGCTGGCGATCATGTCGGCGGGCGCCTATGGCTTCGTGATGAGTTCGAACTACAACACCCGGCCGCGCGCGGCAGAACTGGTGGTCGACGGCACAACGGTGCACCTGGCCCGCGCCCGCGAAACCGTGCAGCAGCTACTCGCGGGCGAAGCGGTGCTGCCGGTCTAAGCCCCCGATCTCAGCGCGCGGCGGCAGACGCCTTCGCGCGCTGCAGCAGCGCGTACACGACGCGGATGCCAAGCAGCACGGCGATGATGGTCCCGTACAGCTTCGGTAGCGCCAGGTCGTGTTTGCCCGCCTTCATCCACCAGAAATGCAGAATGGCTAGCACCGCAATGGCGTAGATCGAGCGGTGCAGAACCTGCCAGCGCTTGCCGCCCATGCGCCGCACCACCGCCCGCGGCGAAGTCAGCGCCAGCGAGGTCATCAGCACAAACGCACTGAAACCGACCGTGATGAATGGGCGTTTGAGCACATCCCGCCAGATTGCGTGCAGATCGAACCACTGGTCGAACCAGAAATACGTCGTGAAGTGTATAGCGCCATAGAAAAAGGCGAACAGGCCCAGCATGCGGCGCAGGCGTATCCACTGCGGAATGCCGGTCAGGCGGCGCAGCGGCGTCATCGCCAGCGTCACGCACAGCAAGACCAGTGTCCACAGGCCGCTCGAACGCGTCAGGAACTCGACCGGATTCACGCCAAACTGCTGGGTCAGGCCCAACACAATCCAGCGCGCGAACGGATACAGTCCGGCACAGAACACCAACACCTTGATCCAGCGGATGCGCTTTTCAGTGAGGCCCCAGCGCACGGCGCGCGCGGCGGCGACAGTGGCTAAGGTGGCAGAAGCGGCGCTTGCGCGCACGCCGCGCTGCGCGACCAAGGTATCGGCTGCGGCGCCGTCGGCTGAGATGGGGAGTTTGTCCATCATGGGCTGCTCGCTCAGAAGAATCGCCGCAGATCCATGCCCTGATACATCGAGGCGACCTGCGCACCATAGCCGTTGAACATCAGGGTCGGCCGCTTGGGCGTGAAAAAGCCGCCGTCGCCGATGCGGCGCTCGGTCGCCTGGCTCCAGCGCGGGTGGTCCACCGTCGGGTTCACGTTGGAATAGAAACCGTATTCCTGCGGCGCGTAGGTATCCCATGCGGTGGGCGGCTGTTGTTCGACCAGGCGGATCTTGACGATGGATTTGGCGCTCTTGAAGCCGTATTTCCAGGGCACTTCAATGCGCACCGGTGCGCCATTCTGGTTCGGCAGCACCTGGCCGTACAGGCCGAGTGTCACGAGAGTCAAGGGATGCATCGCTTCGTCCATGCGCAGACCTTCCGAATACGGCCAATCAATGATGCGCTGGGCGATCCCGGGCATTTGCTTGGGGTCGGCGAGCGAAATGAATTGCACGTATTTCGCGTTGCCGGTCGGCTGCGCCCGCTTGATGATTTCCGCCAGCGAATAGCCTATCCACGGAATCACCATCGACCAGCCCTCGACGCAGCGCATCCGGTAGATACGCTCCTCGAGCGGCGCGAGCTTGAGCAGTTCGTCGATCGAGTAGGTCTTGGGGGCATGACATTCGCCTTCGACGCTGACCTGCCAGGGCCGGGTTCGCAGGGTGCCGGCATTGTGTGCCGGATCGGCCTTGTCGGTGCCGAATTCGTAGAAGTTGTTGTAGTTGGTCACGTCCTGAAAAGGGGTCGGCTTGTCGGCCACCACATAGACGGGATTGGTCTGGGCGGCCAATTTCTGCGCATGCGGGTCGGGCGAGCTCATTTCGGCCTCGGCCGTGCCCTGCCAACCTAGCAGGCCGCCGACCGCGCCCGCGCCTGCCAGCTGCATGAAGCGCCGCCGCTGATCGTAGACTTCTTGCGGGGTAATTTCACTGGCTGAAATATCGCTGCCGCGCTGCTGTTTGATCCGTTCGATAGCCATGACCCACCCTCATATCCAAGGCGCACTCGCGCCAGCGTCCAGTACAAAATCGTCGCCACAGCGAAAGTGGCGCTCCCAACCCTTGGTCGTGCCCCAGTCACAAGCCTTACACCGAATCTCACGAATCTCGGATTGCACGCTGTAAACAACTCAAGACGGCGCTTACTCCATCTATTCAAGATACACCGGTCACAAAAAAGCCGCCGGGTCCGGGACGCGGCGGCTGTTTGTGCGTTGCGGCACCGGGTGAGTCAGAGCTTGCCGTAGCTATGCAAGCCGGACAGGAACATATTCACGCCCAGGAAAGCGAAGGTCGTGACCAGCAGGCCGGTCAGGGCCCACCAGGCTGCGATCGAACCGCGCAGCCCCTTCATCAGACGCATATGCAGCCAGGCGGCGTAGTTCAGCCAGACGATCAGCGCCCAGGTTTCCTTCGGGTCCCAGCTCCAATAGCCGCCCCAGGCCTGCGCTGCCCACAGGGCACCGAGGATGGTGGCGATCGTGAAGAAGGTGAAACCGACCGCGATCGATTTGTACATCAGATCGTCCAGCAACTCGAAGGCCGGCAGGCGGTCGGCCAGGATACCGCGGTCTTTCAGCAGGTAGGCGACCGACACCATCGCCGACAGAGCAAACGAGCCATAGCCGATGAAATTGGCCGGCACATGGATCTTCATCCACCAGCTTTGCAGGGCCGGCACCAGCGGCTGGATCTGCTGCGCATCACGCGACACCGAATACCACAGCAGAAAGCCCACCGCCGCGCTGATCACCAGTAGCACGAACGCGCCGAGTGCCCGCGTACGGTAGTGCTGCTCATAGTACAGATAGAACAGCGAAGTGATCAGGCAGAACAGCACGAACACTTCATACAGGTTCGAGATTGGAATGTGCCCGACGTCCGCGCCGATCAGGTAGGACTCGTACCAACGCACCATCAGCCCGACGAAGCCCATCAGCACCGCCGCCCAGCAAAGACGCGAGCCGATGCTGCCGCCCGCCGGCGAGCGCGCCAGCAAGCCGATCCAGTAGAACAGCGTGGCGATCACGAACAGCGCGCTCATCCACAGGATCGCCGATTGGCTAGCCAGCAGATATTTGAGCCAGAAGGAATGGTCAGCCTGAGTCAGATCGCCGTGATAGAGCCGGATCGCAACGAGCGAAAGCACGGCGATCGATACCATCAGCAGGCGCACCGGCTTCCAGCGCCATCCCAGCACCGAAAAAACCGGCACGGCGGCAACCAGCACTAGTTTGTCGTAGTAATTGGTGTAGGCGCCGAAGTGGATCAGGCTGTAGCCCGCACCCAGCACGAGGACCAGCGCGAACAGCCAGTCTAGCGGGCCTAGGCGCTTGAAAAGCGTACCCGGGCGGGATACGCTCGCGTCGGTCGAGGTTGAGAAGATTTGCATGGGCCTGTCCGGGTGAAAACCTAGGGTTGATCCGAATGCGTCTCGCGCGGGGTATCGCGTTCGTCGGCGAGCGGCGCGGTACCGAGCAGCGTACCGATGCCGGCACGGGCTTGGTCGAATTCCTTCTTGAAGTCCAAAGTCTCGCGTGCGCTCGACATCGCCATCATGACACGCGTCCCGGCCGCGGTGTCAGCTGAACCGGATGCATCAGCCGCATGCGGTTTGATCCAGAGCCAGACCCGGCGTTCCCGTACGAAAAACATCGAGAAGATGCCAAGCACCAACAAACCGCTACCAAGATATACGATTTTTTCGCCCGGCCGGCGCGCCAACTGGAACACCGAAGCCTGGATCTCGGTGAATGAATCCAGCTGCAGCAGCACCGGCGCGCCGTAGAAGAAACTGTCCGACAGCGCGTTCAGCGCGCTTTGCAGGAATCGGCTATGGTCCGGCGTCACCGCCAGCGGCGCCTGTCCGGCTTGCTGACGGGCCAGTTGCCATAGATCCCAGGTCGATCCTTCCAGCATGCGCAGTAACAGATCGGCTGCCTTTTGCTGATTCGCCTGCGGAACCGATTTCTCGATGAATGCGGCAACCGCGTTGAAGCCGCCGGCCTGCGCGCTGCCTTGGGCGGCCGCCCCTGCGGGTGCATCGGCACCCGCAAAAAGGGTCAATATGCGTAGCGCACTATCCTGGAGATGCTGCTGCAGGGCCGGATCGCTGGTGTTCATCGAACGGGTCGCATACTGCTGGGCGGCCTGCGCGCGCAACGCCGGGTTTTGCAAGGCCGCGCGCAGCAAAATCCATTGTTTGAGCGTCCCGTCGTCGTCCGCCGGAATCCGCAGATAGCGGAACGGTTGATCGGGCTCGGTGCGCATGCCTTCGAGGAACAGCGACTCGCCGCCTACCGTGACCGGCACCATGTAGTTGTTGTATTCGCGGGCCTGGCCGTCGCGGTCGCGAATCTTGTATTGGAACGACGGGCCGACGTTGTGCAGGTCCTTGGTGTTCGAATTGTCGGTGGCCGAATCGATGCCGGTGTCGAGCAGGCGCTTGAGTATCGGGCTGGTCGAATGCGACGGCGTCGCCAGATTCGACGGGCTGGCTACACTGCGCGTATCGGTCGACGCCCCCTGGGTCGGGAAATCCTCGACATTGATTGCGCGGAAGTCGGCGAATTCGATGGTGTCGCCGCCCGGCAGCTGGCTCAACGGCACCGTGCCGCCGACCGTACCCTGCAGGCTGAACGGCCGGGTGTCGCCGCCTGTCAGCGGATAGGCGGTCAATTGCAGCTTGGAGCCGCCATCTTCGAAGCTGGATTGATAGATCGAAATGCCGCGATACGTAAACGGCTTGTTCACTTCGATGCGAGCCGGAATCCGTGCGCCGGTCTTGAAGTCGGTGACCACGATGTCACTTGCGAACAGCTTGGGCATCCCGGTCGAATAGTAATCGACGATGAATTTGTTGAGCTGGATCGAGAACGGCAGGTCCTGGATCAGCGAGCCGCTGGGTTGGTTCAGGATCGCCGTCGACACATGATCGCCTTCCGGGACCCAGGCGTAACCGCGAAACGACGGGTTGGACGACGACAAGCGGTGATTCTGGGCGATCTCGCTGATGACACCGTTGCCCTGTACCGGCGATTTGCCGAGCAGCCACATCTGCGCCCGTATCATCAGATTGCTGTCGAGCAAAGCGCCCAGACAGATCACCACGATGGCCAAGTGCGCGAAGATATAGCCGAGTCTATTGAATGCACCGCGCTTGGCGGCAATCAGGGTGGCGCCGTCGGTTTCACGCGTGACGAACTTGTAGCCTTCGCGCTGAGCCCAGCCCGCGAGCGCCTGCGCCACTGCCGCATGGTCGCCGGCGACCTGGTATTCGGCGCGGTGACCGAAAGCGCGTAGACTGTTCTCGCGCACCCGGTCTTTCCAGCTGCGCATGTCGGCTATCATCTTCGGGCCGTTGCGCAGCACGCACAGCGAGACCGACGCGACCAGGAACAGCAGGATCAGGACGAACCACCAGGAGCCGTAGACGGTATAGAGGCCCAGTCCGCGGAAGATGTCGGCCCAGAACGGACCGAATTGATTGACGTAATTCGGGTAAGGGTCTTCCTGCTTGAGCACCGTACCAATGATGCTGGCGATGGCCAATATCACCAGCAGACTGATCGCAAACCGCATCGAGCCCAGCAATTCGACCGCGCTGCGCCGGGCGCGCGATCCCGTTTTGACTTGCATGCCAGACGTGGTAGTGCTCATTTGGACTCCAAACCCTAGGACGGACCCTGCTTGCGCGAGCCGCAGCGCCTCGGCGCATGCGGTGCGAGTCTGGCGCTACCGAAACCGCGCGGCACGAGCGACAGTGGATCGCGGCGACAAAGCGCGCAGGCACGGTAACCCGACCGAGGTAGGGGGCATTTCGGCACGACAGGCGCCGTCGCCGGCCTTCTAAGGGCACCCCTATTGTATAATAATAGTTTGGACGGCTTACGCCGACGCGCCATGGCCTTCATCCTTCATCGCTCCCGCTTTTACACCACGGTCAATCATCTGCAGGACTTGCCGCCGAACCCGCAACCCGAAATTGCGTTCGCCGGGCGCTCAAACGCCGGCAAGTCGACTGCGATCAACATCCTCTGCAACCAGAAGCGCCTCGCTTTCGCCAGCAAGACGCCCGGCCGCACTCAGCACATCAATTATTTCTCGGTCGGCCCGGAAGATGCGCCGGTGGCTTATGTGGTAGACCTGCCCGGCTATGGCTATGCCGAAGTGCCTACTGCTGCGAAGGCGCACTGGGAAGCGTTGCTGGGCACCTACTTGCAGCAGCGTGCTCAGTTGCGCGGCCTGGTGGTCATGATGGATGCCCGCCGTCCGTTCACCGATCTGGATCGGCGCATGGTCGAATGGTTCGCACCGACCGGTAAGCCTATCCACGTGCTGCTGACCAAATGCGACAAATTGACGCGACAAGAAAGCATCAATGCGCTGCGTGCGACTCGCAAGATCCTCGACGAGTACCATGCACAATACGGCGGCGAACTTTTCACCACCCAGTTGTTTTCCGCCTTGAAGCGCATCGGCCTCGATGAGGCGCACGCCGCGCTCGAAGGCTGGCTGGCCAATGCGCCAACCCCGGAAATTTGGGGTCTTAAATCCTCCAACCCGCCCTCCGAGCCGCCCGCTGAATAAGCCGCAGGGCCGCCGAACAGCGTTCGAAGAAAAAAGCCCGCCGTACAAGACGGCGGGCTGAAACTGCCCTCGCGGTCGACTTGCGCCGGCCGAAATGGCCCCCGCTCAGGGAGGTGAAGCGGAGAGGTCGGCGGAAACCGCCGAACCCACTTGGTATGATATCGGAATGCCAGTTCGAGGTGCGAACACGGTGCCCGGCACCGAGCGCGTCTCGCCTCCACCTGAATCAGGTTTTCCGGAAAAAGGCCCCTACACCATGAGCGTCTTCCCCCATTTCCGTCCGCGCCGCATGCGCCGCGACGATTTCTCCCGGCGTCTGATGCGCGAACACACGCTGAGCACCAACGACCTGATCTACCCGGTGTTCATCGTCGAAGGCACGAACGTCCGTCAGCCGGTCGCCTCGATGCCCGGCGTCGAGCGCGTCTCGGTCGACTTGCTGCTGGGCGTGGCCGAACAATGCGTCAAGCTGGGCGTGCCCGTGATGGCGCTGTTTCCCGTAGTCGACGCGGCGCTGAAAACGCCAGACGGCATCGAAGCGACCAATCCGGCCGGGCTGATTCCGCGCGCGGTGCGCGAACTGAAATCGCGCTTCCCCGAACTCGGCATCCTGACCGACGTCGCGCTCGATCCGTACACCAGCCACGGCCAGGACGGTGTGCTCGACGCCGACGGCTACGTGATGAACGACGAAACTTCGGTCATCCTGGTGCGCCAGGCGCTGGTGCAGGCCGAGGCCGGTGTCGACATCGTCGCCCCGTCGGACATGATGGACGGCCGCATCGGGGCGATCCGCGAGATGCTGGAAGACGGCGGCTGGATCCACACCCGCATCATGGCCTATGCGGCCAAATATGCGTCGGCCTTCTACGGCCCCTTCCGCGACGCGGTGGGGTCGGCCAGCAACCTCGGCAAAAGCAACAAGATGACCTACCAGATGGACCCGGCCAACAGCGACGAGGCCTTGCGCGAGGTCGCGCTCGATATCGGCGAAGGGGCCGATATGGTGATGGTCAAGCCGGGCATGCCGTATCTGGATATCGTGCGGCGCGTGAAAGACGAGTTCCGCTATCCGACCTACGTTTATCAAGTCAGCGGCGAATACGCGATGCTCAAGGCGGCCGCGCAGAACGGCTGGCTCGATCACGACAAGGTGATGATGGAATCGCTGCTGGCGTTCAAGCGTGCCGGCGCCGATGGCGTGCTGACCTATTTCGCGCTGGATGCAGCGCGATTGTTGCGCAGCAACGCCTGATCCTGGCGCTCGACCGGCGCTCACGCGGTGCCGGTCATGCCTCGAGCGCGTCGGTGCGGCGAGGGTCGTCAAACCCCGGCACAGTCCGATGATTGCCGATGCGCACCGTCATCAAGCCCGCCCGAACGCCTGATCCAGACTGCGCAGGAAAGTATCCGCCGGCTGCTCGCCCACTACGCGGCCGACTTCATGCCCTTGCGCGTCGAACAGGATGATCGCCGGGGGGCCGAATAAGCTGAAACGCTTCAGTAGCGCTTGCGCGTCGGGGCCGTTGTCGGTCACATCGGCACGCACCAAGTTCAGTTGGGACAGACGCGCGCGCACCCGCGGATCGGTAAACGTCAACCGCTCCATTTCCTTGCAGCTGGTACACCAATCCGCATAGAAATCGAGCATGGCCGGCTTGCCGCCCGACTGCAGGGCCTGATCGAGTTGCGCTACGCTAGCCACCCGGCCGAAATCCGGTTCCGCCGATGCCGCGGCAACGCCCAGACCGCCCGCGGCCCCCGAGCCACCCGCGAACACGGCCAGCGGCTTCAACACGTCCTGCGAGCCCGCTGCTGCACCCACCAGTACGATCGCCGCCAGCAGGGTCATGGTCACGCCCAGGGCCCGTCCAAATAGGCGCCACGCATAGACAGGGCCGCCCTGCGGCAAGGCCGCGAACGGGTTCAGGGTGAGCGCGCCCATCACCAACCACAACGCCCAAAGCAGCATGATGAAGGTCGGGGACAGTATCGGACTCACCATCCACAGCGCGACCGCAAGCAGCAACACGCCGAAGCAGCGCTTGACCCCTTCCATCCAGGCGCCCGCGCGCGGCAGCAGCGTGCCCGCACCGACCCCGACGATGACGAGCGGCACGCCCAGGCCCAGCGCCATCGCAAACAATGCCGCGGCGCCAAACGCGATGCTGCCGGTGTGGGCGATAAACGCCAAGACACCGAACAGCGGCGCGGTCATGCAGGCGCCGACCACCAGCGCGGAGATCGCCCCCATCAGGAACACCGCCGCCAGCTTGCCGCCCGAGCGTTGCTGGGACAGCGCATCGACGTGCCCCTGCCAGGCCTGCGGCAGTTGCAGTTCGTACGCGCCGAACATCGACAGCGCGAAGATCACCATCAGCACCGCGAACGCGCCCAGCACCCACGGATTTTGCAGCCAGGCGGACACACCATGGCCGAGCAAGGCCGCCGCCACGCCGAAGACCGTATAGACCACCGCCATCCCCAGCACATATGACAAGGACAGCAGAAATCCGCGCGAACGATTCAAGTGTGTCCCTTCGCCCAGCACGATGGCCGAGACGATAGGGATCATCGGTAAAGAACACGGCAGCAGGCTCAGCGCCATACCCAGGACGAAGAAGATGCCAAGCACCACGGGCAGGCTATGCCCCTCGAAGACGTGCTGGGCATAGCCCTCGCTGTAGAGTGCGTCAGCCGCGCCTGCGGCCGAGGGGGCCGGCTGCGGCATGGCGGCGGCGCTGCGGGTAGCCGTCGACGATGCCGAACTTGCGGCGCCGGCATCGACCGGGGGCAAATCGCTCACGATGGTACCGGTGGCGGTGACCGGCGTGACACGCGCTCCACCCACAGGCGGCGCCGTGTCGGCCATGGGCGCGGTAGCCCCGGCCGCATTCGCCAACGAGCTGCTTGTGCCGGCGTGCAAGGCCGCGCCGTCGATATGAGCAACATGAGGCTGCGGCGGATAGCAAATGCCCTTTTCGGCACAGCCCTGCCCCGTCACGGTCAGGTCGAACGGGCCGGCGGCCTGGACCACAGGTATCCGTACCGTCAAATCGCCATGGTAGATCTCGACGTTCTTGTTGAAATTTTCGTCGTACTTGACGATGGCCTGCGGGAAGACCGGTGTGCCCAGCGTCGCCGTACCCTTGCTCACGACGAAACTGAAGCGTTCGCGGTACATGTAGTAGCCGTCCGCGATAGCGTAATGGACATCGACCTCGCCCGGCTGCTCGCTGACGCTGTAGCGGAATGCGACGGACGGATCGAGGAAGGTATCGTCGGCGCGCGCAGCGCGCGGTGCGGTCAGCGTGAGCAGCACACCTGCGACGAGAGCCAGGACGACGGCCAAGGCGGAAGTCAACGCGGGGGCCAAGACGAGTCCGGTGGACGGGACGAAACGCGTCGGTCGCAGCGCATTCAGAAACTTCGGCATATCGGCTCAGGGCTTTTCGGGTTGGGTTTCGGTCAGCACCCACTGCGCATAGGCAGGCGCGGCGGCGGCATCCCAGCGGAGAATTTCCGGGACATCATAGGGGTGATGCGTGGCTATCCATTGTTCCAGGGCCGCGGCCCTATCGGGAGAGGTCTTGAACAAAATCGGAATCTCTGCCGCATGCTCGATCTTGCCTTGCCAGTGATAGGTCGAGCGCGCGTAGCCCAAACAGGTCGCGCAAGCGGCCAGACGTGCCTCCAGCGTGGGGCCGATCAAGGCATCCGCGGCTGCCTGATCCGGCACCGTCGTCAGCATCAAGATCAGCGTCTGTGTCACTGGCACATCCTTTGTGGCGCATCGTCGCAAGAGGTTTTATCGTACCACCGCCGTTTTGCCGCCGCAGGACCGCGAATCTGGCAGAGATCTACCATGCGGCACTCGTCATCAGCACTGTACCCCATGCGCTTGATAAGCAAAAAGCCAGGCGCAAGGCCTGGCTTTCGGCGCCATGAGGATCATGGCGGGGCGTACGCGATACGTCAGCCTTATTCGACGTCCGTCACCACTTCGCCTTCGGCCGGTTCCGGACGGTCCAGCAGTTCGATCAGTGCCATCGGCGCATTGTCGCCGACGCGGAAACCGAACTTCAGGATACGCAGATAGCCACCCGGGCGATTCGCGAAACGCGGGCCCAGCACGTCGAACAGCTTGGCGACGGAGTCGCGGTCGCGCAGGCGGTTGAAGGCCAGGCGACGGTTCGCCAGCGACGGCTTCTTGCCGAGCGTGATCAGCGGCTCGACGACTTTACGCAATTCTTTGGCTTTCGGCAGCGTGGTCTTGATGACTTCGTGCTCGATCAGCGAATTGGACATGTTACGCAGCATAGCCAGACGGTGGCTGCTGGTGCGGTTCAGTTTCCGCAAACCATGACGGTGGCGCATTTGACTTTCCTTGACTTAAGTTTTACCCCAGCTCTTCTATCGCGCGGCAGATGCCGTGCACGGGCCGGTAGGTGACAAAAAAGGCGAAGCGCGGATTTTACAGGGAAAATCGCGCGCCTGCCACGGTCCCGATTACTTGTCCAACCCTGCGGGCGGCCAGTTCTCGAGCTTCATGCCCAGCGTGAGACCACGCGAGGCCAATACTTCCTTGATCTCGTTGAGCGACTTGCGACCCAGGTTCGGGGTCTTGAGCAGCTCGTTCTCGGTGCGCTGGATCAGATCGCCGATGTAGTAGATGTTCTCGGCCTTAAGGCAGTTGGCCGAACGCACAGTCAACTCGAGATCGTCCACCGGACGCAGCAAGATCGGATCGATCTGCGGCGCGCGCGACGGCGCTTCGGCAGCAGCTTCCGTGCCTTCCAGGGCAGCGAACACCGACAGCTGATCGACCAGGATGCGGGCCGATTGACGAATCGCTTCCTCGGGCGAGATCACGCCGTTGGTTTCGATGTTCATCACCAGCTTGTCGAGATCGGTACGCTGTTCGACACGCGCGCTTTCCACTGCGTAGCTCACGCGGCGAACCGGCGAGAACGAAGCATCCAGCACGATGCGGCCGATCACCTTGGCGGTTTCCTCGCCATAGCGCCGCACGTTACCCGGCACATAACCACGGCCCTTTTCGACCTTGATCTGAACGTCGAGCTTGCCACCCTTAGACAGGCGGGCAACCACGTGTTCCGGATTGATGATTTCGCAGTCGTGCGGAACTTCGATGTCGCCCGCCGTCACCACGCCTTCACCGTCCTTGCGCAGCGTCACCGTGACTTCGTCGCGGTTGTGCAGCTTGAAAACGATACCCTTGAGGTTCAACAGCAGGTTGACAACGTCTTCCTGCACGCCGTCAATCGTCGAATATTCGTGCACCACGCCTGCGATCGTCACTTCGGTCGGCGCATAGCCGATCATCGACGACAACAGGACGCGACGCAGCGCGTTGCCCAGAGTGTGGCCGTAACCGCGTTCAAAGGGTTCCATCACCACTTTGGCGTGGTTGTCGCCAAGCGACTCGACAGCGATAATCCGGGGCTTTAACAAACTAGTCTGCATAGGTTTTCCTTTTCAATACCCTCGGTTCGTTACACCGATAAGGCTGGCCTGCGGGCCGGAAACAACCTGAAAATAGACGACCAGGGCGCCTGGGAAAGGCGCCCCAATCGGGTACTGGATTAACGCGAATACAATTCGACGATCAGGCTTTCATTGATGTCGCCGGCGATCTCGCTACGATCCGGCATTTGCTTGAAGGTACCTTCGAGCTTGGTCGAATCCACTGCAACCCAGCTCGGGAAGCCGTTCTGGCCCGCCAACGACAGGGCTTCGAGGATACGAGCCTGCTTTTTCGATTTTTCACGGACCGAAACCACGTCGCCTGCCTTGATTTGCATCGACGGAATGTTCGACGGCACGCCGTTCACCACCACGGCACCGTGACCGACCATCTGACGAGCTTCCGCGCGGGTCGAGCCGAAGCCCATGCGATACACAACGTTGTCCAGGCGCGATTCCAGCAATTGCAACAGGTTTTCACCGGTGTTGCCCTTGCGGCGGTCGGCGTCAGCAAAGTAGCGGCGGAATTGACGCTCCAGCACGCCGTAAATGCGCTTCACTTTTTGCTTCTCGCGCAGCTGCGTGCCGTAGTCCGAGGTACGAGCACCCGAAATGCGGCCATGCTGACCCGGCTTGCTGTCGAGCTTGCATTTGTCGGCCAGCGAGCGGCGTGCGCTCTTCAGGAACAGGTCTGTGCCTTCACGGCGGGAAAGTTTGGCCTTGGGGCCGGTATAACGTGCCACGTTGCTATCCTTCGTTAATTAATCACGTGAGCGGACGCCATGGTCCCTTCACGCTAGTCTCGCCTCGCAATGGGCAAAACGGTGGGCTTATTTACGACCGATACCCGCTCAAACGGCTTGCACCGTTTTAAGCGGGTTCGGCTTGCACTACTCGCTTGTCCGTCGCCGGACAACCGTTACTACTGATACTTAGATGCGACGGCGCTTCGGCGGACGGCAGCCGTTGTGCGGAACCGGGGTCACATCACAGATTTCCGTGATCTTGATACCCAGACCGTGCAGAGCGCGCACTGCCGATTCGCGACCCGGGCCTGGGCCCTTGATGCGAACTTCGAGGTTCTTCACGCCGTATTCCATCGCCACCCGGCCGGCCGACTCAGCGGCAACCTGTGCAGCAAACGGGGTCGACTTGCGCGAGCCTTTGAAGCCTTGGCCGCCAGACGTCGCCCACGCCAGCGCATTGCCCTGACGATCGGTGATCGTGATGATGGTGTTGTTAAACGATGCGTGAACGTGAACCACGCCCTCGGCAACGTTCTTCTTTACCTTCTTGCGAACGCGTTGCGCCGCGGTGTTGTTCGAAGCCTTAGCCATTAACTTTTCCTGTAACTAACCGAACCGCTTATCGACAGCTCGTTATACCCAGCCCGAATCCCTGCCTTACTTCTTCAGAGACACGCCGGCGCGACGCGGACCCTTGCGGGTACGGGCGTTCGTGCGGGTGCGCTGACCGCGCAACGGCAGACCCTTGCGATGACGGACGCCGCGGTAGCAGCCCAAATCCATCAAACGCTTGATATTCATCGTGACTTCACGACGCAGATCGCCTTCGACCGTGAACTTGCCGACTTCGTCGCGCAGCTTTTCCAGATCCGCATCGTCCAGGTCCTTCACCTTCTTCTCGAAGGGGACGCCGGCGGACACACAGATTTCGCGCGAACGCGTGCGGCCGACACCGAAAATTGCGGTCAGACCGATTTCAGTGTGCTGGTGGTTGGGGATATTCACCCCTGCAATACGTGCCATTGTTATTCCTCAGAACGCAAACAGAAGCGCCGCTCAGCCTTGACGCTGCTTGTGGCGCGGATCGGAGCTGCAAATCACGCGCACAACACCCTTGCGCTTAATGACCTTGCAATTACGGCAAATGCACTTTACCGAAGCCATCACTTTCATGATATTACCCTTTTTTCTAAATCACTTCGCCCGGAAAACGATCCGCGCACGCGACAGATCGTAAGGCGTCAACTCAACCGTCACCTTATCTCCTGGAAGGATGCGAATGTAGTGCATCCGCATCTTCCCGGAAATATGCCCTAGTACGACGTGCCCGTTCTCCAGTTTGACCCGGAACGTTGCATTGGGAAGGTTTTCGACAACCTCGCCCTGCATCTGAATTACATCGTCTTTCGCCATATTTCTAGTGCTACCTCGTGCTCTTAGCGCATCGGGATATTGCCGCCCTTGAAATTGGCTTTCCGGAGCAGCGATTCATATTGTTGCGACATGACGTACGACTGAACCTGAGCCATGAAATCCATCGTCACGACCACAATGATCAACAGCGACGTGCCACCAAAATAAAACGGTACATTCCAGCGCAAACGCAAAAACTCAGGCAACAAGCACACGAAGACGATATAAATCGCACCGGCCAGCGTCAGACGCGTCAGAATCTTGTCGATATAACGCGCGGTCTGATCGCCGGGACGAATCCCCGGTACAAAAGCACCACTCTTCTTCAGGTTGTCCGCGGTTTCCTTGCTATTGAACACGAGCGCCGTGTAGAAAAAGCAGAAGAAAACGATCGCCAGGACATACACAATCACATACACCGGTTGCCCAGGGGCCAAAGTGTTGGCTAACTCATGCAGCCATTGCACCTTGCCGCCGGCGCTGAACCAATTCGCGATCGTCGCCGGAAACAGAATGATCGACGAGGCGAAAATGGGCGGAATCACACCGGCCATGTTCAACTTCAGCGGCAGATGCGAAGACTGGCCGCCATACACCTTGTTACCCACCTGGCGTTTCGCATAATTCACCAGGATCTTGCGTTGACCGCGCTCGATGAATACAACCAGGTACGTCACCGCAGCGATCAACACGACCACGACAATGGCCGAAAACGGCCCCATCGCGCCCGTTCTTACCAATTCGAACAAGCCGCCCAGCGCATTCGGCAAACCTGCCGCAATACCGGCGAAAATGATGATCGAAATGCCGTTGCCCAAACCACGCTCGGTAATCTGCTCGCCGAGCCACATCAGGAACATGGTCCCGGTTACCAGCGTCACCACCGTCGTCACCCGGAACAGCATGCCCGGATCCAGCACCAACCCAGGCTGGTTTTCCAGCGCCACGGCGATGCCGAGAGCCTGGAACGTGGCCAGGATCACGGTGAAATACCGCGTGTACTGCGTAATCGTGCGCTGACCGGCCTGGCCTTCCTTCTTCAGCGCTTCCAGCTGAGGCGATACGATCGCGCCAAGCTGCATGATAATCGATGCCGAAATATACGGCATGATGCCCAATGCGAACACGGTGAAGCGCGACAACGCCCCGCCCGAGAACATATTGAACATCCCGAGTATCCCGCCAGCCTGTTCCTGGAACAGCTTGGACAGCTGGGTGGGATCGATCCCGGGCACCGGAATATGCGCTCCGATGCGATATACAAACAACGCCAGCAGCAGAAATACCAGCCGCTTGCGCAGGTCACCGAATTTCGGTGCCGACTTGCCAGCCTTCGCGAGGGTCGAGCTGTTGGCCAAGAACCTTCTCCGATGCAAATGCGTTAATCAGTTGTCCGCAGCCGCTTGGGCTACCGCTTTAGCCGTCGCGGACAACTAAGCCTTACTCGGCGACCGAACCACCGGCAGCCTCGATCGCAGCGCGCGCGCCCTTCGTGGCATGCAAGCCCTTCAGGACGATCTTGCGCGTCAGCGTACCGGTGGCAATCACGCGGCAGCTGCTGATCAGACCGTTCAACAAACCGGCTTGCTTCAACGCCAACAAATCGATTTCGTCGACCGGCAGCTTTTCCAGATCCGACAGGCGCACTTCGCCGACGAATTCGTGGGTCAGCGAGCTGAAACCACGCTTCGGCAGACGACGCTGCAAAGGCATCTGACCGCCTTCGAAGCCGACTTTATGAAAGCCGCCCGAACGCGATTTCTGACCCTTGTGACCGCGACCCGCGGTCTTGCCCAGGCCAGAACCGATGCCACGGCCCACGCGACGCTTTGCGTGCTTGGCGCCTGCAGCCGGCTTAATGTTATTCAATTCCATCATCAACTCCTGATTCACTTTCGTATCCCACCGCACCGCGCACGGCGCAGGGGGACCGATTAAGCGAGCACCTTTCTTAGGCTAGAACCTTAACGAGGTACGAAACCTTGCTGATCATCCCACGGACGGCGGGCGTGTCCTGCAACTCGCTGACCGAATTCAGGCGACGCAACCCAAGGCCACGCACGGTGGCACGGTGGGATTCACGGGTCCCGATCAGGCTCTTGACGAGCTGTACTTTGACGGTTTTCTCTGACATGGTGACCACCTGGGCTTAGCCCAAAATATCTTCGACGGACTTGCCGCGTTTCGCCGCGATGTCGCCCGGGGTCGACTGCTTGCGCAGGCCGTCGAGCGTGGCACGAACGAGGTTGTAAGGGTTGGTCGAACCGTGACTCTTGGCCACTACGTTCTGCACGCCCATCACGTCGAACACTGCGCGCATCGGGCCGCCGGCGATCACGCCGGTACCGTCCTTGGCCGGCGCCAACATTACCATCGAAGCGCCATGCTTGCCGTGCACTTCGTGCTGCAGCGTACCATTCTTCAACGGCACCTTGAACATATTGCGGCGGGCCTGTTCCATCGCCTTTTGCACGGCGACCGGTACTTCCTTGGCCTTACCCTTGCCCATGCCGACGCGGCCGTCACCGTCGCCCACCACGGTCAGCGCGGCGAAGCCGAGAATCCGGCCGCCCTTCACCACCTTGGTGACGCGGTTCACCGCGATCATCTTCTCGCGGAGGCCATCGTCCCGTTCATCGGACTGAACTTTCGCTTGCATCTTTGCCATGACGAATCTTTCCTTAGAACTTGAGCCCGGCTTCACGAGCCGCTTCGGCAACAGCCTTCACGCGGCCGTGGTAACGGAAGCCCGAACGGTCGAAGGCAACGGATTCGACGCCTGCAGCCTTGGCCTTCTCGGCGATACGCTTGCCGATCAACGTGGCCGCGGCGATATTACCGCCCTTACCGGACTTGTCGGCGAGCTCTTGACGCACTTCCGGCTCGACGGTCGAGGCGCTGGCCAGCACTTGCGTGCCGCACGGCGAGAAGACCTGAGCGTAGATATGCGTGTTGGTGCGATGCACCGCAAGACGGTGAACTTTAAGTTCAGCGATCTTGATACGCGTCTGACGAGCGCGGCGCGAACGAGATTGGTTTTTATCCATGGTACGCACCCTTTACTTCTTTTTGGTTTCCTTGAGGATGACAACCTCGTCGGCATAACGCACGCCCTTGCCCTTGTAGGGCTCCGGCGGACGGTAACCGCGAACTTCCGCAGCTACTTGACCGACTTTCTGCTTGTCTATCCCCTTGATCAAGATTTCCGTCTGCGACGGGGTTTCTGCCTTCACGCCAACCGGCATGTCGTGCACCACAGGGTGCGAGAAACCCAGCGACAGATTCAACTTGTCGCCTTGCGCTTGAGCACGGAAACCCACGCCAACCAGCGTCAACTTACGCTCGAAGCCTTTAGTGACGCCACTTACCATATTCGCCACCAGCGCGCGCATCGTGCCCGACATCGCGTTTGCTTCACGCGACTCATCGGTCGGCTCGAACTTCAACGTACCGTTGTCGTTGACGATCTTGACCAGCTGGTTTTGCTGCTGCGAAATCGTACCGAGCGGGCCTTTGACCGTAATCAGGTCGGCACTCAGCGTGATTTCCGCGCCCTGCGGCACAGCGATCGGGCTTTTACCTACACGAGACATTATTCTCTCCTAGGGCCTGACCAGTTAAGCGACGTAGCAAATGACTTCGCCGCCCACGCCCGTAGCGCGCGCCTTGCGATCGGTCATCACGCCACGCGGCGTCGACACGATGGCAACACCCAAGCCATTCATCACTTGGGGGATGTCGTTACGGCCCTTGTACACACGCAGACCAGGGCGGGATACGCGCTCAAGGCGCTCAATCACCGGACGACCTGCGTAATATTTCAATGCGATCTGCAATTCGGCCTTAGCGCCGCTTACGTTGACCGCAAAGTTTTCGATATAGCCTTCATCCTTCAGCACTTGCGCAATTGCGACTTTGACTTTGGACGAGGGCATCGCAACCGATACCTTCTCCACCATCTGCGCATTGCGGATGCGAGTCAGCATATCGGCGATAGGATCACTCATACTCATTTTGTTTCTCCGCTTATTTCGCCGATTACCAGCTCGCCTTGGTCACGCCAGGGATCTCGCCACGAAATGCGATCTCGCGAATTTTGCCGCGTGCCAGGCCGAACTTGCGGAACGTACCGCGAGGACGACCAGTCAGCGCGCAACGATTGCGCTTGCGGGTCGGATTCGAGTTGCGCGGCAGTTGCTGCAATGCCAGGCGCGCCTCGAAATGTTCTTCTTCCGACTTGCTGAAGTCGTCGATGATCGCTTTCAGGGCAGCACGCTTGCCGGCAAACTTCTGTGCCAGGCGGGCGCGTTTCTTTTCACGTTCGATCAGTGCCAGTTTCGCCACGGTAACCTCAGTTTCTGAACGGGAACTTGAAGCCGGCGAGCAGCGCCTTGGCTTCTTCGTCAGTCTTCGCGGTGGTGGTGATGCTGATATTCAGCCCACGCAACGCGTCGATCTTTTCGTATTCGATTTCGGGGAAAATGATCTGCTCTTTCACCCCGATGTTGTAGTTGCCCCGACCGTCGAAAGCACGGCCCGAGATACCACGGAAGTCGCGCACGCGCGGCAGGGCCACGGTAACGAAACGATCCAGGAATTCGAACATGGTCTGGCCGCGCAGCGTCACCATCGCGCCGATCGGGTAACCTTGACGAATCTTGAAGCCGGCAATTGCCTTGCGCGACTTCGTCACGACCGGCTTTTGACCTGCGATCTTGGTCAGGTCGCCCACCGCGTTCTCAATCACCTTTTTGTCGGCGACGGCTTCACCCAGACCCATGTTCAGCGTGATCTTGGTGATGCGGGGCACTTCCATGACAGACTTGTACCCGAACTTCTCAGTCAGTTCCGGAACAATCTTTTCTTTATACAGTTCTTGCAAACGAGCCACTTTTCTCTCCCGTTGCCTTAGGCGCTAAGCACAGCGCCGGTCGACTTCAGAAAGCGGACTTTCTTGCCGTCTTCGACCTTGATGCCCACACGCGACGGCTTGCCGTTCGCGTCCACCAGCGCAATGTTCGATATTTCCAACGGCATCGTCTTGGCTTCCACGCCGCCGGTCGTACCCTTCATGGGGTTCGGCTTCACGTGCTTCTTGACCAGATTGATACCCTCTACCACCACCTTATCGCCGTCGACATTGAGCACCGAACCGCGCTTGCCCTTGTCCTTGCCGGCAATGACGATCACCTCGTCACCTTTGCGAATTTTGTTCATCTCGGCTCCTTACAGCACTTCCGGCGCAAGCGAAACGATTTTCATGAACCGTTCGGTGCGCAGTTCGCGCGTGACCGGTCCGAAGATACGCGTGCCGATAGGCTCGAGTTTAGCGTTCAGCAAAACAGCGGCATTGCCATCAAATTTGATCAGCGAGCCGTCAGCACGGCGCACGCCCTTCGCGGTGCGAACCACGACGGCATTGTAGATTTCGCCTTTCTTGACACGCCCGCGTGGCGTCGCTTCTTTGACGCTCACCTTGATAATATCGCCGATGCTTGCATAGCGACGCTTCGAGCCACCGAGCACCTTGATGCACAGCACTTCGCGCGCACCCGTGTTGTCGGCCACTTCAAGCCGAGTTTCGGTCTGAATCATGGTTTATCTTTCCCAACTTAATCCGAACAGCCACCATGGCGCGCCCGGTCAGTCTTGGTCCCGTCAGCCGGCTGGCTGCTTGGGTTAGAACAGCGAACAAAGACGAGGAACTCGCCCCTGCGTTTTCTTGCAGCAAGCCGCCTTCGCGACCAGCGCACAACCACCACCTCACTAGGAGGCAACCCCCAAACTCTGAGGGAAGACCGAGATTATAACAAATAATCTCGGTCTTGCAAGCACTTCTTTTGCCGATTCAACGCATTAGATAACGCGCGCCGCCTCGAGCAAACGCGACACCACCCATGCCTTCGTCTTCGAAATCGGACGAGTTTCCTGGATTTCGACGAGATCGCCTTCGTTATAGACGTTCGCGTCATCGTGCGCGTGGTACTTCTTGGAACGAACCACGTACTTGCCGTAGATCGGGTGCTTGACCCGATGTTCGACCAGGACGGTGACCGTCTTGTTCATCTTGTTGCTGGTGACCTTGCCGACCAACGTGCGCTTCAGCGAGGTCCGAGTTGAAGTTTCTACACTATCGTTCATTTCTGGCTCGCCTTCTGGGTCAACACGGTACGCACGCGAGCGATATCGCGGCGGACCTTTTTCAGCTGGCTCGTGTTGCTGAGCTGCTGGGTCGCCAATTGCATGCGCATACCAAATTGCGCCTTGAGCAGGTCCGACAGCTCTTTATTGAGTGCGTCCTGGTCCTTGTCGCGAAGTTCTGAAGCTTTCATCGCATTCTCTCCTTAGGTGCCCAGCTGGCGCACGATGAACGCGGTCTGGATCGGCAGCTTGGCGGCGGCCAGACGGAACGCTTCACGCGCCAACTCTTCGTTGACACCATCCATTTCGTACAGCATCTTGCCCGGCTGAATCTCGGCGACGTAGTACTCAGGGTTACCCTTACCGTTACCCATCCGTACTTCAGCCGGCTTCTGCGAAATCGGCTTGTCCGGGAAAATGCGGATCCAGATACGGCCGCCGCGCTTGATGTGACGCGTCATCGCACGACGCGCCGCTTCGATTTGGCGTGCGGTCAAACGGCCACGGCCGATGGCCTTCAGACCGAATTCACCGAACGACACTGCATTACCACGCGTCGCCTTGCCGGTGTTACGGCCCTTCTGCTCTTTGCGATACTTTCTGCGTTTCGGTTGCAGCATGCTTATTCTCCAGTCTTGGCGTCGCCGCTCGGCTTATCGCCCGTGCGACGCGGCGCGCCGCGGCGCGCTGCCGGCTTGCTGTCACCACCTTCGCCTTCACGGCGAGGACGGCGGTCGCCCGGACGCGCATTGCGGCGGGGGCGCTTGTCTTCCGCCACCTCTTCCACCACCGGCGCGTCATTGCGGCCCAGCGTATCGCCCTTGTAGACCCAAACCTTCACACCGATGATGCCGTAGGTCGTCTTCGCTTCCGAAGTTGCGTAGTCGATGTCGGCACGCAGCGTATGCAAGGGCACGCGGCCTTCGCGATACCACTCGGTACGTGCGATTTCGATGCCGTTCAGACGGCCGGCGCTCATGATCTTGATGCCTTGGGCACCCAGACGCATCGCGTTTTGCATCGCACGCTTCATCGCGCGGCGGAACATGATCCGGCGCTCGAGCTGTTGCGTGATCGAATCGGCGATCAGTTGCGCATCGGTTTCCGGCTTGCGGATTTCCTCGATGTTGACGTGGACCGGAACGCCCATGCGGCGCTGCAGTTCAGCCTTCAACAGCTCGATATCCTCGCCCTTCTTGCCGATCACAACGCCAGGACGCGAGCTGTAAATCGTGATGCGCGCGTTCTTCGCCGGACGCTCGATGATGACGCGGCCAACCGAAGCGTTCTTCAGCTTCTTTTTCAGGTAATCGCGAACGCCGATGTCTTCCTGCAGCATGCTGGCGAAATTGGTGTTGTTGGCGTACCAACGCGACGACCAATTACGGCTGACAGCCAAGCGGAAGCCAGTCGGATGAATTTTCTGTCCCATCGTATGGCCCCTTAATTCCCAACCGTCACGGTGATATGGCAGGACTGCTTCTCGATCTTGTTACCGCGGCCTTTGGCGCGCGCGGTGAACCGCTTCAGAGATGCAGCCTTGTCGATATAGATCGTCTTGATCTTCAGCTCGTCGATATCGGCGCCTTCATTGTGCTCGGCATTCGCAATCGCCGACAGCACGACCTTCTTGACGATACCCGCGGCCTTCTTCGGCGAGAACGTCAGGACGTTCAGAGCCTTGTCGACCGGCAAACCGCGAATTTGGTCAGCCACCAGGCGCGTTTTCTGCGCCGAGATGCGGGCACCGCGATGAATCGCTTTCACTTCCATCTCAATACCCCTTATTTCTTAGCCTTCTTGTCGGCTGCGTGACCCTTGAACGTCCGGGTCAATGCAAACTCGCCAAGCTTGTGGCCGACCATGTTTTCCGAAATGTAGACCGGAACGTGTTGACGGCCGTTATGAACGGCGATCGTCAAGCCGATGAAATCCGGCAGGATCGTCGAACGACGCGACCAGGTCTTGATCGGCTTCTTGTCCCGCGACGCTGCAGCTGCCTCAACCTTCTTCAGCAAATGGGCGTCACAAAAAGGACCCTTTTTAACAGAACGTGCCATTGCCTACTCCTTATCGCTTGTTGCGGCGCTGCACGATCATGGTCGTCGTGCGCTTGTTGCGACGGGTACGGTAACCCTTGGTCGGCGTACCCCACGGGCTGACCGGATTACGACCAGCAGCCGTCTTACCTTCACCGCCACCGTGCGGGTGGTCGACCGGGTTCATCACCACACCGCGAACGGTCGGGCGAATACCACGCCAGCGATTCGCACCGGCCTTGCCGATTTGGCGCAGGCTGTGCTCTTCGTTGCCGACTTCACCGATGGTCGCGCGGCATTCGATATGCACGCGGCGGATTTCACCGGAGCGCAGACGAACCTGAGCGTACGTACCTTCACGTGCCAGCAGCATTGCCGAAGTACCGGCCGAACGCGCAAGCTGAGCGCCCTTGCCCGGCAGCATTTCGATGCAGTGGATCGTCGTACCGACCGGAATGTTGCGGATCGGCAGGGCATTGCCCGCGCGAATCGGCGCTTCCGAACCGGACATCAACTGCGCACCGACCACCGCGCCCTTCGGAGCGATGATGTAGCGACGCTCGCCATCCGCGTACAGCAGCAGGGCTATGTTCGCAGTACGGTTCGGGTCATATTCGAGGCGTTCGATCTTCGCCGGAATGCCGTCCTTGTTGCGACGGAAATCAACGATACGATACTGCTGCTTATGACCGCCGCCTTGGTGACGCGTCGTGATGTGGCCGTTGTTGTTACGACCAGCCTTCTTGCTTTGCGCGTCCAACAGCGGCGCATAGGGCTTGCCCTTGTGCAGACTGTCGTTCACGACCTTGACCATCGCGCGGCGACCCGGCGACGTCGGCTTGAGCTTAACGAGTGCCATGATTACTTGGCCTCCGCTTCAAAGTTGATTTCCTGGCCGGGCTTCAGGCTCACATAAGCCTTACGCACGTCTTTGCGGCGACCCATGAAGCGACCAAAGCGCTTGGCCTTGCCCTTCACGTTCAGCACCTGGACGGAGTCCACCTCGACCTTGAACAGCATCTCGACCGCAGCCTTGATTTCAGGCTTGGTTGCGCTCGGCGCCACTTCGAAAACGACTTGCTCGTTCTTGTCGGCAACCATGGTCGCCTTTTCGGAGATCACCGGTGCGAGCAGGACCTGCAGCAGACGATGGTCGTTTTTGCGCGTCTCTTGCTTTACGTCGCTCATGACAGCAACTCCTCAATCTGGGCGACCGCAGCCTTCGTGATCACGACTTTCTTGAAGTAGATCAACGACAGCGGATCGGCATAACGCGGCTCGACAACCGCCACATGCGGCAGATTGCGCGACGCGAGGTACAGGTTCTCATCCATCGTATCGGTGATGATCAGCGCGGATTCGAGGCCCATAGCCTTGAATTTCTGTGCCAGCAGCTTGGTCTTCGGCGCTTCCAGCGTCATGTCTTCGACGACGCTCAGGCGGCCTTCGCGCGCCAGCTGCGACAGGATCGAGCAGATCCCGGCACGGAACATCTTCTTATTGACCTTGTGCGAGAAGTTTTCTTCCGGCGAGTTCGGGAAAATCCGACCACCGCCGCGCCACAGCGGGCTCGACGACATACCGGCACGAGCACGGCCCGTACCCTTCTGGCGCCACGGCTTCTTGGTGGTGTGCTTGACTTGCTCGCGATCCTTCTGCGCACGATTGCCGCTACGGGCGTTGGCTTGATAGGCAACGACGACCTGATGAATCAGGGCTTCATTGTAATCACGGCCGAACACCACGTCCGACGCGTTCACCACCGCACCTTCCTGGCCTTGTTCGTTCAGGAGCTTCAGTTCCATTATTTCGCTCCTTTCTTCAGACGCGTCTTGACGGCCGGCGTTACGTACACCTTGCCGCCCTTGGCGCCGGGAACGGCACCCTTGACCAGCAACAGCTTGCGGTCAGCATCGATGCGAGCGATCTCGAGGTTCTGGACGGTCTTGGTCTCGTCGCCCATATGACCCGTCATGCGCTTACCCGGGAACACGCGACCCGGATCCTGCGCCATACCGATCGAGCCCGGCACATTGTGCGAACGCGAGTTGCCGTGCGAAGCGCGGCCCGAGGCGAAGTTGTGACGCTTGATCGTACCGGCATAGCCTTTACCGATCGACACGCCCTGCACGTCGACCTTCTGGCCCACTTCGAACAGCTCGACGCCAATCACGGCACCGTTCGAAAGCTCGCCTGCCTTAGCGGCATCGATCTTGAATTCTTTGAGGATTTCACCGGCTTCAACGCCGGCTTTTGCAAGGTGTCCTGCGAGGGCTTTGCTCACTCGCGATGCGCGACGCACACCGAAAGCAACTTGAACAGCGGTATAGCCGTCCACCTCAAGGGTCTTGATCTGCGTCACGCGGTTGTCCGACACGTCCAGCACGGTAACGGGAATCGAATCCCCATCCGCCGTGAAAATACGGGTCATGCCAACCTTGCGACCTAGGAGTCCAAGGCTCATCGTTTTCTCCATTCCCGACTGCGATTGGCCGGGGCTAATTTGCGGGCTGAGCCCACATGGGTAAATCACTTAGGCGGCCGGCAAGCAAGACCAACCAGCCACATCAATATCGCCACCTAAACCGGGACGAGCCCGGAACAAGAGCGACTTTCGCTACGCGAAAAGACGCGAAGCCCGACATTATATCGAGCCTTTTTGTTTTCCGCAAGCAATCAACAACTTAGCCCGCCCAGGCGCGCCAACAGGGCGCGACAGGGCGGTGTACAACGATACAGCCAGTTTTACTGCAGCTTGATTTCGACGTCCACACCGGCCGGCAGATCGAGCTTCATCAATGCATCGACCGTCTTGTCGGTCGGATCGACGATGTCCATCAGGCGTTGGTGGGTACGGATTTCCAGCTGATCGCGCGACGTCTTGTTGACGTGCGGCGAACGCAGGATGTCAAAACGCTGTATGCGCGTCGGCAGCGGCACCGGGCCACGTACGATTGCGCCAGTCCGCTTCGCGGTGTCGACGATTTCGGCCGCCGATTGGTCGATAAGGCGGTAGTCGAAGGCTTTCAGGCGAATACGGATTTTCTGGTTTTGCATGACATTTCCTTAAAGAGCGAGGCGGCCTGGCGCTGCGGAAGACCCGCGGGTACGCCGAATACCGCCGAAAGTTTAAAGAGCGTAAATTCACGTGAATTAGTCACGTGAGGCGGCTCGCGCCGCCCCGATACGTCCACATCCACAACCCGGGGCACCGCCGCTCGCGCGGCCGAACCCCGTTACAGCTTGGTACAAAACTTAGGCGATGATGGTCGAGACCACGCCTGCGCCGACGGTACGGCCACCTTCGCGGATCGCGAAGCGCAGACCGATTTCCATCGCGATCGGGTTG
>FTBI01002216.1_pt1 | contig 39946 bp, 34 predicted proteins | sample 1639171 | NCBI WGS metagenome assembly FTBI01 (sample SAMEA3914812, study PRJEB12502) | metagenome | biome: forest; material: soil | place: Canada | collected 2011-07-07 | depth 0.1 m | reverse complement strand
GGTCTTCGACAGCTTGCGCATGATGAAGAACTCGGGGTCGGCGCCCATCATCTTTTCCGGCGTCGGGTAGGCCTGGATCATGAAGAACCAGTGCCACGAGAACTTGCCCCACTGGCGCGTCACATTGTTGAGCAGGTGGTGTTGCGGCAGCATGTCCATGAAGCCGGCCTTGAGCACCTTGTCGCCATGGTCGAGGCACATGCGATGCAGCACGCGCGCACCACGGTCGTGGCCTGCCGCGTAGAACTGGTCGTAACCGAGCGCTTCCATCACCTCGACCTGATCCTGCGCCATGGCGCGGAACGAGTAGTCAGAGTGGTCGCCGCCGCCGGGCGGCTTCGAGCTGTCGCCATAGCCACGCAGGTCGGTACACACGACCGTGAACTCTTCGGCGAGACGCGGGGCAATCTTGTGCCACGACAAGTGGTTGAACGGGTTGCCGTGCATCAACAGCAGCGGCGGGCCTTCGCCACCCTTGACCGTCACAATCTCGGCGCCGCTGGTCTTGATCGTTGTCTTGGTGAAATTCTCAAACATGTGCTGACCTCGTTGGCAATGCGTGATTCCATTTCAAAAACACGCCGCGCGCTTCCCGTGTCTCCGGCAGGCCATCCCCCCGTCGACGCGCGTGACGCTCTACCTGAGCGATGCGGTAATGCTTAGCTTGCGACCGCTTCGCGCGCGGTCTTGCGAGCCTTCGCGTTGTCGACGGCAACCGTGAACGCGGCGCTCATCGCACCGACATCCGCCGCGCCCTGACCGACGATGTCGTAAGCGACGCCGTGTGCGGGGGTGGCATAGACCGTCTTCAGACCACCGGTCAGCGTCACGCCCGACGAGAAACCCAGCAGCTTCGTCGCGATCTGGCCCTGGTCGTGATACATGATCACGACCGCGTCGAAGTCACCGCGGCGTGCCTTGATGAACACGGTGTCCGACGGGAACGGGCCTTCGCTCGTGAGGCCCTTGGCACGCAGTGCCTCGAGCGTCGGGCGAATGATGGTGATTTCTTCGTCGCCGAACAGACCGTTCTCGCCGCCGTGCGGGTTGAGCGCAGCCACGCCGATACGCGGCGAGGTCTTGCCGAACGCGCGCATCGTTTCGTGAGCCAGCACCAGCGCGCCTTCGATGCGGTCCGGCTTGACCATGTCGACAGCCTTGCGCAGCGCAACGTGCGAGGTCACGCGGAAGGTCGCGAACTGCGGAATGATGTTGACTTCACCGAAGTAGCCGACGTGCTTCGTCCACGCGGCAAACATCTGGTGTTCGTCGTGATAGTTCCAGCCGCCGCGATGCAGGGCCGCTTTATTCAGCGGCGCAAAGCAGATGCCGTCGAGCTGGCCGTCGAGCGCGAGGTCGGTCATGACCTTCAGCGTTTCGCCTGTCAGGCGGCCCGATTCGGCGTTGAGTTGGCCGCGTTCGTAGAGCGCAGGGTCGATGTTGTTGAGGTCGATCAGCGATACGGCTTCAGCGCTGTGAACGGCGTCGCCGACCTTGTCTATCTTGACGTAGGGAATGCGCACGCCGGCGTCTTTCATGCCGAGTTCGAGCACACGCGCGTCGCCGATGATTACGACGTCGGCCTTCTGGCGCGCTTCAGGTGTCGAGAGCAGCTTGACGACAAGTTCAGGGCCGATGCCAGTGACATCGCCGAGCATAATTCCGATCAGGGGTTTCATTATTTTCTTCTCCATGTATTGTGGGGGGACCGGTCCGGCACGCCTTCAGGCGCGCTCGGGGTGCGGCAGCGGCAGCACCCGAGTCCATGGGTTGCGGGTCCAGTGTGCGCGTTCGAACGTCTCGATCTCGGGCAGCATCTGCAACGATGCGCCGAGGACGTCAAGTCCGTCCAGATACATCTTGCGATGACGCGGTTCCATCTGGAACGCATAGGAACGGCCCGAGGCCGTCCGCACCACCTGGTTTTCGACGTCGATCGTCAGCACGTTCGACGCCGGATTCGAGATCTCCGCGGTCATCTCCTCAATTTGCGCGGGCGACAGCACGATCGTCAGCAGCCGGTTATTGGCCGCGTTGTAATAAAAAATTTCACCGTAGCTTGGTGCAATTACGGCAGCAACACCAAATTGCTGAAGGCCCCACACCGCATGTTCTCGGCTCGAGCCGCAACCAAAGTTTGCGCCGCCGACTAGGATACGGGCTCCCTCGTACGCTTTCGTGTTGAGCACGAAGTCTTCGCGCGTGCTGCCATCGGGTGCGAAGCGCAGGTTGTACAACACCCCCGCTGCGAGCCCCGACTTGTCGGTGCCGAGCAGGAATTGCTTCGGCATGATCTGGTCGGTATCGAGGTTGGCGATCGGCAGCGGCGCGGCCACCCCTTCGACTCGGGTGAAATCAGGCATCAGCGCGCTCCCATTTGCGAATATCGGTGATACAGCCCGCAATCGCGGCAGCCGCGGCCATCGCCGGGCTCATCAGATGCGTACGGCTGTCGCGCCCCTGACGTCCTTCGAAATTGCGGTTGGTGGTCGACGCGCATCGTTCACCCGGACGCAGTACGTCGTCGTTCATCGCGAGGCACATCGAGCAGCCCGGCTGGCGCCATTCGAAGCCGGCCTTGATAAAGATCTCCGACAACCCTTCTTTTTCGGCCTGCGCGCGCACCGCGCCCGAGCCCGGCACAATCATCGCGCGGACCGACGGCGCGACATGCATACCTTCGTGAACGACTGCAGCGGCGGCGCGCAGGTCTTCAATGCGGCCGTTGGTGCATGAGCCGATAAACACGCGGTCGATCGGCGTGCCTTCAATTCGCGAGCCCGCAGCGAGGCCGATATAGTCGAGCGCACGGGACGTCGCCGAGCTGATCGTCCGATCGGCGCCGTCGCTCGGGCCGGGAATGTTGCCATCGACCGGAATGGCCTGGTCGGGGCTCGTGCCCCACGTGACAAAGGGTGCGACTTCGGCCGCCGAGAAACTCAATTCTTCATCGAAATGCGCATCGGCGTCCGAGTGCAGATCACGCCAGCCCGCGATGGCCGTTTCCATCTGCGCTGCGTCGAGATTGCCGAGATGCTCGCGCAGGTAGGCGAATGTCTTGTCGTCCGGCGCGATCAGCACCGCACGAGCGCCCGCCTCGACTGTCATATTACAGAGCGTCATGCGCGCTTCGATGCTCAGCGAGCCAATCGCCTCGCCGGTGTATTCCACTGCGAAGCCACGCGCACCCTGCGCGCTGATCCGCGAGATCAGGCACAGCACGAGGTCCTTCGCGGTGGTGCCGGCGGGCAGGAGCCCGTCGATGCGAATCCGCATGGTCCGTGCGACGCGGTATGACAGGGTCTGTGTCGCGAGAACGTGTTCGATTTCCGAGGTGCCGATACCGAAACCCAGCGCGCCGAAGGCGCCGTAGGTCGTGGTATGGCTGTCGCCGCACAGCACGACCATCCCCGGACGGATCAGACCCGCCTCGGGCGCTACAACGTGTTCGATACCCTGAAGCGGATCATTGACGTCGAACAACTGGATGCCATAGCGTTCGCAGTTGCGCGTGAAGTTGCTCGCCTGACGCGCCGCGGCTTCGACCACGATCACGCGTTTGCCGACCGGATCGGGACGCGTCGGGATCACGTGGTCGACGACACTCATTTGCTGAGCCGGGCGCCGCACCGGCACCCCGCGTTCCACCAAGCCGTTAAACGCCTGCGGGCTGGTGTATTCGTTCATGATGTGCAGGTCCGTATACAACAGGACGTGTTCTGCATCGAGCCGAGCCACAGTGTGGGATTCAACCAGCTTTTCGTACAACGTCTGCGGCACATCCCCTCCGAATAGTCTTGTTATGCCTGCCGCTGCGGGCAATTCACGCAGCCTTGCGACCAACACAGTCTATCCAGATGGCTAAAGAATATAATGCAGTCTCATTAAATCTATTCTTAAACGCAAGTAACAAATGGATTCGATCTCCGACCTCGCGTTCTTTGTGCAACTCGTCAAGCAGGGCAGCCTGTCGGCGCTCGCGCGCGAGCTCGGCGTCACCCCGCCCGCCATCAGCGTGCGCCTCGCGCGAATGGAAACGCGGCTCGGTGTGCGCCTGCTCAATCGCACCACGCGCCGGCTCAGCGTGACACAGGAGGGCGAGCTCTATTTGTCGAACGGCACCCGGCTGCTGGTCGAACTCGAGGAGCTCGACCGGATGGTGTCGAGCAGCCGAGCCATTCCGAAAGGATTGCTGCGGGTCAACGCCACCTTCGGTTTCGGGCGGCGTCATATTGCGCCGGCCGTCTCCGCGTTCGCGCGACGCTATGCGGAAGTCGACGTGCAGTTGACGCTGACCGATCGTTCGATCAACCTCGCCGATCAAGCCTACGACGTCGGGATCTGGTTTGGGCAACTGCCCGACTCGCGGATGGTCGCGCGCAAGATCGCGGCGAACCGGCGTTTTCTGTGCGCCTCGCCCGAATACCTTGAAAAAGCCGGTGTGCCGGCGACCCCACGCGATCTGCAAAGCCACCAATGCATCGTGCTGCGCGAAAACGACGCCGCGTATGGCACCTGGCATCTGTCTCGCGGGCGCAAACAGGAAACCGTCAAGGTTCGTGGCTCGCTGAGCAGCAATGACGGCGAGACCGCGCTGATCTGGGCGCTCGCGGGTCACGGCGTGCTGATGCGATCTGAGTGGGATGTGCAGGCGCATCTGCGCTCAGGGGCGTTACAGATGGTGCTCCCCGACTGGTCGCTGCCGAGCGCGGATGTCTATGCCGTGTATGGGGAAAGGATGAATCTCTCGGCCAAGGTCAGCGCATTGATTGATTTTCTGGCCGACTGGTTCGCGCAGGTGGCGGACAAGCCTCCGGTCGAGGGCGCTCCGCTGGCGAGTGCACGGGGAACGTGGGATTGAGCGTTGACCTGGAGCACGAGCCGATTTTCGGCTAGGCATCACGAATCGTTTAATCGTTGCGAGTGCAAAGAACACACTAGTAGAACGTAATTTGTCAGCTTATTTCCGCTGCGGTATGCAGAGCATGGACAAAAAAATTATTTTGCCATCCTCCTCAACTTCGAAATGGAATTGACGTAGTTGCACATGGTGGCGCGTGTTGTGTGTCCTGTTGAATTCGAGCAGACCTTCGTCGCCTTCCACTCATGTGCACTCGCCTGTTTTCGAAAGTCAACCGGAAGAAAAATCTGTGACAACAAGAAAAATATCCATCAAGGCTCAGCTGTCGACGAGCTTCGGCATGCTGGCCGCGATCGTTCTGATCGTTTCGGGCCTCTCCTTAACGGCCCTGAGTGGTTCAAACCAGCGTTTCGCTGGATTCGTATCCGGGATTAACGCACGCGCCCACATCGCCGAAAAGGTCCGGACCGCCGTCGACCGGCGGGCCATTGCCGCGCGCAATATGGCACTCGTCACGACGCCATCCGATTTCGCGATGGAGAAAGCCGCGGAGGCCCAGGCGCAGCTCGATGTCGAGACCGGGCTGCATCAACTGACTCAAATGGTGCTTACCTCCCCCGATGCCAGCGACGAAGGACGCCGCCTAGTGGGCAATATCGCGCAGATCGAAACCTCCTACGGCCCGGTCGCCCAGGCCATCGTCGATCTCGCGGTGGCCAACAAGCGCGACGAGGCCGTGCAAAAAATCGACAACGATTGCCGGCCATTGCTGGCGGCCTTGATCCAGGCAACAAATGCGTATTCAGAGTATGCGCAAGCGCGCTCCGACCGTCTCGTCGAAGAATCCACTCGGCACTATGCAAGGCAATGGATGATTCTCAGCGCCGTCTCGCTGGCGGCCCTGATCGCAGCAATTGTTGCGGGTTTCCTGATCACGCGTGGTCTCGCGCGCGCCCTGGGGGCGGAGCCCGACGAACTTAGCGAGATCACACAGCGCGTCGCGCAAGGCAACCTTGAAAACATCAACGAAGCTCACCACGCCCATACGGGAAGCGTACTCGCGTCGATGGCGGAAATGCAGCGCAGCCTGGTCACGCTCGTCGGCAAGGTCCGCCTGTCCGCGGAAAGCATTGCAACCGGCTCGAACGAGATTGCCTCAGGTAACGTCGACCTCTCATCCCGTACGGAACAGCAGGCGTCATCGCTGCAGGAAACCGCGTCCAGCATGGAAGAGCTGACGAGCACCGTGAAACAGAACGCCGAAAACGCGCTCCAGGCCAGCGCACTGTCGGTCAACGCGTCGGAAATCGCGCGCAAGGGGAACGCCGTCGTAGACAGGATGGTGCAAACCATGGGCGACATCAGTCAGAGTTCCGCAAAGATCGCCGACATCACAAGCATCATCGAAGGCATCGCTTTCCAGACCAATATTCTTGCGCTCAATGCCGCAGTCGAAGCGGCACGAGCGGGCGAGGAAGGTCGCGGCTTTGCGGTCGTTGCAGCCGAAGTGCGCAACCTCGCGCAGCGATCGTCGAGTGCCGCGAAGGAAATCAAGGACCTGATTTCGGCCTCGGGGCAAAAAATCCGGGACGGCTCGTCGTTTGCAAACGAAGCGGGCAAGACCATGGGAGAAGTCACGCAGGCCGTCGCGCGCGTGACCGACATCATGGGTGAAATTGCGGCCGCCTCCACCGAGCAGAGTCGCGGCATCGAGCAAGTCAACCAGGCCATTACCAACATGGACGAGGTGACCCAGCAAAACGCCGCGCTCGTCGAGCAGGCTGCCGCCGCCTCGAAGTCGCTCGAGGACCAGGGCCGTGAACTGACTCAGGCTATTTCTCTGTTCCGTCTCCATCCTTCGCATGCGGGTCTGGGGTTCTCCGCTTAGCCGCTGAAACGCGAGGCCCCGGCTGGGTAACAGGAGCATTGGCTCAGGCACTTGCCTACGCCCACGCCGAGGGTTCCCCAATCTAAAGAGAAACAAATTTTGCCAATGTTCATTGCAGGGGAAGCATTTTCCTAAACGATGTCAGACGCGACCCTTTTTCGAGACAAATTTCTACACCTTGCTCTCTACAATTTCGGTCTGACGTTTGGTTTTCGAATTTGACAATGAGCATTGAATTGCCCTACTTTGACTATGCAGCCACGACGCCCGCCGATGCGCGCGTCATCACCGCGATGAGCGAGTGCCTGGGGATCGACGGAATCTTTGGGAACCCCGCATCGAGTTCTCACGCGGCCGGCGCCCGAGCGCGGGATAAAGTCGAACAGGCACGCAGCCAGATCGCGGCCTTGATCGGCGCCATGCCTGACGAAATCATCTGGACCTCGGGCGCCACCGAATCCAACAATCTCGCGCTCAAAGGGTTCGCCGAGGCGGCCGCCGCACCGTTCCATCTGGTGACCAGCGCCATCGAACACAAAGCGATCCTCGACACGGCAGCCCGCCTGGAGTCGAAGGGTGTGTTCATCACGTACATCGCGCCCACCCGCGAGGGCGCCATTACGCCCGCCGCCGTGGCTGCCGCTCTGCGTCCGAATACCGGCATGGTGTCGCTGATGCTCGTGAACAATGAACTGGGCACGCTGACGGATATCGGCAGCATGGCCGAGAGCGTGCATGCGCTCGGCGCCTTGTTGCATGTGGATGCGGCCCAGGCACTGGGCAAAGTACCAATCGACGTGGTCGCGCTCGGGATCGATCTCATGTCGATGTCGGCGCATAAGGTCTATGGTCCCAAGGGCATCGGCGCGCTCTATGTGAGCCGCGCAGCGCGTTCGCGCCTCTGTGCACAAATGCACGGCGGCGGACATGAACAGGGGCTGCGCTCAGGCACCCTGGCGACACACCAGATTGTGGGGATGGGAACCGCCTGTGCGATCGCCGCCGAGCAGATGTCTTCCGACACCTATCGCATTACGGCACTCAGCGAGCGTTTTCTCCGCGGCGTCCTTTCGTTCAAAGGGGTTCGACAAAACGCACGGGAGGGCCTTCGCATTCCGCATACGCTTAGCGTGACGGTCGACCGCCCTGACTTCTTCCCCTTCATGCTTGCCGACGATCTTGCCGTTTCTTCGACCTCCGCATGCAACTCGGCGGCCGGCACGCCTTCTCATGTCTTGAGTGCGATCGGGCTCGATGAAAATGTGGCCGGACGGACGGTTCGAATCAGCCTCGGACGATTTACGACCGAACAGGATGTCGACCATGCGATCGAATGCTTTCGCCGGGTGATCGAACCGTCGGGTCCGCTCACGGTGCCTGTTCAGGCTTCGGCCGCCTGACGCATTCGCCGACCTGCCCGTTGTGCAGGAGAGCTCGCAGGAAGCGTCCGATGGCTACGCGGCGCCTCAATGGCCAAAGCGCGGCTGCGATCCAATGATCGCATGCCGCGCCCTGCGTTAAAACTGCACGCCGCGTGTCAGCGCACCGTCGACCACCACATTACTCCCGCTCATAAAACTCGCTGCAGGACTCGCTACGAATGCGACGGCGTTCGCAATTTCCTGCGGCTGCGCCATACGGCCCGTCGGATTTAAAGCCAGCGCCTCGGCATACAGCGTCGGGTTGTTGTGCTCGATCCAGTCCCAGACACCGCCCGCGAAATAGACGTTCCCCGGCGAAACGGTATTCGCGCGAATCCCCTTGGGCGCGAGCTGGTAGGCGAGCCCCTGCACGTAGTGGATCAGCGCCGCCTTGATCGTGCCGTAGGGTCCCGCCGCAAAATCGATCTCGCGACCCGATACGCTCGAGATTGCGACGATCGATGCGGCCTTGCTTTTCTCGAGGAAGGGCATCGCGGCATCGACGAGATTGACCGTCCCGAGCAGATCAGTTTCGAACTCCTTGCGCCACGACTCGATGTCATTGCCGATCGCCAGCGCGCTGACATTGGCGACAACGATATCGAGTCCACCCCACTGTGCGGCCACGTCCCGAACCCACGCTTGCAAGGCCGGACCGTCCGCGACATCGATCGACCCACCGATCGCTCTGACCGAGCCGGCTTCGATCAGTGCCGCCGACGTAGTAGCGGCAGCGTCGGCGTCGCGCGCACAGATCGCGACATCGGCGCCTTCGGCCGCCAGCGTGCGCGCAATTGCCAGGCCAATGCCCTTGGTCGCACCGGTGACGATCGCCTTCAACCCCTTGAGTTGCAAATCCATGGCGGAGTCTCCTCAGGGTGCCGGAGCAAGATACTTCTTGCTGATCGCGGCGCCCACCGAATACTTCGGATCGACGAAGTTGCCCAGCCGGACCTGGCCGCATTGGCTCAGCATCATGTACGCATCCCAGCGGTCGAAGCCGTATTCCTTTTCGAGCCACAACACGAGCTGGTTATAAGCGATGCGGGTGGCATCTTCCAGCGGCCGTGCGCTACCGATGCACATCAGCAGCGCATCCGTCTCGAGCCGTGGCCAGTCGATATGCCAGCCCTTGATCAGGTCGACATGGATGGTGGTCTGGCTCGCGTATTCGACGGCCGTGCCGCATACTTCACCATCGCCCTGGCAGGCGTGCGCGTCGCCGATAAACAGCCGGGCACCGGGTGAACGCACCGGCAGATAGGTGATGCTGCCGGGCCCCATGTCGGGCACGTCCATATTGCCGCCATGGTTGTCGGGAGTCAGCGAGTTGATCGAATCGATCTCGGGCGACAGGCTCAGCGTGCCGATATGCGGCTTGTACGGCAGCGTCACGCGCTTGCTCCAGTACACCCCTTCTTCGTCGACGTCGATCTTCCGGGTGATTTCCGGCAGCGGATCATTGAGCGTTGCCGTGTAGTCGGTGCCGGTCAGCGCACCGAAGCGCGGAATCAGGCAGCAAGTGCCGCGCGGATTGTCGCCACGTGGTTTCATCGACTCGATATAGACCGCGACCACATCGCCCTTCTCCGCGCCTTCGATCATGATCGGGCCGTTCTGCGGATTCAGAAAGGGGACGGTCAGCTTCTGGCTCGGCAGGTCCTGCTCGGTCTTGATCTTGCCCTCGAACGCGTCGCGCGTGTCGACGATCACGCGGTCACCCGGGGCAATGTGAAGCACCGGATCGGAGTACGGGCCCATCGTGTAGTGGAATTTGCCCTGGCGCGCTTCGGTGAGTTCATGCGTCTCGCCGACCCGGCCGCGCGCGACACCGCGCGCGTACATGATCGATTGTTCAAGCCAGTTCATCTGAGATCCTTGAATGATGAGTTGTCGAATTCGATGCCACGCCTCGCGCCGGACAGGCTGGCGCAAGCGCGTGCATCACACTGAAATCAGCGAGCGAACATTGTTCGCTTCCATTTGGTCACTCTTGCCGGCCGAGACCACCTGGCCTCGCACCAGCACCACGTAGTCGTCCGCCACGGCCTGAGCAAAATCGAAAAACTGCTCGACGAGCAAAATCGAGAGCGTGCCTTTGAGCGAGCGGAGCACGGCTTCGATCTCCATGACGATCGAAGGCTGGATGCCTTCGGTGGGTTCGTCGAGAATCAGGAGCTTCGGGTTGGTCAGCAGTGCCCGGCCGATTGCGAGTTGCTGCTGCTGTCCCCCCGACAAGTTGCCGGCGATGCGGCGGCGCATTGTCTTCAGCACGGGAAACGTGTGAAAGACGTCGTCGAACGAGAATTGCTTGCCCTCGGCCGTCTGGTTGCGTTCGCCCGCGTAGGCACCGATCTGCAGATTTTCCTCGACCGTCAGCAGCGGGAAAATCTCACGCCCATGCGGCACATATCCCAGACCCGCATCGACGCGCTTGTGGCACGGGGTGCGCGTGATGTCGCGCCCCGCGAGCGCGATACCGCCGCCCTTGACCGGCAATAACCCGACGAGACACTTGAGCAGCGTGGTCTTGCCCACGCCATTGCGCCCCAGCACCACCGTGCACGCACCTTGGGCGACTTCGAGCGAGACATCGCGCAAGGTATGGCTGCTGCCATAGAACTGATTGATACCGGCGATTTTCAGCATACTTATCGTCCGAGGTAAACCTGAATCACACGCGGATCGCTACGGACCTGTTCCATCGATCCCTCGCCCAGTAACTGTCCTTCGTGAAGGACGCTGACGAGATCGGCGATCTCGCCGACAAAATCCATATCGTGTTCGATCACCACCACCGCACGCTCGGGCGACTTGAGCCCCGCAATCAGTTCGGCCGTGCGGGCCGTTTCATGGTCTGTCATGCCCGCGACCGGTTCGTCGAGCAGGATCACGTGCGGATCGGCCACCAGCAACATGCCGATTTCGAGCCACTGCTTCTGACCGTGCGACAGCGTGCCCGCGAGGCGGCTGCCTTCGGCCTCGAGGCCGATTGTGGCCAGGACTTCGTCGATGCGCTGGTTCTGCTCGGCCTTCACATGCGAACGAATCATGTCCGCATAGCCGCGCCCCTTTCGGATCGCGAGTTCTAGATTTTCGCGGACCAGCAGGGCTTCGAAGATGCTGGGTTTCTGAAACTTGCGGCCAATGCCGAGCCGGGCGATCGAGGTTTCATCGAGCGCGGCAAGGTTCGTGACTTTGTCGAGAAAGACCTCGCCGCTCGCGGGACGGGTCTTGCCCGTGATGACGTCCATCAAGGTCGTCTTGCCCGCGCCGTTCGGGCCGATGATCGCGCGGATCTCACCGTACCGAAGCTCCATCGACAGATTGGTGAGCGCGGCAAAACCCGAGAAGCGCACGTGCAGTCCGCTGATATAAATCGCTGTGCTGGAAGTCCCGGCACTCATCGCTTCGACTCCTCGCCGGCAGCCTTCAGGGTGCCCCACACGCCATTGCCGAAGGCCACCACGATTACCAGCGTCACACCTGCCAGGATGAATGGCCAGACCGCCGGCCATTGCGCACTGAGCCAGAATTTGAGGCCATTGACGAGGATCGCGCCCGCGATCGCCCCGATCAGTGTGCCGCGCCCTCCGATCGCCACCCACACTGCGATCTCGACCGACAACTGGGGCGAGACGATGGTCGGGTTCACGATGCCCACCTGTGGCACATACATCATGCCGGCCAGCGCCGCGATCACCGCCGACAGGCACCAGGCGATGAGCTTCAGCGTATGGGTGCGATAACCCAGAAAGCGCATGCGCGCCTCGTCGTCGCGAACGGCGATCAGGGCCCGGCCAAAGCTCGAGTGCGCGAGATAGCGAACGCCGACGTAAGCAAGCACGAGCAGCAGGCACGAACACACGGCCAGCCCGATCTGAGTCGAGACGTCCGCGATCCGGTGCCCGGCGATACTAGTAAAACCGGTCATGCCGTTGTTACCGCCGAGTCCGACGTCGTTGATGAACAACAGCAGCATCAACGCATACGTCAGGGCCTGCGTAATGATCGACAGGTAGACGCCATTGATCCGCGAACGAAAGGTGACAAAACCGAATGCGCCGGCAACCGCAGCCGCGAATACGATCGTGATCAACACCGTCACATCAAGCCGCGAAAAGATCTTCCAGACAGCTGGGAAACCGCCCGTGCCCATATACTGGATGAAGTCAGGCAACACATGCGTTTCGGTGTAGGCGCCGTTGAGCAAATAGATCGCCATCAGGTAGCCCCCGATGCCGAAGAACACGCCGTGCCCCAGGCTCAGGATGCCCGCATACCCCCACACCAGATCGAGTGCGAGCGCCAGCAGGGCAAAGCACATGATCTGCCCGATCAGGTTGATGCCGAACAGCGACAGATGCAGCACATTGGTGTCGGGAATCGCAAAGTACGACAGCGGCAGATAGAGCGCCACCAGCACCAGCAGCGGCACGATGCCCAGTTCCATCCATTTCGAGGCGAAGGCGGACAAAGTCCAGTTCCGGCGGATCACGGCTTCGGTGGATATGGTCATGCGCGGGTCTTCAGGGCGAAGAGTCCTTGCGGACGCTTCTGGATGATCAGCACGATCAGGAGCAGCACCACCACTTTCGCGGCCACGGCGCCGTAGAACGGTTCAATGAACTGGTTGATCTCGCCAAGGGCGAGTGAAGAGACGACCGTACCGAGCAGGCTGCCGGCGCCGCCGAGCACGACGACCATAAATGAGTCGACCACGAAACCCGTGCCCATCGATGGATTGACACTGGCGATTTGCGTGAGCACAACACCGGCAAGACCCGCCAGACCGGCGCCGAGGCCAAAGGCAAGACGGTCCACTCGCTCGGCGGGCACGCCGAGGCATCGTGCAATGTCGCGCAACTGGGTCGTGGCGCGCATCAATAGGCCCAGCTTCGTCAGGCGCACGACAGCGAAGGTCGCCGCAAAAATCAGCATGGCGAGCACGATGGCGAAGACGCGGTTGTACGTCACGAAGAAGCCCGCCGACACCTGCATCCCGCCATTCAGGAACGCTGGCGTGACGAACTCGACGTTCTGCGAGCCGAACAGCACCTGCACCAGCTTGATCAGGGCGATGCTGACCGCCCAGGTCGCCAGCAGGGTTTCGAGCGGCCTGCGATAGAGAAAGCGGATCACAAAGAACTCGAGCAGCATGCCGGAGATCGCACAAATCACGAATGCCACCGGAATCGCGACAAAGATGTAGGTGTCGAACCATCCCGGCAGATAGGTCTGCATAAAGCGTTCGACCAGATAGGTCGAGTAGGCGCCAATCATGATGAACTCACCATGCGCGAGGTTGATCACGCCCATCAGTCCGAACACGATCGACAGGCCGAGTGCCGTCAGCAGGAGGACCCCCGCGTAACTCAGGCCGCTGAAGACGATCGACAGCGCCTTGCCGAACGACAGCGCGGTATCGATATCGCGGATGGCCCCTTGAACCGCAGCCATCACTTCAGGATCGGAACGCACCGAGTCCTGTGCGACAAAATTGGCGAGCGCGGTGCGCGCCGTTTCGCTGGGCACCTCGGCCACCGCCTTGATTGCCGCGAGCCGGTCGGCCCGGTCGGCGCTGCTGAGGCCGCGTTTGGCCATCGCCACTGTCAGCACCGAAGCAATGTCGGGGTCGTGCTCATGTTTGATTGCTCGGCTAACGATCGCCGGATCGAGCAACGTAAAGAACTTGTCGATCTGATGCGCAGCGTTCGCGCGCACATCCTGTTGTGCCGAGAACAGGTCGATTTCCGCCGACGCCACCGCGAGCTTGCGCATCATGACGATGCTCGGCACGTAAGGCAGGTCGGCGGCATTGCTGCTGGCAGACGGTTTCAGCGTAGCGGCGTCGAGCGGCGACGTACCTTGCAGCGACGCCTGTCCACTCGTGCTACAGACCAGTGTGCCGTTGTGAAGGGCATCGACGATCTGGCGTGCCCAGGCCCGCTCTTGCGGGTCGTCCGACACACCCGCCTCGACAAAATGTCCGAGCGCGCTGACCTTGCTCCCATCGGTCGCGCAAAACGCCGTCAGCAGCGCCCCGCGATCGGTTGCAGCATGGGCACCCGTGCTCACCAACACCATGCACATCAACGCCAGAAGAAACCGCCTGCCCTTCTTCATTGCCTTACGCCTTGCCGATATACGGGCTGAAAGGAATCGGTTTGACGATATCCTTCGACTTCCAGAGGATGTCGAAGCCCTGGTTCGCATTGATCGAGCCGATCATGTCGCCACGCCACAGGTACTGACTCGACTCGTCCATCTTCACCGTATAGCCGGCCGGATCGACCATCGACTGACCCGCAAGCGCCGTGCGCACTGCATCCGCACTGGTCGAGTTTGCCTTCGTTGCGGCCTTTGCCCAGAGGTTGATCCCGAGATACGTCGAGACCATCGGATCGATCACCATGTCCGGCCGGTGCTTGAGGCTGTGGGCCGTGACGTAGTTCTTCCAGTCGCTCTTGAACTGCTTGTTCTCCGGCGTGTCGACGTTCTGGAAGTAGCACCAGCAGCTCAGATGGCCGACCAGCGGCTTCGTGTCGAGACCTTCAAGATCGCTGTCGACGACGTCGAGCCCGAGGATCGGAATATCCGTTGCGCGGATGCCCTGATTGATGGCTTCCTTGAACATCGCGGGAATCGAATCGCCCACCACTGTCATCACGACGATCGCCTGACCGCCCGGTTGCGCAGCGAAGTCCTTGATATCGCGCACGATGGTCTGGAAATTCGATTGTCCGAACGGCACGTAACGCTCGCGCAACGCGGAGTCGGGGATGCCCTTAGTCTTGAAGTAACCCTTGAGCATCTTGTTGATCGTGCGCGGCCAGACATAGTCGCTGCCGATCATGTAGAACCGCTTCGCCTCGCCACCCTGTTCGCCCATCAGGTAGTCGATGGCGGGCAACACCGAACTGCTCGGCGGCGAGTTCAGGTAGACCACATTCTTCGACTGCTCTTCGCCTTCAAAGTGAAGCGGATAGAACAACAAGCTGTCCTGCGCCTCGACGACGGGCAGCACCGACTTGCGCGACACCGATGTCCAGCAGCCGAACAGGGCCGCGCATTTGTCGCGCAGGATCAACTGCTTCGAGAGCTGGGCATACATGGGCCAGTCTGAAGCCGGATCGACGACCACGCCTTCCACCTGGCGTCCGAGCACACCGCCCTTCGCATTGATCTGGTCGATCGTCATCAGCGCGGTGTCTTTGAGCAACGATTCGTTGTTGGCCATCGTGCCCGACTGAGAGAACAACAGACCCAGCTTGATCGGCTCTCCGCCGCTTGCGGCGAACGCCGCCTTGGGCAGTGTCGTGCCCGCAGCGGTCACCAGCCCCGAACCGACTGCCGACAAAAAGGTACGCCTTTTCATTGCTTGACTCCGACATGAATAAGAAAAGCGAAATAAAAAAGCCCGAAACCAGACAACGCTGGTTTCGGGCTTTTTTGGCCGGTGCCACCCGAGACGTCTTTGTCTTGAGCAGCGAAATGGGTGCTGATGGTCTCCGTGGTGCACGGCAGGTCAGCATGCCTATCTAAGCAATGGCTGTGCCAAGTTAAAGAGAAGAGTACAGTTCGGCGCGACGGCTCGCGGCTTCGGTTTTTGGTGCAATATCCCGCCAGGCCCGCTGCATATTGACCGCTTGCAATTTTCGCGACACGAACGGCATCATGAATAAGGCAGTTTTCGGGCAGCACGCGTGCCGGTAACGCATTCGTCGGAAAAATTCCGGCGCACGCGATCAGTGCGCCACTGCACCAAGTGTGCTCCGTACGCACACATTTCCGTGGGTTTCATGGGTAAATATCGACACGATGAACCGCGCAGACGCCGGCAGTACGCCGGACCCGATCAGGATCGGCGTGCTCTACTCGCGCTCCGGCGTGACATCGGCCGCCGAGACCACGCAGTTGCAAGCGACCCTGCTCGCCATCGAGGAGATCAATCGCGCGGGCGGCGTGCTCGGCCGCGAAGTCGAACCGGTCTGTCTCGATCCGCAGTGCCAGCCGCGCCGTTATGCTGAACTCGCAGAGCAACTGATTCTCGAAAACCGCGTGCGGCTGATCGTCGGCTGTTATATGTCAAGCACGCGCAAGGCCGTGATCCCGATCGTCGAGCGGCACAACGCCCTGCTCTTCTATGCAACGCCCTATGAGGGCTTTGAATATAGCCGTAACGTGATCTACACCGGGGCGGCACCCAACCAGAACACGCTGCCGCTTGCGGGGTTCATGCTGACGCACTATGGCTCGCGTGTCAGCATGATCGGCTCCGACTATGTCTGCCCTTACGAATCGAATCGCGTCATGAGCGATCTGATTCTCGAGCGCGGCGGCGAGAAGGTCGACGAGACGTATCTGCCCCTCGATGCGCGCTGGGAAAACTATCTTGACGCCGCCAAGCGAATCAAGGAGCGCAGGCCGGATTTCATCTTCTCCACGGTGGTCGGTGAAGGTATCCCGCTGCTGTATCGCGCATTCGCGCACGTCGGCCTCGATCCCTACAAGATGCCGATCGCTAGCCATATGACGAGCGAAGCCGAGATCGCGATCATGGGCCACGACGTCGCTGAAGGCCATATCACGTCGGCCGCTTACTTCCAGAGCGTCGACACCCCCGCGAATCGCGGCGCGGTCGCGCGTTACCAGGCGAGTTTTGGTGAGGACCAGACCACCAATATGTGCTGGGAAGCGGCCTATTTCCAGATGCATCTGCTCGCCGATGCCATCCGTCGGGTCGGCTCAGGCGATCCGACGCTGTTGCTGCGTGTGCTGCCCGGACTCGAGTTCGATGCGCCGCAAGGGCGTGTACGCATCGACGAGCACAACAACCATACCTATCTACATCCCCTGATCGGCCGCGTCGATTCACACGGCCGTTTTGAAGTGATCGGACGCGCGCCCGAGCGCGTCAAGGCCGACCCCTACGTGGTCTCCCACTCCACGCCTGCGTGGACCTCCGTGAGTCGCCCCGATCTCCTGCATGCGGGAGTCGAACGATGAGCCAAAGCGCCGCGACGCCGTCGATCCTGCGCGACCTGCGCTCGCTCAAGGTCGTGGTGATTCATCCCCAAGATCAGGATGGCGAAGAGGTGCTCGCCCAGTTGCGGCGTATCGGATGCGAGGTCGAAGTGTTCTGGCCGGGCCTCGACTGCCTGCCCCCCAACACGGGACTGGTCGTGATGGCGGTGCGCCCCGAGACCCTGTCGATGGCGTTTCCGTGGCTCGGTTGCGCGAACTCGCCGCCCGTGATTCCGGTCGTGACCTACGAGAACCCAATCACGATCGAAGCGGTGCTGCAACTCAATGCCTTCACCACCATCCCCTCGCCGGTGCGCTCGTTCGGGCTGCTTACCGCGATCGCGGTCGCGCTAACTCAGTTCAAGGTGTCGCGCACACGCGAACGGTATATCGATCGGCTCGAGCAAAAACAGGCCAAGGTCAGGGTGATTCAGCAGGCCAAGCAGATCGTCATGGATACCCGTGGCGTGTCTGAAGAGGAGGCGTATCAGTTACTGCGCTCGAAGGCGATGCTCAAGCGCGAGCAGATTGAGATTGTCGCGGGCGAGATCGTGAAGGCGCACGAGACGTTGAGCCTCTAGCTTCGGGACGCTGACAAACCGCTTATCGCGCTTGCCACGAGTGATAGAGCATGTAGGCCGCCACCGAAAGAATCATGGCGGAAAACACGAGATTCAGAGCGCCTCGCTTGCGGGCAAGACGACAGGCCGCGCAAGCGCCGAGCCAACCGCCGACGATGCCGCCCCCGATAAACTCCGCGGCGATAGGCCAGTCGACCTGGCCCGAGATCGAGTAGTTGACCGCCGTCGTCAGCCCGAACGATCCGACCGCGAACAGAGAGGTGCCGATCGCATCGACGATCTGCATCCGGCCGGCAAACATCAGTCCGGGAACGACAAGAAACCCGCCACCGATTCCGAAGAAACCCGATAGGCTGCCTGCGCCTAGCCCCGTGCTGCACAGTCGCGGATAGGGCGTCGGATACGCGGCCACTTGTGCGGCTGCCTGCGGTCGCGGCCGCAGCATCAGGAAGGCCACAAAACACATCAGGAACGCAAAATAGGTGATCAGCTTTTGCCCGTCGACGAGCTTGCCGATCGTCGAACCCAGCGCTGCGCCCAACACCCCGCTCGCGGCGAAGGCAAACGCCGGTCCCCAACGGACGTGACCCGCCCGCGCATGCGGAATCATGTTGATGTACGCGCTTGCCGCGACAGCCAGCGCAGCCGTGCCGATCGCGATGTGGGGGTTGCCGAGGCCCACGACATACAGGATCAACGGCACGGCGAGGATCGAGCCACCGCCGCCAACAAGGCCCAGCGAGAAACTGACAAAGGCACCGCAAAGCGCGGCGGCGATCCCCTGGGTAACCGGATGCGAGGCAATCATGACGCGCTCTACCCCTGATGGGTGGCTGGCGCGACAGGCTGGCCGCACGCGAGATTGGCGGGAATCGCGATGTCTATCATCTTCGGGTTGGGAAGATGCAGACCGTTCATGATCTCGACGTATTGCGCCTCGGTCTTGCCCGCGAGACGGGGATTGAAACGCTTCTCCTCGCCGATGCTGGAGGCATTCCATCCCTTGTAGTCGTGGGCCGGATAGAGCGTCGTGGCGTCCGGCAATTTGAAGAGTTTGTTGACGATCGAATCCCACGAGCGATGTGCATCGCCGCCCTGGAAATCCGTGCGCCCGCTGCCGCGAATCAGCAGCACATCCCCGGTGAAAACCGCTGTCGGCGCCGCGGGGTCGAGCACAAAACTAAACGACTCGTTGGTATGCCCAGGCGTGTAGAGTGCGCGCAACTCGATGCCGTCCGCGCCGACGAGTTCGTCTTCCCGAATCTGCCGCGAGACGCATTGCGCCTTCGAAAACTCGCCCATGACCGTCACACAGTGCGTGGCGTCGCGCAAGTCGCCCAACGCCGTGACATGGTCCGCGTGCGTATGGGTGTCGATCGCATGAACCAGCCGCAACTCGAGCTGCTCGATCGCGAGAAGGTACTGAGCGAGTTGCTCCTTGACTGGATCGATGATGATCGCCTCCCCACCCGCGCGCGAGGCGATCAGGTAGGTAAAGGTGCTCGACGAAAGGTCGAAGAACTGGCGAAAAATCATGGCAAAACACGTCCTTCAATGTCGTTATTACATATTGATATAAGCTTATATAAATTAAGAATAAGCGCAGAATAGTGCGCTACAAGCCGGAATGCAAGCCGAGAAAAAAATGAGGGAGACCCAGCGGGGTGCACAGGTACGGAATCAGTTGAACTGCGCGCCCTAAAAAATCAAGGACTTGCCAACGAATTCGGTCACGTGCCCGCTTCCGCGAAGCCGAACAATTAGACTTGCCGGATGAGTGACGCGAATTTGTTGGGCTTGCTGGAAGGTGAGTGCGGCGAGGAGCGAGCTATCGGCAGCGTCTGGGAGATCGGTGACAATCGTAGAATTAAACTAAGCCGCGGACGCCTCGCTAAGAGGTCGCATGGATGCTGATGGCGCAAAGGCAGAGGCAACATTCGATGGGGTCGGGGTGTCCAGATGGCGCACGAACTAGATTGGTCGCCCGACCGCCATGCGCAACGTCCGTCAGCCAGACTATTGATCATCACGCCACAGCGGCGCGTGTTGCTATTCCGATTCGTTCACAAGACTGGCGCACTCGCCGGCAAAGTTCACTGGGCGACTCCCGGCGGAGGTGTCGAGGACGTAGAGACGTTCGCGGAAGCCGCAATGCGAGAGCTTCGTGAAGAAACGGGCATTCACGCGGCACAGATAGCTGGGCCGGTCGGACGGCGTGAGGTGCGGCTACAGCTACCGGACGGCGAGTGGGTTCTCGCCGTCGAGCAATACTTCGTCGCACACGCAAATACGGAATTCATTTCATGTGACGGCTGGACCGCGCAAGAGCGCGAAGTAATGGCGGATCACCGATGGTGGAGCCTGGACGAACTGCGCTCGACCACCGAGACAGTCTATCCAGAAGGTCTGATCGAAATGCTGAGAGAGGCGGGAATTTTTGGCGCATGAGCGACCGTTTTGGAGCAAACCAGGTGACAGGAGTCCCTCGCACTCGGTCTTTTATGGGACTTCTGAGTCCGGCCCAGAGTGTGTCAAAACGCGCGGATGCAGGAATAACGAAATCAGTTCTTATCGGCGGTTGCAGCTTTTCGATTGCAGCAAGCGGAACGAATATCGCAAAGGCTCAACGACTCCCTATGGGTGTCACGCCCGCATCGCCGTCATAAGCGTTTCTGAGCCGAGTAACTTGATTACTCGTTTCATGTTGTACGCCAGCACGTGCAAGCTCATCTCGGTACTCACTCGCTCAATGGTCCGGGTGAGGAAATGAGTAGCACCCATCCATGCCTTGATCGTGCCAAACGGATGCTCGACTGTCTGCCGTCGGGTTCGCATCATCTCAGGAGCGTGATCAAGTCGCGCCTGCATTTCCTCGACAATGCCCTCGTGCTCCCAGCGCGTCATGCGACGCTCCGTGCCCGGCGTGCACTTCTCTTTTAACGAGCACTGTTGGCAATTCGAACTCCAATACTTGCCGAGCTTCAGAGCACGCTCTACGGTCCAGCATCGCCAGATGAGCCGCTCACCGGCAGGGCGACGATATTCGTTCGTTTCAGGGTTGTAAATGGAGTCATCCCGGCCGAAACGCCCGTGAGCTGTGGCGCTTGATGTCACCGTCTTCGGCACAAATACGGTGATACCAGCCTCATGGCATGCAAGTATCTCTTCGCTCTTGTAGTAGCCGCGATCCGCTACTGAGGTGAGCTTGTCCACCCCCATTTCTGTTCGGGCAAGCTTGGCCATTGACGTCAACTGATCACGGTCAAGGCCGTTGTTAGTTACCTCGTGCGACGATCAAATGGTGCTTCGTATCAACAGCCGTCTGGACGTTGTAGCCAACAACGCCGGTCCCACGCGTCTTCATCGAACGCGCGTCCGGGTCGGTCAGCGAAGCCTGCTTGTCGGGTGCCGCGTTCAGTTGCACCTCAATCTCTTTGAGGCTTCGCATCTGTTCCTTCAAGGCCACGATCTTGTCTTGCAGTCGTTCTGTTCTAGCCCTCGCGATGGTCGGCTCCTGGCGATCCGCTGTGTCCATCGCATCAAGATAACGAGCGATACTTGACTCGATGTCGTACAAGCGTCGTTCGTGCTTGGCATTCGTGAAGTTGCGGTCGCGATGGTTTACCGCCTTGAACTTGCTGCCATCGATTGCGACGAACGCTTCGGAGAAGAGGTCAAGGCGCTGGCAAAGCATGACGAACTGACGGCAAACGCTGCGGATCGCTTTGCCGTTGTCCTTGCGGAAGCGCGCAATGGTCTTGAAGTCCGGTGCGCCCCGTGAGCCACATCAGTTCAACGTTTCGCTGGGACTCGCGTTCAAGGCAACGGCTCGACTGAATACGGTTCAGGTAGCCGTAGATATATATCTTGAGCATCACCTCGGGATGGTACGAGGCTCGGCCCGTGAGCGCAGGTTCAACACCCTCGAATCCCAAATCTCGAAGGTTCAGTTCATCCACGAAAACATCGACAACGCGCACGGGATTCGTGTCTGTCACGTAGTCATCAAGCGCTTCGGGGAGGAGAAAGCTTTGTGTACGATTGTCGCCTTGAACGAACCGCTTCATCTTGCTCATCCTCCGTCGCTATCGGATGAACAATTTTAGCGTTTCATAATCCGTTTTGACACACTCTGGGCCAATTCCAGCCGTTCACCTCGAGAACCTCAATGATCTTTCCTGGACCGGAATCAGTCGTGCGTTGGCATGAATCTCACCGGCGACAAACGCTTGACATGGCTTTCGCAAACGTCGAGCATAACAACGCGAGTGTCCGCGTTTAAATGGAAATACAATTGCAGCGAGATGAAATCATCCGGGTCTCTCGTCAGCTCTCTGGGGACGATGTGTGCGCGGAACTTCTTGCACTTAGTGTTGTGGAATTCAGCCACACGCCTGAAACCCGAATAGCGCTCGATATTGGCGATTCGAGAGGCGTGCTTCGTGACACCGGTAGGGGTATGCGCTTGACGCCGGACCGAGGCGACCCGCTCTCTCACGCGGAGCGGGCATTGACCGGTCACTATCCGTGCGTTCCATCCAACTCCGGTGTTGACTTGCCTCTTCATGAACTGGTTTGGGGCGAGCGTGGCTCACTCGGTCCGTCGCTGGCGAACTTTGCATGCAGCTCATATCGGTTCACGAGTATGAGGGACGGCGAAGTATGGTCACAGCACTACATATGTGGCCAACCGACTGGCCCAGCAACGACACGGGGATACACCGAAGAGACGGGGACGCAGATTGAGTTTGAGACGGTGAGCCTCATTGACCAGGCGAAAGTCAAATTGCTTGTGCAAGCCCTGTGTGAGCGAATTCACGGGCTTTTCATATCACTACGACAGGTGTAGCCGAAGTAGACGAACGTAAATCACTATCAGCCGCCACGCTCCGGCTGGCTGCAAACAGCCTTATATTCTGGCCATCCAAACGACGGCTTCTGTGCTCTGATCCGACAATCCGCAAAGCGCATCGACTGTCTGCGTTGGGCCGGCTTCGGCCGCCGCGTCGGGCAGTAGCCGGCTAACAGGAACCATTCATGGCTTCGACGCGAACGTCCCCTCGTGCCCATAGGTAAGACGTTCGAACGGTGTTCAATTGCCATCTCTTTCGGCGCGACCGCTCACGCAGCGTATCCAAATGCCCCCGAAGTTGACCTCAAGTTCTTCAACTTGATGTCGATAATGCAAGCATCCCTTGATTTTCAGTGCTCTGAACGGCTTGCGTCGCGCATCTGGGCAGCATAGCGGCTGAGCCACAGCAACTTAAAAGGACTCGTATGGATTGCCCTGCATGTCACACACAGAACTCGGCGATGAGTGTGACATGCTTTCAATGCGGGACGACGCTCATTCCTGAGGCGAAGGCGCATTCGTCGGCATACGTTCGAGGAGCGCGACGCCTAGATTCAAGGATGTACGCTGGCATAGGCTCAATCATCGGAGTGGCGGGGGCATTCCTGCTATTGAATTCGGCGCTAGAGGACTGGCACGTGGACAAGCATCGGGTCGTTCTCGCCTGCGGAGTCGCAGGGTGTATTTTGGGCAGGCTTATTGCATGGATGCGATCACGTTATCTCTACCCATACGCGTACCGGACTCACCGGTGACCAGCAAACCACTGACACTACTTTGACTCAGCACGCAACGGTTGAAATCCGCGCCCGGGCCGATGGCTCCGTACGACATGTAAAGACGACTTCGGGTCGATTAAGCTGTTGACGATGTCATGCGGCCAAGCGGCGGGCCGTTGGTGCCAAGACCTGGAACGTTGACAACAATTTCTAATGGAAAGGCCTTTGATCGACGCACCTAAGGGGATGGGAATGAGAAGAAAGACGAGCAAGTCCGAACCTGAGATTTGCAAAAGCCGAGGTGGGATTTAGCCTCCCTTCAAGAACCGTCAAGGGGTGGCCAGTGGACTAAAGCACTTAACGAAGTCTGCACCTGGATCGTCAAGTTGCATCGAGGTAGGGCGCCGTTTAGCGCATCTTCATCTTTCGTTGCAAAGCTGTAACTAACCGATAATAAATCAAGATGCATTGCAGAAAACTTCCCATTGCGCTACTGCTTACTCTTCTTAGTGGTTGTTCGACCGTGGGTACAGGATATCCATATCCAAAAGAGGGAGAGCCGTCGGCGGACCTCAAGGTGATTGGGGGCCCCGTCTATTTGGTAACGACGAATGAAAAAGGGTGCTACACGGGAAAGACACTGATCGACAGTAGGCCGGGCGTGTCGCCCGTCAAAGTAAAGCCCGATACTCGCCTGGTGCTGTCCTACGAAGGAACATGTTTGATTACCTTCGCTTTTGTCCCCCGCCAAGATGCACGCTATCGCATTGTGACCGCAGAGGGAGCGGCACCCGGAAGTCCGGATGCGTCACTGTGGAAAACACTGACCCAGTTAAACATGCGTCAATGCGTCGTGGCTCTGAATGATGTTAGTGCTGGCGAAGACGCTTCGGAGCCGATTAAACCGACAGAATTGCGTCCGAAGCAAACTGGACTCACTTGCATCAAGTTCTGATCGGCAGCGACCGCTGGCTCGGCTCAGATTCACAGTCTGAACGACCGCTTTTCGGAAAAACCTATTTCCGCTTCGGGTTGTCAAGCGCCTCTCACCCTCCTTCAGCAAAGCCTCGTCAGCACGTTGCCGGGGCGCGAACAGCGCCGCCCGGCGGTCCTTCGATTTCCGCGTTTTCCTGGCAGTCCAGTCGATTTTCGTGCTTCGAGTCTAGCTAACTGCGCGCTAGTCCAATGAATTCAGTTTCCCAACACGGGGGCTGGGTGCTGCATCAGGAAATACCGAAAATCTATTCGTTCGACACAGAGTCGGACTTGACCCTCTCGCGCCGGGCCCGGCGCCTCGCAGGGATATCGGCGAGGCGAATCCCGACCGGGAAAGTGAAGTGTTTCGGCTGGCCGAGCCGCTGCGCGCGATAGATCCCGGTATGGCCCGAGAAAAGATATGCCACGATGCAGGCGGTGCCAGCGTACACGCCGATGGGGCCGCCGAACAGCTCGATGGCCATGATGGTCGACGCAATCGGAGTATTGGCAGCGCCGGCAAATACCGCGACAAATCCCAGTCCGGCCAGAACGGGGAACGGCAGTGAAAGCACATAGCCGAGTGCGTTACCGAGCGTGGCGCCAATGTAAAATAACGGCGTGACCTCGCCTCCCTTGAAGCCCGATGCCAAGGTCACGACTGTAAAGCCGAACTTGCCCAGAAAATCGTAGACGGGCAGCGGTTGCTGAAACGAACTCACGATCGTCGGGATACCCAGACCCAGGAATTGAGGCGTCTTCAGCACTTCGGCAAAGACGACGACCACGAGACCGCCGACCACGGGACGAAGCGGCGGATACATGACCTTCTTCTTGATGAAACGCGACAAAAAGTGAGTCGTATCGGCGAACAGCATGCCCACTACGCCGAACGCAATGCCAGCGAGCGTCGCCGACAGCAAACCCATGGCCGAAATCTGAGGGATGAACGGGATGGTGTAGACCGTGTGATGAACGCCCCAGAGGCGGGTGATCTGGTCCGCCACGACTGCGGACATGAAACAGGCAAGCAACGCGTCATACCGAAGCCGCCCGATCGCGAGCACTTCAAGTCCAAAAATCGCGCCGGCGAGCGGGGTGCCAAATACCGAGGAGAATCCGGCCGCCATGCCTGCCATCAGTAGCGTGCGACGGTCTTCGCGGTCGAGCTTGAATGCATGCGTAATGCGGTCGGCAAGCGCTCCGCCCATCTGCACCGCGGTGCCTTCGCGCCCGGCGGAGCCGCCGAAGAGATGGGTGATGATCGTGGCCCCGAGCACGAGCGGGCCCATGCGCCTGGGCACGACCTTTCTCGGGTCATGAATCTCGTCGATGAGCAGGTTGTTGCCGCCCTCCACGCTTTGACCCACCCGGTAGTAGACCCACCCGGTCGCGAAGCCCGCCGCCGGAAGCAGCCACACCAGCCAGGAATGCGAAACGCGTGTGTTGGTCGCCCAATCCAGCGCGACCAGAAAGAAGGCAGAGGCCGTGCCGGATAGACCGCCGAGAAGAGCAGACAGAGCAAGCCAACGCAGAAAGTGCGGCAGCAGCGCGATCTGTTCGATAGTTGCAAGACGCTTCATGGAATCAAAGGTTTGTAGAGTACAAACCTGGGCAGCAGAACGCCGCAGAGACATACCTACGGCTCCCCGTCCAGGGATACGTAGGCATCATCAGCCGGTTTGCACCGGCGGTTAATGGAGGAATGCCATCTCCGTTGGCCGGATTTTAACCGGCCAACGCTGCAAAGCACAACTCCAAAGAATCACGGCGCGCCCCGTTGGATCCCGCATACGTCGCTCGGCCTGCCACCGCGCTCAAGGAACGGTTGCCTGCATGCGAGTCCACCGTTAATCGACCACGCCCTCAGCCACGTCTTGCCGAGAGCTCGACAGATCGCCGACCAGCAACGCCAGTACGATGGCTGGCACGAGAAGCGGTAGTCGGAACATCGCCGCCGCGATCGCACCGGAGCCTGCACCGATGCTGTAGCCGAGCCACGCGAGTCCGGGCATCAGGACTTCCTTGAGTTCGGGGAGCGCGCGGGACGGTGCCGACGCATTCGGCCGCGACAGGTAGCGTCCAACCAGAGCGTCGGAGAACTTCACCATGTTGTTGGTGACGACAATGGTCTGGAGCGACACCCCGCCGAACTTGGCGATCGTCTCGCCCTGCATGGCCATGGCAAGCGCCAACAAGGGCAACTCAACCACGATCCGCTCCGCTGGCGTCAGCCTGACGAAGCTCGCGACGAGCAAAATCACCGCCATCAACAAGAGTTCGGCCGGCGGCCAGCGCAGATGTCGTTTGACAAGACTTGAGATAATGCCGCCCAAAAAGAACAGCGCAACGGCCAGACCCACGATACTGAATCGTGCCCACTGGCCTTTCGCGAGGGTCAGGCCGAGTTGGACGGTATTGCCCGTCATGATCCCGGGATAAATCCCGCCGACATCCATAAAACCAATCACCTCGACGTAGCCCGCGACAATAGACAATGCGGCAATACGTCGAAGCGAAACAGCAAGCGAAAGTCCCGGGTGGGAGGAAGAAACAAGGGCAGTCATGGGTATCCTTTGCCGTGAGAGGCGGCAAGCCGCTTCGTGCGTCGTGTGTCGTGCGGGCGGATCGGTTCCGTCCGTGTCTCAGGCGCTTACATTTGCAGCCTGCGCGTGCGCGGCGAATTCCCGGCGCAGGGCGTCGCCGTGCTGATTGAGCGACGGGGCGCCGACGCGGACCTTCGGATCGTCATAGCCGCTGATCTTCACCGGGTTGCCCGGCATCTGGACGCCTCCCGCTTCGATCAGCATGTTACGAGCGAGGGTCTGTGGCAATTGCGCGGCTTCAGCGACGTTAAGCAAGGGCGCCACCGGAACACCCGCCTCGTGCAGCACGCTCTGCCAGTATTCAGACAGGTGCGCTTTCAACGCCGATTGAAGTGCGTCTTTCAACGCCGCCTGATGGGCGATCCGGTCGCTGTTCGTCAGGAAACGCGCATCGGTCGCGAGCCCCGGCAGACCCAGCGCATTGCACAGTTGCGCGAACAAGTGGTCGTTGCCGCAACAGATGACAATGTGCTTGTCCCCGGTTTCGAAAACGTCGAACGGCGCCATGAACGGATGACGGTTGCCGATGCGAGTGGGTGCGGCGCCGGTCGCGACATACGACATGAAACCGTGTTCGAGAAAGGCGAGCGTGGCATCGAACATCGCGACGTCGACGTGTGCGCCTTTGCCCGTTTTTTCCCGTGCGTAAAGCGCGCTCGCGATGCCGCAGAACATGAACGTGCCGCCGCACAAGTCGGCCAGTGAGGTACCAACGCGCGTCGGCGGTCCGTCAGCAAATCCGGTCTCATCCATGATCCCGCTCATGGCCTGGATGATCGTGTCGTAGGCCGCAAAATGGGCCAGCGGACCCGTCTGTCCGAAGCCAGACGAGGATGCGTAGATCAGGCGCGGATTGATCTCGGCGAGTTCCTCGTATGAAAACCCCAGATGCTGCATCGTGCCGGGCCGGAAGTTTTCGGCGAGGACGTCGGCTTGTCGCACCATGTTCAGGAAGATATCGCGATCAGCCGGATCCTTGAGGTTCAGCACGACACTTTCCTTACCCCGGTTAACAAAGCTGAAGTAGAGAGACTGGTCCCCGACGAACGGCCCATAGGTGCGCGTGTCGTCACCATGGCCAGGCGGCTCGATCTTGACCACGCGTGCGCCGAGATCACTGAGAATCGTCGTGCCGAACGGGCCGTTCAGCACATGCGTCAGATCGATGACGAGAAGACCGGTGAAGGGGCCGGCGGGGTTTTTAACGGAGGTGGCTGGCATGGCTGTCTGCTTTTTAAGGGTAGCGCCTTAGCGCGGATTGGTTCGCTCAGGGACCGGGATGCTCAGGTCGCGTGAGCCAGGGCACTCTGGGGATTCAGCTTTTTCAGGTGACCGCTTTCCGTTCCGGTCGCCGGATCGATCACGCAGTTGATCAGCGCCGGCTTGCCCGACGCAAGTGCCTCCGCCAGCGCGCCCGTCAGTCCAACCGCGTCGGTCACATAGTGTCCCGTTCCACCGAAGGCCTCGATGAGCTTCTCGTAGTGGGCGCTTTTCATCAGTACCGTCGGCGCGGTGTCGGTGCCTTGACCGCGATTCACGTCGTCGCCACGGTAGACGCCGCCGTTGTTGAAGACGATGATCACGACCGGCAACTTATAGCGGCAGATCGTCTCGATCTCCATGCCACTGAAGCCAAATGCGCTGTCGCCCTCGATGGCCACCACGCGGCCGCCACTCGTGACGGCCGCACCGATCGCATACCCCATGCCGATACCCATCACGCCCCAGGTTCCCGAATCGAGCCGCTTGCGCGGTGTGTGCATATCAATGATGTTGCGACCAAAGTCGAGCGTGTTCGCCCCCTCGTTGACGACGTAGACATCGGGGTTGTCGGCCAGCACATCCCGAACCGCGCGCAGGGCGCTATAGAAATCCATCGGGTCGGGCTTCGCATCGAGATGTTCGGCCATCCGTTCGGCGTTATGGCGCTTGTGGGCTTCGATCGCGTCGAGCCACTCTGCACGCGGCGAAATTTGCGCGTGCTCTACGCCAGCCAACAAGACAGCAAGCGACGAGCTGATATCGCCGACGACCGGGGCGGCGATCGCCCGGTTACTGTCGATCTCTGTGGGGCTGATATCGAGCTGAATAAAGCGCGCCGTCGGCGACCACTGGGGAGCCTTGCCATGGCCCAGCAGCCAGTTGAGCCGCGCCCCGATCAGCACGACGACATCTGCCTGGCCGAGCACAAAGGATCGCGCGGCCGCGGCCGATTGCGGATGGTTATCGCTCAGCAGACCCTTGGCCATCGACATCGGCACGAACGGCGCACCACTGGCTTCGACGAAAGCCCGCACTGCCTCGTCCGCCTGGGCATAGGCAGCGCCCTTGCCGAGGATCACGAGCGGCCGCTTGGCACTGGCAAGCAGATCGAGTGCACGGCCGACCGATTCGGGTGAAGGGAGTTGCCGCGGCGCCGGATCGACCGCACGGACCAGCGACAGCGCGCCGGTCTTCGCGTCGATGGCGCTGCGGAGCACGTCCGCCGGCAGATCGAGGTACACCCCACCAGGCCTGCCTGACACTGCGGCACGTATCGCGCGCGCAATGCCAACACCGATATCTTCAGGCCGGTTGACGCGGAACGCCGCCTTCGCATACGGCCGGGCCGCGTTTAACTGGTCGAGCTCCTCATAGTCCCCTTGCTGGAGGTCAACGATGGCCCGGTCGCTCGAGCCGCTGATCAGGATCATCGGAAAACAGTTTGTCGTCGCATTCGCGAGCGCCACCATGCCGTTCAGAAAACCCGGTGCCGACACGGTCAGGCAGATACCCGGCTTCTGCGTCAGATAGCCGGCGATCGCAGCGGCATTGCCTGCAGACTGCTCGTGCCGGAACCCGATGTACCGGATGCCCTCCGCTTGCGCGAGGCGAGCGAGGTCGGTAATCGGAATGCCGACCACGCCGTAAATCGTGTCGATTCCGTTGAGCTTCAGGGCGTCGACCACAAGGTGAAACCCATCCGTCTGCGCAGACGGCTCCAGTTCGATAGTCATACAGGCACCTCAGGAGAATTCGATCAGGGGATTCGGGGTGAGCGACGAGATGAGCCAATCGATCGACGCTTCATTGAGCCGCCGTCAGCCGCCCATCGGCCGCTCCTCCGCCGTCAAACAACCTTCGCTTCGCGCAGCTTGCAGATCGCATCCGCTCCATAGCCGAGGCCTGCGAGCACTTCGTCCGTATGTTCGCCGAGCAGTGGCGAGCCCGTGATCTCCGGCGTGAAATCGGAGAACTTGATCGGGCTGCCGACCGTCAGGTAGGTGCCGCGTTTCTTCTGCGGCACTTCGACGACCGTGCCGCTTGCCCGCAGCGCCGTGTCGTTGGCAATCTCCTTCATCGTCAGGACGGGTGCGCAGGGCACGCCGAACGTACGCAGGATTTCGACGGCCTCGAACTTGGTCTTGTCGGCGAGCCACTTCTCGATATCCGCGAAGATCTCGAAGATATGCGGCTGGCGTGCCTGCGCGGTGGCGTAGGCCGGATCGTCTTTCCATTCGGGCTTGCCAAGGGCCTCGCAGGTCGGGCCCCAGTCCTGCTCCTGAACCGTGAAGTAGATATAGGAGTTCGGGTCCGTCTCCCAGTCCTTGCACTTGAGCACCCAGCCCGGCTGCCCCCCACCACCCGCGTTGCCGCCGCGCGGCACGACATCGCTGAAAGTGCCGTGCGGATACTGGGGATACTCTTCGAGATACCCGACGCGTTCGAGCCGTTGCTGATCGCGCAACTTCACGCGGCACAGATTCAACACCGCGTCCTGCATGGAGACCGATACCTTCTGGCCCTTGCCCGACTTCTCGCGGCCAATCAGCGCCGTGAGAATCCCGATGGCCAGATGCATGCCCGTGTTGCTATCGCCGAGCGCCGCGGCGCTGATGGTCGGCGGGCCATCCCAAAAACCCGTGGTTGACGCCGCGCCGCCTGCGCATTGCGCGACGTTCTCATAGACCTTGATGTCCGCGTAAGGCGAGTTCTCGCTAAACCCCTTGACCGAGCCAAAGATGATGCGCGGGTTGAGCTCCTGGATATGCTCCCAGGTGAAGCCCATCCGGTCCATCGCCCCGGGGCCGAAGTTCTCGACCAGCACATCGGCTTCACGAATCAACTGCTCCATAATCGCCTTGCCTTCGGGGCTTTTGGTATTCAGCTCAAGCGATTTCTTATTGCTATTGAGCATCGTGAAATACAGCGCATCGAGATCGGGAATATCGCGCAACTGGCGGCGCGTGACGTCACCGACACCCGGTCGTTCAACTTTGAGAACTTCGGCGCCAAACCATGCCAATAACTGTGTGCATGCCGGTCCGGCCTGCACCCCAGTAAAGTCAATTATCTTGATCCCCTTCAGCGGCAAATTCATATGAGCTCCGGCATTAAGCGCTAGTAGTAAGCGCAAGTGATCTGATTACAGAGATTCGAACTTCGGGCGCAAAGACACACAGCACGACACAGGTCTTTGCGTTCCGCGCGATATCGAGATATGGCCTTCCAAAGCGGGTGGACTCCTACCGCTGCCCGCATCGTTGCGGTTGAAACTGGCTTTACTGTAGGACTTCACTCAATCGAGCGATTGACATGGATCAAGCGAAGCGCCTGAAATGCGTCGAATGACAGTGACCCGTCGGGAAGATGCGGCAGCGTGCCCGCGTGCAATGAAGAACCCAGATGCAGAGTGACGCCGTCATGACCCAAATCAAAAAGGCAAAATCAGCTGCGCCTTAGGCTTGCCCCCATCGTCCACTCAAAAACGAAGCCATCCGAACGGAGAACTTCAAAAGTACGGGGATCATCATGAGGTATGCAAAGCAACTCTTCCTGGCGGCGGCATTGCTCGCGTCGCAAACCGTCCTGGCTGCACAAGGCGACATCATCGCCCGGGTGCGGGGCATCGTGGTCGCCCCCGATGCGTCGACCACCGGGACGCTCTCGAGCCTCGGCACGACCGTCAACACCACGGTCGTCCCGGAAGTCGACTTCACCTATATGTTCACGAACTCGCTCGGCGCGGAGCTGATCCTCGGCACAACCCGTCATTCGCTCACGACTGATCTGGGCGGCATCGGCAAGGTCAGCCTGTTGCCACCGACGCTCACGCTTCAGTGGCATTTCAACGATGCCGGGCGCATCCGGCCTTACGTGGGCGCCGGTGTCAACTACACCCTTTTCTATCACAACACCCTCGCCGTCGGCGATGAAGGTGTGAGCATCACCAACCATAGTTTTGGGCCTGCGCTCCAGGCGGGGGTCGACGTCGCCTTTTCGCAAAACTGGTTTGTGAACTTCGACGTGAAGAAACTTTGGATCAAGACAGACGCCACGTTGGCCGGCTCGGACATCGGCACGCTCAAGATCAACCCCTGGATCATCGGGGTGGGGGTCGGTCGGCGATTTTGAACTGATTTCGAGATGGCGCGGTTGTCCGCGCAGCTTAACGGAGGCGCTCTGCCACTTCCTTGACTTAGCGCAAGGTTTGGCAGTGCCAACCGCGCTATCTTCGACCCGACGCGCATTCGCGATAGACACGGAACGGAATCGTCCCCATGACCAGTGCAGTTCCTCTCGCCTCGCAGGACCGGCCTAACACGGCGCGAATCGATTCTGCACAACGACGCTTCTATTTGATCGGAGGCGGCATCGCCTCACTCGCCGCCGCGGCGTTCCTGTGCCGGGACGCGGACGTGCCCGGCGTCAATATCACCATCATCGAGGCGCTGGATACGCTCGGAGGGAGCCTCGACGCCGACGGTTCCGCCCAGCGCGGCTACATCATGCGCGGTGGCCGGATGTTTGAAAGCCGGTATGTCTGTACATACGACCTGTTTTCTTCCATCCCGACACTCGATGGCAACAAGACCGTGACCCGCGAGATCTTCGACTGGAACGAAACACTCCAGACGGCTTCAAAATCGCGCTTCGTGCGCGACGGTCACCGTGTCGATGCGCCAGGCTTCGCGCTGACCCGGAGTCATGTGCTCGGACTCGCGCAACTCGCGCTTGAAACCGAGCATCAACTGGGCCGCAGCCGCATCGCCGATCATTTCGACGCCGAGTTCTTCCGTTCGAACTTCTGGCTCATGTGGTGTACCACGTTCGCGTTCCAGCCATGGCACAGCGCGGTCGAGTTCAAGCGCTATCTGTTGCGGTTCGCCCATATGGTCCCAGGCTTCAACCAGCTACGCGGCATCATGCGGACCACGTACAACCAGTACGACTCGATGGTGCGTCCGCTTCAGAAGTGGCTCAGCGAACGCGGCGTGCAATTCGAAATCAATACGCGGGTGATCGACCTGACGTTTGTCGATGAGAACGGCCTGTCGCGTGCCCAGGCCCTCCAGCTTGAACGGGACGGTCATGCGGAAACCCTGATGCTCGGCAAGGACGATTGTGTAATCGTGACATTGGGCTCGATGACCGAGGGCACCACACAGGGCGCGATGGATCGGGCCGCGCAATTCAACGGCAAGCCGTCCGCCGGCGCATGGAATCTCTGGGAGACGATTGCAACCGGTCGTCCCGAGTTCGGCAACCCGCATGCCTTCGCCGGTCATGTCGAACAGTCCCGCTGGCTCTCCTTCACCACCACACTGTATTCGGCCGAGTTCTTTCGCGCCGTGCGCGATTTCACGGGCAACGTGCCGGGCGAAGGCGGGCTCATGACCTTCGTGCAGTCGAGCTGGCTGATTTCGATCGTCTTGCCGCACCAGCCGCATTTCATTGGCCAGCCCGACGACGTCAATGTGTTCTGGGGCTATGGGCTGTCGATCGACGAGCCGGGTGACTTCATCAAGAAGCCCATGCACGCGTGCACGGGGCGCGAAATCATGACCGAGCTGCTGGGCCACCTGGGCATGCCGATCGCGGCCCGGTCAATCCTCAAGGACGCCATCTGCATCCCCTGCCTGATGCCATACATCACCAGCCAGTTCATGCCGCGCGAGAAAGGCGACCGGCCTGAGGTGGTGCCCGAAGGCACGGCGAACCTGGCCTTCGTCGGCCAGTTTTGCGAACTCCCCGACGACGTGGTGTTTACCGTCGAGTATTCCATCCGCTCTGCGCAGACTGCGGTCTACACCTTACTCGGGCTGCCGCTCGAACCGCCGAGCGTCTACAAAGGGCAATACAACCCGCGCGTGCTCTATCAGGCGCTCCATACACTGTGAGCCTGCATTTCGTTGACCTGGGGCAAGGTATCGCGCGTCGCGGCGCCCCACAATGAACCAACTGCACTGAACAGCGCTCACACGCGCGATGTGAGCTCCCACGCTCCCCTCCCCTGCGGGCATGTGCCCGCTCTTTCTCTACCGTCCTGCCATTCGTATGCATCAAATCCCGTTGTCCTCAGGCGAGCCGCTTCCGCACCGCAAGGTGATCCGATCCTGGCTGGTCCCGATCAACAAGCGCTCTACCCCCTACGCGATCACGCTGCTGGTGTTCGACTACCTGCTGCTGGCCGCGGCATTCGCCGGTGTCATCGCACTGCACGGGGCCGTCGTCAAGACCGCCTGCGGGCTGGCCGCAGGGTTCGTGATCGGGCGCCTCTTCATCATCGGCCACGATGCATGCCATCAGAGTCTGACGCGCCGGCGCACGCTCAACAAATGGCTGGGCCGCATCGCTTTCCTGCCATCGCTGACACCCTATAGCCTGTGGGACGTCGGCCATAACGTGGTCCACCACGGATACACCAACCTCAAGGGCTTGGACTTCGTTTGGTCGCCGCTGAGTCTCGAGGAGTTCAGGGCACTGTCGCCGGGCCGCCGCCTGCTCGAGCGCATCTATCGAAGCGGCTGGGGACCCGGGCTCTACTACCTCGTCGAGATCTGGTGGCGGCGCATGATGTTTCCGAGCCGCAAGGCGATGCCGACACGGCGCCGGACTTTCATGCTCGACTGCGCGCTGGTATCGGTCTTCGGCCTGGCGTGGATCGGTGCGCTCGTCGCCACCTCGCATATCACAGGACAGGTGACCGGGCTGCTGTTGGTCACGGGCTTCGCCGTCCCCTTTCTCGTGTGGGGAACGATGATGGGCTTTGTCGTCTATGTCCACCACACGCATCAGGAAGTCGCGTGGTACACCGACCGGGCCGAGTGGGCCCGCTCGCAGCCATTTGTGTCGACGACCGTGCATCTGACCTTCCCGTACCGGGTCGGCGCACTGCTGCATCACATCATGGAACACACCGCGCATCACGTCGACATGAGCGTACCCTTGTACTGCCTCGTCGAGGCCCAGCGCCGGCTCGAAACCCTGCTGCCAGGCCGCATCATCGTGCAGCCCTTTTCCTGGCGGTGGTATCGGGACACCGTGCGCCATTGCAAGCTCTATGACTTCGCCGCGCACGCGTGGACGGGTTTCGACGGGCGGCCGAGCCCGTGCGAAGGGCGCCTGACTGGCGATCTGCACTGAAATGCCCGACAATGACTTGCGACGCTTTGCGCGCGAACGGTCTTTTCACCAGCAGGCGAGCCATGACGAAGGTACTGATCGCGGACGACCACACGCTGGTGCGTGAGGGACTGCGACATATTCTGCAAACAGCACCCGGCCTTGAAGTGGCCGGCGAGGCCTGCGACGGTGCGAGCACGTTGACGCTTGTTCGCGATACACCCGCGCAGGTGCTCGTGCTCGACCTCTCCATGCCGGGCCGCAGCGGCATCGACCTGGTCCACCAGATTCACGACGAGAAGCCCGCCCTGCGCATTCTCGTGCTGACGATGCATGCCGAGCAACAGTATGCGGTGCGTGCGTTCAAGGCCGGCGCCTCGGGCTACATGACCAAAGAAAGTGCCAGTGCCGAACTGGTCTCGGCCGTGACGAAGGTGGCGGCGGGCGGCGTCTATGTGAGCCTGTCGATGGCCGAGCGGTTCGCCCAAAGCCTCAATGAACCCGCCGACATCCTGCCTCACCAGCGGCTGTCCGACCGGGAGTTCGACGTCTTCCGGCGGATTGCCGCGGGTCAGACGATCACGGAGATTGCTCGGATTTTGTTCGTCAGCACCAAGACCGTCAGCACTTACAAAACGCGCGTGCTTGAAAAGATGCAGATGCCGCACGAAGCCGCGCTTGTCCGCTATGCGATGCGCTACAAGCTGCTCGACGACAACGACGAGGTGTGAGCGCGTGATGTGACCGTACCCGGGCCCCGCCCTCCGCGGGAGCATCGAGCCGTTTGTAGGAAAACCCCTACACGGTGTCGAAAAACCCTACCCCAAGTTCATTCCGTGCCGATGTTCATTGCAACAGCCGGCGGCGATACTCTGGGCGAGTGACAGGGCAAACCCGCTCCACGGCATCCGGATATCTCTCCAGGACTTCAAACCCCCGAGGTGCCCGCGGCCTGCCAGCTTGCCCTCCATCGAAGGCCCCTCGGCGCGACCTTCTCATCATGCACGGCAAGCGCCATCAGTCACATGAGTCGCCGGAGAATGTGCATATGAATACCGCCACCGAACACGATGCTGTCATGGCCGCTGTTTCGCACCTCGCCGGCGAATGTCTCGCGGAACCCGACGCCCGCACTTCGCCCAAGCGCAGCCCGGTTCGGTGCTCAAGTTGCGCGATGCGCAGCCTCTGCATGCCGACCGACCTGACTCCGCTCGAGTTCGGGCAGCTCGATTCGATCATCGGCACCACCCGGACCGTGCAACGCGGTGAGTCTCTGTTCCGCGCCAACGATTTTTTTCAAAGCCTGTATGCGGTGCGCGTCGGATCGTTCAAGACCACCGTCATGCATCGGGATGGCGGCGAACAGGTAACCGGCCTGCACCTTCCCGGCGATCCGCTCGGCCTCGACGGGGTCTGCAATGGCCATCATGCCTGCGATGCGATCGCGCTCGAGGACAGTACCGTATGCGTCATCCCGTTCGCGCTGCTCGATGCCATGTGCCGCGAAGTCAAGCCGATGCAGCACCATCTCTACCGGATGATGAGCAGCGCCATCGTTCGCGAGTCGAGCCTGGTCATGCTGCTCGGAACCATGTCCGCCGATCAGCGCGTCGCGTCTTTTCTGCTCAACCTGTCGGAACGCCTTGCGGCACGTGGGTATTCGCGGCTCGAATTCACGCTGCGCATGACCCGCGAGGAAATGGGCAGCTATCTCGGCATGAAGCTCGAAACCGTTAGCCGGATGTTCTCCAAGTTCCAGAAAGGGGGGCTGCTCGAGACTCACGGCAAGAAGATCCGCCTGCTTGACGTCGACGGACTCGCGCGGGTCTGAGCGCCACGGTACCGCACGCACACCTGCGCACTTGCACAGCCGCTCGGTGCTCCGCACCTAAGCGACGAGAAAAGAAATAACTTTTCCTTGATCTGTGTCGGGTTGGACGCAACGCCGATGTGAAATGCTGGGCACCATCGCCCACTTCGCCCTGCGCCTCCCTCATGACCACACTCACAGCGTCGCAGCGCAAGACCCTCGACGCCTGGCTCACCGGTCGCCTCGGTCGCTTCAAGCCGGGTTTGCGTCTCGCAGTCGGTTTCGGCCTCGCAGCGGGTTTTGCCGTGATCGTCCAGGCCGGCCTGCTTGCATGGATCGTCAATGCTGTCGTGATGCAGGGTGCGCGACTCGCCACGGTATGGCCTGCGCTCGCCGCACTCCCGACGGTTTTCGCGGTGCGCTTCGTCTTCATGCTCACGGCCGAACGGGCATCGTTCGCGACCGCGGCGGCCCTCCGACTCGATATCCGCGCTCAGGTCGTGCGCAAGGTGCTCGCACTCGGACCCGCTTGGATTCAATGGCAGTCGAGCGGCGCGCTGACCAGCGATGCCATGTCGGGTGTCGAAGCGCTCGAAGGGTATTACGCGCGCTGGCTCCCTAACCGGGCGCTGTCGGTGCTGCTGCCGTTTGCCGTGCTGGCCGTGGTGCTGCCGGCCGATCTGACCTCGGGCCTGGTGCTGCTCGCCACCGCGCCGCTCATCCCGTTCTTCATGATCGTGCTCGGCAAGACCGCGGCCGAACTCAACCAGCGTCAGTGGGCGCGCCTCGCCCAATTGAGTGCCCGGTTTCTCGATACGCTCCAGGGCCTGACGACACTCAAGCTGTTCGATGCGAGTCGCCGTGAAGCCGAGATGGTCCAAAGTGTGTCTGACGCTTATCGTGTCACGACCATGCAGGTCCTGCGTATCGCCTTCCTGTCGGCGGTCGTCCTCGAATTCCTTGCGACGATCAGCATCGCCATCGTCGCTGTGCTGATCGGGTTCCATCTCCTCTACGGCAAGATACCGTTCGAACGCGGCCTGTTCGTCTTGCTGCTCGCCCCTGAGTTCTACCTGCCCCTGCGCAGCCTCGGCACGCACTATCACGCGCGCATGGATGCCATCGCGGCAGCCGAGCGACTGGCCGCCATTCTCGAAACACCCGGGCCCGCTACCGCGAGCCTCGAGCCGCTGCGACCTGCGTCCGCCTACACCCTGCAGTTCGAGGCCGTCCGCCATACCGACGCAGCCGGGCATCCCATGCTCGACACCCTCAGCTTCGCGGCCGAACCCGGGCACGTCACGGCACTGGTCGGTCCGACCGGTGCCGGGAAAAGCACGGTGCTGAATCTCTTGCTCGGCTTTATCTCCCCAACCAGCGGCACGATCCGCGTCAATGAGCAGCCGCTCGCCACCCTCGATCCCGAGAGCTGGCTTGCAGAAGTCGCGTGGGTGCCCCAACGCGCCCATATCTTCATCGGCAGCCTGCTCGACAACCTGCTGATCGCGCGGCCGAATGCGAGTCTTGCCGAAGTCCACCAGGCTGCGCGCGACGCAGGTGCGCACGACTTCATTGACGCGCTGCCTCTGGGTTACAACACCCCGCTGGGCGAACGCGGTGTGGGCCTGTCGGGTGGCCAGATTCAGCGGCTTGCGCTTGCGCGTGCGTTTCTGAAGAACGCACCAATCGTCTTGCTCGACGAGCCCACGGCGCATCTCGACGCTGCCACCCAGATAGACGTCCACGCCGCGATCCGGCGGCTTGCGCGCGATCGCACCGTGTTGCTGGTCGCCCACCGGCCCGCGACCGCGAGACTCGCCGACCGCATCGTCGTGCTCGATGCCGGACGGGCTGTGCAAATCGGCACGCATGCCCAGTTGGCAAGCTGCGATGGCCTGTATGCGGATCTCATGGGTCCGGATGCGCCGCGTTCCTCATTTTCGGAAACGATCGACTCATGACTGCACCCGATTTTCGCGACCCACCCGCGCCTTGTGATCAACCCAGCACGCGAGCCGACCTGAAACGGCTGCTGATCCTCTACCGACCCTACTGGCGGTGGATGGCCACGGGCATCGCGCTCGCCTTCGTGACGCTGCTCGCGAACGTCGCCCTGATGGCTGTCGCAGGAGGGTTCATCGCGGCGATGGCGATCGCCGGAGTGGCCCACGGGATGATCGACTATTTCACCCCTGCGGCCGTGATCCGCGCCTGCGCGATCCTGCGTACGCTGGGCCGCTATGGCGAACGTGTCGTCACGCATGAGGCGGCCTTTCGCGTGCTGTCCGAGCTGCGCGTCTGGTTCTATAAACGTATTGAACCGCTCTGCCCGGCGGGCCTGCAGACGATGCGCGGCTCCGATCTGCTGACACGCATCCAGGCGGATATCGACAGCCTGAGCCACCTCTACGTTCGCGTAATCGTGCCCGTCGGTGCAGGTGCACTCGGGGCGATCGTCGTCATCGCGTTCGTCGCAGCGTTCGACCTGGCCGTCGCCGCAGCCTTGCTCGGTTTTCTTGTGCTCGCGGGCGTCGTGCTGCCATATGCAGTTTGCCGGCTTGGCAACTCACCGGCTCGCGAGGCAGTCGCACTGCGGGCCGATCTGCGCGAAGCGCTGGTCGATACGCTCCAGGGCGCCGGCGAACTGCGTGTCTATGGCGCCGACACACGCCATGCCGAGCGCATCGACAAAATTTCAGCGCAACTCGTCGACGCACAACGTTCGACGAGCCGCTTGAGCGGCTTCTCACAAGGCGCGACCGCCCTGGGCGCTTCGCTTGCGATGTGGACCACGCTGCTGATCGCCATCCCGCAGATCCGC
>FTBI01000018.1_pt1 | contig 41374 bp, 36 predicted proteins | sample 1639171 | NCBI WGS metagenome assembly FTBI01 (sample SAMEA3914812, study PRJEB12502) | metagenome | biome: forest; material: soil | place: Canada | collected 2011-07-07 | depth 0.1 m | reverse complement strand
GTGGCTACTTGACACGATTGTGACCTTGGCCCCGCTGCTCGGCCTGTTCGGTACGATCGTCGGCATGTTCAACGCGTTCCAGGTTCTCTCGAACCCGGGCAATGCACCGACGCAAGTGACAGGTGGCGTGGCTGAAGCGCTGATTGCGACTGCGTCGGGGCTCTTTGTGGCGATGATCGGTTTGGTGTTCTTCAATGGTTTGCACAATCGAGTGCGCCTGGTGATGCATCAACTCGAAACCCTGAAGGCCGCGTTGGTTAACCAGCTTACCGGTGTGCCGCACGAATCGTTGAAGGAAGTTCGGGAAACGCCACGCGCCGTGGCAGGGAATCTCGTGTCTCAAGGTGCATGACGATGAAGTATTTCGAAGTCCGCAAGGCACGCATCGAGATCATCCCGATGATCGACATCATGTTTTTTCTGCTGGTGTTCTTCATCATGATCACGCTGCACATGATTCCAAATGCGGGCCTGCAAACAAAGTTGCCTTCGAGCGCTAGCGCACAGTCCTTGCCGCCACCGCAGGTGGTGGTGACGATGTCGACCGACGGTACCCTGTCGGTCGACGGTAAGCTCCTGACACCGGAACAGCTCACCGCAATGCTGGCGGCGCGTCCAGACGTGTCGCATGTGGCGGTGACGATCGCAGGGTCGAAGGAGGCACAGGTCCAAAAGCTCGTGACGGTGATGGATGCATGTCGCGCGGCCGGCGTCGCGCAGATCGCGCTCGCGGCGCAAGCTGCGGCGAAGTAACATGGCGACGATCATTACCCCTCCCATCGCGGCCGACAGCGGGCGCCTTTATCCTGCTGCTGTGCTCGCACTGATCGCGGAAGTGGTGTTGCTCGGCGGTGCATGGGTGCTGCTGTCGCACAAATCACCCGCTCCGGCGGCGGTGCCGATAACCTTGCTATCCATCGCAACCCCGCCGCAGTCGAAACCTGTGCCGCCCGCTCCGCCTGTGCCGAAAACTCAGCCTCAAGAGGTTCAGCATAAGGTCACGCCGACTCCGGTGCATCACGTCGCGCACGTCATCCCGCCGCGTCCGATGTCGGGTCCGGCTCCGGTGCCGGTGCCGGCACCAGCGCCGCCATCCGCGACGCCCACCGAGCCAGCGCCGGCCCCGCATCCACAGCCGCCAGCTCTGCCCCCTGCGCCTGCGGCACCAAATGCGAGCTTCGAGGGAGCGTTGCGTGCAGCCATCCAGGCGGCACTCCACTATCCGGAGTCGGCGCGTTTGGCGGGTATCTCAGGTCGAACGCGCGTGGCTTTCCAGTATCAGGACGGTGCAGTCTCCGGTGTCAGAGTAGTCGTCTCCAGTGGCATCGGACTGCTCGATCGCGCTGCGGTTGCCGCGGTGGAGGGGGCTCCCTACCCGAAGCCGGAACCCGCGTTCGTAGGCCGGACCTTATCCGAGCAATTGTGGGTGACGTTTGACCTGAATAGTCAGGGGTGAGGCGCATTCGCGCTCCGTGCCAGACCTGAACACGCTCATCAGTATCAACCTTAGACCCCTTACGGCAGGATGTTGCTGGCGTTAAGGGGTCTTTCGTCTTACGCTGGTCCCACAACCCCAAGGTCACTTTCCTGATCGGTGAAAGCGACTCCGAATCGACGCTGCTCGAAGCGACGCAAGTGAAAGTATATAATGAGATACAATTATATATTGAAGTAATCGATAATATATTTTATAGAAAATGTTATTTATGAGATGTATTTATCTAAATATGTTATAGATAGCATTCATATAGCTACCATTTTCTGTCAAATATGTTACATTTACTATACATTGTTTGAAAAAAATATAGCAAAATGAGCGCGAAACTTGCAGAGCAACTCGACGCCGCGCGCAGGGCCGCCCGCCTGCGCCAGGAAGATGTCGCGGCCCAATCCGGTATTGCCCGGCTTACCGTGCAGCGCATCTTGAGCGGGAATGTCGATCCCCGACTCTCCACTGTCATCGAATTGGCGCGTAGTCTCGGACTCGATGTCATGCTGGTCCCGACTGCTCTACACGCCGAACTGGAGAACTTCATTCGCTCGGGCGGCCGATATCTTGCCCAGCAGGCAGGTGTCGGCGCACCGCGGTCCATCGTGGACAGCTTGGCTGCGCCGCCGCGTGTGCCGGAAGACTAAAGAGGAGTCGCGTTGAGTACGTCCATCCGCTACCTCCGACTGTCTCTGCATCTACCTACAGGTGGGCAGCGCGTGATCGGCTATATGTCGTCCTACGGGGACATCATTCGGGTCTCATTTGACCAAACCTACATCGACGACCAAGGCCGGCCTACGCTTTCGCTTGCGTACGTCGGTGAAACCGAGGCGGCAACGAAGCGCATCCTTTCCGCAAAACGCGATGTCCGTCTCGTCCAGTCCAACGGCCGCCTGCCGGTCTACTTCCAGAACTTGCTCCCGGAGGGGCACAACCGCGCGCGCCTCGCTCAGCAGCGTAACTGTACCGAGGACGACGAATTCGAATTGCTGGCAGCCGCTGGCCATGACCTTATGGGGGCGATCGAAGCCGAGCCAGTCCCCCCACAAGAGGGCATTCCGGATGCCATCCGCCTGTGGCACACCACTCAGGGTTTGGAAGTCCTCGAGGCCGGCTTCGTAGAAAGCCCGATACAGGACGCGTTCTCGCTACCCGGTGTCGTCACCAAATTCTCGGCCGTCCACGACGGTCGTCGCTATGTCGTCAAACGCCATGGCGAAGCTGGCGCCTACATTCTGAAATTACCCTCGACGAGACATCCCACTTTGGTAGCCAACGAGTACGCTGGCTACCAGTTGTGCAAAGCGCTGGGGCTCTCGTGCGCAGAGGCGCAGATCATTTCCCGCGAAGATGCCGAATTGCCAGAGCAGGCGCAATTCGACACCCTTTTGGCGGTCAAGCGATTCGACCGCGCGGCCGGGCACATCCGGATTCACATGGAGGAGTTCGCGCAGGTCCTCCAGTATCCGCCCGGCAAGAAATATGGGGTCGATATGATGTTGGACTACTCGCGCGCCTTGCGTGTTCTTGACCAACTGTCGGTAAATCGGGTCCAGGACACCGCTGAGTTCATCCGTAGACTGACCGCTTTCATCCTCATGGGGAATACCGATGCTCACCTCAAGAATTGGGCTTTGCTCTACCCGGACGGCATCCATCCGGTTTTAGCTCCAATTTACGATCCCGTCTGCGTGGCAGCACTACTCGATGAGGTGCCCGAATCGGACTACAAGGTCAATCGAACCATAGATGAGAAGTTGCGCACATTTTCCTGGGAGCAGATGGAGGACCTTATGACGCGAGCAGGCATCGTCCGCGTTGCGCGACACATGCAAATCGCACGCGACACGGTTGCCCAGGCCAAAGCGCGCTGGCCGGCCGTAATGGGCACGGCGCCCGTCACAGTTCGGTCTGCCGTGACCGCGCGTCTGGACGGCGGTGTGGCTCTCGCTCGGTAGCTTGCTGATGCGCGCTGCCCGTGCGCATCAGTCGAACTACGGCGAAATGCGAGAATCATTGAGCGTGCCGGTCAAGTCCAACGCTGGACATCATTTTTTGTCCGTCTCATCATTGGCTACAGCCGCAGGCCGTATTGGCCTGTCTTCAACTACCTTACCGGAGTGAACACCATGCCCAACTGCGAAGCTTCCCAAGACAAGCGTTTGGCCCTCACCGAGCGCATCATCGAAGCCAAGGTCAAACTGGGCCTGACCTGGGATGAGCTGGCCCGAGTCGCCGGCCTATCGACCACCTATGTCACGGCCGCCTGCCTGGGTCAGCATCCGCTGCCTGAAGCTGCCGCCCGCAAGGTATGCGAAAAACTGGGGTTGGCGGATGCCGACGCCATCATGCTGCAGATCATCCCGATGCGTGGCAGCCTCGCCACGCAGATTCCGACCGATCCGACCATCTATCGTTTTTACGAGATCGTGCAGGTCTACGGCACCACGCTGAAGGCCCTGATCCACGAGAAGTTCGGCGACGGCATCATGAGCGCGATCAACTTCAAGATGGATGTGCAGAAGGTCGAGGATCCGGAAGGCGGGTCGCGCGTGATCATCAAGATGGATGGGAAGTATTTGCCGAATCGGCCGTATTGATGGGGCTTGAAGTACGTAGATGTCATTGTAATGAACTCGCCCGCTGCCCAGATGCCAATTTCCTGGCGCCAGGCGTCGTGTTTCACGGGACATCGATACATCCACCGTACTCTACCTCAGCCGCAGATCGCCGAGCACATCGAGCACATGCTGCGTGGTGCGTTCGATCGGCCCAGCTCGGTGCGCGATGCCGAGCCGGCGCCATAACGCGGGGCGCAAGGGACGCATGATGACGCGCCGGTCGGGTGCTGGCGTGGCCGCCTCGTGCGGCAGCAGCGCCGCGCCGTAGCCTGCGGCGACCAGGCTCTTGATCGCATCGTTGTAGTTGATCTGTATGCGTGCGGTCGGATGATGGCCTGCTGTCGCGAACCATTCGGACGTCAAGCGCGACAGTCGCGTGCTTGTGTCGTTTAGAATCAGCGGTTGCTCGGCAAGCCAGCCCGGCGTGACACGCGCGGGGCATGGCCAGTCAGCCGGCAGGAAGGCCATCACCGGGTCGCGGCGCCAAGGGTGGATCACGAGCCCGGCCACCTTGGGCTGCGGCAATGCGACGAGGCCGATGTCCAAGGTGCCTTCGGTCAGCCGGGACAGCGTTTCCTGAGACGTCAGAATTGCCACTTGAACGTCGATCGCAGGATGATGCTGGCGCAGTGTAGTCAATGCCTGTGGCAACAGATGGGCGATCGCGCCGGTGGATGCGCCCAGCCGGACACGCCCGGCCAAGCCCTGCACTTGCCGCTGCACATCGTCCAGCGCACGCCCCGCGTCGGCCAGCAGGCCGCGTGCCCGCTCCACCAACACCTCGCCAACCGCCGAAGGCCGTATCTGGCCGCGCTTGCGCGAAAGCAATGGGCCACCTACGCGCTCTTCCAGATCGGCGATATGCAGGCTGACCGTCGGCGGCGCGAGATGCAGCAGACGGGCCGCCTCGGCAAAAGAGCCATGGTCGGCTATCGCGACCAAAGTACGCAAGCGATCCAGGCTGATTTCCCGCATGGCTGACTCCAGATTCAGAAAAAATGAACTAAAGCTTCATGAAATTAAACTTTATCTATTTTAATCAAAGGTAGAAGATCAGTGCTCATGAATTTGCGGAATGATATTCGAACGGAGAGTTCCACATGAGCGCACCCCTAGTATTCATCGACGGCGACCAGGGCACCACCGGCTTGCAGATACACGAACGTCTGCGTGGTCGTACCGACCTGCAATTGATCACGCTGCCCGCGGCGGAGCGCAAGAAGGCCGGACGCCGGGCCGAAGCGATCAACGCCTGCGATATCGCTATCCTGTGTCTTCCGGACGATGCCGCGCGCGAAGCGGTCGGCTCGATCGAGAACCCCAGGGTCAGGGTGATCGATGCGAGTTCGGTGCATCGCACGCATCCCGATTGGGTCTACGGCTTTGCGGAAATGTCGCCGACACAGGCACAAAATATCGCGCAGGCGCGACACGTCACCAATCCCGGCTGCTATCCGACCGGCGCCATCGGTTTGCTGTTGCCTTTGGTGCGTGCGGGTCTGGTGCCGGTCGACTATCCGGTCAGCGTGTATGCCGTTTCAGGTTACTCGGGACGAGGGCGCCCCGGCGTGGCGGCATTCGAAGGTCCGGACGCGGCGCGTGAGCCGGCATTCCAGATCTACGGCTTGGGCCTGAACCATAAACATGTTCCGGAAATTCAGCAGCACGCGAGACTGAGCCACCGCCCCTTCTTTATCCCGGGCTATGGCGCGTTTCGGCAAGGCATCGTGCTGACGATTCCCCTGGCGGTGCGCCTATTGCCAACCGCGGTGGACGGACTGCGCTTGCAGGCATGTCTTGCACAGCACTATGCCGGCGCACGGCATATCCAGGTCATGACTATGGATGAAGGACAGGCGACCACGCATCTGGATCCTCAGGTATTGAACGGCAGTAACGATATGTGCCTGAGCGTGTTTGCGAACGAGGGGCAAGGGCAAGTGTTGTTGTCAGCCGTATTCGACAACCTCGGCAAGGGTGCGTCGGGCGCGGCGGTGCAGAACCTCGATTTGATGCTGACTACTGTATAGGTATGACCATGTTGGCTACATAACAGATTTGTAATGTTGTTTGTGTCCTACTTGGCGGTAGAATTTGGACATCGCAACCGTCGAAAAGTACCTCCATGCGCATTCTGGTTATCGAAGATGAGACCAAGACTGGCGACTATCTGAAAAAGGGGCTGGAGGAGTCGGGCTTTCTGGTCGACCTGGCGGCCGATGGTGCCGACGGCCTCGAATTGGCGCGTGCCGAGAATTACGACGTGATTATTCTCGACGTGATGCTGCCAACGCTCAACGGCTGGGAGGTGGTCAAATCGCTACGCACGGTGAAAACGACCCCCGTATTGTTCCTGACCGCACGCGACGATGTCAGTGACAGGGTGCACGGCCTCGAACTGGGTGGCGACGACTATTTAGTCAAACCCTTCGCCTTCGTCGAACTCCTGGCGCGGGTACGCACGCTCGCGCGCCGCGGTCCGCCCCGCGAGAGCGAACTGATCGCAGTAGCCGATCTCGAAATGGACGTGAACCGTCGGCGTGTGCGGCGCGGTGGTGTGCGCATCGATCTGACGCCGCGTGAATTCGCGTTGCTGCAACTCCTTGCGCGCCGACGGGGCGAGGTGCTGAGCAGAACGCAGATTGCCTCGTATGTTTGGGACATGAATTTCGACAGCGATACCAATGTCGTCGAAGTTGCCATACGCCGTTTGCGCGCCAAGATAGACGACGAATTTCCGGTCAAATTGATACACACGGTCCGAGGCGTCGGCTATGTCCTGGACGTCACAAATGAAGGTGACTGATGCGTGTACGTTCACTCACGGCAACGCTGTCGCTAGCCTTCGCCATCACGACGCTGGTGGTGTTCGCCTTGGTCGGCGGATTCGAATATGTCACCTTGTACCGCCAGATAAACGTGCAGGACGACCTCGATATCGTGCTGGCCGCGCGTCATGTCCGGCGCTTTGCGCAGGAACTTCAGAATGACGCGTCCGTGCAGACACACGCCGATCGCCTGATCAGCCAGGTCCTGGGCAATCAGGCGCTGGCCTTGTCGATCAAGGATGTCGACGGTCACACCGTGCTCGGCTACAACATCGAGCAGGTCGACGGAACCAGTGCCGGCTGGTCTACTGTTGCCGTGGTCAAGGCCGATGCCCGTGTGACCGAGGCCGCCGTCGCTTTGTGGCATAACGCGCAGGGCGATCCCGTAAGGGGCGTGGCGACCGAGGCGATGCTGATGGATGGCGAGAAAGTGACTATCCTGGTCGCCAGGCATATGGGCGATCGACGCATGCTGCTGAGCCGATATCGCATGCGCATGTATTTCTTCGGCTTGACGGGAGCGCTGCTGGCGTTTGCGCTGAGCTATGTTTTGATACGCGCCGCGCTGCGTCCTTTGCGCGACATCGCGGGCAGCACCGGGCTGGTGACGGTCGATAAGCTCGGCACACGCATCGCCATCGAGAATGTACCCTCCGAACTCGACTTGCTGGTGCGTTCGCTGAACGCGATGCTGGAACGGCTCGACCAGGGCTTTGCGCGGCTTTCGCGCTTTACCGTGCACCTGGCTCACGACATGCGTACGCCGCTTGGCAATATGCGCGGCGCGACCGAAGTCGCATTGGCCCGGCCGCGCTCGATCGATGAATATCAGGCACAGTTGGCGTCCAATTTGGAAGAATGCGACCGGCTATCGAGGATGATAGAAAATGTCCTATTCCTGGCACGGGCGGAGCACCCGCAATTCAAGAAAAACATGCGCCAATTCGAGGTGTGTGACGAACTGGCACATGTCGTGGCATATTTCGAAGGATTGGCTGAAGACGCAGGCGTGATAGTCGATATTGCGGGCACGGGAATGCTAACCGCCGACCTGGAGCTGTTTCGACGCGCAATCAGCAATCTGCTTGCCAATGCGCTGCGTTATACGCCTCGCGGTGGCAGAATCCGGCTGTCTGTGGAGACGGTAGCGGAGGGCATACAGATAATGGTCAGCAACCAAGGCACACCGATCGGCCCCTTGCATATCGACAAGATTTTCGATCGCTTCTATCGTGCCGACCCCTCTCGCAGCGGGTCCAACGGCTCGACCGGACTGGGTCTGGCGATAGTGCGCTCCATCATGGACTTGCACGACGGTAGTGTCCGGGTCGAAAGCGATACAAATAGCACACGTTTCATTCTGTATTTTCCGCAGAAAATCTAACTTTAAAATAATTTCGGGTTGGGCCGGGCATCGGGTTTTTTGGCCGATGCCTGCTAGATATCGTTGACTTGCAAAGTGTGGATCCGATATCGGTTGGATGGAAAATCTGGAAAATATGTAATCGTATAGTCGGACAAATGTAATGTTAATTTAGTAGTACGTAATTTAAATTTACTAAGCTGGTATATGGACTTTCTCGCCGAAGTGGGCGGCGAGGTGCGATTGAAAATGAGCGTACAGCGGAGGGCAGGTCATGGACAAACTCGATGCTGCATTCGAGTTCAATCGAGAAGCGTTGAATCTCAGGGCTTCTCGCGAAGAGGTGTTGTCATCGAATATTGCGAATGCCGATACACCCGGCTATCAAGCACGCGACATGGATTTCTCGTCGACCCTGGCTAAAACCCTTGCCAGTCACGGCGTGTCTACCGGGTTGAGTCAGAATTCACTCGCGATGACACCGCCATCGAGTGGAACGCCGATAGGGGATGCGGACGTTATCCTGTCGACCGACGCGGCTGGACAAATTGGAAGTGCGGCAACTGTCGACGGCGGCGTTCAGGGCTATGGTTCGCTAAAATATAGGGCTCCAGTTCAATCCAGTGCTGACAACAATACGGTCGATCTCGATGTGGAGCGGGTCGCATTTGCCGATAACACATTGCATTATGAATCGGTGCTTGATCACGCGTCGGGTCAGGTTAAGACCATGCTCGCAGCGCTGTCGACCGGAACTTGATACGGCACGGCATAGGCGACGGCATTCTCGAATGGGTCGGCTTGGCCGTGCGCATTGTGTGCAGCACCTGCGTCACTCTGCATTCTTAGATCGACCGGCCTGCATTGACTCGGCTGTGGCGGCAGCATCGGTAGGCGTCGCTGTCCGGGTCGTCGATTGCATTGACGGCAGCGCGATGTCGCCGGCCTGCCAACCGCCACCCACGGCTTTGATCAGCATTACGCTGGCGACCATGCGCCGCGCCGCGATCTGTTCGGCACTGAGCTGGTTCTGTAAGGCAGTGATCTGGGTACTCACCACTTCCAGGTAATCAACAGCGCCGGCTTGATAGCGATTGTCGGCAAGCTGGAGAGCGCGTTGCGCGGCGTCCGCCGCACTTGCCTGGATTTGTGCTTCATCCGCCAGGGTATGCAACGAGGACAGGCCATCTTCTACTTGAGCGAAGGCGCTGAGCACGGTCTGCCTATAGTCGGCGACGGAGGCGTCGTAGCTGGCATTGGCACCGTGCAACGAAGCTTCGTGCTTGCCGCCATCGAATATGGTGCCGACCAGTTGCGGCCCGAGCGACCAGAACAGATTGGGGGCGGTGAGCCAAGGCCCGAATGCGGCGCTTTCGAAGCCGGCGTCGACAGCCAGCGTCAAATCCGGATAGAAAGCGGCGCGTGCCTCGCCGATATTCGCATTGGCGGCGGCGACCCGGCGTTCGGCAGCAGCGATGTCCGGACGGCGTTCAAGCAGCTGAGCGGGCAAGCCGACGGGAACCGCCGGCGGCGCCGCGCTTGCCGACTCATCGGGCGGCAGCGTGAAGTTGGACGCCGGAACACCGATCAGTACGGCGATCGCATGCTGCAGTTGCGCTCGCTGGACATCGATATCGGTATCCTGCACCTGGGCATTGTCCAATTGGGTCTGTGCTTGCGCAATCGCCAGATCATCGGTCGCACCATAGCGCAATCGGCCCTGCAGCAATTTCAGGGCGGCGTTATCCGCTTGCACCGTGCTTTCGAGCAATTGCTTTTGTCGATCGAGCGAGCGCAGCTGGAAATAATCAACGGCAAGATCGGCGCTGGCCGATAAGCGCACACTGGCCAGATCCGCCGCGCTTGCCGTCGCGCTTGCCTGCGCATTGGCGGCAGCGTCGCGGATGCGACCGAACAGATCGGGTTCCCAGGATGCTTCGATACCCGTCGCGTAATCGGGAATGGTCTTGCCGGCCGCGGCGCGGTACAGCAAGTCCTGCGAAGTGCGGGTGCGGCTTTGCTCGGCACCTGCGGTCACCGTTGGGAGAAAGCCCGCGCGTTGATAGTCGACCATGGCGCGCGCTTGCTGCAGTTGCGCGACGGCCTTGAGTACGGTCTGATTGGATATGTCGACGCGTCCTTCCAGCTGATTGAGAACCGGGTCCCCGAACACGCTCCACCAGGCGTGGCGCGGCAGTGCGTCCGCCGGCTTCGCCAGGCGCCAGCCGGGCGTGCCTGCGTAATGTTGGGGTACCGCGACCGTCGGCCGGGAATAGGGCGGCAGAGTTGTGCATGCGGTCAGGGCACTGATTGCACACGCCATGATAGCGGCGGATACCGACAGACGAAACGGGTGACGAAATGGCATGGGTCGTCTCTCCTAAGGTTCGGATCAGCTATGCGTGGCGGCAACGATGTGCACGGCTTGGCCGGTCATGATCGAATCGCCGGGATTGTCGATGACACGATCGGTCGCAGCGAGTCCAGTGGTGATTTCGAGGTGCGTGCCGAAGTCTCGGCCGATCTGCACAGTCTTCAGTTGGACTTTGTTATCGGCACCGACGACTGCAACCGTGACGCCGTCCGGTCTGAATAGCAGAGCGCTGACCGGTAAATCCAGGGCCGGTGTAGTATGCAGCTGCAAGTGCACTTGTATGTAAGCACCGGGTAGCAGGGCATGATCGGCGTTATCGACGTCGACCTCAACTCGCATGGTCCGGCTGACCGGATCGATCGAGCCGTCATTGCGGACCACGGACGCCACGAAGTGCCGCCCCGGATACTGCTGCGTAGTGAGGAATACCTGTGTGCCCGGTACCGCGAACGGCGCCGCATCCTGGGGTACGTCGACGAAGACGCGCAATTTGCTGGTCTGTTCGAGATGGAACAGTTCGCCCGACATACCGGAACTCCCCGGGGTACCGCCGGCAGTCACGAGTGTACCGACATCCACATTCCGTGCGGTGACCGTGCCGTCGAACGGCGCGGTTACCTTCTCGTACGACACCATCTCGCTCAGGCGGGCGAGATACGCCTGCGCAGAGGCCAACATTGCCTGCTTGGCTTGCATATCGCTGACTTTCATATCGGTATCCTGCTGCGAGACCGATTGCGTTTTCAGCATGCCTTGCCACCGCTGCGCAGTTGTCTGCGCATAGGCGTAATTCGATTGGGCCAGTGCCAGATCGGCGCGTGCCTGCTGCAGTTGGGCGTCCAGTTCGGGGGTCTGGATTGTTGCCAGTACCGATCCGGCTTTCACTTGGGCGCCGATATCCGCGCTCCAGTATGCGATATAGCCGCTGGTGCGGGCATAGATGGCTGCGTCGGCATACGGCATGGCGGACCCCGGCAACAACAATTCCTGTTCGGCGGGCGCGGTCTTGGGCATGACGACGGAAACGTTCAGTACTTGGACGCTCTCGGTTTGACGAGTCAGCGCAGCACTCGCGTGTAGGCGCGGCACCACGCCGGCCGCCAGCAGGGCGATGACGACAGCTGTGGCTACCAACGGTGCGGTGTAGCGTCTGCGGACGTGACGCGGGGCGGTGGCCACGGTCGATATCTCGGTCGTGTTTCGATTATCGGGAGCATTCATGGCGTTCTCTGTGCGAAATCAATGGGAAGATGTCGGGATATCGGCTAGCGGCGGCTCGCTGGCATCGATCCTATTGGCCCGACGTCGATCCAGCCAGGCGTGTACCATGCCGTACACAACCGGGACGAACATCAGTGTCGACACGGTGCCGAAGGCCAAACCGCCGATCACCGCGCGCCCGAGCGGTGCGTTCTGTTCGCCGCCGTCGCCCAGGCCCAGGGCCATCGGCAGCATGCCGATCAGCATCGCCAGCGCGGTCATCAGCACCGGGCGGAAGCGGCTGAAACCCGCTTCCAGCGCAGCATCTATCGCGGCCATGCCATTCGCCTTGAATTCACGGGCGGTGTTGATCACCAGAATACTGTTCGCGGTCGCGATACCGATACACAGAATGGTGCCGGTCAGGGCCGGCACGCTCAGGGTCGTGCCGGAGCTGAACAGCATCCACGCGATACCTGCCAAGGAGACGGGCAGGCCGGCAATAATGATCAGCGGATCGAGCCACGATTGGAAATTCACCACCATCAGCAGATAGACCAGCGCGATAGCGAACACCAGACCCATGCCCAAGCCGACGAACGAATCGTGCATGGCCATGACCTGTCCGCGCAGGACGATGCTCGAGCCCGGCGCAAGCTGGCTTCTGGCGCCATCGACCAGGTGTTCGACGTCGCTCGCGACACTGCCCAGATCGCGGCCTTGAACCGAGGCGAAGATATCCAGGACCGGCTGCACGTTATAGTGCGACACAACGGCCTGTTGGGTGCCGCGCGACAGGGTGCCGACGTCGCCCAGCAGATTTTGCGTGGCGCTGCCGGTAATGCCGGAGGAGGGTGCAGATGACGTAGAGGGCACCGTCAGCGGGATGTTGTCCAGCGTCTGCAGGGAGTGGACGTCGTATTGCGGTTCTTCGACCATCAACGGATAGCTGACACCGTTCTTCGGATCGAGCCAGAAGTTCGGCGTGGTCTGAGAACTGCCCGACAATGCAATCAGCAGGTTCTGTGCCACATCGTGCTGCTGCATGCCGGCGAGCATGGCACGGGTACGGTCGACGTTCACATTGATCGCCGGCTCGTCGCCGGGTTGCTGAATGCGGGCGTCGACCAGACCCCGTACGCCGCGCAGCTTAGCCAGCAGGTTGTCGGCGACGACGCGGTTGGCAGCGAGCTTATTGCCTACGATCTGGATATCGATCGGTGCCGGCAAGCCGAAATTGAGAATCTGGCTGACAATGTCGGCCGGCAGGAAGGAGAAAGTAACGCCCGGAAAACTACGGTTGAGGACCTGCCGCAATTCGCTGACATATTGGATGGTCGGACGATGGTCGGGCTTGAGCGTCACCAGCACATCCGCATCCTCGCTGCCGATAGGATCGGATGAATCGTAGGTCAGGTTGATACCGCTTACCGGCAATCCGATGTTATCCAGCACTGCAGCAATTTCGCCGGCCGGTATGGTTTTCCGGATGCTGGCCTCGACTTCGTCGGTGATACGAGCCGTCTGCTCGATGCGGGTTCCCGTCGGCGCGCGCAGATGCAAACGGATTTCGCCGGTATCGACGGAAGGGAAGAAATCGCGCCCGGTGAAAGGTATCAGTACCAGCGAAGCCAGACAGGCCGATACGCACAATGGCACAAAATATCGGCGCTGCGCGATCGCACGCCCCAGCAAGCGGCGGTACGTTGCGCGCAGGCGCTCGAAACGATGCTCGAAGGCTGCGTGAAAGCGAGCGAAGCGTCCCTTGGCCGGGTTGGGCGTCGGGGCACGCATCAAATACATAGCAAGCGTGGGTATCAGTGTCCGCGAGAAGAAATAGGACGCGCACATCGCGAACACCACCGCTTCGGCCATAGGCACAAAAAGAAAGCGGGCCACGCCGTTCAGCAAAAACATCGGCGCAAATACGATGCAGATGGAAAGTGTGGAGACAAAGGTCGGTACCGCGATCTCGCCCGCGCCTTCGAGTATGGCCTGATGCAGCGGCTGTCCGTTTTCCAGATGATGGGTAATATTCTCGATCGCGACCGTGGCATCGTCCACCAGAATGCCCACGGCCAGCGCCAGGCCACCCAGCGTCATGATATTGATGGTCTGACCCAGCGCCGCTAGTATGATCAGCGACGTCAGCACCGACAGCGGGATCGTTACCGCGATGATCAATGTGGACCGCCAGCTGCCGAGAAACAGCAGGATCATCAACGCGGTCAGCCCGGCCGCGATCAATGCTTCACGCACTACGCCCTGGATGGCTGATTTCACGAACAGTGATTGATCGGACAGTGCGGTGATATGCAAGGCCTTGGGCATGCCCGCGGCGATCTTGGGCAGCATGGCCTTGACTTGATCGATGATGGTCAGCGTCGAAGTGCTGCCGGTCTTCTCGATTTGCAGCAGCGCTGCTCGCTTGCCGTCTGCGCGCACAATATTGGTTTGTGGCGCGTAGCCGTCACGCACGTGTGCCACGTCGTGCACATAAACCACACTGCCGTTGACGACCTTGATCGGCAGATTGTTCAGCGCAGCCACGGTGTCCGTACTGCCGTTCATCTGGACGTTGTATTCGCGCGCGCCGATTTTTGCGGTGCCGCCCGGCAATATCAGGTTTTGCGCATTGACCGCGTTGACGACGTCGGCGGGCGACAGGCCATGAGCCTGGAGCGCGCGTGGATCGATGTCCACCATGATTTGCCGGATCTTACCGCCGAACGGCAGCGGTACGGCCGCACCCTGTACGGTCGCCAATTGTGTGCGAATAAAGCTGTTGCCCAGGTCGTAGAGGGTCTGTTCCGGCAAAGTGTCGCTGGATAAACCCAATTGCAGAATGGGAACAGTCGAGGCGTTATAGGTGATGATGTTGGGCGGCAAGGTGCCGGGCGGCAGAATCCGCAGCATCGAGGCCGAATTGGCGGCAGCCTGAGCAATCGCCTTATTGATGTCCGCGCCCGGATGAAAGAACACTTTGATGACGGACACGCCGTTCAGCGACTGCGATTCGATATGCTCGATATCGTCGACGTCCGACGCCAGCGAACGTTCATAGTTGGACGTAATGCGATTGGCCATGTCTTGGGCGGAGAAGCCGTTGTATGACCAGACGATGCTGATGACCGGAATATTGATATTCGGAAAGATATCCGTCGGCGTACGCAGGATGGAAATCGGCCCGACGATGAACAGCAATAGCGCCAGTACGATGAACGTATAGGGCCGACGCAATGCCAGTTTGACTATCCACATGAGCTGATCCGGGCGAACGTAAGCCGTGCTGTTTATACGGCTTGCAGTATCGTGGATCGCTGCTTACTCGACGCCTACCTTTAAATTACATTTCTGTTATGTAGCCGTCTGCCTGCGGGGAGGCCTTTCGTGGACTAAGCCGATTCCTGATTCGGTCTGGGGAGTATCAGCAAGCAAACCAGGTGTCGTTGAGTCGATAACCCTCGGGATAGGGATCCTCGGGGTCGATTCCGTAATAGGAGATGCCGGTCAGCCATGCACGACCGCTCACGTTCGGAACGATGGCGGGTGTTTCACCTACCGCCGTTGTCCTCTCGATGTGGCAGAGGAATTCTGTATCGAGAATCGACTGGTGACGGAACGTCTGCCCGACGGTAAGCTGTCCCGTCTCGCGCAGCAAGGCCATGCGCGCCGAGCTGCCTGTGCCGCAAGGGCAGCGGTCGAGTCTTCCCGGCGACACGACGACGGCGTTCTTGGACGTGACCACGCCAGCGCTTTGCGACACCGGGCCGGCAAAGAGCGTCTGGTTGATGGTATGGATGCCTGGATTTTCCGGGTGTACCGACGGGAGTTGTTCGGCTGAGGCAAGCTTGATACGCTCGCCGGCAACCACCAATGCGCGCGCTTCCGCTTTGTCCAGACTGAAGCCCAATGCGTGTGCGTCGACGATGACATAGATCATCCCTCCGTACGACACGTCCACCATGATGGTCCCGATCCCGGGCACTTCGACTGGCGCCTGACGATGCATGACAAACGATGGAACGTTTGAGAACGATACCCGACGGCACTTGCCGTCTATGCATTCCGCCTGGACGCGTACCAGCCCCGCGGGCGTGTCGACACATAAGTGGGTGACAGGCTCGTGCATGGGGACCATACCGGTCTCCAGCGCGACGGTAACGGTGCAGATCAGGTTGGAGCCCGACATTGGCGGGTAATAGTCGGATTCGATGACGATCATGCCGATATCCGCTTCAGCGGATATCGGTGGCGTGATGAGGTTGACCGCGGCATTCACGCTGCCGCGAGGGTCAGAAAGTAGCATGCCGCGCAGCCAGTCCTTCTCGGCGATCAGGGCCTGCTGGCATTCAAACATGTTCTTTGCGCGGGGACTTATGACGCCGCCGGTAATGACCCTGCCGACTTCACCTTCCGCATGTGCGCCAACGACGGTGACTGTGTTCTTGAGTCTCATCACGTTTTCCTTAGACCGGCAGGATCAGGGAGCTTGATACAAAAAGTGCGGATTCAATTCATCGGATCTGTTGGGACATCCCGGGGCGTCATGACAGCGTGTTCTTGAAGAATCGGCCATCCTTCATGATGACGTCGATATTTGTACCATGCTGATTGAATGTCGCCGGGTCCCGCAGCGGTTCCCCGTTGACCACGAGAATGTCCGCTCTCGCATGCGCCGCGATTTCTCCGATTTTCCCCTTTTGCATCATCATTTCGGCGTTGATGCTGGTGGCGGAGATCAGCGTATCGACGGGGTCCTCGACGCGGGAGCGGAGCAGGAATTCCTCGCCCTGATAGTTGTGCAGCTTCAAGCCGAGGATGTCCGTGCCGAATCCGATCTTGGTGCCGCAGCGCCGTGCGATATCCAGGGACGCGATACCTTTGTCCCTCACCTGGCGGATCTTTCGCATGCTTTCGGGTGGAGAGCCAAGTTCGACGCCGAAACGCACCAGCGTGTCGGAGGACACGAGCGTGGGAACCAGATAGGCATCGAGTTCCTTCATGCGCGTGGCGGCACTATCGTCGATGAGATTGCCGTGTTCGATGCTGCGCACGCCGCATTCAATCGCGCGAATGATTGCGCGAGGCGTGTATGCATGTCCCATCACATAGGTATTCCATGCTTGGGCTTCCTCTACGATGGCGCGCAACTCGTCCAGTGAATATTGTGTGTTCTCGATGGGATCGGTGGGCGACGCTGCGCCCCCCGAAGCCATGACTTTGATGTGGTTCGCGCCCATGCGGAGCTCGTCTCTCGCGGCGTGACGGACATCCGGGACGCCGTCGGCGATGCGCCCAAGGATGCTCCCCCCAGCGAGGCTGCAGCAGGCGCAGCCATAATTCGCGCGTGCACGCATGTCGGCGTGTCCGCCGGTCTGTGAAAGTGCCGCGCCCGCGACAAACATCCGGGGACCGTCGATGAACCCTTGTTCCACCGCGGCGGCAAACCCCGCATCGGCGCCGCCGGCATCCCGGATCGTAGTGAAACCTCTGGAGAGCATGCCCTCAAGGATGTGGCGGCTTTGTGCATAAAGCAGCGATTTCTGCATCTTGTCCAGACTGGCGAGGTCGACGTCGGTCGCCAGAATATGCACATGCGCGTCGATCAGCCCTGGCATCAGCGTCTTGCCTTGGCAATCGATGGTGATGTCCGCGCGCACACGTGGCTCACCTTCGAATACCTCGCGGATAACGTCATCCTCGACCACTACGCCCATATTCGGGCGGATATCCCTCGAAAAGCCATCGAAGAGGTGTGCGCGCTTGAAAACCGTGACTGCCATTCTAGCTTCCTCCAGTCAACCACTGGATGCGAATCCGGGACTGCCGACTTGCTGGCAGAGCGAGCTACGACCGAAGCGCTTTGTGTGCCGTCTCTTTAAGCGTCAAGACCGTAATCATCGATATGACTGCGGCGACGATCACGTAGATCGCGGGCGACATTGGTGAGCCCGTTATCTTGATGAGCGAGATTGCTATGAAGGGAGCGAACCCACCGAAAATTGCATTGGCGATGCCGTATCCGATGGACATCCAGGTCGTGCGTATCTTGGTCGGGAAGATTTCCGCAAGCGCGGCGGGTGCGACCCCCGAAAATATGCCGATAAGAATGCCGCCGATCAGCTGGATCGCCGCGACAAGCGCCGTGGATTTCGTGGCCAGCATCCAGGTGAACAACGGATAGGGCAGGATGATGAAGGCGAGGCAGCCAAAAATGATCAGCGGTTTGCGTCCGACCTTGTCCGATAAAGCGCCCCAAAAAGGGATGGCCAAGGTCATCAGCAGCAAGCCGCCGGTGTTCCACCACAATGAACTGTGTGCATCCATTCCCACGTATTTTTGAACGAAACTCGGCAGGTAGCTCAGGAGGATATACAGCGAGACGGTCCACACCACGGTCAAGCCGCAGGCCTGCAGCGCCATGATCAACGGCGAGCGGGTAGCGGATTCATCCGTGGTGTCGTCAGAGGCGTTCTCATAAGTGGGGGATTCTTCGCTTTTCGTGCGGATGTACCAGCCCAGCGGCCCGATGACGAGTGCACCGACAATAAATGGTACGCGCCATCCCCAAGTGACCATGTCCGGGGCAGAGACCAGCGTCGACATCAGCGCGGCCGCGCCGGAACCCAGCAGCATCCCGCCGATGGTGCTGCACTGCTGATAGCTGCCGTACAGACCCCGTTTTCCCTTGGGCGCCCACTCCACCAGAAAGGCAATCGCGTTGCCCAGCTCTCCGCCGACCGAGAAACCCTGGAGCAGTCTCGCGAGCACCAGGAGAATAGGGGCGAGTATGCCGATAGACGCATAGGACGGTATCAGTGCGATGACTAGCGTCCCGATTGCCATCAAGGGCATGACGAACGCAAGCGTCCACTTGCGCCCCTTCTTGTCACCTAACCAGCCAAAGACGATCGCGCCGAGAGGGCGGGCTGCGAAGCCGAGTCCGAACGCGCCGAAGGTTCCCAGCATGGCAACGAATTCGTCGCCGGCGGGAAACATGCTTTTGGAGATGGAGGTTGCCAGATAGGCGTAGGTTGCGAAATCGAACCACTCCAGAATGTTTCCGACGATGGCAGCGCGTACGGCGCGCATCGTCTGTGCCGCCGTTCGTACTTCGCTGGTATTTGATGATCGGGCTTGCCCAACCCCGCGGGAATTGCTGCTCGTACTCATTGCCGTTCTCCTGCTCGCGTAGAAGTGTATCGAATGTTGTTATGGAATGGATCCAATATATTGGCTACAAAAAAGCAGGTCAATACGGGTTTTCGCGCAATGCTGCAATGGCAAGAAAATGGGTGTGTTTTGAGAGATATAAGAATTAAATGTTGTCAAATAATAGTTAGACGGAATTAAAATTCCATGTTAGGCGTCTTATGGTGTCGGTCGAGCCCTCAGCCGCGAGCCGCGCGGCAATTTCTGCGTGGATATCGGACTTGTCGCTTGGTGCGAGGCCTTTCATGACAACGCGGCACACCAGTCCTTTGCCATGGTATCGTGGATACTGGATCCAAAATTGTCGAGGGGGTAAAATGCAGGACGTTATTCTGTCGCTTGAGGAGGTCGAGGACCTTGCTTTCCGGGTTCTGACGGCCAACGGAATGGCTGCTGACCATGCCAGGGCAATTGCGCGTGTGATCACCGCGGGGCAGCGCGACGAGTGCCAATCGCATGGCATCTATCGGCTTCTAGTCTGCGTGCGCTCCTTGAGAGAGGGGAGGGTTGTCGGCGATGCCAAGCCCGTCGTGACGGATGTATCTCCGGCACTCGTCCGCGTCGACGCTGGTTTCGGATTTTCGCAGTTGGCTTTCGATATGGGCAGCAAGGTGCTGATCGAAAAAGCAAAGAACGTTGGTATCGCTGCGATGGCGATTAGAAATTGCTTTCATTTCTCGGCGCTATGGGGGGAGGTCGAAGCACTTGCCGCGGCGGGTCTGGCTGCGCTGGCAATGACGCCCAGCCATAGCTGGGTCGCACCTGCCGGTGGCAGCAAACCTCTGTTCGGAACGAATCCGCTTGCCTTCGCATGGCCCCGTCCCGGGCCGTTCCCCTACGTGTTCGATTTTGCGACGAGCGAGATCGCGCGTGGGGACATCGAACTACACCGCCGGACCGGAAAGGCTATTCCATTGGGTTGGGCGATCGACGAGACGGGTGCGGCCACTACCGATCCGGAAGCCGCGATGCGCGGCGCGATGCTGGCATTCGGCGGTCACAAAGGCTCCGCGCTGTCCACCATGGTCGAGGTGTTGGGAGGGGCGCTGATCGGCGATCTGACGAGCGTGGAATCGCAGCGCTTCGATGGCGGCGTTGGCGCTACGCCGTGCCACGGGGAATTGGTGATGGCTTTCGATCCAACGATTTTCGCTGGCGCGGACGCGGCGGCCGGCGAAAAAATGGCGGAGGCGCTGTTCGGAGCTATCGTGGCTCAGGGGGCGCGGCTACCTTCGGCGCGGCGGTTCGAGGCACGATCGAGGAGTCTCGCGCATGGCGTCAAGGTCCCCGCTGCGCTCTATGAAGACATCCAGCGCCTTATTCCGGCCTGATGTCTCGCTCGCGACACCATGCGAGGGCCGAACTAGGGCCAATCCCGATTAACGAAGATTTGACAGGCGAGTTCGGAGTCGGCATTATAGCCTCGACGAATGTATATTGGATCCAGGATGTTGTGGTTGATGAGCGGCGCCGGCGGCAAGTAACCACGCAACAAGGCGCCGAACTCACAGGCCTGTCGCCTCAAGACAACCCAGACGAATCATAAATGGCTTCTTCCCCATATTCTTCCCAATCGACCCCCGACGTCGTTGTCATCGGTGCGGGCATTGTGGGTCTCGCCTGTGCATGGTCCGCGCTCAAAGACGGTGCGACCGTGGCAATTGTCGACCGCGATTTTGAAGGCGATCGCACGTCACACGGGAACGCGGGTGGGATCGCTGTGACGGAAAATACGCCTATCTCGGTCCAAGGGCTATTTTTCAAGGCCGCGAAGTGGCTCTTCGACCCGCTAGGCCCGTTGGCACTGGACTGGAAGCACCTACCCGCTGCTCTGCCGTGGTTTCTGGAGTTCCAGCGCGCGAGCAGTCACGACCGCTTCAGGTCGATTTCGTATGCGCTCGCGAACCTGAACAATCGCGTATACAACGACCTCGTCCCGATGTTTCAGGATATCGGCGCGATGGACACGTTCTACCGCCGCGGTGCGTTGACGGTCTACGAGACGGACGAGGCCTTCGCGGCGGACGCGCAGGAATGGGCTTTCAAGCGCGAGTTGGGCGTGAGGTGGCAAGCGATGAGCGCGGCCGAAGTCCGCGATCTCGAGCCGTCGCTCGCGCCCGTTTTCCGGCATGGCGTGTTCCTCGAAGACTGGTCGCACATCGGCGACCCGAAGCAACTGGTTACGCAACTCAGGAACCGCGTGCGCGAACTGGGTGCGCAGTTCGTTGAGGGCCGTGCCGCGGCACTCGATGCGTCTGATGCACTCGCGCCCGCTGCCGTGCTTGCAAGCGGTGATCGCGTGAAAGGCCGCCGTGTGGTGGTTGCTACCGGCGCGTGGTCGGCAAACCTTGCCGAGTCGATCGGCGATCGTGTTCTGCTGGACAGCGAGCGCGGATACAACACGACACTGCCGGCACACAACATCAGTCTCTCGCGCGAAGTGATTTTTGCAGAGCGCAAGTTCGTTGCCACGCCCCTGGACATCGGCTTACGCATCGGCGGCGCAGCCGAGTTTGCGGGACTGAAAGCCGCGCCGAATTATAAACGCAGCGACGCGCTTCTCACGCTGGGCAAGCGATTCCTGCCTGGGATCAACGATCAGGGTGCGGTGAAATGGATGGGCCACCGTCCCGCAACGCCTGACTCCCTACCCGTTATAGGCCGGTCGCCTCGCGTGCCGTCCATTGTTTACGCGTTTGGTCATGGGCATCTTGGCCTGACGCAGTCCGCGACAACCGGTGCTCTTGTTGCCGACCTGCTTGCAAATCGCACGCCTGGAATTCCCCTCGACGCATACTCGATAGAACGATTCCAGAAATAGCGAGGCCCAAGCGACTTCCGATAAACCGCGGGATTGCCCGCTCTTGTTTCAACTTCAATCAAAGGTGTAGCCATGCAAGTCAACTGGAAAGGTGTATTCCCCGCTGTCACGACCAAACTGAAAGATGATGGTTCGCTCGACCACGAAGCGATCAAAAGCGGCTTGAACCGCCTGATCGACAATGGTGTCGGCGGTGTAGTAATGATGGGGATGGTCGGCGAGAATGCCCAACTCACGCCTGATGAAAAGCGTACTGTGCTCAAGTTGGCTGTCGAGACCGTTGCCGGTCGCGTGCCGGTGATCTCGGGCCTGGCAGAAACGAGTACCGCACTTGCGGTCCAGTTCGCCAAGGACGCCGAGGCGATTGGCGTGCAGGGCCTCATGGTGTTCCCGGGCCTGACGTATCGTTCCGACGACCGCGAGACTGTTGAGTTTTATCGCACGATCGCGCGCTCGACCAAGCTCGGCTTGATGATTTACAACAACCCGCGCGGCTATGGCGTGGACATGCGGCCGGATCTGCTCGAGCAACTGAAGAATGAAGCCAATATCGTCGCGATCAAGGAAGAAACCTATGATACGACCCGTGTGACGGACCTCTTCAACCAATTCGGCGATCGCTTTGTCGTATTTTGCGGCGTCGATGACTTGGTACTGGAGTCGGTGGCATTGGGCGTTACCGGTTGGGTCTCAGGTATGGCGAACGCGTTGCCGAAGGAGTCGGTGGAGTTGCTCAATCTGGCGGTCGCAGGTGACTTTGTCAAAGCACGCAAGCTCTACCGTGCCCTGATCGATCTTTTCCACCTTGACGTGCATGTCAAGCTGGTTCAGTACATCAAGCTGGCAGAAAACATCACGGCGGGTTACTCCGAAAACGTCAAGGCGCCGCGGCTGAAGCTTGAAGGCGCGGAGCGTGAGAAAATCGTGGTTATCGTCAAGCAAGCGCTCGCCAACGTACGCGCGTTGTCGAACTGATCGCCCCTGTTTGCCAAGCGCGCCGCCCGGCGCGATTGCAGCACGCTTCAGGTAGCGCATAGGCGGGCCATATGTCGGCAGCGCGAATCATGGATTCGCGCTGCCGCGTCACTTGTGAAAAGTGCATGCGTGTTAGCCTGAAGGCAGGGCATCATCCTGGAATAAAGCTATGAAATCGACGTTCTTCTGTATCGACGGCCACACATGCGGCAATCCGGTTCGTGTGGTTGCGGGCGGCGCGCCTAGGCTAGAAGGCGCGAACATGATCGAAAAGCGTGCCCACTTCGAGCGAGAGTTCGACTGGATACGTACGTCTTTGATGTTCGAGCCCCGCGGACACGAGGTCATGTCCGGCACCATTCTTTACCCACCGACGCGGCCGGATTGTGACGTTGCAATTCTGTTCATCGAGGTCAGCGGGTGTTTGCCCATGTGCGGGCATGGAACGATAGGCACCGTGACGACCGCGATCGAACATGGTCTGGTTCGTCCCAGGGAACCGGGCATGCTGCGACTGGACACGCCGGCGGGTCTCGTCCTTGCGAAGTATAAGATGGATGGCGACCATGTGGATTCGGTGCAGCTTATCAATGTGCCGTCGTTTCTTCATTCGACCGATCTGTCGGTCGAAGTCGAAGGGCTAGGCGAAATCCACTTCGATGTCGCCTATGGCGGAAATTTTTACGCCATCATCGAGCCGCAGGCCAACTACGCAGGCATGCACACGCTGAAACCTTCGGATATACAGCGGCTGAGTCCCATTCTGCGCCAGAAGGCCAATGAAAAATACGATTTCACCCATCCGGAAAAGGCAGAGATTCGCGGCTTGAGTCATGTCATGTGGACCGGTGAGCCTACGGTTGCAGGTGCAAGCGCACGCAATGCCGTGTTCTACGGGGACAAGGCGATCGACCGGTCGCCGTGCGGTACCGGAACCTCCGCTCGCATGGCACATCTTTTTGGTAAGGGTAAGCTTGCAATCGGCGAGCGATTTGTCCACGAAAGCATCATCGGCACGCTGTTTACGGGTGTGCCGGAAGAGGCGACCCGAGTCGGGGAGTTCGACGCGATCGTGCCAAGCATCGAGGGTTGGGCTCGCGTGACCGGGCATAACACTATTTTTGTCGACGACCGGGATCCGCTCGCGAGGGGCTTCCTGTTGAAATAATGCTGCGAACCATGTTCATGCAGCGTATGAATGCAATATGAAGGGGGAATCATGCTTATTCTGAAGAACGCCCGCGTGCTCGATGTCAATCACGAGAACGACGATGGTCGGTACTCTATCGTCATTGAAAACGGCAAAATCCGCGAGGTGTCGCGCGAGCCTGTGTCATTGAACGGTGCGGATGTCATCGACGTCGCGGGCAAGACCGTAATGCCGGGCCTGATCGACTGCCACGCCCACGTGATCGCATCAGTGGCGAATCTCGCCAATAACGGACGGCTTCCCAATACGTTTGCCGTTCTTCGTGCCGTTCCTATCCTGGCCGCCATGTTGAACCGCGGCTATACGACGGTGCGGGATGCGGGCGGCGCCGACTATGCGTTGTCCCGGGCTATCGAGGAAGGCATGATCGCCGGTCCCAGGCTTTTCGTGGCCGGCAAGGCGCTTTCGCAAACGGGCGGTCACGGGGATTTTCGCGAACGCTTCGATAATTCCGACCCCGATCCCTGCGGGTGTCATCGGAACCTCGGTGCGCTCGGACGTATCGTTGACGGCGTGGACGAAGTTCGCAAAGCAGTCCGGGAAGAAATGCGTGGCGGCGCGCACCAGATCAAGATCATGGCCTCGGGTGGGGTCGCGTCACCGACCGATCCGATCGGGAATCTGCAGTTTTCGGTCGATGAGGTGAAAGCGGTTGTCGAGGAGGCTGCGTCGCATCAGACATACGTGATGGCCCATGCCTATACCCCGAAAGCCATTGCCCGCGTGGTGGAACTTGGCGTACGTACCATCGAGCACGGCAACCTGATCGACGACGAAGCCGCCAAGGTCATGGCAAAGTATGGCGCTTATGCCGTACCTACTCTTGTGACCTATGACGCAATGGGCAAGGTTGGCGCCAAAGCGGGTATATCGGAAAGCACACTCGCCAAAAACGAAATCGTTCGTCTTCAGGGCTTGAAGGCTCTGGAAATTCTTAAGCGCAATGGCGTGAAAATGGGCTTGGGAACGGACCTGCTGGGCGACATGCATCAGTATCAAAGCGACGAACTTTCGATTCGTGCCGATATTCTGGGTGCTTTCGAAACCATCTGCCAGGCTACGGCGATCGGCGCCGAGATCGTCGGCATGAAGGGGCAGATCGGCGTGGTCGCGGCGGACGCTTTTGCGGATCTGTTGGTTGTGGATGGTGATCCGACCAAGGATATCCGTCTTCTGACCGGCCAGGGCGAGCGGATTGCGGCGGTCATGAAAAACGGTGCGTGGATCCGTCAAGCTCTGCTGTAATTGGAGTTTGTAGTTTGGATCTTGGATCCTAAAGCCGACATCGTGCTACGATGTCGGTTACGTCCCTATCAATTCAATCCGTCGCCATGCCTCCGGTTGCCGCCAAACAACGCCGTTCCGAACCATCATCTCCGAGCGAGACTTCTGCCACCGCGAGCGTGACCAGGAAAATAGTTCGTCCGACTACTGTCGATCTCGTATTGACTGCGATCCGCCAGCGGATCCTGAGCGGCGAACTGGCTCCAGGCGAAGTGCTGCGGCAGGAGGCCCTGGCCGAGGAATTGGGCGTAAGCCGGGTACCGATACGCGAAGCGATCACGCGTCTGACCGGCGAGGGGCTGCTGACCAGCGTTCCACATAAAGGCGCATACGTCGCTGAGCTATCGATTGCGGAAGTGCAGGAAACCTTCGATATCCGATTGCGTCTGGAGCCGTGGATCTTCGCGGAAGCCATTGCGCATATCACCGATGCCGAGATCAACAAGGCCGAGCGTATCGTCAAGGAGATGGACAAGGTTGCGGAAGGCCAGTGGGGTCAACTCAACTGGCGATTTCACGAGACCCTGTATTTACCCGCTCGGCGCGAGATTACCCTGCAAATGCTGAGAGTCCTGCATGATCGTAGCGATCGGTATTTCCGGTTTCAGGTTGTCCAGGTACCGATTCGTCAACAGTCCCACGAAGAACACATGGGATTGGTGGAAGCGTGCCGCCAGCGCGATTCCAAGCTGGGCGCGAAACTACTGGAGCAGCATGTCAAGACCGCTGCCGGGCAGATAGTCAGTGTCGTGGAGGCAGTTATTTCGCGATGATGCGCTGCAGGACCTGGTCAAAGGCATGATCGAAGGCGTTAAACACGCGATGGGCGTTGAGCGTATCCAGTACCTGTTGATTCAGGCCGCCGGTCGTCGTAAATTCCTTCGAAAGCTCGGCGAACCCAGTCTCTGTTTTTCGCGCGATGCTCGCGAGACCGAAGTATAGGCCCGCGAGATACTCGCGCGCCTCCCCGTAACTCAAGCCATGTTTTTCGAGCCATTGCGCCTGGTTGTGCAATAGTGCGAAATAGCTGCCCATCGTCGCCGTCGCTGAAAACAGCACGTCGAACGCTTCTTCATTTCCGATCTCGAGTGCACCACCCAACGGCATGAAAAGCGCTCGGGCGACGGGATCCGCAGGGAACAAGAGCGTATTGCACAGATGTTCTGCCGCGGTTGGAAGGGGGGCTGCGCGGACGATGGTTCTCGCCGGCGCGACGAGTCTTTGCAGCCTATCGAGTCTGAAAGTCGCGATGAAGCTGATAACGTGATGCCGAGCGGAGAATCGGATGGATTGCAAAACGTCCTCGGCCACTTGCGGTCGTACGGCGAGGCACACGAGGTCGCAACGATCCACGACTTCCTGGTTGTCAGCCGCCACCCGTACCATCGGATAGGCCTGTGCGAGCCGGCCTGCGATATGCGTGCTGCGCGGCGAGAGCCATACCTCGGCAGGTACTTCTTGGCAGGTCGCCAGCCCGGTGACGATGGCTTCGGTGATGTCTCCCGTGCCGATGAATCCGATTTTCGAGATGCTCATCATATGCTCATTCTGTGATTCAGGACGCGACTTCGATGCGCGCCGGAGTATCTTCGCTCGACGCGTCAATGTGTATGGGGTGGGCAGAGCGGCATAGCGCGTGGAAAACACTGTCATCGACAACCACCAGCGGAACGCGTATGCCGTAAAGTTCGTTCGCGACGATGACGCCGATGGATATGATCAGGTCCCGCTCACGGAGCACGATGCCGCTTGGGCCCGTTCCGTTGCGGATTGCCTCCGCCAGGACGCTGCTGCTGGAACTGGATCCTTTAGCCCGCGACATGACCATGATCTTGCCGGCAAGGCTCTTGCCATAACTCGGGTGGGATTTCTCGATGATCTTCCCGAGTGCGGCGTCGTAGCCACCCCAAAAACTCAATGGCTCGACGACCAGTACGTCAGCGGACGCGCAACCAGGCGCCAGTGTGCTCCCGGATGATACGAGACGTTGATCCATTTGATCCATCGAACGGCCCGTATCGCCGTGGCCCGCGTTGTTAGCTGATTTGTTCATCGAAATACACCTTGCCTTCGATGGCGGAGCGCACGCATTCCTGCATGCTCCCGTAAGCGACACTAACGCCTATATTGGCCGGGGCATAGTGGGCCCACTTGCCGGAGTTCGTCATGACGAGCCCTGTCAGTTTTTTCATGACCGGCGTGATATAGGTGCACGTGTCGACCACGATCTGTATGCCGCGCTCGGCGAAAGCCTGGGCTATCCCCGTTGTCTCGAGCTGCCATAGTATGAACCGGCTCGTGTTCACGTAGAAATCGCACCTGAGAGGTTCGCTATGGAGCGCGAGCAATCTCTCGAGTTGTTCGAATTCGTGCACGGAAAAATGTGGCGTACCAAGACTTACCGCGACGAGCGGATCACCGGCACGCCCATGGTTAAGGCGTCTGCGAACTGCGACGAGCTGCTCCAGGGAGACCGTGATGACGCTTGAGGGTGCCCGACCTTGAAGTGCGGCATCGAGCGTCGCAGCCTCGGGCGTGATGCCAACGGCGTGAAACAGCGCGACTGCGCCGCTTGACGCGGCAGCGGCGCCCAGCGCTTTCAGTTCGTCTTCGCTGCTGTCGGGCGGCAAACCGACGATGGCGGTTATTGTTGCGCCAGCTTGCTCGCCGATCAGAAAGCCCAAGGTGGCGAAAAATACATCCCGGCCGGGCAGATTTGCGAAATCGGGCGCCTCGATAACGATGCGTGCGGCCCGATTTTCGCTGACATGAAGCCCCGCGTAGGGAGCCCGGCCGGTAATGGCGGCGGCCAGATCCAGAAAATCGCCGTAGCGGCTGGTGCGTGCGCCAAGTACAGAGTTCGCGAAAACGATCGCATTCGATTCGGCCCAGGCAATCTGCTCACCGAGTTTCGGTCTATGCTTAAGCTGGTAAGGCGCACAGGTAAAACTGGATTCGCATCCCAGCGCCAGATGGGCGTTCATCAATCGCTCCGCAGCGTGCTGCGTGGTCTTGTCGCCGTGATAGAGCTCGGGATGGATGAGGTCGAGTGAGCCGACGTTCAGGGTGGTGGGAACCGCCACTTTCGTATCGCTTTGGACAAACCGCTCGACGAAGTCCAGGCTGGCGGGGCCGTGATAGAGGCATCCGTCGATGTGCGCAGAGCGTATGTCGATGAGGCGTGTCGCCTCCATGACGTTAGCGGTGCGGGTCACGATACGCATGGCGAGCGCAACGCCGCTTCCGAACGCGCCGTCCAGCATCGCCTGATCTCGTTCGCTCAATACCAGCATGATCGCTTCGTCGATATACAATTAGTATACAGGATATGGGATCCAAAAATGAATTGCAAGGCCAGCCTGCGGCCGTTGTCGTGCAAGGGACGCAATGCTAGTCCGAGGTGCCGCTAGGGCGCGACGCCTGCCGCCGTTGTGCACGTCGGGACGTCATCGAGCAGGGTAGGCCACAGTCTGGCCCAGTCGCCATCGTGCGCGAGGCCCGACACGACATGCGACTGTGCACAGCGCGGTCCGGTGGCATCGATAAAGCGCTGCGCGACCTCTGGCGTTACCACGGCGTCTTGCGCGCTGCTGAAATGAATCTGGGGAATCGTCGCGACTTGCGCCGCGACATCGATCGGATTCAGCGATTCCGGCATTGGCGACACGCCATGCAGACGATTGACGTATTCGTCGTCGAGATTGCCTGCGACCGTGCGTATCGACGCGATGTCGCTGCGGCGCGCAGCGACCAGAACGGCGATCGCCGCGCCGCCCGAATAACCGATCAGATTGATGCGCTGCCCCGGTACCCGCGCGGCGATGCGGCCGACCGCGTCGTTCATTGACGTCACCACTTCCGGTGCGTAGCGCCTGCCTGTCCATTCAGGGATGCCGCAGCGCGGATTCAATGCCATCGGCGTGAACTGGCATGGCCGCGCGAGATACGCGACGTTGCTCGCCGGGTCCGCCGCCGCCAGGGCCAGGCCGGTCGCCTCACGCGGCGTCGGATCTAGCGATGGCTCACTGCGCGACAACCATGCGAGACCGTCTCCTTCAATGTAGAGATCGATGGGCCGGTCGGGCCGGGTGATCCGCACATACGCGGTCAGCACGAAGTCGCCGGCATCGATTTGCTCGTGCTGCAAACCGGCTGGCGCGGCCAGCGCATCGGCATGGGCCACGCGATCGAGTTGCGCGCAGCCAGCCAGGAATAGCGCAGCGCCGATGGCGGCCATCACGCGACCCCAGTCGCCGGACTTCATGACGCGTCGCTGCCGGCAGGCTGTTCGATATCAGGGTGTTCGTTCCCAAGCGCGGCAAGCAGAGGTTGCAGAAAGGGCGCGTAGGCATGCCAGCGGCCCTTCGAGGTTGTGTAGATCGGCTGGCGTACCTGGTTGACGCTGGCGGTGCGCACCACGCGGCGGTTGCTGTGGAATGCGAGACAGGCATCGTCCCATGGCAGGCCGGCAAAAGCGATCATGCGGCGCGCCTCATCTTCCAGGTTGTCCACCACCGATTCATAATCGACTTCGAGAAAGCGATCCGCTGGCAGGACTGTGCGCAGATACGCCATCAACTTCTCGTAGTGGCGATAGAAGGCCCCAAGCTCCTCCTGGTTGTAGGTGAAACGCTGTTCGCCTCCGAACAGTTTGCTATAGCACGACAAGCACGTATCCACCGGATTACGCCGTGCGTGAATGATGCGTGCGCCCGGCAGTATCAGCGGGATCAGCCCCGCATACAGGAAGTTGGCGGGCATCTTGTCGACCAGGCGCGCGCGGCCCTCGGCGAGGGGGGTGACGCACGCGAGATAATCGCGCCCGATTTGGGCTGCCGCTTCGTCCGTCATGGCAGCGGTGCTTTGCGGGTACGGGCCACGCTTTTCGATCGCAAGGCGCAGCGCCGACAGTTCGCCAGCGCCTGTGACTTGGGGGTGCGAGGCAAGAATCTGCTCGATCAGCGTGGTGCCGGAACGCGGCATGCCGACGATGAATATCGGCAGTTCCGACGCTAGCCCTGAGCGTGCGAGATTCGCATAGCGTGGCGCCGTGAAGCTCTGGGCGATCAGTTCCATCCACTGGCCCGTAGCGACGGAATCGTAGGTAAAGCTGGCGCGCTTCAAGCGGTTGCCCTCATCGAGGTGCGCGAATGCTCGCGCCGCATCGCCCATATCCATATACGCCTTGCCCAGTGCGAAACGCGCGGAGATCCGTTCGGTCAATGAACGGATGTCGCCGTCGTTGACGTATGCTTCTAGCGCAGCGATATCCGGGTCCCCCGGGCTGCTGAACTTGCGCGCGTCCGAGCGGCCGGCGAGTGCCCGCACCGAGCGTGGAAACACCTCCAGCGCGCGGTCGAAGGCAGCGTGTGCCTCGTCCTTGCGTCCGGCTTCCATCAACAGCGTGGCGCGCCCCACCAGCGCATCCTCGCCGATTGCGCCTGGCAGCCCTGCCGCGTGTTCATAGGCGGGCAGCGCTTCTTCAGTCAGCCCCAGGGACTGCAGCACTTGCGCCAACGTAAAGTGGGCATCGGCAGTTTGCGGTGCGAGCACGACCGCGTCGCGGGCGCACTGCAACGCTTCGTCGAGCCGCTCGATTTGCCGCAGTGCCTTGGCGCGCGCCAGCAACCCGGCCGGATGCCGGGGCGCGAACCCGCTCAGCATGTCGAGCGCTTGAAGCGCGGCTGCGTAGCAGTGACGCGATACTTCCACATCGGCGAGATTCAGGTAGGCGTCGACCAAGCGTGGGTCGAGGTCGATGGCAATGCGCGCTTGGGCCGCCGCGTCGTCGTAACGGCCTTGCGTCGACAGCAGGAACGCCAGGTTGCTGTGCGCCTGCGCATACCCAGGGTTTAGCGTCAATGCTTGATGATAATGGCTCTCGGCCAAATCGAAACGCTCCAGGCGCCGATAGGTATTGCCGAGGTTGTTGTGCGCCTCCGGCGAGTCAGGCTGCAACTCGACCACGCGCGTCAGACACACCCGACTTTCTTCGAATTTGCCGGCTTCCTGCAATACGATGCCAAGATTGTTCCAGCCTGCCACCAGCGCGGCGTCGCGCGCCACCGCGCGACGGCCAGCTTCTTCGGCTTGAGTCAGCGCACCCTTCTGACGGCACATTTCAGCGAGATTGGCAAAGTACACGGCTGGCGCGCGCGGCGCCTGACAAGCGGCCTGGAGATGCGCGATGGCCGTATCGAGGTTGCCGTAAGCGTGGGCCATCAGTCCGAGCAGATGCAGCGCGTCCGGTTGAGCGGGCCACGCCGCCAGTATGCGCTGGCACAGCTGTTCGGCCTGGTTTGCCTGGCCGGCGTTCCAGTGCGCGTGCGCGCGGGCCAGTGCTTCTGGAATGGTCATCGAGTTAGCTGCGGCGGATTCTGACATATATTAAGTGTTGCCATAGTCGGTACTGTCGTTCATCCGGCTCGTGCCCGCGATGTCGACTTGGCACAATCCACGCATCCGCTATGGTGGGTCATAGGCGGGTTCGGCGCCGTCATCATCCTGCTGGGTTGGGTGACCGGTACATCATGCATTCTCGGTACCGCTGCGAACCAGTGAGTAGCGATGGATGTCCGTACGTAGCGTCCAACCTTGATTTTCCCAGTACTTGGACGCGAGGGCGTTCGTCTTGAGCACGTCGATGTGGCTCTTTTTAATGCCGAGGCCTTCAAGTTGGAGCAGGCACTGCTCGACAAGCGCGTTGGCAATCCCTTTACGCCTATGCTCCGGGCTTACGACAAGGTGCTGCAGATATCCACGGCGTCCGTCATGTCCCGCCATCAGGCATCCAACGGTCGTGCCACCGACCTCGGCAATGAAGCTGAGTCCGGGGTTGCGTTCGAGATAGCGAAGCGTGGACTCGCGTGAATCGGCATCCCGGAATGTCACGCCGGGCGTCGCCTTCATGAGCTGTATCACCGAGTCATAGTCTTCGATGGTCATAGAGCGAAATTGAACCATGCCGGGTGCCTATCTGTTTAAGGAATTAGAGAAGGGAGTGTAGCAGCCTTGAGCGTTCGGTTTGAATGCTCGAGCGTACTTGCCCGGCTGTCCGCCTCAATGTGGCTTCGCGTAACCGCTTTCGATCCATTGCGCGGCGCTTCGAGCGTCGAGCTTGAATGCCGGCGTCACTCGGATGCGCGCAAGCACTTCGCCAGTAGCATTTTCGGCGGCAAGCATCGCATATGGGTCGTCTTCGTCGGGCGTGATATCGAGCGTCACGCGAATCCGGCCGTCGTCCGTGTCAACCCAGACTTGCTTGTGCAACATCGCATGCAGTTGCTGTTCATGCCGGCGTCGCACTTCGGATGCAGTTTTCACAAGCGTATTGAATGCGGATACGTCCAGCGGCTTCGGGTTTTTCTTGTCCCGCCCCATTGTCCATGGGCCGACGAGTGCAGGAGCAGCTTCGCCGTCTTTTGTCATTTCGACGGCCCATCCGTCATCATCTTCATTCTTGATCACACAGCAGGTCCATCCCTTGTCGCGCCATAGGCGGTCTTCGTGTGCGACAACGGTGTCGGCAGGATCTTCCATGTTTTGAATGGGATTGATTGCAGAGTTCATGGGACAGATGATGGCTCGATCGATGGAGAAAATTCCAGTGAAACATAACGTCACGGGTGCGAGGATTTTACGCGATGTCGCGGCGGCGCGCCCGATCGGCTGCTTGCTGGCGCAGCTCATCCGAAAAGTCCGCCGATGTCTGTTTGTTATGAAATCGGCTGCCGAAGGAGAGCCCGCGCTAACAAGTATTTGAGTTGGCGGGAGGGGGGATAGCACCTGTTCGAGTTCGGTGCCTTCAAATGCGTCGCGATGATTTTTTTCGATAATCAGCGACGCGTTGGAAACCTGAGAGCTCAATCGTCCAGTAGCGCCTCGAGCACCGTTACCTCGAGCGGCTGCGCGAGCAGCGGTGTCAGTTCGCGAACCAGTTGCTTGAAGTGCTCGGTGCCTTCATGCTGGGTGAGCGCTGCGCGGCTCGCCCAGCGCTCGAAGAAGACGAAACGCTCGGCGCGACCGAGGTCGCGGTGCGGTGTATAAAGCAGGCAGCCCGTCTCGGCGCGACTTGGCGCTACGCAACGCAATAGCGCCTGCTGGATCGCGTCGGCGGTGCCGGGTTTGCCTTGTGCGACTGCGATTACACGGATTTCGGATGACATGCGGTGTTCTCCTTGGCAAAGCGCATGAGTTTAGCGCCATATCCGCAGCCATGCTTGCTCGACGTTAAGCCTATGACGTGAGTGGCGCCAGTGTGCATGGTAGTAAGAACCGCCCACATGCGCTTTGTGGCCTATGAAATTAACCAATCGCGCCGGCAGTGCGCTCTTCGTCGGAGCGGGGCTGCCCATCAGGCGCCGCAACGCTTTGCTCATTGCTTGACACCGCCGACGCCAGAATCGACTGGTCCCCGTTGGATGGACAACCATGTCCCCGTCTGCAAGGGCGATATATTGCGTCCCCGCGTTGAATCTGCGCGTCGCTTAGCGCACAAATTGCCCCGCGAGATGCAACGCCTAGTGTCCACAATTGATCTCCGTAGCGACCCGATGTCGCATCGCGCCAACTCACCACTATCGATGTTGCGGAGCGCCGCTCCAGTATTTCGATGAATGCCGAAGCGTGTGATCGAGCCGACCGGCTACTTAAGCCCAGATCCATAGACGCAGAGCGCCTGCTGTGTCGCCATAAGGAAGTCTTTCTATCGTCAAGGTGTGGTGGTGACGAAATGAGAGCAAGAATCGCTAGCGTGTGCTGCCATGTTCGATGCTTCGGAAAATCATCCATTGTTTATCTCCATGCCGGGTACCTGTCCTGATGGACCATTGCGTTCCTGAAGATTTCCATGTTTGGTACTCACGAGCCGACGATGTTCTGTGCATTGTCAGGATGCTCACACCGCACAAAAATGCAAAAACGCGCCTGCCGAGCCGAAGCTCACGGAGCGTTGCACCGCCGACGGCGGATTTTTGTAGACCACTTATCGCCGCCTCCATCCCTCACCGTGAAACCATGGTAGTGCGGCAAAGGTGCCTTCGCATTCAGTGGAACCGGAAACTACGTTAGGAATAGCCTTCTTCGTCTATCAGGAAATCCTGACACACGCCACGGGCGTGGCAATTTCCGCGACATTCAAGGATTGGAGGAGCCGATCGTGACAGCTTCCGGGAGACCAGCGACTACGACATGATCGGCGCCTGATCGGAGAGAGAGAAGACGGGTCATCAAGCCGTCGGGGATCAAGAAATGATGACTTCGGCGGGCCTGCGCCCCGCTCAACGGTGGAAAAGCAACGTGTAGGTGTCAGGCCAGGGCCAGGTCGCCGGCGGGCAAAAGGGGGCAATTATCATCGCGAACTGTCCTTGATTGATCGTTCCAGCCTATCGCATCTGAATCTCGAAATCGACAAGGTATCCCGATACCTCTGTCCCGTGCGCGCGAATCAGCGCGATAAGTTCTTCAGGCGTGATTTCGACACGCCATTCCCGCTGGCTTCCAAGCTTGTGCGCATCTAAAGCGACCAAGAGCACGCTGCGACCATCGGCTGAGGCTTCGAGGCGCATCGTGCGGTTAATCGTCTCTGTCCGCGGATCAATTTCCGTCATCAGCGACAACGTGCCATGCGCACCAGAAAAATGCTGGGAGTTCATGAATGAAAGTTTCCTGATATGTGTTCACGAGTGCGGATTTCGGTGGGCGCCCGGCTGAAAGTGCGAAAGCGCCACTTCAATGAAGCTACGTACCTTCAAGGAGAGGAATTTTCGACTCGCGTAGACCAGACGAAACTCCCGATCTGGAAGGCGATAGTCAGGCATGAGCCTGCACAGGCTTCCGGCCTTCACGTCGTCGTCGACAAGATATCCCGAGAGGGTTGCGATACCCATGCCAGCGAGTGCTCCTTCCCGGACCATCCCGATGTTGTTGGTGGAAATAAATCGGTTGGGGTGAACCGGGATTGTCTCCCCGTCTGGAGCGTGAAATACCATCTCATCGTCACCTTGTTCAGCGTGGTATGCCAGATACCGATGATGGACTAACTCTGATGGGTGGGTCGGGGCGCCGTATTGCGCGATGTATCCGGGCGACGCACAAATGTAACGGCCGGTTTCCGTGAGATGCCTAGAGACTACCGATGTTCCGTTTACCCGTTGGGCGGGTAGTATCCCGAGGTCAAACGCTTCGTTCACGAGATCGACGCTCCGGTCGGCGACGATGAGCTCCATCTTGACCCGTGGATGGAGTTGCTGGAACCGAGCTAGCACGGGTGGCAGCTGGCGAAGGGCGAAAAGGGTGGGCGCGACGAGGCGAAGTTGTCCGGACATTTGGACCGCATGTTCCGACACTACCGCTTCGGCCTCGTCGATATTTTCCAGGATCTGACGGCATCGCTCAAAATATATCCTGCCCGCGTCCGTCAACGAGGTCCGACGCGTCGTTCGTTGAAGCAGTCGCGTGCCCAACTGGCTTTCCAGGTCTGAGACCATGTGGCTCACGCGAGACACCGTTAGATCGAGCATGTCGGCGGCGCGCACAAAGCTACTTGACTCGCCAACCTTGATGAATGCACGTATTGAGTTCAGTCGGTCCACACAAACTCCTTTCTCATTTGGCATGACTGCGATCGCGTGAGCGGCGATCTGATCGCGGTCAGCACGAGTGGCCAGGCTTCAGGCCACTGTTGATGTTTTAACTCCTGATGGTGGCGCGAGCGGCCATTCTCCCGGAGAAATGAAGAGCAAATCCCAGCAACACCAATGCGCCACCGAATATGCACGCTGTATGCCATCCACCGAGTCGCCAGCTGAAACTTGCTCCCCAAGAACCCGCGGCGCCGCCTACGAACATGCCGCTCATGAATAGCGTGTTGAGGCGACTTCTTGCCTCAGGTCGAAGTGCGTACACCACATGTTGGTTGGAGATAAGAGCCGACTGCTCACCGAAGTCCAGCAGGATGATGCCGACGATGAGACCAACCAGACTGCCCCAAAGCCCTAGAACCACGTATGACAACAGCATGATCAGGCAACCAAGCCCGATAACTGCATGGGGTCCACGACGATCGGCGACGCGGCCGGCAAGTGGGGCAACCAGAATACCGGCCGCACCGACGATGCCCATGAGGCCCGCCACATCAGCCCCCAAGCCGAAGGCCGCGTGCAGACGCAATGCCAGGATCGTCCACAGTCCAATGAAGGAACCGAACATCGTGGCTTGAATACACGTTGCACGGCGCAGAGACGGTTCTTCTCGCCACAACGCGATGAGTGACTTCATGAGCGCCAAATAGCTGTGCTTTGTCTTGGGTTCGCTATGTGGAAGTTTGAATAGCAAGACCAACCAGATAATGGCGCTCATCGCGGCCCCCAACCAGTACGTGGTGCGCCAGCCCCAATGATCGCCAGTAAATCCGCCGACTGCCCTACCCAGCAGAATGCCGCAAAGCACGCCGCTCATTACTGTACCGACGACCTGGCCACGGCGATTGGATGCGGCTAGCTCTGCCGCGAACGGCACGATTTGTTGGGCAACTGACCCTGAAATGCCTACCAGCGCTGAAGCAATGACTAGCGACCAGGCATTCGGAGCTGCGGCAAGGCATATCAATGCCACGACTAACACTGCCGCTTGCCAAAGAATCAGTTTTCTCCGATCAATTCCGTCTCCCAAGGGGACCAGAAAAAACAGGCCGCAGGCGAAACCGAGTTGTGTCGCCGTCGGGGCCAGATTGACCAGGCCAAGTGATCGCGGGAAAGCCTGTTGCAATAGTTCCAGGATCGGCTGGTTGTAGTAGATATTGGCGACAAATACGCCGCAGGCAACTGCCATCACCATCAGCAGTCCAGTATCCAGGTGACGTGTTGACGCAGGTACTTCAAGAGCGGCGGACTGCGTCAGAGATCCGCTACCAGCCGTTTTTTGTGACATGTCTAGACTCACGACGAAGTACAGGGATCTTCATGGTGATGTAGTGCGCGCGAGAAGTCTTTGGTCTACAATTTCAGACGTCTGAAAATGTTGTTGATCCTCGCAATCTTCCGAGGCGTCATAAAACCATGCCTACAGATACAAAGCCCCGCCAGGAAAGGCCGTCGCATAGCCTTGACGCCCGCGACGACGATATGGTCGCTTTCGGCCGCTACCAGTTGTTCCCACGTCTGCGGCTGTTATTAAAAGACGGTGTACGGCTGGATGTAGGTGAGCGTGCGCTGGAGGTGTTAGTCCAACTTGTCAGCACAGCAGGCCAGGTGGTATCCAAAGATTCGCTTCTTTCCCGGATATGGTCGAAGGAAGTCATCGAGGAAAACAGCTTGCAGGCGCAGATCTCGTCACTGCGAAAAATATTGGGGGGCGATCGGGACCTGATTGCGACGGAATTTGGCAGGGGCTATCGCTTTACGGGTTCGGTGCAGGCGCATCAGGCCGTAACATCGTCCATAGGAGCACCTCAAGGACGAGTCGGCCTGCCCAGCCCGCGGTCTCCTCTGATCGGCCGAGTTGAGGAACTACTGGAATTAAACCGCCTGTTGGCTAGCCAAACGCTATGCACGCTCACAGGTCCAGCCGGCATAGGTAAGACTCGCCTGGCGATAGAGGCCGCGTCAGAATCCAGTCCTTGTTTTCCCGATGGTGTTTACTTCGCCGATTTGTCGCAACTGAGCGCAGCCTCGGTATCGCCAGCTATTTCGAGTGCATTGGCGGGGCTTGCTGGAACAAGCACAGAGTTGACGTCTCATTCGGGACGGGCGCTACTGGTCGTTGATAACTGTGAACACGTTACATCGGCCTGTGCAGCGGCCCTTGAGCGGCTTCTGGAATCCGATCCTCGACTGAGCGTGCTGCTCACCAGCCAGACTCCATTGGGAATGGACGGCGAGCAGGTTTACCGGCTCCGTCCTCTCGCGTTGCCTCCGCGCGCCACCAATGCAGAAAACGCAAGAAGCTATAGTGCGGTCGAACTGTTTGTCCGACGTATAACTTCCGCAGACTATCATTTCGAGCTTACGGATAATAACCTGGAGCAGGTTATGACGTTATGCCGAGCGCTCGATGGGGTTCCACTGGCATTGGAAATCGCCGCAGCTCGCGTGCCGTCCCTGGGTCTCACCGCAGTCACCGAGGATTTAGCCCTTTCATCCGGATTGCTGGCTGCTCAGAAACGCCAGACTCCGGGTCGCCATCGGACTCTTGGTGACGCCCTGCAGTGGAGTTACCAACTACTCGACTCCATAGAACAAGCGGTGTTCCAGGAACTGGCCATTTTTCCTGGTGATTTCACGGTCATTGCCGCAGGACGTGTGGTATCGACCAAGCTTGAAAGACCGACCCGCTTGGTCGATGTTCTTTGCAGCCTGGTTGAAAAGTCGCTAATCACGTTGCAGACCGGCACCCAGCCGATACGTTATCGCTATCTAACCATGCTGCGGGCATACGCCTTGGAGCAGCTTGCAGACCGCACCGCGGCCATGACTGAAAAGCATGCCCACTTTGTTGAGCAATTGGTTTCCCAGGCCCACCAGGATTGGATGTCGTTACCTACGACACAATGGAAGCGGCAATACGAACATCACATTGATGATGTAAGGGCTGCTCTTGATTGGTCGTTATTGGATAGTAGACGCTCTGCCCTGGGACTGCGCATCCTCGCGAATTCCGCTCCCTTCTGGATACAACTATCACTTCACGATGAGTGTCGCCAGCGGATTACGAGCGTACTGGAAGAAGCGAAAGTGCTTCCCGTTGAAGCGCACCAGGAGATGATGATTCAGGCCGCACTGGCCACTTCGCTGACTTGGTCACGCGGACCAGTTCCGGCTAATGGGCGGGCTTGGACAAGGGCCAGCGCTCTCGCGCTCCGACTGGACGATAAGGAAACGCAGCTGCAGGCTGAATACGGTTTATGGCTTTACCATCTGCGCAGTGGTTGCTATGCGGATGCCCTGCGGCACGGGAAAAGCATGGCAGATCTAGCCCTTAGGCACGGCGATCAAGCCGCGCTTCTTACAGCACGTCGTCTGATCGGGACGTCGCATCATTTTTTGGGTAATCACAATCAAGCTTTGATTGAAATTGAATCCATGCTCGACAGCTATACGCGGGATGAACGTCATGGCTCCCATTTCAGATTCGGCATGGACCAGCGCGTAGCAGGCTGGGCTTTTCTTTCTCGCATTCTGTGGCTAATGGGGAACGCGACCAAAGCTCGGCGGGCTGCCCAGGTAGCGATCGACGAGGCTATGGCACTGGATCACGCCTGCACCCTATGTTGCGCCCTTGCTGAGGGAAGCTGCACCTTGGCGGCACTTTCAGGAGACGCGGAAGAAGTCGCGCGCGTTTCGCAGCTGCTTAATCAAACAGCAGGAAATCATGGTCTGGACTTTTGGGGACTCTATGGTTCGGCTTTTTCACTTTGGGCGAAGGTATTCCAGGACCCCAACGCGGTCTCTTTCCTGGAACTTCGATCGATATTGGAGACGCTGCAAGGCCATGGATTTGATCCCGCTTATTCCGTGTTCTTGTCCGACTTCGCGAACGCAATGCTGGAGCAGGGACATACGCGGGAAGCCGTGAGTCTGATTGATGCCCGACTGGGCGGCGACGCTGCTGGAGAGCTCTGGAACGCTCCTGAACTCATGAGGGTCAAGTCTCGGACGCTATCGGAGACGAAGTCATCCCGGAGCGCGCCACGCTCGTTGTTACTGCAACAGGCGTTGACGCTGGCACGCGCTCAGGGTGCGAAAGCGTGGGAGCTTAGACTCACAGACGAACAGCATAGGCGCCCGGCGTAACGCGGTATCACGCGTTTGCCACGCCAGGTGCTTCTCCGAAGCGGGAAATGCCCGCGAGCGGCCCCGTTTCCGTCGATTCGACCAGGTAGTCCAGGAAGGCCCGCAAAGAGGGCGACGTGCGTCGCGCGCGCTCGAAAAGCACATTCACAGGCGCAGGCATAGTCTCGTAATCCTGAAGGATACGCCGCAGCCGGCCGCGCTCGATGTCGTCCGTCACTTGCCACGACGGCGCGCGCACGATGCCCGCACCGTCTATCGCGGCAGCCGCGAGCACGTCGAGCGCGTTGGCCCAGAGGCGGCCTGTAATGCGGGCGGAATGACGAATACCTGCGGACTTGAAGCGCCAATCGACGGGGCCGGGTTGGTCGGAGAAAACGAGGCAGTCATGCCGGCGCAGCTCGTCAGGCGACGAAGGCGCGCCGCGGCGCTCAATATAAGACGGCGCGGCGCAAACGATCATTCGCACATCACCGAGCTTGCGTGCCACGAGCGCCGAATCGGGCAGACGGCCCACGCGAATCGCGAGGTGGATGTCTTCCTCGACGAGATTCACGGCGCGGTCGATCAGCAGCAGTTCGACCGAAACGGCGGTGTGGCGCGCGAGGAAGCTCGGCAAGAGCGGCGCAACGACGGTTCGGCCGAGCAGCGTGGGCGCGGCGATACGCAAACGGCCCACCGGTTCACTGCGGCCCGCGCTGAGCAACGCGCCCACCTCGTCCAATTCCGCGAGGATAGCTTTCGCGCGCTCGAAAAAGACGCGCCCCTCGTTCGTCAGCGCAATGTGCCGCGTCGTGCGGCGCAGCAGCGGCATGCCGAATTGCTTTTCAAGCGCCGACAAGTGGCGGCTCACCGAGGTCAGCGACATCGGGATCGCCCGGGCGGCGGCAGATAGACTGCCGGCTTCCACCACGCGGACAAACACGTTCATCGCATCGAATCGGTCCATGAGTCATCCTTCCTTAAATCGCAATAGTAATTGCCGATTTATGACCGTACTCCCGATTTAAGAAATAGTCTACATTCCCCTTTGTGTAAACCGACCGAGGGCCAAACATCGGCCTGAGCGCGCGAGCACTTCGAACATTTTTGACAAAGGATGGATGTAGATGAAGCAGTCGATCTACTGGGTCATGGCACTCGCAGCCGGGCTCGTTGTCGCCAACAACTATTACAACCAGCCGCTGCTCGTCGATTTCGCGCAT
>FTBI01001216.1_pt1 | contig 41408 bp, 38 predicted proteins | sample 1639171 | NCBI WGS metagenome assembly FTBI01 (sample SAMEA3914812, study PRJEB12502) | metagenome | biome: forest; material: soil | place: Canada | collected 2011-07-07 | depth 0.1 m | reverse complement strand
GTACAGATCGCAGCCGATTTCTCCAAGGGCATCGCGTCGCGTCTCGCGGGTGTTGAAGTGCCGTCATGGGCTGACACGGAAGTGACATTCGACGACCTTCAGGCACTGATCGCCAAGGCACTCGCCTATGTTGGCGCTTTCGACACCGCTCAGTTCGAAGGCAGCGAAAACCGCGAAATCGTGCTGCGCCCGGGCACGCCGAAAGAAAAGCGGCTCATCGGCAGCGCATATCTCTACTCGTATGGCCTGCCGCAGTTCTTCTTCCATATCACGACCGCCTACGCCATCGTGCGCCACAACGGCATCGACATTGGCAAGCGCGACTATATGGGTACTTACTGAACGTAGGGACGCCCTGGGTTCCTCGTCGAAATAACCCGAAAACGGTCTGCTATTCGATCAATCGCACGAGGAACCCACGGAGCACACTTCCCTTGCCCCATTGATATGGGTTGCAGCGGCCCACATCGGTCTCGAGGTGGGGACCGCAGTGGAACGGGAAACGGTTCGGGGAAGAAAAATGAGCGCTTTGACGGTGGTGCTGTGTATCTGGGCTTTTGTTGCCTTCTGCGCAATCCTGTTCATCCGCGGCAGCAGCCCTCGGGTCGTCTGGCCCAAAGAGTTCGAGAAAGCCGACCCGACGTTTGCCCGGCTCGATGCGGGCGCCCGGTATGACGATGTGGAAATGGAAGCATCGGTTCGCTAACCGTCACCAGGCGCATCGCCCCACGCGCCCTACGCCGGCGCGCGTCGATGTGCCCGCTCGATCAATACACCCCGGCCACACCGACGGGCCGGTTCTTGAAGCGACGGTGAACCCAGTAGTACTGCTCGGGAAACCGCATAATCTGCGCCTCGAGAAATTCGTTCATGCTGCGCGCGTCAACCGTGTCGCTCCCTGAGGGGAAATCCTGAAGCGGCTTGAAAATACGCAGCTTGTAGCCGCGGAAGTCGGGTAGCACTTCCGTCACGAAAGGCACCACGCGCGCCTTGCCGAGTTTGGCGAGCCGCGAGATCGAAGTCAGCGTGCAAGCCTGCACACCAAAAAACGGCACGAATACCGAGTTCTCGATGCCCTGGTCCATATCCGCGGCGAGCATCACGGGTTTTCCCGCACGCAGCAGACCGAGCACCTTTCGTGCGCTGGTTCCCCGCTCGATCATCTCCGCACCGAACCTGCCCCGTTGCTTCCGTGCGACCTCGCACAAACCCGCGTTTGACATGCGCGTGTAAAGCGCTGCAATCGGCAGGTTCAACGAGTACAGCATGCAGCCGACCTCGATGCCCACGAAGTGGAAACCCATGTAGATCGTCGGCGGCGCATTCTTGTCATCCAGGTCGATTTCGCTCTCAAGCTGGACCAGCTTGCGAATCGACCGCTCATTGCCGAACCATTGGAAGCCGCGCTCAAGGTAACTTCGCACAACGTGACGAAAATGTTCGCGGCCGAGCGCCTCGTACTCAAGCAACGTCTTCGCCGGGAAACACAGGCGCAAATTGACGAGAACGATGTGTTTGCGTCGACTGGGGATCGCGAACAACAGCGCGCCGAGTCCGCTGCCGAAGCGCGCGACGATCGTGTAGGGAAGGGCGGAAATGGTGCGCAAAAGCGCGACAACAAGCATGACGCCGACTTGGGGCAAGACCGCTCCCGGGGCGAATCCGGGCCTGCGAAGCGCGGCCACCGGTAGCGGGGGACGTCGGTTCGAGAAGATGGCACGGATCCATGTTGACCGTGCCACGCACTTTTGCGTTGGACTCACCGGGGGTGCGAGTATGTCACGCCTACCGATTTAAAAGGAAGCCACCGTACCGAACGGTAATAATTTAAGTGGCGTCAGTTACATACCTCCTCCCATTCCTTCTTCACAATGCGCAATTCCGTGGCCCTTTAGGGCTATTATCCGACTTGTAAGCTTTCTGTAACTCCAGGCCGGTCAGGCTCATCCGTGAGCGCTGCGTTCGATTCGGTACCGCCGGTCTACTTTTGTCGCGAAAAGCGAGTGTTATGCGAATTCTTTTGATTGAAGACGAGCGCCCGATTGCGCGTGGCATCCAGAGCAGCCTCGAGCAATCAGGCATGAGTGTCGACATGGTTCATGACGGCGTGTTCGCCGAGCAGGCGCTTGCCCAGCATAGCCATGACCTGATCATTCTGGATCTCGGCTTGCCGGGCATCGATGGTATGACCCTGCTGTCGCGCTTTCGCAAGACTAACCAGGTCACCCCCGTCATCATCCTGACGGCGCGCGACGAACTGCACGATCGCGTGCAAGGCCTGAACAACGGGGCCGACGACTACATTCTCAAGCCGTTCGAACCCGCCGAACTCGAGGCACGCATCAATGCCATCCTGCGCCGCAAAGGCGCGGCCAGCGAACAAATGCGCCCGGAAGTCCTGCTGGGCGGCATGCGCCTGTCGGGTGTCGACCAGCGCATCTTCCACGACAACAAGCCCCTCGAACTCTCGCCGCGCGAGTTCGCCGTGCTCGAAATGCTGCTGGTGCGTCATGGCCGGGTGGTCAGCAAGGCACAGGTGCAAGACCACCTCACGCGTTCAGGCCGCGATCTCGGCGATACCGCCATCGAGGTCTACGTGCATCGGGTGCGCAAGAAGATCGAGCATTGCCGCGTCGAGATCGTGACGGTGCGCGGCTTCGGCTATCTGCTGCAGGAAATCCGGCCGACGCCGGAGCCTGTGGTTGTGGCTCCTACGGCCGAGTAAGTCGCGCAGCCGGTTCGCAGCGGAAACTGCTCGCTGCGTTCCGATTGCCATGACCGTCGTACGTCGGCACAGTCGGATAGACGCAGACCGGACGCTCGAACTGGACGCCTGTCTCTTTCTTGTCGCCGATGTACTTGGTTGCGATAAACGAACTCGGCGCCTGATCGTGCTCGACCCAGGCCTGCAACGCGCTGACCACATCGCGATCGGTGCTGTTACTGACCGGTGGCACCCCCCCTCCGACCGTGTTTGCACCGGGACCGCCGCCGCAGTGGCTCATACCCGGCACCATCACGAGACGGAAGAAGTGCTGGGTCTTGGGCACCCCACCCTCGCGCCGCGCCACGTCTTCAAAGTATTCGATCGGCAAGGTCTGCGCATTCAATGAATCAGACCAGCCCTGCGTCATGATGAGCTTGCCGCCGTGCGCCTTGAACCGCGTGAGGTCGGTATGCATGGCGTCGCTGGACGGTGCGAGCTTCGCATCGAGCCGATCGCCGTCGGCCGCAAAATCAAATGTCGTCCAGTCCCAGTCGGGATTGTTGAACACCACATTAGCGACCAGGGGTTGCGCATAGTTCGGCACCAGTGCGCCCTGGATCAAGGCCCACTGGCTCTCGCTCCCGGGTGCAAAGCCGGGATAGAGCGCCTTGCCAGTGCGTGCGTCCAGTACCGGTGAATACAGTCGAGCGGCTTCATGCGCCTGCGCGGCACTCAGGCAATGCGCAGGGTCATCCCCGGCCTTGCATTGAACCTGTGCGGGGTCGAAGTGACAGGCCAGTGGATTGGCGAGAAAGCCGTCCCTCACGGCCCCGTCGCCGCCGCAATGCTCGAGCGCGGCATGATTGAGCACGGCAAGTGCATCCGGGGTGAGCTTCGCATCAGGTTGTTGGGCCGGCAACCGCGCACCCCACAGAAAGCTCTCCATCAAATGGCTATAGCCCATGCCCGGTGAGCCCGCATGCACGCCATCGTAGTCCTCCGGGTAGTATTCGACTTCCTCCATTGCTTCGGCACCACCGGTCGAGCATCCGCTGTAGTAAGCGTGCGCGGCACCATGGCCGTAGTAGGACTGCACGATCGCCTTGGCCGCGACTGTCATCAAGTGGATCGACGTATGGCCCCAGTCGCGCAGTTGCGTCGGGTTGGTGGCCCAGTCGAGGCGCTGGCCGACCGCACCCTGCGCGCCGCCGCGATGGCCCGTATCCGTATTGGCGGCGGCAAAGCCCCGCGCGACCGCCGGTGCGAGTTCGCTATAGACAATCGAACCGCCAAAGCCGCCCGAACCGACGCCGAGCAACCGACCGTTCCATCCGTCGAGCGGGAGCCACACCTCAATGCCGACGTGTTCTGCCGGCTCGGTACTGACCGTAGCGACCACACGGCATACTGCCGTCGAGGTTTGCACGGGCTTGCCATCGGGATCCTTGAAACTGCTGCCGGCAGGCAGCACGCTGGCGGATTCGATTTGTGTGTCTTTGATCGATGCCTGTCCGAGTGCACTGCAGGCCGCGGCGGGATCATCGATCGCAGTCTGGATCGCCTTCGCCGATGCGGTGCCGGGGTGGCAGACCGTCGAGGCAGTCAGCAACCATGCGCAGGCGATGCGGAGCGCCCCGGACAATAGCGACGTCCTTGCTCCGGCCAGCGTGTATGGCACGTCTTCGACTTGAGTCTTGGTAGTCTGGGTCGCGGAGCTGGGCACCCTGCGCTGCCGGGCTATCTGTTGCGACTGACTGGCTTCGTTCGACTTTGCAGCGGACACCATATCTCCTCCTGTTTTGACAAGGAACGCGTCGTACCCGCGAAGGAAGCCAAGCCGAAGCTTGTTTGCCTGTTGGCCGACACCTTTGTTATTCGCACGCTCTCAGCCCGAATTGTGCCGATTGTGGGTACGTACACTACTGCGTCACGCATTCTTCCCCTTCAGCGTGTGCTCCCACTGCTGGGCACGTCGCGCTCCGGCTCGGGGACATCGAGGTCGAGCAGCGCCGAACTCAGCGATTTGCCATGTGCATCGAGCGCGAGTGAACGCGTGACACCGCCCCCTAGCGCATTCTTGAGGACAAAATTCATCGCACCGATCAAGGGCAACTCGTAGCGAGTGACCTCCCCGCGGACCACATCGCTCAGGTGCGCTTTGACGCGCTCGGGCGTCACATACGCAAGCAGGTGTGCATAGTCATCAGCGTTGTGGCAAATCACCGAGACATTGAGCGTGTTGCCCTTGTCGCCTGTGCGTGAGTGCGCCAGTTGCCGGAGTTTCATTCAGGCCTCAACCAGTTCAAATGAAGGCTGCACGCATTGGCGGGGCAGCAAGACGGATTGCACGGCGATGACTTCACGGACGGTCTTGGTGACACCGCCGCCGCCAGCCGGACCGTTGGTATAGAGTGTTTCGAGCTCGTTGCCGATGCGTACGGCCTGCTCATGCGAGAGCGTGCGACCGACAACCCGTGCACGCACTTCGTATGGATCACCGTGCTGTGCGCCGCGCATTTCGCCGTGCAGTGCGTCGATGCCGATCAGGTCGAAACGCAGTTCCTGGGTGTCGACGCCAGTCATCTTCAGCCGCTCCCTAACAATATCGAGTGCGAGCCGGCCTCGGGCGACAGCGCCGGGACCCGCGTAAGAAATCTGGCCCTCGCCGATAAAGCCATCGACATAGGCCACCGACACCTTGAGCGTCGATGTGCGCGGCGTGCCGCGCCCCCCCCTTACGCGAACACGGTTGGAGGCTTCCTCGGTGATTCGGACCGCCGAGAAATCCGCTACGACATCCGGCTGCAAATAACGTTGTGGATCATGGATTTCGTAGAGCAGTTGCTCCTTGCAGGTCGCCTCCGTCACTCGACCGCCCGACTGTGTAACCTTGGTGATGACAACCGAGCCATCCGTGGAAACCTCGCCGATCGGAAAGCCCAGTCGAGCAAGATCGGCAACGTCCTTGAAACCCGGGTCGGCGAAGTAACCACCGGTGATCTGGCCCGCACACTCGAGCAGATGGCCGACCACAGTGGCCTGTCCGAGCCGTTGCCAGTCGTCGAAGGCCCAGCCGAACTCATGGATCAGCGGGGCCGTGAACAATGAGGGGTCAGCCGCGCGACCGGTCAATACAACGTCGGCGCCCGCCCGCAGCGCGGCCACCAGGGGCTCCGCGCCCAGATACGCATTGGCCGAGACGATGCGATCCGCAAAACTCGCCACCGCTTCGCCAGACTCTTCGAACCGATAGTCGCCTCGCCTGACAACCTCGAGCACATCGTCACCGCTGACCGCGGCGATCTTCAGGCCACCTAGGCCGAGCGATTGCGCAATCGCAGCCGTTCGGCATGCGGCAGCCACGGGGTTGGCCGCACCCATATTTGAAATGATCCTGACCTTGTTACGCACAGCAATGGGCAGAACCGCTCGCATCCTCGCTTCGAGCAGGGGATCGTAACCTTTCTCGGGATCGCTGCGCCGTGCCTGCTGAGCCAGTGCGATCGTGCGCTCGGCGAGGCATTCAAACACGAGGTAATCGAGCGCGCCGTACTCCGCGAGTTCGACCGCCGGTTCAATGCGATCGCCTGAATAGCCCGCGCCCGCACCGAGCCTCACCACACCTGTTTGCTTGACTGCTGACATCCTAGTCCTGCTCGATCAAAGAGGAAAAATACCCAGCACGACGCAGGCGATCGTCATAACGATCGATGCGCCGAACAACAAGGGAAACGTGAACTTCTGGTGGTCGGCGAGATCGATGCCGGTCAGTCCGCAGACGAGGAAGGTCGCCGGCGTCAGCGGGCTGATCGGAAAGCCCGTGGTCATCTGGCCGAGCAGTGCCGCCTGCCCGATCTTGACGGCTGGAACGCCGAGTTGTGCAGCCACTTCCGCAATCACTGGCAGCACGCCGAAATAGAACGAGTCAGGATCGAACAGCAGGCTTAAGGGCATCGAAAGCAGACCGAGCGCGACGGGAATGTGGCCAGCCATCGACGCCGGCACGAAGCCCACGGCGGTCTGCGCCATCGCCTTGAGCATGCCGCTGCCCTGCATCACGCCAGTGAACACGCCTGCGGCCAGCAAGATACCGGCCATCATCAAAGCGGCACGCGCATGGGCATCGATGCGCTGGCGCTGCATGTCGACATTCGGATAGTTGGCGAGCAGTGCGATGCACAGGCCGACCATGAACATGATCGCCGGTGGAATTTTCTCGCCCATTACGACCATGGTGCCCAGCACGATGACAGTCAGGATGATGTTGAACCAGAAGTTGCGGGGGCGACGCAGCGCCTTCTGCTCCTCGCTCAGTTCACGGGTGGGCGTCGGCACCGACCCGCCCGCCGCCGTGAGGCCCAGCCGCTTTTCCTCGCGATGGCCGAGCCACCACGCCATGGTAAAGACAAACACGAGGCCGATGATCTGGATGGGTATCAGCGGATTGAACAGCGCCGACACCGGCAGATGGAGCGAGGCCGAGGCGCGGATCATCGGCCCGGTCCACGGCAGGAAGTTGATACCCGCCGCCATCGACGCCGCCGCGGCCAGCACCCGACGATCCATATTGAGCCGGTCGTAGAGCGGCAGCATGGCGGGAATCGTCACCAGAAAGCAGACCGCACCGGAGCCATCGAGGTGGATCAGCAGGGCTAGCAGCGTGGTGCCCATCACGATGCGGGTCGGCCGGGTGCCGACCATTCGCAGGATCCGGTCGATGATCGGGTCGAGCGTGCCTGCGTCGGTAATCGTGCCGAAATAGAGGATCGCGAACACAAACATGCCAACCACGGGCGCGAGGCTCTTGAGGCCGTCGATCACGAACTTGCTGGTCTGCAACCCGAAACCACCCACCAGCGAGGCCACGATCGGCACGATGATCAGCGCCACTAATGGCGACATTCGCTTGGAAAGAATCGCCGCCAGCAACACGACGATGGTGACCAGACCCAGTAGTGGCAGCACGTTGTTGTCTCCGATCTTGTCTTTTATTGCGCACAAGCGTAGTTTTGGAGCGTCGATAAAACAATTGAAACGATTTGATCGCAGCTATTACATTCCATGATGGATTTGAATCTGCGGGAAATCCGCGCTTTTATCGCGGTAGCCCAGACTGGCAGCTTTACCCGGGCCGCGGGGCGACTGCATCTGTCTCAACCAGCCCTGACCGTGCAGATCCGCCGCCTCGAGGACATCCTCGGCACACGTCTGTTCGACCGCAATAGCAGAAGCGTGGCGTTGACGCCGGTCGGGCGAGAGTTGTTGCCGGTGCTGCAGAAGTCGCTCCACGATATGGAGAACGTGTTGCACGATGCGCGTGCGCTCAGCGAAGGCACGCGCGGGCAGATCCGCATCGCGTGCCTGCCTTCGTTCGCTGCCAGCGTGCTGCCTGACTTCATTCTCGCGTTCAGGAACACCATGCCGACGGTGGCATTCACCATCCGCGATGTCGTCGCGAGTGTGGTAAACCAGCTGGTCCGCAATGAGGATGTCGATCTCGGGCTGACGGGCGGCGATGTGTCCGACCCCGCCCTTGAAGTGCTGCATGCGGGCGAAGACCGCTTGTGCGTGATCTGCCCTAGCGGACATCCACTGACGCGCAAGCGGCGCGTGCATGTCGAAGACGTCGCGCGTTTTCCCGTGGTGTTGACCGCCGCCGGCACCAGCGTGCGGGCCGTCGTCGATGCCGCGTTCGAAGATGCGGGCTGCACCCCCGCACTGACTTGCGAGCCGACCTACATGATGACCGCTGTGGCCCTGGTGCGCGCGGGTCTGGGCGTCACGATCCTGCCCGTCAGCGCACGCGAGATCCGCGCCGAGCCGACACTGGTGTCACGGCCGATCGACGATCCGCGCTTCGTACGTCGCATCGCGCTCGTGAAAAAGCGGGGCAGAACGCTGCCTCCGGTCACACGGGCGTTTATCGACGCCATCGCACAAGCCCTCACACCGTCACAGTCAACGCCGCCTTCAGCGTCTATAGTGAAAGCTAATTCGACTCGGAAAAAAGGTAGCGTGATATGAAATTGAACGTCTATCGCACCGCAGCGATACAAGTCCTGTTCGTCAGCCTGCTGCCCGTTGCAAGCGCCCAGGCGCAGATCAGCGACATGCTGAAATCCCAAATGGGCAACAGCTCGCAAGGTGGCGCCGACTCGTCCGCGGGAGGTCTCAGCAGCCTGGGCAGTCTCGGCGGCGGCTCGCTCCAGTCGCTGACGTCGAGCAGCACCGGCAATGTCGCCGGCGTCCTCGAGTTCTGCATCAAGAACAATTATCTGAGCGGCAACGGGGCTTCATCGGTCAAGGACTCGCTGATGAGCAAGCTCCCTGGCGGTGCATCCTCGTCTTCGTCGGACAGTGGCTATCAGGATGGCTCCAAGGGTGTGCTCGACAGCGGCGGCGGCAAGCAGCTCGATCTCAGCGGCGCCGGCCTGAAGGCTGCCGCGACCAAGCAGGTGTGCGACAAGATCCTGAGCCAGGGCAAATCGATGCTGTGAGCGTCACCGTCTTCGGCGATCTACAGTAGCCCCCCGCCGTCGACATCGACGGTGGTGCCGCTCATGAAGCCATTGGTCATCAGCAGCAGGTAGGCGTCGGCCAGTTCCTCACTGGTGCCGACCCGGCCTACCGGGATGCCCGCCCCCACCTTGACTGCCATCGCCAGGTGGTCTTCTGCGGACATGGGCCCCCACATCTCGGTGTCAATCATGCCGGGACAGATCGCGTTCACACGAACGGGCGCCAGTTCCTTGGCGAGCGTGCGGGTCATGCTCTCAATGGCCGCATTCATGGTCGCTTTGACGATCGTGCCGCCCACGGCCTTGCGTGCAAGCAATCCCGAGGTAAAGGTGATCGAGCCGTCGCGTGCGATCACTCGCGCCGCATATTTCGCGGTGCGGATCTGACCGAAGAGCTTCACGTCGAAGGCATCCTTAAGGGCGTTCATGTCGAGTTCTGCCAGCGTCGACGATCCGATCACGGGGCCCGCCGTGGTAACCATATGATCGATCGCACCCATGCCCGTGAAGAACCGTTCGACGGCCGCTTCGTCGCGCACATCCAGCTTGGCAGTCTCGATCTCCGAACGCCAGTCGGCCGGCGTCGCGCGACGCCCCACGGCGATCACGCGCGCGCCCTCGGCTGCGGCGCGTTCGGCCACCGCGCGACCAATTCCAGAGAGTCCTCCGACTACTACGACAGTTTTGCCTTTCATCTTCGATTCCTTTTGCATGGGGGCCAATGCAGAAAGCTTACCCGAAGGTCAAATGATGCGTACTTGATGTCAGTTTTCGATCGAAGACAGGGGACGATGGCGCACAGCACTGACACGACAACCGCCTGAGGGCTTCGTAAAATTCATTCGCTGCATCAGACTTGCGAGTGCTTATTGAAATCCGTAAGTTGTCGAACCGCTTAGCCATCGATTGCATCGGCACGGCTTTTAAAACACTTGGAGCGACCTTGAGAAGAATCAGCACCGCGCTTGTGGCGACCCTCGCCTCACTCGCTGTTGGCCACGCTGTTGCGCAAACGACTCCCGCGCTGACCTACCCGGCTGCCATGCGGGACGACACCATCGATCATCTGTTCGGTACAGCGATTCCCGCGCCTTATCGCTGGATGGAAGACGCAACGAACCCCGCTCTCGCGCAATGGGTCGACGCGGAAAACCAGCTCACGCGCCGCTACCTCGACGCACTGCCCCTGCATGCCTGGTTCCTGACGAATCTCAAGTCGCTCTGGAATTACGAAAAATTCAATGCCCCGCGCCGTGTCGCGGGCAAGCTGTTTTTCCAGCGCAACAACGGCCTCGAGAACCAGTCGCCGATCTATATGCAGGACGAGCTGGGCACGGCGCCGAAGATGGTGCTCGACCCGAACGCCCTGTCCCCTGACGGGTCGGTGGCCCTTGGCGAGTTTGTGCCCTCGCCCGATGGACGCTGGCTCGGTTACGCCTTGTCGGCCGGTGGCTCCGACTGGTACGAATACCATGTACGCGATCTCAAGACCGGTCAGGACCTGAAAGACGTGGTGCGCTGGGCCAAGTTCTCCGACATCTCGTGGACCAATGACGGCAAGGGCTTCTTCTATTCGCGCTATCCGACGCCTGCCGAAGGCAAGGCACTGACTGCGGCCGTACGCGACCAGAAGCTTTACTACCACGTCATCGGCCACGACCAGTCGGAGGACCGCCTTGTCTATGAGCGCCCCGACAAACCCGAATGGTTCATTGGCGCTTCGGTCTCGGAAGACGGGCATTATCTCTACATCCAGATGAGCAATGGAGCCGCCTCGAACAACGACTTCTATTACGCCAACCTGGGCGACCCCGCGCATACCCGGATCGACCCACCGATCGTGCCGCTCTTCACGAAGAACGACGCCGAATACATGCAGCTCGGCAATATCGGTTCGACCCTGTTCATGCAGACCACAGCGGGTGCGCCCAAACGGCGCATCGTTTCCTTCGATCTTGCACATCCTGACGCGGCACACTGGAAAACAGTGGTGCCCGAATCGAAGCAGGTGATCGACGAAGCGCTGCTCGCCGGGGGCAAGGTGGTTGTCCAATATCTGGTCGATGCGAAAAGCGCGCTTGGCGTATTCGACCCGGATGGCAGGCGTTTGCCGACTCCGCAAACCCCGGGGATCGGATCGATCGACGGTCTTAGCGGGCGTAACGACATGCCCGAGCTCTTCTACGGTTTTGCCTCGTTCCTGCAACCTAACACGATCTATCACGTCGATCTCACGAGCGGCAAGACGGATACGTTCGCGCAGCCGAAGATCGCGTTCGATGCGTCGAAGTACGTCACGCGACAAGTCTTCTATCGCTCCAAGGACGGCACCCGCGTGCCGATGTTCATCACGATGCGCAAGGACCTGCCGCTCGACGGCCGCAATCCGACCGTATTGTATTCGTACGGCGGCTTCAAGGACCCTGTCACCCCGTACTACTCACCCTCTGTCACGGCGTGGCTCGAACTCGGCGGCATTTACGCGGTGGCCAATTTGCGCGGCGGCGGCGAATACGGCGAAGCATGGCATCAGGCCGGCATGCTGGCGAACAAGCAGAACGTGTTTGACGACTTCATGGCCGCGGCTGACTACCTTGAGAAGTCGCATTACACGTCGCCGCAGCGCCTTTCCGTGCAGGGCTATTCGAACGGTGGCCTGCTGGTCGGCGCGACCATCACACAGCATCCGGCGGGGATGGGGGCAGCCTATGCGGGCGCGGGTGTGATGGACATGTTGCGGTTCGACAGGTTCTCCGGCGGTGCGCTCTGGGTGCCGGAATACGGCTCGCCGCAAAACCCCTTGGCATTCAAGTGGCTCAGGGCGTATTCGCCACTGCAGAATATCAAGGACGGCACCTGCTACGCGGCCACCATTGTGACGACGTCCGATCACGACGACCGCGTCGTTCCGAGTCATTCGTACCAGTTTGTGGCGGCGCTTCAGCACGCACAAAGCTGCGCGAATCCGGTGCTGATCGATGTCGCGACGCAGACCAGCCATGGCTATATGCCGACGGACAAACGCATTGCGCAGGCCGCCGACGTCTGGTCATTTCTGGGCCATAACCTCGGGGTGACCGCGCCCAGCGGCATGCTCAATGCAGCGACCGGCGATACGGCGCAAGCAGCGGTAATTAAGTAGGCGCGCCACCGTCGCGGCATAGGAGTACTCTTTCGAGGTGGGTATCGTCTGGCCACGATGCCCCGCCTGAAGGAGCGCTCCATGAATGCGAAACGCGCGGCCGCCCTCGCCTGCACGCTCGTGCTGGGTGGCTGTTATTACGTCCCCTACGGGTACTACCCGTACGGCTATGGCTATTACCCAACGGTACCCGCCAGCGCCACCCAGCGTGAAATCCCGCTCAACCCCGACGGCACGCCGGTGCCACAACCGCCGCAAGCCGGTGCATCGTCGAGCGCGCCAGCACCGACCGCGGCCTACGCTGTGCCGGCCTACCCTGGCTACTACCCCGGGTATCCGGGCTTTCCGGTGTACTACCCGGGTTACGGAGCCTATCCGGGTTACTACGGCGGCTATCCATGGTGGGGGCCTGCAATCTCGATCGGCTTCGGCGGATATTGGGGCGGCGGGCACGGCTGGTATGGGCACGGGTACTACGGCGGTCACGGGTATTACGGTGGAGGACACGGTTATTACGGCGGTGGGGGGCATCACCATTGAAACGTCGCCTTTCCGCCGTCAGGCTCAAGCCTACAGCCGCGGTGCCATTCCTGCCTTCCCTCTGGGGTGACCACGTGGTCGCCGCACGATGTTCGAATCGACGGCGATGCGCCGTTGCCTCAAGGCTGTAATGCTCTCGGGGAGCGGTGAGGCAAACATGGCGTTTGAACCGCCCGAGTCTCTTTCGTCAACCCAGACCGGATGAAGCCCAAGCATGACGGCATCGCGTCGCAGTTTTCTCGTTCTCAGCCTTGGGGCGAGCGCCTCGCTCGCCTTATCTCGCTTCAGCGCCGCCGACGGCGCCGAGCTTAGCGAGTCCGACCCGGCCGCGCAAAAGCTCGGCTACAAGCAGGATGCGTCGACTGTCGACAAGGCGAAGTTCACCAATTACAGCGCTGGGCAGGAGTGCAGCACCTGTTCCCTATATCAAGGCAAGACGGGTGAGCCGCTCGGCGGTTGCACGTTGTTTGGGACCAAGCTGGTTGCTGAGCACGGATGGTGCAGCTCTTATAGCAACTTCTAGAGCACATCCAGCGAAGGGCATGTGATGCGGTTCACCGTTGGCTACCGGCAGCAGGCCGAGAGGTCGTTATGTCTTGCCCAAGCGAACCGGCGAACCGCTTTGTATGCTCAGCGAGATCAGACATCGTGACCACACGAGCCCCGCAGGCCTGGGCCAGCGAGTCGTCATGGGTTGAGAACAGCACAACCCTGTGCCGCGACGCAGTCACAAAATATTCGATCAACACCTCTCGCGCCGTGTCGTCAATCGCAATGCTGGGCTCGTCGGCGATGATGACAGCGGGATCGCCGATCGACGAAGCCGATAGCATGAGTTTTTTCTGTGTCCCCAACGACATCTGTTCGACACGGATGTCGAGATGGGGATCCAGACCCAATCGCGTCGCCCGTTCAAGCGTGTCGGGTCCGAGCGAGCAGTGCTTCGCTGACGCAACCAGGGCGAGAAATTCGCGGCCGGTCATGAAGGGGTAGATCGGACAAGCGTCAGGCACATAGGCAAGCCGGGCCTTCGCCTGCAGCGGCTCCCGTTGCAGCGAGGCGCCCGAAATCCGCACCTCGCCTCCGTCTGTTGCGACCACTCCTGCCAGCATGCCAAGCAGTGTCGATTTGCCGCTCCCGTTCGGGCTTTGCAATGCATGACAGCCGGCCTCAAACTGGTAAGCAAGCCCGGAGAAGACGGTTTTGCCACCGTAATGCTTTTCGAGTCCTTCGAATTGCAGCATCTTGATCCTTTAAAGAAAAAGTAACCAGACGCCGATTGCCCACGTGCTGGTCAACAAGAAGGCACCGATCAGGGATTGACGCGGCAGATGAACCTGCGGTATGCGTAGAGCTGTAAGAAGCGGAACGAAGAGTGCTGCGCTGGCGAGGCATGTTCCCGTTCCGGCAGCGCTCGAAGCCGATCGATGCAGTGCGACCGCGATCGCCAACGCAGCCGCAAAAGGCAAGCCGCTGACAACGACGACAAAGGTGTCCGCTCTAGCCAACGCCGGCGCCGGAATAGGCAATGCCGCAAAATACGATGTCGCGCGCTCATGCTCGCGCCTGAGGTCCCGATAGGCCCCCGCTGTGATCATCGCAATCAGTGCCTGCGTTAGCAGCGCAAGCGGCAAAGCACGCGAGTCAAAACCCCAGATGCGCATCAAGAGGATCGATCCCACCGTCGCGAAGAGCGAGACTAAGCCTCGCGATACCGTGGCGGTTCGATAGCGGTCGAGCAGAATACGAGCCGATAGACGGTAGAGCGGTGCAAGCGCACTGGACAGCATGCGATGGCGTTGCGCCTGGGCTTGGGCTTGCATGCAAAGAGCCTTGGTGCCGATCAATCGATCGCGCAACGACTGACCACCCGCTCTCGGTTCCTGCAATGTAGGCTCCTCTGCGAGTGCCGACAACATTGCAATCGCCGAGCCGGCCTGCATCAAGAGCCCAAATGGCGGCGATAAGTGGACCGCGTCAACCGCTGCCAACGTGAAGAGAAAAATCCAGGGCAACTCGCGATATAGGGCGCGTTCAAGAACGGCCATCTGAATACTTGTCGTCAACAAGACTAGGTTCAAGACGTAGAGCATCGATAGACCCGGCTTGGACAACGAGGCAGTTGCGAATAGCGCTGCGTAGACGGGCAGAAACAGCGGCGTATTGGCGATCGACAAAATGATCAAACTGATTCTTCGAGAATGCGCGGGTGACACGGGCAAGGACTGGAGGTAGTCCGCGAAAATGCCCCCTCCGACAGCATTGCGCTGAATCATTATCCAGAGGACCCCTGCTCCTTCGTACAGTACGAGCGAAGCAAGCCGTGCGCCGAAGCTGTGTTCGCCCGACAGGCCGAATAGCGCGGGCGTCCCCAGAACGCGAGCCTGATCGAGCACCGGCATCAGCGCCGGCGAAGCCAACATGGTGATCAGGAACAGCGCTTTCCAGTAACGCCTCAATAAGCGGCCAGTTTCAAACGCATACCACCGGAAGCGATAGAACAACAAATCCATGGGAATGCGCAGAGCGTCTATGCCAGAGTTAGGCGGGTTCAATTTTAGCAAACTCGCGGCGATATTTGACGAAGCCACGCTTCGTGTTGCCGCGCAATCCTACGCCTTCGAAAAACCGATGGGCATCCGCGCGAGTGGCCGAACTAAGCAACATGATCTTCGAGCAATCTCGCTCGACGCACAGTTGCTCGATACTTGCAAAGAGGGCCCGACCCATTCCCACCGAGCGATATGCGAGGTCGACCACGACATTTTCGACAACAGCGAAAGGCTGCGTGCCATACATCACATCGCTGCAAAGGGATACAAGCGCAGTTGCGTGAACCACGCCGTTCTCTTCCACCACCAGGAGCACCGTGTTCGGATCGCGGGCCACCTGCTCAATCCTTTCGCCACTGACCTGCACGTTGTCGGCTGCGACAAGTTGCCGGTATAAGGCCTCGACTGCAAGTGCGTCAACCGCGGTGGCTTTGCGAATGTTCAAGGGATACTCGACAAAGAATTGCCAACTTGGGTACTGGAGAAGAAGCCATTTTGGATTATCCGCAGAGCCTTGAATACTTTTCTGCAAATAAAAACGGGGCCTTTCGAGGCCCCGTTCCTTACAACCACATCACGACGCTACTAGCCATGATGGTCGTGGTCGTGACGCGGATCATGGTCATGCGGATGGCGATGCATCCAATCATCATGGGCCCAATAGCGGTGGCCATCCCAATAGCGGTCGCCATGCCAGCCAATATTGATACTCACATCGACCGGGGTCATTTCCGGTTGGCCGTAGGTCGCATAAGCAGGTGCCTCACGTACCACTATCGTATCTGCGTGCGCGGCGGCAATGCCTGCGCCCATCAATGCCGTACCCGCGAGCACCGTGGCAATCACCGAACGTGATTTCTTGATCAAGGTCTTCATTATTTAACTCCTCAAAGTTGCGCTGTCGCCGGGGGGTTGAAGAAGCGTGTCGCTAATCCGGCGCCGCTGGAACCCAATGTACCCAGACCTCACATTTATAAACGTGAGAGGTTGTAAGAATAGATTTCGACATTGGCCTTTGAAAACGGCTGTTCCACCGACGATATTCCCCGATATGCAGTGCACATGCCAATAGTCGATCGTGGCACGCCGATTGCGCGTGTCAGGCATCGTTACATTTGCCCCGTGCCACAGGCTCCATCAATTTTTCGGCCGCATTGGAGGCCCTCGCACGTCCGGAATTCGGTAACGCTGCTATCATACCTGTATATATATACAGTTTATCGTCGATCGCACCCGGTGCTCTCCCCAGACTTCCGCTTCTACTACTTGACGAATTTCGAGCGCGCGCTCGCATGGATCGCCGAACGTTACGGCGACCTGCTTGCGCCGCCGGAAGAGGCGTTCCTGCGCGAGTTTGCAACGCTGCCGCTTGCATCGCGAGCGCTGCTTGTGCGGATGTTGATGCGTAAGGGACGCTTGTTTCGTTCGAGCAAGCTGGCGTATGAGGAAATCGGCGATGCGCTCGCCGCGGCCACGCCATTGCTTGTGTTGGGTTGGCTCAACGCCGAGCCCGAACTCGCCATCGATGAGCTTTTCGCGCTTCTCACAAAGGCAGAACTCAAGCGCATCTTTGCGGCAACGAGCGGCGGCGCAAACATGACCAAGACCGCATTACTCGATGCGCTACGCCCTTCCTATACCAATGCGCGTCGTTTTGAGGCCTGGCTCGATATCACGTACGGGGTCGCAGATGGGGTCCCGCACGCAGTAGTCGGGTGCGTCAAAACGGGAGCCGCCCGCGATACACCTGTTCGACCGTGCGGATTGTTTGATCCTGAACCATTGATCCCTGAGCGCGCAGAACGGATTTTTGACGTCACGATCGCCCCCCTCTGCGAGCGTCTGCGTCTCATGTTCTTTGGCAATCTGCGTCAGACTTGGGCTGAGTTCGTTCTGGCCGAACTTGGCATTTTTCAGTACGAGCGTGTCGCGTTCGATACATCATCGCGTGCATTCCAGCAACGAGCAGACATCGACCGCTATATGCTGCTCCAACAGTGCCGCGATACGCTCGACGCAGAATTCGACCTTGAGCCGCTGCTCGCCACCATCGAAACCGTCGCAAGCGACAACCCGTGGATCGAGAGGCGCCGCGCTAAACTGCTCTTCCATATCGGCCAGCATTGCGAGCGTGGCCAGGACTGGCAAAACGCGCTCTCGGTGTATCAGCAGTGCCGTTACCCTGGAGCGCGTCATCGGCGCCTGCGTGTGCTCGAACGCAGCGAATGCTACGAGCAGGCATGGCCCATTGCGCTCGAGGCGCTGGCCGCGCCAGAGAGTGACGAAGAGCGCCAGCGCGTCGCACGGATGATTCCACGACTCAGGCGGCGGCTTGGCGCAACGCAATCGCTCTCGCCATTGCCATCTCTCCTCCAGTCGGCAACGAACGCAGCCGCCAACTGCATCGATCGTATCGAAGTTGTGCTCCCTCGCCCCGCGACACCGACGCGCGTTGAACTGATTGCCCGCGACCATCTGGCGCGCGACGATGCTCCCGTCCATTACGTCGAAAACGCGTTGTTCAATTCCCTCTTCGGCTTGCTGTGCTGGGAGGCGATCTTTGAGGCGGTGCCTGGCGCCTTTTTTCATCCGTTCCAGAGCGGTCCTGCCGACCTTTACGCCCATGACTTCTACACACGGCGCGCCACTTCGTTCGATGCCTGCCTCGAACACCTCGCGTCGACGCGTTATCGTGAAACGATCCTGCGCTGCTTCGCGCAAAAACGCGGGATACAGTCGCCCTTCGTCTCCTGGGGCCTGCTCACCGAGGAGCTCCTCGCACAAGCCCTCGACTGTCTTCCCGCCGCCCATCTGCGCGCGTGCTTTGGGCGTCTGCTCCGTGACTTGAAGGCCAATCGCTCCGGCCTGCCTGACCTGATCCAGTTCTGGCCGGCCGCGCAGCACTATGCGCTGATCGAGGTCAAAGGGCCCGGGGATCGTTTGCAAGACAACCAACTTCGCTGGCTGGACTTCTGCGCGACGCATTCGATACCGGTCAAGGTTCTCCACCTGCGTTGGGCACACGAAGCGCACGAGAGCGGCGTGTCATGAGTTACACCGTTGCAGTGCGCGCGTTGTGCGAGTTCACCGCCCGGGAAGGTAATCTGGATTTACGCTTCACTCCCGCACCCACCGCGCAGGAGGGGATCGCGGGTCACTCACTCGTCGCCAGCAATCGTGGTCCCGGGTACGAATCGGAGATCGCGCTGAACGGCAGCTACGACGTTCTCCGCGTGCGCGGGCGTGCCGACGGTTACGACCCGGTTTCGAACCGGCTTGAAGAGGTCAAGACTTATCGCGGCGAGTTCAGTTCGATTCCTGGCAATCACCGTGCCTTGCATTGGGCGCAAGCGCGAATGTATGGCCATCTGCTCTGCGAAACGCGCGGCCTGACCCAACTGAAGATCGCACTGGTCTATTTCGAAATCGGGAGCCAGAAGGAAACGGTCCTCGTCGAATCACAGACCGCCGCATCGCTTGCCGAGCACTTCAACTTGCATTGCGCGAGCTTTCTCATTTGGGCGGTGCAGGAGCACACTCACCGCTTGGAACGCGACACTGCGCTCAGTGCTCTCACGTTTCCTCATGCGACGTTCCGTCCGGGACAGCGCGAACTGGCCGTGGCAGTCTATCGAGCCGCCCGTGAGCAGGGCGCCCTCATCGCTCAGGCACCTACCGGTATCGGCAAGACGCTTGGCACCATTTTCCCGGCGCTCAAGGCATGCCAGGGCGAGCGTATCGACAAGATCTTTTTCCTCGCAGCAAAAAGCTCAGGGCGGGCGCTCGCATTGGATGCGATCGACCAGTTGCATGGGGGATCGGCCAAGCTGCCGCTGCGGACGCTGGAGTTGGTCGCTCGCGAAAAATTCTGCGAGCATCCGGACAAGGCCTGCCATGGAGAATCGTGCCCGCTCGCGCGCGGCTTTTATGATCGGCTGCCAGCCGCACGTAGCGCGGCGCTCGCCGAAACCCGACTCGATCGCGCAGCGGTGCGTGCCATCGCAGCGTCCCACGACGTCTGCCCATACTATCTCTCGCAGGAGCTCGCGCGCTGGAGCGATGTGGTGGTCGGTGACTACAACTACTACTTCGACACGAGCGCATTATTGTATGCCCTGACGCTCTCGAATACATGGCGAGTCAGTGTGCTGGTCGACGAAGCGCACAACCTCGTTGAGCGCGCGCGTTCGATGTATTCGGCGACGCTCGAACTTAGCGCCCTCGCCACGGCGCGCAACGCCGTGCCGACCCGTATCAGGAAATCGTTCGACGCCTTGAAACGGCAGTGGACCGCGTTGACGCAAGACCAGACGGAGCCCTATCTGCTCCATGACAAGATTCCCGGACGTTTTCAGACGGCGGTGCAAAGCTTGACGACCGCGGTCACGGATCATCTTGCGGAAGCTGCATTTTCGGTCAACGATGCCCTGTTGAGCTTCTACTTTTCAGCGCTTCATTTCGGCCATCTTGCCGAAGTTTTCGGTCCGCATTCGCTGTTCGACGTCACTCTTTCTGCTACTGCGCCGGGTACATGCGGTAGTGACGAGACAACCTCGACACTGTGCATTCGCAATGTGATTCCTGCCGGCTTTCTCGCGCCTCGGCATACCTCGGCGCATATGACCGTGCTGTTTTCCGGGACGTTGAGTCCCTACCATTTCTATCGCGATACGCTTGGCCTGCCGGATAGCACGCGCTGGATCGACGTGCCGGCGCCATTCCGCTCCGAGCAGCTTGCGGTTAGTGTGATAGGTAATGTCTCGACGCGTTTTCGCGACCGCCAGCGCTCACTAAAGCCGATCGTTGGACTGCTTGCAAGCCAATACGCGCTCAAGCCGGGCAACTATCTATGCTTTCTCAGCAGCTTTGAGTATTTGCAACGTGTCGTGCAACTGACGCGGGAACGGTATCCGGATCTGCCGATCTGGGAGCAGACCCAGGGCATGGACGAAGCGGAGCGCACCCGGTTCCTCGAGCGCTTTACGACCGAAAGTAAAGGCATCGGGTTCGCGGTACTTGGGGGGGCGTTCGCCGAAGGCATCGACCTGCCGGGCGCGCGGCTGATTGGCGCGTTTATCGCGACGCTAGGTCTACCTCAGATCAACCCGATCAACGAACAGATGCGTCGCCGGATGCAGGATCGCTTCGGCAACGGGTATGACTACACTTACCTCTACCCTGGCCTGCAAAAAGTCGTGCAGGCCGCTGGCCGCGTGATCCGCACCGAACAGGACACCGGCACCGTCCACCTCATCGACGACCGCTATCGCCGCGCCGAAGTCCGCGATTTGCTGCCACGCTGGTGGCATGTGGATGATGTGCTGATTTAACCGCAGACGCAGCCATCCCAGCTGCATGCCATAGGCTTGGAGCAATCCAATGACTCCATCCTTGCCTTTGTGACGCCTGTCACCGTTCGGTCACTTTTCCTTCACACATCCCGAATACTGCAAAACTGAAAGAATTCCCACATAATTCGCACCGCGTGCGGCTGTGCAGTGTCGCCAGCACGCGCGCACCGGGAGACAGCCGCGCTCACACTCGCGGCTCGATGCGGCAGGGTCGACTTCGTTCGCCCTGCGCCGGAAGATCCACTCCGAACAGGTAATAAGACTATGCCGAACACCGACCAGGAGCCGCAACCTCGCCTCGTGCGCTGGCTGTTGCTCATTCCTTTTGTCGCCCTGCTCTGGCTGCCTTTCTATAACGATACGCAGCCAGCCTTCATGGGATTCCCCTTCTTCTACTGGTATCAGTTTCTGTGGGTCCCGCTGACCTCGCTGCTGCTCTACATCGTGTACAGGAGCACCAAGTGAGCGATTCGATGCCGATCAATACTGTGGCGATGACCGTTTTCATCGTCTTCTTCCTGCTGGTGACTGTCATCGGTTTTTTCGCCGCTCGCTGGAAAGCCGGCGACATGACGCAGTTGCATGAGTGGGGCCTCGGCGGACGGCAGTTCGGCGTGGTGATCTCGTGGTTCCTCGTCGGCGGCGACTTCTATACCGCGTACACGGTGATCGCCGTGCCCGCGCTGGTGTACTCGGTCGGCGCCTATGGGTTCTTCGCGCTGCCCTATACGATCATCGTCTACCCGTTCGTTTTTGCGGTCATGCCCAGGCTGTGGAAAGTCGCCAACGCGCGCAACCACATCACGGGCGCCGACTATGTGCACGGTGAATACGGCGGCAAGTGGTTCCCGGCAGCGATCGCGATCACGGGGATCATCGCAACGATGCCGTATATCGCGCTGCAACTGGTGGGGATGCAAGTCGTCATCAAGAGTCTCGGCGTATCGGGCGAAATGCCGCTGATCGTCGCGTTCGTGATTCTCGCGCTCTACACGTATGCAAGCGGTCTGCGTGCGCCAGCGATGATCGCTTTCGTCAAGGACATCATGATCTACATCGTCGTGATCGCAGCGGTCATCATCATCCCGCAGAAGCTCGGTGGCTACGGTCCGGTGTTCGACGCAGCCGACAAGTTCTTCGCGGCCAAGGGCGGTGCCACGGGCATCATCCTGAAGCCATCGCAGTTCACGGCCTATGCCTCATTGGCGCTGGGCTCCGCGCTCGCCGCGTTCATGTATCCGCATACGATGACGGCCGTACTGGCTTCAGGTTCCGCAGCCACGGTCCGCAAGAACGCGATCTTCCTGCCGGCATATACGATCCTGCTGGGCCTGATCGCCTTGCTCGGCTATATGGCGATCGCAGCGGGGGTGAAGGTGCATGCGGCCAATGAAGTGGTGCCGGCTTTGTTCAACACCGTGTTCCCTTCATGGTTTGTCGGTTTCGCGGCAGCGGCGATTGCGATCAGTGCGTTGGTGCCGGCGGCCATCATGTCGATCGGTGCAGCGAACCTGTTCACGCGCAATCTCTGGCGTCCGCTCGTGAATCCGAACATCACGTCGAGTCAAGAGGCGGCGAACGCCAAGCTCGTGTCGCTGGTCGTGAAGTTCGGCGCGCTGCTGTTCATCATCTTCCTGCCGACGCAGTACGCGATCGATCTGCAGCTGCTGGGCGGGGTCTGGATCCTGCAAATTCTTCCGGCAATCGTGTTCACGTTGTACACACGTCGTCTGTCGATGCCGGGCCTGTTTCTCGGCTGGCTCGTCGGTATCGTGATCGGCACGACGCTCGCGATCATCCAGGGGCTCAAGCCTGTGTATGCGCTGCATATCGGCTCGTCGACCTTCCCACTCTATATCGGGTTGATCGCCCTTGCGGTGAATATCGTCATCACTTTTGGGGTGTCGGCGATCGTGCCGCGCCGGGAAGTCGCTGTCGCGGCCTGAGAGGAGCGATACATGAGAGCGGTCGGTTGGCCTAGTGAGCTGAAGCGGCCAAATGGAGCCGCGGCGGCGACCATCAAGGATGGCCTGCCGCACAGCACGGTCTGTGGCTGCAAAGCGGGCTAAAACGCCGTGCAGGAATGAAAAACGGCGCCGGTTAAAAAACGGCGCCGTTTTGCGTTAACACGTAAAAGCACAAGCCTCAGCCGGACGACACGGCGTCCTTCACACCGCGTTTTCGGCCTTCATCTCCGCGCCCAACGCATCACGCACCTCAGCCGCGATCTCAAACGAATGCAAGCGCGCTGCATGCTCATAGACCATCGACGTCAACATCAATTCATCCGGACGATGCTCCGCAATAAACGCTGCGGCCTGATCGCGCACCGACTGCTTCGAACCGACAAACGAACACCGCAGCGCCCGTCCGATCGACACGCCGTCGACTTCGCTCCAGATGGCATCCATTGAATCGACCGGGGGCCGCAGCTTGCCGGGCGTGCCGCGCCGCAACTGATAGAACTGCTGCTGGACCGAGGTCATCAGGCGTTCGCCTTCCCGATCGGTATCGGCTGCGAACACATTCACGCCCAACATGAGATGCGGCGCCGCGAGCTGCGTCGACGGCACGAAGTGGCCGCGATAAACCTCGATCGCACGTTCCATGAAGTCCGGCGCAAAGTGCGATGCGAAGGCAAAGGGCAAACCTAGATCAGCCGCCAGCTTCGCGCTGAACAGGCTTGAGCCGAGCAGCCAGAGCGGCACTTCAAGACCCGAGCCCGGGACGGCCTGAACACCCGACACACCCCGCCCCGAAAAATAGGCACGCAATTCCAGCACATCTTGCGGGAACGTATCGGCGGTGTCGTACGAACTTCTGCGCAACGCACGGGCCGTATGACCATCGGTACCGGGCGCGCGGCCAAGGCCCAGATCGATACGCCCTGGATACAGCGAGGCCAACGTGCCGAACTGCTCGGCAATCACCAGAGGCGCATGGTTAGGCAGCATGATGCCGCCCGAACCAACGCGGATTGTCGAGGTGCCCCCCGCGATATGACCGATCACCACCGAGGTCGCCGCGCTCGCGATACCCGGCATGTTGTGATGCTCGGCGAGCCAGTAGCGGCGATATCCCCAGCGCTCAGCATGCTGGGCGAGGTCGAGAGAATGGCGAAACGCGTCGGTCGCTGTAGCGCCTTCGACGATCGATGAAAGATCGAGTACTGAGAATGGAATCATTGCGGTCACGGCTAAAGCCTGAAGCGCCCAGGCGGCGAACCAGCGGCATGGCCATGCGGGGGACAGCTCCACGACGCGGTTGGCCGCCAGAATACTCTCCTTACCAATTTTGTTTTGAAGCCACACCGGCCGCGTGGCTAATCGGGCCCGCTAGGCCCCGCCCACCGGCCTTTCGGTCAGCACATCCGAAATAAATTTCGTCGATTCCTTGAATTTCGTTCTATTTCGATATATCGTAAGTTCATTACTTTAGATACAGTGAGGCGAACGAGATGCATCGACATAGAGACCATCGGGAACACTTCTTCGAACACATGGCCGAACACCATGACCGCTTTGTGCGGATGATCGGCCATCGCCACCACCACCGTGGCGGCGGCCGCTTTGGCGGCGGAATGGGGGGGGACGACGACCTCGGAGACTTCCGGGGCGGTGATGACGGCGGCGCACGCATGGGCCGCATGTTCGGCCACGGCGACCTGCGGCTCGTGCTGCTGGCGCTGATCGAGAAAGAAGCGCGGCACGGTTACGAATTGATTCGCCTGATCGAGGAGATGAGCGGCGGCGCGTACACGCCGAGCCCGGGCGCGATCTATCCGACGCTCACTCTGCTCGAGGAAGCCGGCCATGCTGAGGTCGCGAACACCGGCAGCAACCGCAAGCAGTACACGATCACGGAAGACGGACGTGCCTATCTCGAGCAGAACCGAGACGTCGCGGATTCACTGGTCGGACGAATGGACCTGGCAGGACGCATGGCCAACAAGATGCGTTTGCCGGCGACGTTGCGCACCGCGTTCCGCCAATTGAAGGCCGCCGTGCTCGGCCACCCCCACAACTGGGACGCGGACGAAACCGCCCGTGTCATCACCATCATCGAACGCGCCGCTGCGGAAATTGCGGCAGGCAGCGCCTCGAAATCGAAATAACAGGGCATCCAACGCATGACACGACTCCATGAAATCAAGCGCGTAAAGCACGATATCGTGCTGCGCATGCTCGAAGTCAGCCAGGTTCAGACGGTCTCGCCGAAAATGGTCCGGGTGACCTTGATCGGCGATGCCCTCGCGGGCTTCAGCAGCCCATCGCCCGATGACCACGTCAAGGTCTTCGTCCCTTTACCAGGCCATACCTACCCGACGGTGCCGACCATGACCGCCGACGGCCCGCGCTTTGCCGAGGGCGTACCGCCCTCGCCCGCACGGGACTACACGCCGCGCCGCTATGATGCTCAGGCTCGCGAACTCGTGATCGACTTCGTGCTGCACGGCGATGGCCCCGCATCGACCTGGGCGAGCCAGGCGCGGCCCGGGCAGACGATTGCGATCGGCGGCCCGCGCGGCTCGCGCATCGTGCCCAACGACTTCGATACCTATGTGATGATCGGCGACGAGACTGCGCTGCCTGCAATCGGACGCTGGCTCGAGGAATTGCCGGCTGGCGCACGCGCCATCACACTCATTGAAGTGGCCGACGAAAGCGAAATGCAGCCGCTCGTCTCGCAGGCCCAGGTCGAACGGCACTGGTTCTTTCGCGATGGCGCCGCGCCGGGTACGACGAAGCAGCTTGAAGACGCAGTGCGCGCCCTTGAATTTCCGGCCGGGGATACCTTTGTCTGGATCGGCGCAGAGTCGCGCACGGTACGCGGCATCCGGCTCTATCTGCAAAACGAGCGCGAGCACAACCCTGACTGGATGAAGGCGTCAGGCTACTGGAAGCTGTGGCCCGACGACGAAGACTGATCTGTCCATCAGCGTGCGAGACCTTTCCGGGAGAGGCCGGCTCAATCCTGGGCCGCGCCTTCCACCCCCACTCCTGCGCTGCACGTTGCAAGGTTGCCTCGCATCCGTTTGAGTAACTGCAGCAGCGTCTTCATCTCGTCTTTCGAAAACCCTTCGGTCATCCGTGAAGTCATGTCATCGCCCAGCGCGAGCGCGGCTTCGAGGCGGCCATCGGCCTTGCCGGTCACGCTGACCCGGAAGGCGCGCCGGTCCGCCGGATCGGCCTGCCGCTCTACCCATCCCGCTGCCTCCATGCGATCGAGCATGCGCGCCACCGTCATCGGCGTGACGTCGGCCAGCGTGGCCAGATCCGTCTGTCGTAGCTCCCCATAGGCACTCAGGTACAACAACAAGCGGCTCTGCGCACGCGTGAGCTCGATTTCGGCTTTCGCGCGCTGGTCGTACAGCACGCCATAACGCCGCGCAATGTCGGCGACCAGAAAGCCCAAGCGATTATCTAGGGAACGTTTCATCCGGATCCAGGGAAAGGTCTCGGGCTGTATGGTACGACGCCGCGTGCATGTCAGGCCAACTCACGTCGCCTCTAGTCACATCGAGTCACATCAGGCCACTCCCCGTCAAGTCCTGTCGTCCCCGGGGCGAATGCCGCTAGCGCGATAAGCTGCAATATAATATGCTGGCTTATCAATTATCCGCCTGGCGTCCTTCGCTCAACCCGAGCCCTGTCCATCGTGAGTTCCCAGTCAGCCGCCGTCGCGACGCCCGTGCCCGTACCGGGCGCCGCTCTCAATCGAGGCATGATCACTGTGTCGCTGATGCTCGCGACCCTGATGCAGACCCTCGACAGCACGATCGCCAACGTGGCGCTCCCGCATATGCAGGGGACGCTGTCTGCTTCGCAGGACGAGATTACCTGGGTGCTCACGTCGTACATCGTGGCGGCGGCCATTGCCACCCCGCTAACCGGATGGCTGAGCTCACACCTGGGTGTCAAACGCCTGCTGGCGGTAGCGATCGGCGGCTTCACGCTGGCCTCCGCGCTGTGCGGGATGTCGGAGACGCTCACCCAGATCATCGCCTCACGTCTGCTGCAAGGCATCTTCGGCGCTTCGCTCGTACCGCTCTCGCAGTCGATCCTGCTCGACATCAACCCTCGCGAAAAGCAAGGCCAGGCCATGGCGGTGTGGGGCATGGGCGTGATGGTCGGACCCATTCTGGGCCCGACACTCGGCGGCTGGCTGACCGACAGCTATAACTGGCGCTGGGTGTTCTTCATCAACCTGCCAGTCGGCGCCTTTGCGCTGTTCGGGGTCTTGACCTATTTGCCGGACACGCGGCGCGCCATCCGCAATATGCTCGACTTTTTCGGCTTTGCGACCCTGTCGATTGCCATCGGGGCATTCCAGGCGATGCTCGACCGGGGCGAGCAACTTGACTGGTTCAGTTCGCTCGAGATCCGCATCGAGGCGCTGATCGCAGTCATCAGTTTCGCCTTCTTTATCGTCCACACCATGACGGCGGGCGAGCGCTCATTCTTCCGGGCCGCGCTGCTACGCGACCGCAACTTTGTGACGGGTACCTGCTTTATCTTTGTGATCGGCGCGGTCATGTATGCCACGCGTGCGTTGCTGCCACCGATGCTTCAATCCCTGATGAACTATCCGGTCGCGACAACCGGTCTGGTCACCGCGCCAAGCGGGGTCGGCACGATGATCGCGATGCTCGTCGCCGGCCGCCTGCTCGGCAAGATCGAGACACGGCTGCTGCTGTTGGGCGGCTTTCTGATCTCGGCATTCGCGCTCTATCTGATGATGGGTTACACGATTGTGCTGTCCGCCTCGGACATCGTATGGCCGGGCGTGATCCAGGGCTTCGGCCTCGGACTGGTGTTCGTCCCGCTGAGTACGGTGACCTTCTCGAGCCTGAGCGCCGAGCTGCGCTCCGATGGCACCGCAATCTACAGTCTGATGCGCAATCTCGGCAGCAGCCTCGGCATTTCGGTCATCCAGACGATGGTCACGCGCAATACTCAGATCTCGCATGCTTCGCTCGTGACTTATGTGACACCGTTCAGTGCCGCCGTCACGGCTCAGGTCGACACGGCTTCGCAAGGCGCCATGGCCGCGCTCGACCAGGCAATCGGGCAGCAGGCGTCGATGATTGCCTACGACGATGCGTTCAAGCTGATGTTCATCGCCACCCTGGTGGTCGTGCCGATGCTTGCCCTGATTAAACGACCAAAGCGTGAGACCGCGCCCGATCCGGAAGCCGTGCATGTGGCCATGGATTAAAAAAATGGGCAACTTGCTGCTGCGCAAGCCGCCCGTCGTCTTATCTTCCCTGCCGGCCGGTCGCATCGGCTTGATTCAGCCTGCTGCCTGCCCCGGCCAAACCGCTTGCGCCTGGCTTTCAACCGCGACCGGCCTCAACCAGTTGCTTGCGGCGGTTCGCCCCTTGGCGCTCATGCATCCAGCCCGGATATTCCGGCGGCAGCGCGCTGACTTCATTCAGCGCGCTGATCTCATCGGCGCTCAATTGAACCTGCGTCGCGGCAATATTGTCATCCAGTTGCTCGATGCGCTTCGCCCCGATGATGACGGTTGTGACCTGTTTCTGATGCAACAGCCATGCAAGCGCGATCTGCGCAACCGACACCTTTTTCGCGTCGGCGATCCGTCGCATGACATCGACGCAATCGAACGCACGCTCTTTGCTAACCGGCGGAAAGTCGAAGGTCGAGCGGCGGTTACCCGCTTCTCCCTGTTGGTCGCGCGAATACTTGCCACTGAGCAGGCCACCCGCGAGCGGGCTCCAGACCATCAGGCCGACATCTTCACTGCGCAGCAAAGGCACGAGTTCACGCTCGAGATCACGGCCGGCGATCGTGTAGTAGGCCTGCAGCGATTCGAAGCGCGCCAGTCCGTGCTTGTCGGCAATCCCAAGCGCCTTCATGATCTGCCAGGCAGCCCAGTTCGATACGCCGACGTAGCGCACATGACCATGCTGTACCAACGTGTCGAGCGCGCGCACCGTCTCTTCGATCGGCGTGGCGGGGTCGAAGCCATGGATCTGATAGAGGTCGATGTGGTCGAGTTGCAGGCGCTTGAGGCTCGCCTTCACGCCTTCGAGAATGTGGGCGCGCGATGCACCGCGTGCATTGATCCCCTTGCCGGTTTCACCGAACACCTTGGTCGCGACGACGACATCTTCACGCGGGACTTTGAGGTTTTTGAGCGCCTGACCGGTAATGACTTCGGACTGACCACCCGAGTAGACATCCGCTGTGTCGATAAAATTGATGCCCGCCTCGAGCGAACGCGCGACCAGCTTGTCGGCGTCGGCTTGCTGAACCGTGCCGATCTGGCTCCACATTTCGCCCGTGCCACCAAAGGTCATGGTGCCGAGGCAAAGCTCCGACACGAACAGGCCCGTATGGCCGAGTTTGTTGTAACGCATCTGTTTTCTCCGAGGGTCCTACCGAGGTTGCCGCCCGACACCCGCCAGCGGCATGGAAAGTATGCTGCGGGAAGTCTGCGCCGCGCGCGTGAGAGGCCGGTAGCACGATCCTCTACAAAGATTGCTTGATCCTGCAAACCCGAGCCACAGCCTGCGACAGCCGCCGCCTGCCGGAGTAAGCTTAGGCTCTCCCCAAAGTGCCATCCGAACGCCGCAAAGTATGGACATTCAAGCCTCTCCCGATGCTGCACAGCAAGCCAGATTCGACCGGCAGCTCGCCGAACTGGTCGAATTGATTGAACGATTCACCGATCACGAGGGCACGCACGAGACGCCGGTGCCGGGTCTGTATCTGCACCGGATCTCACGTCCGGTCGCACCGCACCACGGCTTTGCGCATCCCGCCCTCGCGGTGATCGCGCAATGTTCGAAGAAGATTCTGGTTGGCGAGGAAACGTATGTTTACGATCCGTCGAGCTATCTCGTCACCTCCGTCAATCTGCCGTGCGTCTCGCAGATCGTCGGCATGACGCCGGAGCACCCGTATCTGAGCATGCGCTTCGACCTCGATGCCGAGAAGATCGGCGCGCTCATGCATGAAGCGGCGCTGCCACCGGCGCCGCAAGAAGCGAGCCGCGGGCTGTTCCTGTCGCGCATCGGCCTGCCGCTGCTCGATGCGGTGCTGCGTCTGGTGCGTCTGCTTGAAACGCCCGAGGAAATTCCCATCCTCGCGCCCTTGCTCGAACGTGAAATCCTCTATCGCCTGATCGTCGATGGCCAGGGCGCAAGGCTCAGCCAGATCGCACTGGCAGGCAGCCACACGCATCGCATCGCCAAGGCGATCAGCTGGTTGCGCGACAACTATGACCAGCCGCTGCGTATCGAGACAATCGCGCGCAACGTCAATATGAGCGCGTCTTCATTGCATCATCATTTCAAAGCGGTGACGGCGATGAGTCCGTTGCAGTACCAGAAGCAGCTTCGTCTGCAGGAAGCGCGACGCCTTATGCTCAGCGAGGTGCTCGACGCCGCCACGGCAAGCCATCGTGTCGGCTATGAAAGCGCCTCTCAGTTCAGCCGCGAATATCGTCGCCTGTTCGGCGCCCCGCCTGTGCGCGACATCGCCAAATTGCGAGCCGTATAAAGACAATCGCCGCAGCGGCTTCGAAGCCCGCTGCGGCGATGTATGTAATTCCTGCCGGGGACTTGTAAATCCTTGTATCGGCGGTGTTCTGGGTCAGCCTCAGATCCGCGAGGCCGGCCGGTCGTCTTTACTCAGTGCGGCCATGCGAGCCGGTATTTTTCGGCATCTGGCATAGCAGGCGCTCCAGGCCCGGTTCGACGCATCGTGCGCGCTCCGCCGTAGCCGTCTGGCTGCTGGCCCGCGCGGCTTCAAGCATGCGGGCTCCGGTAGATTTTGGGCTGACGGCGGCGACTCGGGCCATCGTGCGTTGGGATTGCTGCTGCATGTTTTCCTCCGAAGTGACAGTACGCGCGCCCAAGGGGCGGTCGATTTGTTATTGCAAAATCCGGACCAGGGAAACGCACCTCTTGACCGGGTGGCCGCGCTTGCCCACCTCTAACCTGACGCATGATTGTCACAAGCCGCTCGACCCGCGTGTGATGTCTTTCGAACGAATCACGCGAGCTGCGAATAACCACGCTGGGCAGCCTCGCGCTCTATTCGAGTGATCGTGTCATAGTCCACCAAGGACAATCGTACAAATGAGCGAATCTTCAGTCGCTGCACGAGTGCCCGATCCTCATCGAGTGACGCATCGAGTGCCTTGTGCAAGCGTTCGACAGCATCCGGGCTCATTTGTTTCGAAGTAATCAGTGGTAGCCCAGGTGTCGCCACAGTATGACCGATGATGCGTAGACCACGCGTGAGATCGGGTAGCACGTCGCGCGCAAACGCATAGGTCACACAATCGATTGCGGCGATATCCGCGACGTCATTTCTGACGGCTTCCATCGATGCGCGATGAGACCGCGTGGTCGTCACTGTCGAGAAGAAACGTCCGTCGATCGCCAGCGGCGCGACTACATGCCGGAAGACATTGAACCCGCTGTTGGAATCTTCGCCATTGATGGCGGCGCGACGCCCACGCAAAGCCGCCAGCGTATTGGCAGGGTCGTCGTCTCGCACGACCAATACGCTCCGATAGTCGGCCCCCTCGCAGCCCTCGGCATCGAAGACAGGCGTGGCAACCAGTTGAACCCGGTCGGCCAGCGCATGGGTGAGCGGATAGCCACAGGTCTGCGAAAGCAACAGACGGTCGCTCGCCCAGAATGACTCGAGATCGGACTCGCGCGCCACGTCGATTTCAACCGGCGCAAAGCGCCCCGAAGCCTGCGCCTGCAAGCGCACGATGACTTGCTCAAGCCACCTGCGCCAGTCGGCGGCGAGCGCCGGGCTCAGGTTGTACATCGGCAGCCCCGCCAGCCACGCGCGCGGATGTGAGCCCTGCGTCATCAATCGAAGCTCCATAAAGCGGATGGGCGACCGGCGCCACCGGACGCCATGCAAAGCGACGCAACCATTCGCCATAGCCGCGAACCAGGTAGCCGCCATTGCGCACATGATAGCTACTGCGCCGTCGGGTATAGACGCGCCCCAATGCGAACCACGGTACGCCGGGCAAATCATGATGCACGGCGTGGAAATTATTGTTTAGGAAGAGCAGCCGCCACGGCCACGCCGCTTCATTGATCACGCTACGCTCGGCAGGATCGACCGCCACCCGATGTTCATGAAAAGAGCGGATCGCGCTGAGCGACAAGGCCGGATAGCTCGCGCCGAGCAAAAAGAGCGCAGGCGAGATCCCGCAGCGACGGTCGAGCCAGACCAGCAGCAAAGCGAGTGCAGCGATATGCAGCAGCCAGCCCGGCAGGTCACGTCGGTCGCCCGCACGAATTCGGGTTACCGCGTCACCCAGCGTGGCGACGATCGCGAATGCCGGCCCGATTAGGATGCGACCCGCGAACGTGTTGCGAAAGGTCATCAGCGCGCGCATCAGCGGCCGCTTGGCCGTCCACGCATGCTCACCCACGAAAAAGCTCTCCGGATCGGCCCACGGGCGCGTGAGGTCATGATCGCAATGATGCTGGAGATGCGTGCGGCGATAAACACCGTAGGGAAACCAGACCGCAAGGGGCGCCGCTCCGATCAGCGCATTGAGGCGCGGAGAGCGAGTCGGATGCCCGTGCAGGAGTTCGTGCTGGAGCGACATATACCAGGCACTGAGAACGGCGAGCAGCGGAAGCGCCACCGTCAGGCCGAGCCGCTGCGCATGGAGCGCGACGCCGAACCAGCCGCCATAGATGACCCCGATCACCAGCCAGGTCGGCCACTCGGTGCGCCAATGCCATGAGGCAGCGGCGGTAGTCAGTTCCTGGCGTTGCGTGTCGTCGAGGTAGTGCGGCATCGGGTATCGCGATCAGTTCGACTGCCCGCCCCCTCTGAACCGGCCAACCCGGTGTCAGGGCGATGACAGTGAACCGAGCTTGCCAGTGCGCCGTGCGGGCGAAAACGAAGAAATCGGACTAAGGATATGTACGAACCCACATGCGTGCGGCCGGCCGGGCAGCGAGCGCACGCCGCCAGTGCACACTGCTATGCAAAGCAGAAATGCTTATAAGACATTGAAGAACAGCCTCGATGCTCGCGCAGGCCTAGACGATATGACGCCCGCTCAGCGAGGCGATCTGCTCGGCGTCGTAACCGAGCACGTCTGAGAGCACTTCGCGCGTGTGCTGCCCGAGTGTTGGCGGGGCGCGCCGATACTCAACCGGTGTCTCCGACAGCCGGATCGGGCTGGCCACGCTCGGCGCCGAGCCGGCTGGATGTGGCAGATCGACGCGCAAGCCGCGCGCGATCGCCTGCGGGTCGGCAAACACGCCCGCCAGATCGTTGATCGGACCACACGGCACCCCTGCGGCCTCGAGCGCAGCCACCCAGTCTTGTGTGGTCCGCTCACGCGTGCGTTCGCAGAGCAGCGCAACCAGGACGTCGCGGTGACGCACACGGTCTCGATTGCTTGCAAAGCGTGGATCGTCGGCAAGGGCTGCGCAGCCGGCTACGGCACAGAGTCGCCGGAACTGCCCGTCGTTCCCGACGGCGATGATCATGTCGCCGTCGGACGTCGGGAAATCCTGGTAAGGCACGATGTTCGGGTGGCTATTGCCGAGCCGTACCGGCGCCTTGTCCGTCACCAGATAGTTGCTCGCCTGGTTCACGAGCGCCGCGACCTGCACATCGAACAAGGCGAGGTCGATGTGCTGGCCCACGCCCGTGCGTTCACGATGCGCCAGCGCGGCGAGAATCGCATTGCTCGCGTAGAGCCCGGTCAGCACATCCGTCAACGCCACGCCGACCTTCATCGGGCCCGCGCCCACTTCGTGCTCGGCGCGTCCGGTCACACTCATCAGGCCGCCCATCGCCTGAATCAGGAAGTCATATCCCGCCCGATCCGCATAGGGACCGGTCTGTCCGAAGCCGGTAATCGAGCAATAGATGATGCGTGGTGCGACTTCGCGGATCGACGCATAATCGAGCCCATAGGCCGCCAGCCCACCATGTTTAAAATTCTCGATCATGACATCCGAGCGCGCAGCCAGTTCACGGATGATCTTCTGCCCTTCCTCACGCGCGATGTCGACGGTCAGCGAGCGCTTGTTGCGATTGGTGCTGAGGAAGTAGGCCGACTCGCTGGTCTCGTTGCCCTCGGCGTCGTGCAAAAACGGTGGCCCCCATGCCCGCGTGTCGTCGCCCGCGCCCGGCCGCTCGATCTTGATCACGTCCGCGCCCAGGTCGCCGAGCAACTGGCTCGCCCAAGGCCCGGCGAGCACCCGCGACAGGTCCAGCACCCGCAAATGGGACAACGTGCCCTGCTCGCTCATATCGCTCCTCCCCCGTTCTCCGGGTGCATGTTTTATTGTGCCTTGACGATGACCTGCGACATCGCGTCGCGCTCCGCCTTCAGCAAGACCGGTCGCGAAGCCGTTAAATCGGCCGGCGCACAGACAGTCGAATCGAAGTGCGCATGCAGATGCCGGGTAACCTGAATCATATGTGTCTGCGCATCGAACAGATAGCGGGACTGATAGTCGAAGGTCTCGCTATGTAAATCGGTATCGGTGGGAATATCGATGACGCTCAGGTTTGACGGAAACACGATCACGCCAGTTTCGTCGAACTCGCCGTTCGGACAGACGTAAGGCTGTGTTCGCGTGCGCTCCAGGAGCCAGCCGCGCAACTGCGAGGCGATTCCGCCGGACAGGCTGCTGAGCGCACCGATCGCCGTGGTGCCGGTCGGCCAGACAAGATGCTCGAGTGTGCCGTGAATCGACGTCTCGAACGCGCCCGTGGTGACCTCGAGGGGGCTGGTCGTCACCGTGCCGCTGCCCTGCAGCCCACTCGCCTGAAGGCGCTCCGTGACCACCGCCGCACGGCGTTGCGCACTCGCTCGGCGCAGGCGGTTACGCTCGAGTTCGGCGCTCGAGCCGCCGTCTTCGACGTCATAGGCATAGTCCGTCGTGCCGTCCGCGCCCACCTGCATCTGCAGATGAACGGTGCGCGTCACGGCCTGCGTCGCGGGTGTGCGCACCAGCACGCCCTGGTCAACCAGCAAGGCGGGGCGATCCATGACACCTGAGGGGAGATAGCCGAACTCGATGCCGCCCGCCGTCGTGTCTGCAAATGTCTGGAGATCCGGCATCCAGACGATCACATGATTGATCGCATCGCCGCCGTAGCCAGGCACGGTCGGCAACGTATAGACCCCGCCGAGATTGAGCAACGCGGGTTCGTTACGAATTCCGGCGGCGCTCAGCAAAGCCCCGAACAACGCCACGTGGTCCTTGCAATCGCCATAGCGGTTCGCGAGGATGTCGGCGACTTTGTGCGGCGAGGCCGCGGTCTCGCCAAGAAACAGCGCAACATAGCGGATGTTCATCCGCATCCAGTCGTAGATCGCCCGGGCTTTGTCGCGCGGATCGGTTATTCCGCGTGTGAGTGCGTCCGCGAGCGCGTGGACCGCGGGGACGTCGGCGCTCGCATCTCGTGCCCCGTCACGGTAGGTCGCCGCAAATGTTGCGTAGTCGGAAAAGGTTGTGACGAGCAGCCGGTCGCCGTAGCTCGCGATCGCAACCGAGCCGCTTTCCGGACGGTCGAAATGGGTGCGCCGATAGTCGAATTCATAGCGCGTACGCCCGCCCTCGCTCACGGGTGCGACTGCGGTGTAGCCGTGTGCATCTGCATGGAGTGGGCGACTCGCGGGCAAATCGAAGATCAGTTTCTGGCTTTCGATCGGTACGCGCGCCGGTTCAGCCAGATGACTGAACTGACGCGGAATCGTCGGCTTGGTCCGCAGCTTGTGAAACTTCAGATGTACGCGCGAACCGGGGCCGACCGCAGGGAAAATCACCGCCTTGAGCTCGGCATCGCTGAAGCTGGGCGCATCGGCCGAACGCGGTTCCTGCACATCGCGAATCGCTTCCGAGCCCACCGGCACATGCGTGCCGTCCGCTGTAATTGTCTCTGCCTCGAGCACCTGGACCTGATCGAGATTCTTGTCGAACCAGATATAGCGCTCGGCGATCTCGTCGACACCGGCAGTCGTGTTCGCGCGCAGGACAGTGTCATCCACTTCGTCGATCGAGCCGTCGTCCCTGATCGAAAAGGTATGAATGTCGCTCTCGATGACAGACGGCGCGAGGTCATCGCTGCCCGACGCCACCGTCGCATCGAGGGCAAGCGCCGGGGCCGCGTGCAAGACTACCGAGCCAACCGACGACAGCGCCCATACCAGCGCTAGCAGGACATGTTTGGGCACGCTGCCTCCGCCTCAGCCACGTCCGACAAACGGCATCTTGGTCGCCATCACCGTCATGTTTTGCACATTCGCCTCGAGCGGCAAGCCCGCCATATAGAGCACGGCGTTAGCAACGTGCTCGAGGTCGATACGCGGCTCCACCGCCAGTTCGCCATTGGCCTGCAAGACGCCCTGCGTCATTCTTTCGGTCATGTCGGTCGCGGCGTTGCCGATATCGATCTGTCCACAGGCAATATCGAACGCACGGCCATCGAGCGACAGCGCCTTGGTGAGCCCGGCGACCGCGTGTTTGGTTGCCGTATAGGGCGCGCTAAACAACCTCGGCGCATACGCCGAAATCGAACCGTTGTTAATGATCCGGCCACCGCGAGGCCGCTGCGTCTTCATCAGATGGAACGCGGCGCGACTGCACAGGAACACGCCCGTCAGATTGGTATCGACCACGGCTCGCCATTGCTCGACCGACAACTCGTCAATCGGTACCGCCGGGGCACCGATGCCTGCGTTGTTAAACAGCAGGTCAAGCCGGCCGAAGTGCTCGCGCGTGCGCTCGAAGAGTTGCTCGACGCTGTGCGCGTCGGTGACATCACTTTGCACAGCGAGCGCCTCGCGCCCAGCCGTCTGCGCGTCGCGCACGAAGCTTTCGAGCGGAGCCAGTGCGCGTGCGGCAACCACGACCCGGTACCCGGTATCGAGCAACGCCTGCGCCACCGCCCTGCCGATCCCGCGCGATGCACCTGTCACCAGTGCCACTTTTGCCTGACTGCTCATGCGGACCCCCTCCTCTATAGGTTCGACAAGCTTACCAGTCCCCGCCCGCTCCCTTATCGAGCACGCTTATTCGGCCTTGTCCCTGCCTCAGCGAGAGTTTTCGTAATGATAATGAAAGAAAAACACACGACCCTAAGGCCTTCACTTCGGTGTTAGCAAAACTTACAGTTTCCCGGTTCACTTTCGATAGCACGCTCGTTAAAGTATGGCTCCTCTTGGCATCGACCATCCTTTCAATACTTTCAAGGAGCCCCTATGACGATCCGTCGCGCACTGACTTCGCTTGTCCTGATGACCGGCCTGAGCGCCCTCGCCCCGCTGAGTGCGTTTGCTGATGACCATCACCCTGCGCCGGTCCATCATCACCACCATCCGGTCTGCCACTACGAGCATCATCACAAGGTTTGCCACTGATCTCGTCGCCCGCGAAGCAATCGCGACGAAGGCACGCGCAATACCAGGCAGTAGAAGGAAAAAAGCCGCAGACAAAAAAGTCCGCGGCTTTTTTTCGGGTCGACCAGCAGGCTGACCCTTCAGTCAACGCGACGCGCTTAACACCACTTACATTCCCAACGCCGGATCGCTCGCGCTGACCTTGCCCGTTTCAACGTGGCCGGCAAAACGACGCTTGAAGGTCGCATCCGAATCCGACGTGACCGTCAGGTCATACCAGCCATAGCTCGCACGCAGGTCCCAATCGACTTCGACATCGTCACCCGGATGAACCTTCTTCGTCCGCGGCACGCTGCTGCCATACGCGCTCGTGATCGTGAAGGTGCATGCCGTGTTGCCGTTGTTCTTCAGGCGAAGCTGCACATTGCCGTTCGCGACATCGTAGCCGTTGGCGATTTCCGGATTGGCGCTGTCTTTCTTGCTGACCTTCGCCGCGCTGCCATGGAACTCACGCAGGAAGCCATTCGGGCCGAACACGGCGAACGAATAGGCCCCTGCTGAACCGGCCGCTACCAGCAGTTGGTCCGTCAGCTTCTTGCCGGCCTGCACCGTATATGACAGGGGTGCATCGACGCCGCCATTCGGATAGACCAGGAAATTCGCGCCCGCATCGCCGGTGTTGCTGAACTCGAGCTGGAACTTGCCGTTCGACGCATCGATCTTGCCATGCACGAAGAACTCATAGGGCAGCGCACGCGCGAGGCGCACGCCCGCCTCTTGCTTCGGCAACGACTGGGTGGTCGGCGGTACCGGAATGTAGTTCGGGTGCCGCAGATTGTCCTTCGGCTCGAACGCGCTGGTGTCGGGCAGGCTCGGGATCGCGTCGTTCGGGTTTTCGAAGTTGAACGCCGACGTCATGTCGCCGCACACGACATTGCGCCACGCAGTGATGTTGCTTTCCTTCGCGATACCGAACTGATTGCCGAAACGCTTGTCGATGAAACGGATCAGCGACGTGTGGTCGAACACTTCCGAGCACACATAGCCGCCCTTGGTCCACGGCGACACGATGATCATCGGCACGCGCGGTCCGAGGCCGTACGGGCCAGGCGGAACCGTCGAGGTGCCGGCATAAAACTCATTGGTCGTCTCGACAGTCGACTGACCGGTAGCCGAGGTCGACGAGGCGAACGGCGGCGAGATGTGATCGAAGAAACCGTCGTTTTCGTCGAACGTGACGATAAAGGCGGTCTTGCTCCAGAGCTCGGCGTTCGAGGTCAGCACGTCGAGCACCTGGTCGACATACCATGCGCCGTAATTGGCGGGCCAGTTCGGATGTTCGGAGAACGCTTCCGGTGCGACCACCCACGAGACCTGCGGCAACGTGTTGTTGGCGACATCCGATTTGAGGATGTCGAACAAACCATCGCCCTTGAGAACGTTGGTGCCAGTCAGAGCCTTTTGATACAGCGGGCTGCCCGGCTGCGAGGTCTGATATTGCTTGAAGTACAGCAGCGAGTTGTCGCCGAAGTTGCCGATGTAGGCGTTAGAGGTGAAACCCCATTCGCCCGCAGCGGTCAGGCCGTTGCCGACGTCCTGATAGATCTTCCACGACACGCCGGCACGCTCGAGCAACTCAGGATAGGTCGACCATGCGTAGCCTGCCTCGGCATTGTCGATCACCGGGCCGCCGCCGCTGCCGTCGTTGCCGACCCAGCCGGTCCACATGTAATAACGGTTCGGGTCGGTCGGCGCCATGGTCGAGCAATGGTAAGCGTCGCAGATCGTGAACGCATCGGCCAGCGCGTAGTGGAACGGAATGTCCTCACGCGTCATGTAGGCCATCGTGGTCGTGCCCTTCGCCGGCACCCACTGGTTGTAGTGACCGTTGTTCCAAGCACCGTGCGTCGAGGTCCAGTCATGCGCGAGGTCGACGATGAACTGCAGGCCAAGGTTGGCCGCGCTCGGATGGAACGGCAGCAACTCGCCGCCCGTTCCGTTGGGCTGGTTGAACACGGGCTGGCCGTTGGGCAACGGCGTGGTCCGCGTATCGCCAAAACCGCGCACGCCGCGCAGCGTGCCGAAGTAGTGGTCGAACGAACGGTTTTCCTGCATGAGGATCACGATATGCTCGATATCCTCAATGCTCTTCTTCTCGTTGTGCGCTGGGAGTGCGAGCGCTTTGCGGATGCCGTTGGGCAGGACGCCCAGCGCGCCGGCGGCGCCGGCAGTGCCAGCGACCGTGCGCAAAAAGTCACGCCGATTCTTCGAAGTCATGGTTGTTGACGCTTTCTGAAAGGGGGAAGAGACGCGGTCGCACGCTCGTGTGCTGGCGAACGTGGGGTCGATCGCACCAGGGTGTGATGTTTTGGAGCTATTGCGCGTAGTGCATGACCGGGGGGGCCAGGCCATCTGAAGCGGGACTCGCCGCATTGGCGAGCGTGGGCGAGTTAGGCTGCAAGGCAGACGAAGCATCTGCCTGTGACCCGCCCGCATTCGAAGCGCTGCTGTCGTCATCATGGCCACCACAGGCGGCGAGACACGCACAGACGAAAACGCCCGATACACCGAGCCTTAACGCGCGCCCAATCGATATCGGGGCCATGGATACACGGCGCGCGTTGAGGCGAGTGTTAAGCTTGGATCGGGGGTGTCCGAACATGGTGTGTTCTCCGCAAGTCGTTGGTGTGACTGCCCGACGCAAAAAGCGGCGCTCACAGGCCGACGACAGCATACGGAGACAACCATGTCGAATTCGTGAATCAAACGCTCAAATGGCGGCTGCGACTGAACCGTTGGCGGATGATGTCGAAAACATGACAGATCGGCATGCGAACCCATGCCTTCTGATGCAGGGAAAAGTGAGGCCTACGGCATGGAAGACGTCGAATCGCGTCAGGCCGTGCGGGCCCAGAAAACGCGATCGCGGCCGCCGTGTTTCGCCTGATAAAGCGCCCGGTCCGCGCGGTCGAGCAATTGTTCGATGCGATGATCGACCCCGGTACGCTCCGCCGCACCGATACTGACGGTGACGGCACGCGACGGACGTCCATCGGCCTCAAGCCTGATTGTGCGCACCGCATCGAGCACGCGATCGACCAGTTCGGCGACGCGGTCCGGGTCGGTATGCCGCACCAGGATCGCAAACTCTTCTCCGCCGAGACGGCCGAACAAATCCGTCGGCCAGGTCTGTTCACTGACGGCGCGTGCAAAACGCATGAGCACCTGATCACCCGTCGCATGGCCGTATTGATCGTTGATCGACTTGAAGTAGTCGATATCGAGGAGCAACAAGGTATGGACGATGCTCGCGTCACACGGTGCGTTGAGTTCGTCCTGCGCGCTTTCGATGAAGGCGCGGCGATTTAGGATATCGGTCAGCGAATCGATGCTAGCGAGCTTGCGCAGTTCGCGTTCGAGTTCCTTGCGTTCGGTGACATCGCGATAGATTCCCTCGACACCCGCAAACCCGCCCTCTTCGTCGTATAACGCACTGCTGCTGATCGAGATATCGATCACGCGGCCATCCTTGCGCACCATCTGGCCCGGGAAGTCGGCGACTTCGCCGAACTTGAGAATCGCTTGCTTGAAGGCATCGCGATCGGCAAGGTTCGGGTAATACTCCTCGGCCGTGCGGCCGACTATCTCGTGCGGCTCGAAGCCGAGGACGCGCCTCACGCCCGGCCCTACGAGCTGAACCACGCCCTTGGCGTCGGTGCGGTAGTAGACGTCCTGCATATTTTCGAACAGACGCCGGAAATGCTCTTCGCTGCGGCGCAGCCGGTCACTCGTCGAATTGTCCTCGCCGATTTCCATGGCCGAGACCAACAGGCTGGGCTGACCTTCGTAGATCACGGAGATGCTCGTGACCAGCACCACCCGGACACGGTCGCGGCAGGTCAGTACGCGAAACTCGATCGGCACGTTCGCGACCTTGCTCGCAGCCGAGCGACGCATGCGGCTGATGGCGTGGAACTGGTCGAGCGGATGGACGAAGTCGACAATCGGACGGCCGATCAGCCCGCACGGCTTGTCGCCCTCCTCCTCGGTCTCGAGCAGAAGATGGGCGCCAGGATTGGCGTAGACCATGCGGCCGTTCGTCACGACGAGCACGGCGGCCGGCAATGCGTCAAGCAGATAACCGTAGACGGTGTCTTGGCTCATATTCTTATGGTTTAGCTATCGACGTAGCGGGTCCAGCGGCGGCTGGCGCTT